>OLRR01000045.1_pt1 | contig 101613 bp, 84 predicted proteins | sample 1671941 | NCBI WGS metagenome assembly OLRR01 (sample SAMEA3136628, study PRJEB25190) | human gut metagenome
AGTGCCGTGATCTCTTTGAAATCATCGAAGCTAGAGATTGCCGAAAATCAACAGTCATCATCTCGCAGATGCCAGTAGCGAACTGGTACCAATTGTTTGGTGATAACACATATGCAGATGCATGTCTCAGCCGCATGACCTCTAAAGCATATCGATTAGACTTTCCAGGTCGCGATAGACGTGTAGAAAGCAAGTAACTTTATTAACAAACAGGGCAATGATCCGTTCCTAGCGGAACAGCGCTCCGCTCATGCGGAGCGAGTGCTCTGTTTTTGCGGAATATGCAAATCAGATTTAGCAGATACAAATTTAATAAAGATTCCATTGGTCAGGAATAAAAAAGTAATCAGAAAGATAACTCATAGAGAATTGGCAAGGTTGAAGAATCTGCCAGATGATTATCGACTTGATACAAGAAATAAAGCGTGGATGTATAGACAATTGATGTATGCTCCTAATATAAAAATCATGGAACAAATAGCAAGTGAAATAGGAAATACATTGAAAAGAAATATTTTACAAAAGTCGAATATGATGAGAGAACAAACATTTGCAGAATTGTTTAGAAGATATCTTATCACAAAGTGTAAAAATATAGCAGAAGAAAAATTGTGTGATTTTAAATGTAATGTTGATGGAAAAGATATTTGTTTTGAATTAAAAATTTACAATAGCGATTATGCAATTGAAAAAAATATAAAGCGAGCATGTGAAAGATTATTGCGATTAAAAGGTGATAATTTAATTTTAGTTATCGGAAATATTGTTTCAAAAGAAATAAAAGCAAATTGTTTTGAAACATACGGGATAAATATTTGGGATGTGAAAAATTTACTTTGGTTATTTGAAGAATACTCAGATATAAAAAATGAATTTATATCGTTATTAACATATAGTGTGGATGATTTACAATTAGAAATTCCAGAGCCACAATTATTTGAAGAAAAACAAATCGAAAAAAGGGAGAGAACATGGGAAGAACAGTTAAAAGATATACAACCGGGAAAAGAATTTTTTAAGGAATATGAAAAGATTTGTACAGAAATTTTGAAAAATGTACTTGGAGAGTATTTGAGTTTATGGGCTGTGCAAGAGCATTCCAATGATGGGTTATACTGTTTTGATTTGTGTTGTAAAATCAAAAATGGGGTGAATCAGGATTTCTTTAACACAATACAAAATTATTTTAATACAAAATATATAGTATTTGAATTCAAAAATTATAAAGAAAAAATAACTCAAAGAGAAATTTATACGACAGAAAAATATTTGTATAAAAAGGCATTAAGAAGTGTGGCAATTATTGTGTCAAGAGAAGGAGCAAGTAGAAATGCACTTTCAGCAACAAAAGGTTGCTTGAGGGAAAATGGAAAGTTGATTTTATGTTTATCTGATAAAGATTTAAACGAACTGATTCGTATAAAGGAAAAAGACGAACAACCAACAGCAGAGTTTTTTGAAGCGATGTTAGATGATATATTGATACATTTGGAAAAATAAGAATTAAAAGTACAGAACAAACATTCGGTTTACTCTGTACTTTTTTTATCCTGAATGATATACTAGACAAGTAACATACTAAGAACACAACTACTATTTCTAAAATATCACTGCTAGCCAGAGTGGATCAGGAGAAATCATATGGATCATTTTGAATTAGTATCAGAATACAAACCAACCGGCGATCAGCCTGAAGCAATTAAAGAGCTGGTCGAAGGGTTCAAAGAAGGCAACCAGTGCCAGACATTGCTTGGCGTCACTGGATCTGGTAAGACATTTACCATGGCGAATGTCATCCAACAATTGAATAAACCAACGCTGATCATAGCACACAATAAGACGCTGGCTGCACAGCTTTATGGGGAATTTAAAGAGTTCTTCCCGAATAACGCGGTAGAATATTTTGTCTCCTACTACGATTACTACCAGCCGGAGGCTTATGTCCCATCCTCAGACACCTACATTGCGAAGGATTCTTCCGTAAATGAAGAGATTGATAAGCTGAGATTATCGGCAACGGCAGCATTGATTGAGCGCAGGGATGTGATCGTAATTGCCAGCGTTTCCTGCATCTATGGTCTTGGTGAACCGGAAAACTTTGAACAGATGATGGTATCGCTCCGACCGGGGATGGAGAAGGACAGAGATGAAGTCTTGCGTCAGCTGATAGATATTCAATATGACAGAAATGATATGGATTTCAAGAGGGGAACATTCCGGGTACGAGGCGATACTGTAGAAGTTGTACCGGCAGACCGGGGCGATACGGCTATCCGGGTGGAATTTTTCGGAGATGAGATTGACCGGATTTCAGAGATAGACATGCTTACCGGAGAGATTAAAAATACATTGAATCATATTGCGATATTCCCGGCTTCCCATTACGTTGTACCAAAGGAGCGTATGGAGAAAGCAATAAAAAATATTGAGATTGAACTGGAAGAACAGGTGAAATATTTCAAAGAAGAAGGGAAGCTTCTGGAAGCACAGAGAATTGCGGAACGAACGAATTTTGATATAGAAATGATGCGTGAGACCGGATTCTGTTCAGGGATCGAGAACTACTCCAGGCATCTGGCAGGACTTGCTCCGGGGCAGCCGCCGAATACATTGATGGATTATTTCCCGGATGATTTTATTATAATGATCGATGAGTCGCACAAGACGGTTCCGCAGATTGGCGGTATGTATCACGGCGATCAGTCAAGAAAGCGTACACTGGTAGAGTATGGATTCCGTCTGCCATCGGCACTGGACAACCGTCCGCTTAGTTTTGAGGAATTTGAAAATAAGATCGATCAGGTCATGTTCGTGTCTGCAACACCGGGGAAATATGAAGAAGAGCATGAACTTTTAAGAGCCGAGCAGGTGATCCGGCCGACCGGACTTCTGGATCCGGAAGTAGAAGTGCGGCCGGTAGAAGGACAGATCGATGATCTGATCGGAGAAGTGAATAAAGAGATTGCCAATAAACACAAAATACTGATAACAACGCTGACCAAACGTATGGCAGAAGATCTTACCGACTATATGCGTGAGCTTGGAATACGTGTGAGGTATCTGCATTCGGATATTGATACACTGGAACGTACAGAGATCGTGAGAGATATGCGCCTGGACGTATTCGATGTTCTGGTCGGCATTAATCTTCTGCGGGAAGGACTGGATATTCCGGAGATCACATTGGTTGCGATCCTGGACGCGGATAAAGAAGGATTTTTGCGTTCCGAGACGTCTCTGATCCAGACGATCGGCCGTGCGGCCCGTAATGCAGAAGGGCATGTTATCATGTACGCAGATACGATCACAGATTCCATGCGTGCAGCACTGGATGAGACGCAGAGAAGACGTGAAGTGCAGATGGCATATAATGAAGAACATGGTATTACACCGAAGACGATCCAGAAAGCAGTCAGAGATCTGATCTCAGTATCCCGGAAAGTGGCGGCTTCTGAATTACAGATGGAAAAAGATCCGGAATCCATGAGTGAGAAAGAATTAAAGAAGCTGATCAAAGAGTTGGAGAAGCAGATGAAGAAAGCTGCGGCAGATCTGAATTTTGAGGCGGCAGCAGAACTCAGGGATAAGTTAATAGAGCTTAAGAAGACATTGCAGGAAATAAAGATATAGAAAAAGGAGATCATAGACTTACATGCCACAGGAAAAAGATTCAAGACAATATATCAAGATCAGAGGAGCAAATGAACACAATCTGAAGAATGTAGACGTAGACATACCAAGAGACAAACTGGTGGTACTGACCGGTCTTAGCGGATCAGGAAAATCATCACTGGCATTTGATACAATTTATGCGGAAGGACAGAGAAGATATATGGAATCATTGTCTTCTTATGCCAGACAGTTCCTGGGACAGATGGAAAAACCGGATGTAGAAAGTATAGAAGGATTGTCTCCGGCTATTTCCATTGATCAGAAATCTACGAACCGCAATCCAAGATCTACTGTAGGAACGGTAACGGAAATCTATGATTATTTCCGGTTATTATATGCAAGAGCAGGAATTCCGCATTGCCCGAAATGTGGGCGCGAGATTAAGAAACAGACGGTTGATCAGATGGTAGAACAGGTGATGGCATTTCCGGAAAGAACCAAGATACAGCTGCTGGCACCGGTCGTAAGAGGCAGAAAGGGAACCCATGTAAAATTATTGGAGCGCGCCAGAAAGAGCGGATATGTCCGAGTCAGGATCGATGGAAATATGTACGAACTGTCGGAAGAGATCAAGCTGGATAAGAACATCAAGCACAATATAGAGATTGTTGTAGACCGTCTGGTAGTAAAAGAGGGTATTGAACAGCGTCTGACCGATTCCATTGAAAATGTACTGAATCTTGCGGAAGGACTGATGACCGTGGATGTGATCGGCGGGGAACCGGTCCAGTTCAGCGAAAGCTTCTCATGTCCGGATTGCGGAATCAGTATTGAAGAGATCGAACCGAGAAGCTTTTCGTTCAACAATCCGTTCGGCGCATGTCCGGAGTGTTTTGGACTGGGATACAAGATGGAATTTGACGAAGACCTGATGATTCCGGATAAACGTCTCAGTATCAGTGAAGGTGCGATCACTGTTATGGGATGGCAGTCCTGCACGGATAAGAAGAGCTTCACGTATGCGATCCTGGATGCGTTGAGCAAAGAATATGGCTTTTCATTAGATACACCGTTTGAGGACTATCCGAAGGAAGTCCATGATGTCCTGATCCATGGGACAAACGGCAAAGAAGTGAAAGTATATTATAAGGGGCAGCGCGGAGAAGGAGTCTATGATGTGGCATTCGAAGGTCTGATCCGCAATGTAGAGCGCCGTTACCGGGAGACTTCGTCGGAAACGATGAAAGCAGAATACGAAGAGTTTATGAATATCACACCGTGTTCTGCGTGCAAAGGCCAGCGCCTGAAGCCGGGAGCACTTGCTGTGACGGTAGGAGATAAAAATATTTCCGAACTGACAGGAATGTCAATTGAAAAACTGCAGACCTTTTTAAAAGAACTGAAACTTTCGAACCAGCAATTACTGATCGGCGGACAGATTTTAAAGGAGATCAATTCCAGAATCCAGTTTCTGATGGATGTCGGACTTAATTATCTGACACTTGGAAGATCGACCGGAACACTTTCGGGAGGAGAGGCACAGAGAATCCGTCTGGCAACACAGATCGGTTCCGGACTCGTAGGTGTGGCATATATTCTGGATGAACCAAGTATCGGATTGCATCAGAGAGACAATGATAAATTGCTTGGAACTTTAAAACATCTGAGGGATCTCGGGAACTCAGTAATCGTGGTCGAGCATGATGAGGATACTATGAGAGAAGCGGACTTTATCGTGGATATCGGACCGGGAGCGGGAGAACATGGCGGTGAGGTAGTTGCAACCGGAAATGCGGAAGAGATCATGCAGAATGAAAATTCTGTAACCGGAGCCTATCTGAGCGGGCGGATCCGGATCCCGGTTCCGGAAGTAAGAAGAAAACCAACCGGATGGCTGAAAGTACTCGGAGCACAGGAAAATAATCTGAAGAACATAGATGTGAAGTTTCCGCTTGGCGTGATGACCTGTGTTACCGGTGTGTCCGGTTCGGGAAAAAGCTCACTTGTGAACCAGATCCTCTATAAACGTCTGGCAAGAGACCTGAACCGTGCAAGGACCATTCCGGGCAGACACAAAGGCATCGAGGGACTGGAACAGCTGGACAAGGTGATCAATATCGATCAGTCTCCGATCGGGCGGACTCCGAGATCCAATCCGGCAACCTATACCGGAGTATTTGACCTGATCAGGGATCTGTTTGCAGCAACACCGGATGCAAAAGCAAGAGGCTATAAAAAAGGAAGATTCAGTTTTAACGTCAAAGGAGGACGATGTGAGGCCTGCAGCGGAGATGGAATCATCAAGATCGAGATGCATTTCCTGCCGGATGTCTATGTTCCGTGTGAAGTCTGCAAGGGAAGACGTTACAACAGAGAGACACTGGAAGTGAAATACAAAGGAAAGAATATCTATGATGTTCTGGACATGACCGTAGAAGAAGCAATGCATTTCTTTGAAAATGTACCAAGTATCCGCAGAAAGATGGAGACCTTGTATGATGTCGGGCTTTCTTATATTCGTCTGGGACAGCCGTCTACGACTCTGTCCGGCGGAGAAGCCCAGCGTATCAAGCTGGCAACAGAGCTGAGTAAGAGAAGTACGGGAAAGACAATCTATATTCTGGACGAGCCGACGACGGGACTGCATTTTGCCGATGTGCATAAGTTGACAGAGATTCTCCGCAGATTGACAGAAGATGGGAATACAGTCATTGTGATCGAGCACAATCTGGATGTGATAAAGACCGCAGATTACATCATCGATATCGGTCCGGAAGGCGGTGACAAAGGCGGAACCGTGATCGCAGAGGGAACACCGGAAGAAGTTGCGGAAAGTCCGGTATCCTATACCGGAAAGTATATAAAACCAATGCTGGAACGGTAGAAATATGACATTTTGTTCAATGCATCGTCCGGATTCGTCATATTGTAATATTTATGTAAAAAGGTTCATAAAGATTTAAGCAAAATGGGTCTTTTTATTTTAAATGATTTTGATTATAATGGGAACATGCTCAAAAATAGCATGTGATATAATCATATCTCACCAAAGATAGGAATATAGACAGCTTGATGAAGGGAGAATTGGGAATGTCAGTAGATCTTGGAATTGATTTGGGAACCGCCAGCGTACTGGTGTATGTAAAAGGAAAGGGTGTTATTTTAAAAGAGCCTTCTGTTGTAGCGTATGACAGAGATACGAATGCAATCAAGGCGATCGGAGAAGAAGCAAGACTGATGCTTGGAAGAACTCCGGGAAATATTGTGGCAGTCAGACCTTTGAGACAGGGCGTGATATCAGACTATACAGTAACAGAAAAAATGATCAAATATTTCGTGCAGAAAACACTTGGAAAGCGTACATTCAAGAAGCCGAGAATCAGTATCTGTGTACCAAGCGGGGTTACAGAAGTGGAACGCAAGGCAGTGGAGGAAGCAACTTATGCAGCAGGAGCAAGAGAGGTACATCTGATCGAAGAACCGGTTGCGGCAGCAATCGGTGCAGGAATCGATATCTCAAAGCCGTGTGGCAATATGATCGTTGACATCGGCGGAGGTACATCCGATATTGCCGTCATCTCACTTGGCGGAACGGTTGTAAATACATCCTTAAAGATTGCCGGAGATGATTTCGACGAGGCGATCGTCCGCTATATGCGAAAAAAACATAATCTTCTGATCGGTGAAAGAACAGCGGAAGATATTAAAATCAAGATCGGTACAACCTATCCAATGATCGAAGATGAGACGCTGGAAGTCAGAGGAAGAAACCTGGTAACAGGACTTCCGAAGACGGTAACGGTAACTTCGACAGAGACAGAAGAAGCACTCCGGGAGACAACGGGACAGATCGTAGAAGCTGTTATCAGCGTGCTGGAGAGAACACCACCGGAGCTTTCCGCAGATATCCTTGACAGAGGGATTATGCTGACCGGAGGCGGATCTATGTTACGTGGTATGGAAGAACTGATCGAGGAAAAGACAGGCATCAACACGATGACGGCGGATGATCCGATGAAGGTTGTTGCCATCGGAACCGGAGAATACGTAGAGTTCATGGGTGACAGAAAAGGAATCTAGATTCAGATAGGAATCCGGGTGAGTGAAATCGAATGGAAGAAATAAAAGGATACGTAGAACATATTGTTTACCGCAATGAAGACAACGGGTACACGGTATTCCATCTGAATAATTCAGATGGAGAAGTGACCTGTGTCGGAAGTTTTCATTATATTGAAGAAGGTGAACTGTTAAGACTGAAAGGAGGCTATACAACGCATAAGATGTATGGCCTTCAGTTCGCTGTGGAGGAATCGGAGATATGTGAGCCGGAAGATCTGGTATCCATCGAACGGTATCTGGGTTCCGGTGCGATCAAAGGAGTCGGAGCTTCTCTGGCGGGAAAGATAGTGAAAAAATTCAAAGAAGATACCTTCCGGATCATCGAAGAGGAGCCGGAACGACTGGCAGAGATCAAAGGAATCAGTGAACGGAAAGCAAGAGAGATCGCTTCACAGGTAGAAGAGAAGAAGGATATGCGGCAGGCAATGATCTATCTGCAGAAATTCGGCATTTCTACAACACTGGCAGCAAAGATCTATCAGCATTACGGACGTAATGTCTACCGCACGATAGAGGAGAATCCGTATCATCTGGCAGACCATGTGCCGGGAGTGGGATTTAAGACTGCCGATGAGATTGCAATGAAGATTGGCATACACACAGATTCTGATTTCCGGATCCGCAGCGGAATCTTTTATACCTTACAACAGAGTGTGAATGAAGGACACGTCTATCTGTATCAGGACGTGTTGCTGAAAGAGACGGGAGACCTTCTTGGAGTACAGATACAAGATATGGAAAAGTATCTTATGGATCTTATGATGGAAAAGAAGATCGTCATGAAGCAGTCAGAGCAGGGGGTGAGAGTGTATACTTCCCATTATTATTATATGGAGTTGAATACTGCGAAGATGCTGCATGATCTGAATCTTGATTTTGAAGCAGCTGATGTGACACTTCTTCAAAGGATCAATCAGATTGAAAAGAATACAGAACTGTATCTAGATGAGATGCAGAAAGATGCAGTAATGGAAGCAGTCAGGCATGGTCTGATGATACTGACCGGAGGACCGGGTACCGGTAAGACAACGACCATCAATGCGATGATTCATTTCTTCGAAAGCGAAGGACTGGACATCTATCTGGCAGCACCGACAGGGAGAGCGGCAAAGCGTATGACGGAAGCAACCGGATGCGAGGCACAGACGATTCACCGGCTGTTGGAAGTGTCCGGCAATCCGGATGATGAGACAGTTGGTGGTTTCCAGCGCAATGCAGAGAATCCGCTGGAAGCAGATGTGATCATCATAGACGAGATGTCAATGGTAGATCTGCCGTTGATGTATGCACTTTTGAATGCGATCGTGTCGGGAACCCGTGTGATCCTGGTGGGAGATGTGAACCAGCTTCCGAGTGTAGGACCGGGAAGCGTACTGAAAGACATTATTTCATCCGGATGTTTTCCGGTGGTAAAGCTTACGAAGATATTCCGGCAGGCAGGCGAAAGTGATATTATTGTCAATGCCCACAAGATCAATCGGGGTGAACCGGTTGTGTTGGATAACAAAAGCATGGATTTCTTCTTCCTGAAACGTGATGATACGAATATGATCATCAGTAATATCATCACACTGATCCAGAAGAAACTTCCCAAATTCGTATCTGCATCAGAAGCAGACATTCAGGTTCTGACGCCGATGCGAAAGGGCCTGCTCGGAGTGGAACGGATCAATAAGATCCTGCAGGAATATCTGAATCCGCCGAAGCCTGGCAAACAGGAAAAAGAATATGGAGATCATCTGTTCCGTGAGGGGGATAAGGTGATGCAGATCAAGAATAATTACCAGCTTGAGTGGGAGATCACCACCCGGTACGGAATGACGGTCGATAAAGGGATCGGTGTATTTAACGGGGATATGGGGATCATCAAAAAGATCAATACATATGAAGAGACCGTGACGGTCGAATATGATGAAAAGAAGCAGGTAAAATATCCATACAATCTGCTGGATGAACTGGAACTGGCTTATGCGATCACAATCCATAAAGCGCAGGGAAGCGAATATCCTGCAGTCATTATCCCTTTGTTACAGGGACCAAGACAGCTTTATTATAGAAATCTGCTCTATACGGCTGTCACAAGAGCGAGAAAATGTGTGACGGTGATCGGAAGTGAAAGCGTATTCCAGGAGATGATACAAAACACAAACCAGCAGAACCGCAATACGAGTCTCGCAGAGCGAATCCGTGAATTTAATGAATAAAAGTATCATACAAGATATCAAAGAAAATATAATTGTTCTGTTCTGGCCGGAAACCTGTCCATTCTGTCAGAAAGTCTGTAAAGAGGGCATCTGTACAGAATGCAGGGAAAGGCTGGAATCCTTAAGAATCAGAGAACCAAGGTGTATGCAATGCGGCAAGCAGATCCGTAGTATGGAAAAGGAATACTGTTATGACTGCATGCATACATATCATTATTATGAGCAGGGATTAAGCTTATGGAACCATAAAGCTCCTGTGAATCAATCTATCTATCAGTTCAAATACCACAATCAGAGAAGATACGGGGAACTGTACAGTCAGGAACTCGTGAAAAATTTTCAGAAAGAAATCCGGCGATGGAACCCGGATGTGATCATACCGGTCCCGCTGCACCGGGCGAGACGTAGAAAACGGGGTTATAATCAGGCACAGATTCTTGCAGAAAACCTGGGAAGGTTGCTGTGCATTCCAGTGGACAGTAAAAGCCTGGCAAGAAGAAAAAAGACCAGTCCGCAGAAGAAACTTGGACATAATGAGAGAAAAAAGAACTTGAAAAATGCATTTGCGGTAACACCGGCATTTCGCCCTGTCCGGAAGGTTCTGCTGGTGGATGACATATATACGACCGGCAATACATTGGATGCGGCGGCAAAAGCATTAAAGGAAAAAGGCGTGGAGAAGGTTTATTTTTTAACTATAAGTATTGGACAAGGGTACTGATATTTGTTATACTTAAAATGATGTTTTTATGGAATTAATATCATGTTGAGGTGGATATATGTTAGATGAGAGAAAAGTAAAATTAATGACAAAGCTTGCTCTCTATGAAGAGACTTATGGAAAAGAAGATTTTAAGATCAGTTCCTATTATAGAAAAGATTATGCAAGCCTGCACGTTATATATGCATTTCTGAGCGTATCAGTCGGTTATGTGTGTCTGGTGGCGCTGCTTTTACTGGCCGGTGTGGAGGATATAATGAGTAATATGTCGAATGGTCTGATCCTGTTCCTTTTTCTGATCATTCTGGCAGGCTATGTGGGTGTGGTGATCGTATATTGCGGAATTGCCAGTCACATTTATAATGAGAAACACAAAAAGGCAAGGAAAAGAGTGAAAAAGTATAATCATAATCTGATTCAACTGCTGAAAATGTATGAAAAGGAGAAAAGATAGATGGACAATATATATGTAATACGTGAAAGAATAGAAGCGGTTTATGGGAAGCATTCCAAGTCATTTAATAAAGCCTTTCAGTTCATACTGGCAATGATAACATTTACAATGATCAATCAGAATACAGGATTTATGAAATCACTTTCCTCACCGGTAATCTCTCTAGGGCTGGCTGTGGTTGCTACTTTCTTGCCGCCGGCGGTTCTGGTGGTACTTGCAACGATACTGCTGCTTGCACATACACTGGCAGCGTCCATAGGTATATTCGCAGTGTCTGCACTGATCTTCCTAATCATGTATATATTTTATATCAGACTGGCACCGAAGATGGCATTTGTTGTGCTTCTGACACCGATTGCATTTGCACTTAAGATACCGTTTGTGGTACCGGTTGCATGTGCGTTGATCTATACACCGGTAAGTCTTGTGCCGATGGGATGTGGAACTGTTGTATATTATATGATGGAATATCTTAAGAAAATAAGTGCGGCATCTAAGACGTCCGGAAGTAAGGCAATGCTTGCCGAGATCAGCACATACGTACAGAAAGTGTTCCAGAATAAAGAAATGTGGCTCTACATAGTTGCATTTATCATTGGATTTTTTATCATTTATACCATCCGCAGACAGGAACTGGATCATGCCTGGAAGATTGGGATTATTGCGGGAGCAATTGCCAATGTGGTCGTAACGGCAATGGGAAGTATTGCACTGGGCGTAAACACCTCCTATGGTCCGCTGATCATAGGAAATATTGTGGCAGCTGTTGCAGGACTTGTGCTGGAATTATTCCTGTTCTCGGTAGATTATGCAAGAAGTGAACGTCTGCAGTTTGAAGACGATGAATATTATTACTATGTAAAAGCAATACCGAAGGTTGCCATGACAACGCCGGAGAAGACGGTGAAGAAGATCAATGAACGTCAGGAGACGGAGATCATCGATGCAGAAGCGGTAAAACGTTTGTCGCAGGATACGGCGGAAGAAGAGACAAAAGCCATCGATCTGGAAGTACATGCGGGACATGGACAGAAAAGAGAAGCAGAACGGAAGCCGTCATACGGTGATGCAGACTACAGAAGTCCGGCACAGATCCGGGCAAGTCAGGTAAGAAAGCATTCGCCGAAGAGAGGACCAGCACCGAAGAAACATGACATGAAAGATGTAGATAAGATGCTTCTGACACAGAGTCTGGAAAATGAATTTCACGCAGGCAACCGCAGAAAAAGATAGAAAGACAGAAAAAATCATTAAAAACCATGCAGGGAGGTGAGAGGAATGGGACAGACAATTGCAGATTTTATTGATAAATATGGAATTGGACTTTATATTCCGAGAGTGCATATCACAGATATCATAGAAGTTCTGATCCTCACTTTTCTGATCTATCAGATCATCATATGGATAAAGAATACGAAAGCATGGATGCTGCTCAGAGGAATCATTGTACTTGCGGGCTTTATTCTTCTCGCAGCTATATTCAAGATGCATACGATCCTGTTCATCGCGAGAAATTCACTGACGGTCATGGCTACGGCAGCAATTGTAGTATTTCAGCCGGAACTGCGGAGGGCACTGGAAAAGCTTGGAGAGAAGCAATTCCTGACATCAGTTGTTCCTTTTGAACAGAACCCGGAGATACGTTTCAGTGAAGAGACAAGAGAGGATATTATCCGTGCATGCTTTGCCATGGGAAAAGTCAAGACAGGGGCTCTGATCGTCGTAGAACAGGCAATACGGCTTACGGAATATGAAAGCACCGGAATCCAGATGGACTGTCTGGTATCAAGTCAGGTGCTGATCAATATCTTCGAACATAATACACCGCTTCATGATGGTGCGATCATCGTAAGAGGTGACAGGATCGTCTCGGCAACCTGCTATCTTCCCCTCTCGGATAATATGGGGATCAGTAAGGATCTGGGCACCAGACACCGTGCGGCAGTAGGAATGAGCGAAGTCAGTGATGCACTGGTCATTACGGTATCAGAAGAGACAGGAGCTGTGTCAGTCGCACAGGGAGGAGAGCTTACAAGAAGTATCAATGAAGCAGAACTTCGTGTGAAGCTGGAAGAGGTACAGCATAAGAGCAGTGAAACCAACAGAATAAAGGCAATGTGGAAAGGATGGCGGAAGCATGCGAAAAAGAATAACTAACAATCTTGCGCTGAAAATACTGGCTTTCCTGATTGCGGCATTCTTATGGCTGGTTGTAGTGAATATCGATGATCCGGTGGATGACAAGACATTTTCCAATATTCCGGTGCAGGTAACGCATGAAGAAGTGATTACGGATAATAATAATACGTATCAGATCGTGGATAACACACAGGAGATTAATGTAACAGTTACAGCACAGCGATCGGTACTGGATAAGATCAAGGCAGAGGATATTGTTGCGACAGCGAACATGAAAGAACTGACGCTTCGTACACAGGTGCCGATTGAAGTGACGATCAAAGGATATACAGGAAAATATGAAAAGGCAACGGCAAATCCAAGAAATCTGCAGATCCAAATCGATGAGGAAGCGAAGAATAATTTCCCAATCACACCGACAACAACGGGAACGGTAAGAAACGGATATGAAGTGGGAAGCCTGAAAGCACTTCCGGAAAAAGTAACACTTCGCGGACCGAAGAGAATCATTAACAATATTGCAAAAGTAACAGCAGAAGCAAACGTATCCGGATTATCCGAAGATGAGACGGTAGAAGCAAAACTGGTACTGTATGATGCAAATAATAATGTGATCGACCAGACACTTCTTGCAAACAACCTTGGAAAAGAAGGAGTCAGTGTTGAAGTAGAACTGCTTCAGGTGAAAAGCGTGCCGTTTAAAGTGGATACATCAGAGGTGTCGGCGGCGGAAGGGTATAAACTTGGCAAGATCACGGTAGAACCGCAGGAAGTGGAAGTGACAGGTGATAAGAGTACGCTTGCAGAGATATCAGAGATCGATATTCCACCGAGTGCCCTGAAATTGGAAGAACTGACACAGAGAACGGAGCAGACCATTGACATCTCATCTTATCTTCCGAGCGGTGTGTCCCTTGCGGAAGAGAATGCGAATAAGGTGGTAATATCCATCCAGGTACAACAGCCAGGAACAAAGAGCTTTGAGATATCGACAGGATCGATCATCCTGGAGAATATAGCGGACGGACTGAGCATCAATTACGGATCTACTGTTGATCTGGAGATACAGGTGAAGGGACCGAATGATGTGCTGAATCTGTTCTCACCTGCGAAGAAAGTCAGCATTGATCTTAAGAATTATACAGAGCCTGGTACATATACCGTTCCGGTGTCTGTCGAACTGCCGGATGGCTGCAAGCTTGTGAATGAAGTGAATGTGGAGATCACGCTTGAAAACTCAAAGCAGAACAGTAAAACACAGGGGGAAAGCCAGAACAGCAGTCAGACAAAGACAGATGAAAACAATCAGAACGGCCAGAGCGAATAACAGACAGAAATGGGGAGAATACATTATGATCAAACAGAAAGTTACAATAACAAATCCGACGGGATTGCATCTCAGACCGGCAGGGATGTTCTGTAACATAGCAAGCAGATACAAGTGCAAAGTGGAATTCATGTATAACGATGACACCGCAGCAAATGCGAAAAGTGTATTGAGTGTCCTTGGAGCATGCGTGAAATCGGGAGATGAGATCGAGCTTATCTGCGACGGAGAAGATGAAGAAGAGGCCATGAAAGCAATGATGGATGCGGTCGAGAGTGGGCTTGGAGAGTAAGAAAAAGTAATAAGGAAATATGACAGGCGGCTTGTGTGTGACATGAGCCGTTTGTTGTGTTTTGTTCTGTAATAATATATGATTCATAATAAGAAGTTGAATACAGGTATGAACATTAGAAATGTGAAACAACAAGAAGGGAAGAACAGGAACAGGTAATTATGAAAGAAAAAATAAAAAATATGCTGGATATTACATTCTGGAAATTTGTATTGGTGGGAATTGTGAATACTCTGGTGGGTACAGGGGTAATGTTTGCTGCTTACAATCTTTTGCATCTGAGCTACTGGGTATCTTCTGCATCGAATTATGTGGTGGGAAGTATTGTGAGCTATTTCCTGAATAAATACTTTACATTCCAGAATAAAGAAAAATCCTGGAAGCAACTGGGAATGTTCATGATAAATATTACAATATGTTATCTGCTGGCATATGGGATGGCAAAGCCGGTTGTGTCATGGATCCTTCATGATCAGAGTAAGAGTGTGCAGGAGAACCTGTCTATGCTGGTTGGAATGGGTGCATTTGTGGTGTTTAATTATGTGGGACAGAGGTTAGTTGTATTCAAAAAGTAATTTGTATAAAGTGTGAAAAAAGATGAAATTTTAATGGTTTTGGTTGTAACACTTGTAAAAATTGTATATAATGTTTTCCCTCTAAAAACGAAAAATTAAGTGAAAAGAGAAGAATAATGAAGAAAAAACATAAGATAATCTTAGTTGCAGGGCTGGTTTTAAGCACAATACTGGCGTTGTTAGCATCGCTTCTTGCATTCAGTGCAAAATGGATGTTTAAAACATGGACAAATCTGACAATGGATGAACTGGTATATCATCTTACAGCACCTTTAGAGGGTACAAATACTGATATGATCAAGGACTATTGTAATGAATGTGCAGTTCCGGTGATATTGATTTTGGGATGTATTCTTTTTGTAATAGCGGCAAATAGAAAGCATGCAGGAATCTTGAAGAAAATGGCTATAGTATGTTCTATAGGAGCTGTTGCGGTGACAGGGATTACAGTCGGTGTAACGTGGAATGGATTAGATGTTTCGAATTATATGAAGGGGCAGAGTACATATTCTACATTTATCGATGATAATTATGTAGATCCGTCAAGTGTAAATATTACCTTTCCGGAGCAGAAGCGTAATTTGATATATATTTTCCTGGAATCAATGGAAATGACGTATGCGGATAAAGAAAACGGTGGTGCGTTCAAACAAAATGTAATTCCGGAACTGACACAGCTTGCTCAGGAAAATGAAGATTTTTTTGGAAAAAGCAATAAATTGAACGGTGGCTATTCCATGCCGGGGACAACTTGGACTATGGGGGCGATGTTCGGGCAGACATCGGGGCTGCCGTTAGATGTATCCATTGATGGAAATTCAATGTATACACAGAGTTCGTTTTTTCCGGGAATTACTACAATAGGAGATATTTTACAAAAAGAAGGATATTCGCAAACATTGTTGATTGGTTCTGATGCTAATTTTGGTGGCAGGAAGTTGTGTTTTTCTGATCATGGGAATTATGATATTATGGATTATAATTATGCACATGATAATGGAATGATTCCAGAAGATTATAAAGTATGGTGGGGATATGAAGATGAAAAGCTATTCAGATTTGCCAAAGATAAAATACTCGAATTATCACAACAGGATAATCCGTTTAATCTCACTATGTTAACAGTGGATACTCATTTTGAGGATGGCTATGTATGCGACAAATGTTCAGATACTTTTGGAGATAATCAATATGCGAATGTAATGGCATGTTCGAGCAAGCAGGTTTCAGAATTTGTTGATTGGATTCAGCAACAAGATTTTGCAGATAATACAACAATTGTTATTTCTGGTGATCATCCAACTATGGATAGTGATTTTTGTGATGATGTTGATAAAAACTATGAAAGAAGAGTGTATACGACGTATATTAATTCTGGTGTAGAAAAAAAGACAGAAATACAACGAAAATATACGACTTTTGATAATTTTCCAACTACATTAGCGGCAATGGGAGCAGAGATTGAAGGAGATCGATTGGGACTTGGAACAAATTTATTTTCTGGTCAACAAACGTTAACAGAACGTTTTGGAATAGAAAAAGAAGAGACTGAATTAAAAAAGAAGTCAAAATTGATGAATAAATTATCTAAAATAGATAAGAAAAAATATGAAGAAGCAATGACTGCAGAATATGGACTAGAAGGAACAGTAAAAGCTGGAAAATATGATGCAGAAACAGAGTCGTTTCCAATTATAGTAAAGGATGTGCAATATACGTCAAATGGAATTCAGTCAATGCAGGCAGCGGTATGGAAAAATGGAGATCAAAGTGATTTGCAATGGATACCGTTAGCAGTTTATGATAAGAAATGGAAGGGGAATGTTAATATAGGTGGAGTTGATTCGCCGGAAGGAGAATATAATATTCATGTATATATGGTTGATGGAAATGGGGAACAATATAATATAGCACAAACAATTAAGGCGATACCAGATTGATGCTTAGCGGGAAAGAAGAAATTCTTTCCCGCATTTTGGTATAAAGAAGTATTGATTTGAATTTAAGTAAGAAATCATGTATACTGTAAAAGTATACAAAGAAAGAAGGTTTATAATGAGAAAAATAGGATTGATATTAGTTTCCATTATTGCATCATTAGAAATTGGTTGTTCGATATATGCAGCAGATGCAGATATTCAATATAATGAAGTGATAGATGAAAAGGAAAACGAAGAGGAAAATATAATTGAGAAAGGATATGATCCGGCAATAAATGCTAATGCATATTATGAAAGAAGCACAGTTAAAAAAATGGCTGGAATTTAGAAAGTGAAATATGGTATTATTATAATGAAAATGGTGAACGAAAAACAGGTTGGTTAAAGTATAATAATAACTGGTATTATTTAGATGATGAAAACACAGAAAATTCGGGAGCCATGGTATGTGATTCGGAACGAAATATTAATGGAGGGAGGTATTATTTTGGCTCTGCCGGGATAATGAAAACAGGTTGGATATTAAGACCGGAAGGCTGGTATTATGCAAATGGAAGTGGAGCAATTGTAACGGGCTGGCAGCTGATAGGAGGTCAATGGTACTATCTGGATGGGAATAATGCAACATATCCAGGATTGATGGTGGCAAATCAAAAATATACAGTGAATGGAATACAGTATAGTTTTAGCGGAAGTGGAGCAATGCAGACAGGCTGGATATTAAGCCCGGAAGGCTGGTATTATGCAAATGGAAGTGGAGCAATTGTAACGGGCTGGCAGCTGATAGGAGGTCAATGGTACTATCTGGATGGGAATAATGCAACATATCCAGGATTGATGGTGGCAAATCAAAAATATACAGTGAATGGAATACAGTATAGTTTTAGCGGAAGTGGAGCAATGCAGACAGGCTGGATATTAAGCCCGGAAGGCTGGTATTATGTAAATGGAAGCGGAGCGATTGTAACGGGTTGGCAGTTAATTGCAAATAATTGGTACTATTTTTATAAAGCGAATGATCCGAATACAATAGAATCAAAAGAAGCAATAATGGCAACAAATACAGAAATTGATGGTTGGACGATTAGCAGCAGTGGCGTTGCGATACAAAGTATTGAAAAAAAGATTGCTGAAATAAAGAAATATGTGGGAACGCCGTATCGTTACGGAGGAGCAACCCCTAATGGCTGGGATTGCAGTGGCTTTACTCAATGGGCTTTGAAATACTTGGGCTTGTCAATTCCAAGATCATCATATGAACAGGCAAAAGGTGGAATTGCTATAAATAAAAAAGATAAAAGCTTATGGAAATCAGGAGATATTTTGTTATATGCGAATCCTTCGGGAAGTGTAAATCATGTTGCATTATACTTAGGAGATGGAATGCTGATGCATGCACTCAATTCCAAGTATAGAACACTGATTCAGGGAGTAGATTATTACGAATCTTGGGACAAAGGTAATTCACTGGTTGGAGTGAGACGATATTTATAAAAAGGGAGGAAAAGTATGAAGAAAAGAATGAGGACTTTAGTTGCGCTGACATTGGCGGTATGTATGTTGGTACCAAGTACAATCTCAGCTGCGGAGATTGGTTCTGTGGACGGGCAACAGGTGGAACAATCAGAAAAAAATGATCAAGGAAATGCAGTTGATTTAGAGGAAGAGGTTACTGTTGGAAATGGAGAAGAAGAGAATAAAACTTTAAACATTGTAAATGAAGTTGATGAAAAAGAGCCAGAGAAACCTGCACATACTGGATGGTATCAGAATGAAAATGGTGAAAAATATTTGTATAATATAGAAGGTGCTTTGATAACAGGATGGTATTTGCAGGATAATAAATGGTATTATCTGGATGGAGATAATCAGGAACATCCAGGAATTATGCTTAATAATGAGATAAAAGAAATAAATGGTCATTATTATAGTTTTGATCAAAATGGAGTAATGCAAACTGGCTGGGTGTTGAAAAATGAGGGCTGGTATTATGCCCAGGCTGATGGAAGCTTAGCAATGGGGTGGCTTCATCTTAACGGCGTGTGGTACTATCTGGATGGAAATAATCAAGAATATCCGGGACTTATGTTTTCAGATCAGATAAAAAACATTGCAGGCTGGAATTTTAGTTTTGATGCAGGCGGAGCAATGCAAACAGGCTGGATTTTAAAACCAGAAGGCTGGTATTATGCTCAGCCTAATGGAGCTTTTGCTAAAGGCTGGCTATATCTTAATAATAAATGGTATTATCTGGATGGAAATGATCAGGAACATCCGGGGCTTATGCTTTCAGATCAGATAAAAAATATTGCGGGTTGGAATTTTTGTTTTAACGCAGGTGGAGCAATGCAAACAGGCTGGATTTTAAAACCGGAAGGTTGGTATTATGCTCAGTCTAATGGAGCTTTTGCTAAAGGCTGGCTATATCTTAATGGTGTATGGTATTATTTAGATGAAAATAATGTAGAATATCCAGATTTGATGGTATCGAATCAAGAAAAGCCAATTGGCGGAAATACATATTTCTTTGATGGAAGTGGGGCGATGAAAACAGGCTGGCGTTTAAAAGCAGAAGGCTGGTATTATTTTGATCCTTCAGGTGCAAGAGCTGTTGGCTGGAGAAGAGTAGCAGGAGCATGGTATTACTTGGACGGAGACAACGAAGAATATCCGGGATTATTAGTAACAGATTGTTCAAAAGAAATCGGAGGAACAGTATATTACTTTAATACAGCAGGCGCAATGCGAGAGGGCTGGTATGTTGAAGATGGTAATTGGTATTACTACGATGCATCTGGTTCTATTGCATCTGGTTGGAGATATGTAAATGGGGCATGGTATTATTTAAATCCAGCAGATGATAACAAAATGACAGCGAGTGGCTGGAAAGTTATCAATGGTAGTTGGTATTATTTTGAGACCAGTGGAGCAATGGCGAAAAACTGGCGTGCGATCGGAGGAGAATGGTATTATCTCGGTGAAGATGGTGCGATGAAAACAGGCTGGCAGTTGGTAAATGGCAGATGGTATTATATGTATTGTCAGAATGATTCCTATGGTGGCACATGGGGAACAATGGCAAAAAGTCGTTACATTGGAGGTTATTATTTAGGTGCTAGTGGTGCTATGGTTCCATCAGATATGGCGATGATGACGGCAAAAGCACAGGCATATACAAGTAACACGAATAATCTGATTCTGGTTGACCGGGCGAGATGTAGAGTAGCTATATTCAATGGCCGTCTGGGAGCATGGAATCTTAGTCAGTTTTGGCAGTGTGCACCGGGAGCAGCTTCAACACCGACAGTTGCAGGAACATTTACCGTACAATCGAAAGGTTATTATTTTGACTCTGGGTCAGCGAGATGCTATTGGTATACACAGTTTTATGGAAACTATTTATTCCATAGTGTATTGTATAGCAAATACAATGGAAGTCTGATGGATGGAAGAGTTGGAATACCATTGTCACACGGATGTGTCAGATTGGAAATACAAAACGCAAAATGGATTTATGATAATATTCCGAGAGGAACGAAAGTAGTTGTTTACTAGAATTATAAAAACCGTTTCACACAATGTGAAGCGGTTTTTTATATGGATATGAATGAAAATAAGTTGAAGTTGAATGCCTTATCTTTTTTTGACTTTTTTTTAGGAGAATGCTATAATAAATAAGTAATAATTAATTGAAAAAGAAGAAAAAGAGAAGAAAAAAAATGAAAAAAAGGTGCATTCGAAGTATTATTTCGATTGTTTTGTGCTTTGCCTTAGTAACAGTACTTATGATGGTTTCTAATGTTGAAGCGGCAGAAAAAACTGAAGGAACAGAACCTGTATTGGAATATGTTATGATAGACAATCCGAGCATAACAACTCCAGGGACACAGAAAATAGTAGTGGGATACAATAAAGGAACTGTTTTATCAGGAGCAACTTTAAGATATAAGAATACGATTTCAGGTGAAGAATATTCGGTTGAAGCTACGGAGATTCAAAATGCGGCAGCTGTTTTTGAAATGTCTTATGAAGATGATTCGTGGACAGGAACATATCGTTTAGAAGATATCACGTATATAGTGGACGGACAAGAATTATCGTTGGCTTTTGATGAATGTGGGATTGAAGGAAAATTTGCAGTAAATCAAATATGTGAAACAGAACCAGATGCCACTATTGAAGGAGAAAGAACAGAAGATAATGTAAATGATGCAGATGTATCGTTTACAACTATTACACAGGATGGTGCGGTTCGTGAAGATGAGAATATTGCAGATGTGATTAATGATGCGATAGAAGTACAATCGAATGAACCAGAAGTTGCTGCTTATGCAGAAGGAAGAAAGGCTAATTTTGTTGTAGTATTGGATCCGGGACATGGTGGATTTGATCCTGGAACTAGCGGACAAGGTGCAAATGAAAAATCATTAACACTTAAAATTGCTAAATACTGTAAAGAGAAACTTGAAAAAGATGGAAGAATTCAGGTGTATATGACCCGCGAAACTGATACGGGAGTTGGAGGAGCTCGAGATGTAAGTACAGACTTAAAAAATAGAATTAGTTTTGCGGTTAGAAAAAAAGCTAATTTATTTGTAAGCATTCATCTGAATGCTGCAGCTTCCAATGCATATGGTGCAGAAGTATATTATCCAAATAGTAATTATAGACCAGAAATTGGAGAAAAGGGACAAAAATTAGCATCAAGTATTCAAAAGCAGCTAGTAAGTTTAGGACTGTATAATCGAGGCGTTAAAGTTAGTAATTCTAAGAATAGTAAATATCCAGATGGTTCAGTGCAGGATTATTATTACGTGATTCAGCAGAGTAAACGAAATGGATTCCCAGGAATTATTGTAGAACATGCTTTTTTAAGTAATGCGTCGGATTATCAAAAATATCTTAGTTCAGATGAAAAATTAAAAGCATTAGGAGAAGCGGATGCCAAAGGTATTATTGAATACATAAATAGTAATGAAAATTTAGGAAACTGGGAGCTGGAAGGAAATCAGTGGAAATATGTGTATGCTGATGGTACATATGTTAAAGATCGTTGGTTGAATTTGAATGGAATATGGTATCATTTTGATGTAAATGGATTTATGCAGACTGGATGGATAACCATTGGAAATACATGGTATTATCTGAATGGAAGCGGAGCAATGGTAACTGGCTGGCTGAATCTGAATGGCACATGGTATTATCTGAATGGCAGTGGAGCAATGGTAACTGGCTGGTTGAATTTAAATGGCACATGGTATTATCTGAATGGCAGTGGAGCAATGGCAACAGGCTGGCTGAATCTAAATGGTACATGGTATTATCTGAATGGAAGCGGGGCAATGGTAACCGGCTGGCTTTATGAAAATGGAATATGGTATTACCTGAATGCAGGTGGAGCTAGAGTAAGTAATTGCTGGATGTGGATAGGAAATAAGTGTTACTATTTTGATCAGGAAGGAAAGATGGCTTCGAATACATGGGTTGGAGATTCTTATGTTAATAGCAGTGGAGCCTGGGTACCTGGAAAGAAAAAACCAGTAGATCATTGGATAATTTCATCAGGACGATGGTGGTATTGCCATGCAGATGGAAGTTATACAAGATCAAATTGGGAATATATAGGAAATCAGTGGTATTATTTTGATAATTCCGGTTGGATGGTAACCGGCTGGTTGAATTTAAATGGCACATGGTATTATCTGAATGGCAGTGGAGCGATGGCAAGAGGCTGGCTGAATCTAAATGGCACATGGTATTATCTGAATGCTAGTGGAGCGATGGCCTCAAATATTTGGATTGGGGACTATTATTTTAATGCAAGCGGAGCCTGGGTTCCGGGCAAAAAGAAAGAAGAAATTCAGGAAAAAGACCAATGGATTAATTCATCAGGCAGATGGTGGTATCGTCATGCGGATGGAAGCTATACAAGATCAAATTGGGAAATAATAGGAAGTCAGAAATATTATTTTGATGAAAATGGCTGGATGGTAACGGGTTATAAGCAAATTGCAGGAATTTGGTATTACTTTCAAAAAGGAGTTTCGCCGGAAGGAGCATTGACCTATACAGGTGTGACGTCAATTATGGGAAATTCTGATATGGGAAATGATGAGAACGTTGTTGTGAATAAAATGGTGAAAATGTTCCAAAAAAGTGGAAGAAGTTATCCGGCGGATAAATTAGCAGTCGGTGGTGCAGATACGATTGAAAAGTTTTGCCAGATTGTATATACTGAAGCAATAAAAGAAGGTGTGAAACCGGAGATTGTTTTTGGTCAGGCTATGAAGGAAACTGGATATTTACAATTTGGGAAAGATGTGAAGATTGAACAGTTTAATTTTGCCGGACTAGGAGCAACAGGTGGAGGTGCCAATGGAGCTGATTTTCGAAATGTAGAAACAGGAATAAGAGCACAGGTTCAGCATTTAAAAGCATATGCATCAAAGGATGGGGTTGTGCAGGATAATGTTGATCCAAGATTTAAATATGTAGTAAGAGAATCGGCTATATATGTTGAGTGGCTTGGTCAAAAAGAAAATCCAACTGGAAAAGGCTGGGCTACAGCTTGGAATTATGGAATTAGTCTGATGAATCAGTATATCAGACCAATGTATACATTATAGGAATTAGATATAATGAGATAAAAAGTAGAATGTTAAGCATTGCATTCTACTTTTTTGAAATCTGAAAAAATAGATGATTATATGAATATAAGAGCAACGGTGGCTTTAAAAGATATAAGGAGATGAAGAGTGTGAAAAAAAGCAGAGTAGCATTAGTAATGTTAGTAATAGGAATTATGATAGTGGGATGTCAACAAAAAACAAATCAAGATAGTTTGATAAAAACGGAGCAAAAAAATAATTCGAAAGAAAATTCAGAGGGAATGTCAATTACAATATATTTTGAAAATGAAAATGCGGATGGATTTGATACAAAGAATGTTAAAGTGGAAAAACTAACAGCAGAGAATTTGATTGAACAGTTGAGGAAAAAAGGAGTGCTTGCGGAGGAGGTACAGATAAATTCTTTCGAAGAGACAGAAGATGAGGGGGAAAAAGCATTAAAAATTGATTTGAATAAGGAATACTTAAAGGAATTGCAGTCTATGGGAAGTAGTGGAGAATATATGCTTATGGGGAGTGTATGTAATACATTTTTAGATGCATATGAATGTAATAAAATACAAGTAACAGTAGACAATCAAGAAATTGTGACAGGCCATACAGACTATCCAGGGTATATGGGAAAATTTGAATGAGAAATAATTAATATGATATAAAAGAAGAAAATTTAGTAAACAATAGAACAAGAACGGTTCTTTCCGTGATGGAGTTGATCAAAAAAGGAAAGAACCGTTCTTGCATTTAATTTATTTATGATTTTCTTGTAAATATTGTTTGGCATCTTTTAAAAAGCTAAATGTAATTAGTACAATCACAATTGCAATTGGAAATGCAGCAATAATACTTACAGATTGTAAATTGCTCATAGAGCTATCTGAGAATACTAATGCAATCGGAAGTGCAATAAGAAGCACACACCACATCAGTTCAATTAATCTGTGTGGAGATTCGTTTTCACCAAGTTTATGGTAACTATAACAGGCACCGATCAATGCAATAGAATCAAAAGAGGTGGCATAAAAAGCAACCATAGTGATAAACAGTAATGCAAGGATTAACGGAGCACATGGAAGTGTACGGATAATTGCAATAATGATAGAGTATAAATCTCCATTTTTTTGATACATTGCAAGATAATCAGCTACACCGGATACTTGTTGACTAAGTGAGTAATTGCCAAGAATGATAAAGCTTACAATAGTAGAACCACAGCCAAAAAGATATCCGCCGAAAATTGTCTGGCGCACAGTACGTCCGCGGGAAATATTACCAATAAAGAATGGAGTTGCTACACACCATACCATCCAATAAGCCCAATAAAAAATAGTCCAGGTTTGCGGGAATGAAGTGGTTCTCTGCGGGTCAGTGTAAGTTGCAAGCTGAAAGAAATTTTGTACGACACGTCCAACAGCAGAAAAACCTGTTTCAATAATATATTTTGTTTCACCGCCAAAAAGGAATACATATGCAAGTAATCCGAAGAAAAGATAAATGCAGGATTTTGCAAGAAAACTAATTCCTTTGAAGCCATGAAGTAAAGAATATGTATATACTGCACAGGTAAGAACCAGAATAATGATTGTTACAACTGTACGATTTAATTCTACATGAAAAAGTTCTCCAATTACACTTGCCATTAAAGGAGTTGCAAGACTAAATGTAGTAGCGGTACCTGCAAGTAGCGCAAAAACAGCCAGGAGATCAATTAAACGTCCAAGAAGACCATCCGTATGTTTTCCAAGAATAGGACGGCATGCCTCAGAGTATTTCTGGCGTTCTCTTTTTCTTACATGAAGCATGAAACCGAATGCAACAGCCAAAACAAGATAAAATCCCCATGGAATCAGGCTCCAGTGAAAAATGGGATAGACGCTTGCCCAGTCTTGAATGCTTCCTAGTTCTGCAATGTGTGGGTCGGAGGCATATAAAATCCATTCAGAAAATGAATAAAAAAGAATATCTGCAGCGAGCCCGGCAGTAAACATCATAGATCCCCATGCAAAGAATGAGAATTTAGGCTTTTCATCTGGCTCTCCAAGTACGATTGTTCCATAGCGAGAACAAGCAACATAGATAGAAATTAAAAATATTCCAAGTCCGATGATCAGATAATAAACTCCGAATGTATCGCCGAGCAAAAAACGTATTTTTCCAAGTATAGTATTGGATTGTTCCGGCATACAAAAGAAGAGGATACACAATCCAATGATTAAAATTAATGGTAATAGTGTAATCATCCAGTCAATATTTTGCTTTTTATTTAAGTGTTTTGATGTGTTCATTATGCGTTTCCTCCTTCTGTGTAGGGCAGATATGATGGGTCAATAGTGGCAAGTTCTGTGATATCATCGATTTCTATAATATCATCTTCATGCATTTCCATAATGCTAAGAGTATAATCTTCTGGATGGCAGAAGAGTGCGACATCATCCCAGTAAATCTGGCGGTTCTTTTTTTCTTCGAATTCGAGTTCCAGATGGGAGCGGAGTCGGGCACCATCTTCTTTTGTCCAGCGTGAGATGCTGTAAAGCTGCCAGCCGGATTTTCCACCGGTACGGCTGCAGGAAGTTACGATATCATTTTCCACAGTTAAAAGCCATTCATTGGTTTCGGAATCAGTCCAGACACAATTGTAACCGGAACGCGTAAATTCCGGGTGTAAAATTTCATTATGATAGATTATTTGATCACCATCGAGAATGATTACATCATTTAAGTATTGACGTGCAACATAAAGTGATGAAATGTTATTGCAGGTATTATAGTATGGATTTTCGATAATTTTAACTCCGGGATATTGTGTTTCTAAATCGAAAAACTGCTCTTTTAAATATCCGACAACAACATAGATTTCATAGATACCATTGTGATGCAATGCCTGGATTACAGTATCTATCATTCGTGTGCCATTCACTTTTACAAGTGGTTTTGGGGTTGTCAGTGTAACAGGCTGCATTCTGGAACCCAATCCAGCGGCCATAATGATTGCTCGTTTTACAGTGTGCATTTTTTATAATCTCCTATTTATTAATGTTAATAATTTGTTTTAATTCATGTTGTACGATTCGGTAATATTCTTTGGCATATCGGTACTGACACAAGGAATATTCTCCAAAATCAACCCCAAGATGTCGTTTGTATTCACACCAGTTACTCCAGAGAAGACCGGACACTGCAATATAACAATAAATCTTAATGCGTGTAGTATCTGTGCATCCTTCTGGAAAATAAAGAGAGATAAGATGGTCAACTTCTTCTCTGCTATATAAAGAATAGATACAGAACATGGCAATATCAAGATGAGGGTCTTGCATTCCGGAATACTCCCAGTCAATTAGACGAATATCTTCTTTGCCAGATGAATCCGTTGTAAATAAGAAATTGTCGGGTACTGCATCAATATGCGTAAGTACTTCTTCACCTTTGTACTGATCAATATATGAACGTAAAGACAATACATGTTTTTTTGTTTGCTCATAATCACGGTATATAGAAGAATGTCCGTTCCATAAACTTTCGTAAAAATCAATTTGCTTAAATATATCAAAGCGATGATTAACTTTTAATTTCATTTCATGAAATTGTCGCAATTTTTTCATACACTTAGAAATATCATTAGAATTATGTGGGTCGCATACACGGGCATGGTTCAGGAAACGAGTCAGTTTATAGCCGTTTTCAGGATTGATATATTCAATATCATCACAAAGTCCTTTGCTTTGAATGACTTGATATACCTGAGCTTCTTCGTGACGGTTGATTAATTGATCTGTTCCCTCTCCTGGAATTCGCATAATATGCTTTGTACCATTGCAATCAAACAAGAAAGAGCGGTTTGTCATTCCTTTTTTCAATACAGTAATATCAGAAATGTTTTCCGGTTTTGTATTTAATGCGCTGGCCGCAATTTCGAGAATATCGGATTGCAAATGATTTGAATGGCTGTCTAATTCACGAAGCTGTTCAAATGTATTAATTTCCACGATGCTGGCAGAGTGAACAACTTTTGCAGGAATGATCATTTTATTGTTTTCGTATAAAGTTTCTTCCCAAAATTTGTCATGATATCGCGGATCATTGTCAAAATAGTCGAGGCGTTTGCGTATAATACTGGCATCTTCTTTTAAAAGATAGCTAATGCCAACCATAGAATTGCCGCCGGAAGCATTGGAAATTTGTGTTAGTTCAAATTTTCGATTGACACGTACAGTGCTATCATTGTCTACGAGATCACTTACCATATACCAGGAGTAAAGCTCGTATTTCTGAAATGGATTATAGCCGCACCAGATGTCACAAGGTATGATATAAGCATTTGCCAGATGTTCTTTGGCTAAATATAAAGAATGTAGGTTGTTCTTTGTTGCATAATCAGGATTGACAATTAATTTGATATTATAATCATCAATCAAATATTCATACGCTTCTTTCATGAAACCAACAACTACATAAATTTCATGAATACCAACTTCATGAAGTTGGTTGATTTGACGTTCGATTAAAGGTTCGCCATGGACTTCTAATAATCCTTTAGGAGTCTCTGTGTTAATTGGAACCATTCTCATACCAAAACCTGCGGCAAGAATGACAGCTCTTTGAGGAGCGGATTCCTGGATTATAGAAAGGGCCTTGGAAGTTGGTTGAATATTTTCGTCTAAATATCCAGTGCTGATTAAATCTTTTATGGAACGGTTAACAATTCCGAGAGAATGACCAGATGCTTTGGATAATTCACGTTGGTTTGTATATTGGTTTGCTATGATTAGGTTCAAAATATCAGATTTTTGAATGTTCATGTACTACCTCCTTTGAAATAAAATGAACATACTTGCATTTTACATAATTAAAGGAGAAATGTCAATGATAAATTGAAAATAGAAATTATAATATTGAATACGATATAGAAAATTATGAAGAAAATCCGGTGTCTATGCTTGGAGAACAAGGAGCAATGAAAGCGGAAGATGAAGAATCACAACCTAATTACGGAAGAAAGATACAGCTGGATTTGATGAAAATGGCTCATCATGGAGTGGATTATAATAATACTACATATTTTCTAACATCGCTGAATCCTAAAACGGTTGTAATTACTGGACCGGAGAGCTGGTATAATGATCGAATGAAAAAATGTATGCCAAATACAAAGGTATATTCAACTGTAACGGATTCGGCAGCAGTAATAGCAGAGTTTTCAACATCGGGAATGGATACGAAGTATCAGAAAATATCAGCGATGTCAGAAAAAATTGATGGTGAAACACATTGGTTTGATGAAAATGGTAGAACTATATCTGGATGGAAATATAGTAATGGGTGGTATTATTATAATCAAAAAGGAGTGATGCAGACAGGGTGGCAAGAAATAAATGGTTCTAGATATTATATGAATGAATCTGGAGTAATGCAGACAGGGTGGCAATATATAGATGGCATCTGGTATTATTTCCATAAATCAGGCTCAATACAGACGGGTTGGCAGTATATAAATAATGCGTGGTATTTCCTGGATAGCTCAGGAGCGATGCGAACAGGCTGGCAGCAAATAGGTGGAAATTGGTATTATTTGGATAGTTCAGGAGCGATGCGGACAGGTTGGCAGTATATAAAAAATGTATGGTATTATATGAATGAATCAGGTATTATGCAAACAGACTGGCAATATATAGATAGAAACTGGTATTATCTGGATGGAACAGGAGCGATGCGAACAGGCTGGCAGCAAATAGGTGGAAATTGGTATTATTTGGATAGTTCAGGAGCAATGCGAACTGGTTGGCATTATACAAATAAAAATTGGTATTTTTGCGAATCGAGTGGAAAGATGATAAAAAATTGCTGGTGTTGGATAGGAACTAATTGTTATTATTTTAAGAATAATGGTGTAATGGCAGTTAATACATGGATTGGTGATTATTATGTAAATGCGAATGGAGCTTGGGAAAGTAATAAAATAAAACCAAAAGATGAATGGATAAATCAATCTGGACGTTGGTGGTATCGCCATGCGGATGGAAGCTATACGAAATCGGGCTGGGAAAATATAGCAGGAGCAAGATATTATTTTGACGCTGCAGGATGGATGGTAATCGGTTGGAAATTAGAAAATCAAAACTGGTATTATTTGAATCAGTCAGGGGCTATGGTAAAAAATACTTGGTATGGGATTAATTCAAAGTGTTATTATTTTGACGAGAGTGGTAAGATGGCAGTTGATACATGGATTGGAGAATGGTATGTTGATGAGAGTGGTGCATGGGTGCCGGAAAAATAAAAGAATTGCATATGGGAGTATATTTTATTAAGAAATATATTGTGAGCGAAGGTAGAAGATAAAAAATCTACCTTCGTTGCTTTTTTGGAGAAAACTTTACCTGTAATACAAAATGTGATATAATTACTCAGATTATAATGAATAATAGAAAAGAGTAGTTATGAGAAATAAAAAATTATATCTTGAATTGATGAGAATTGTAGCGTGCTTTTTTGTGATTGTAAATCATACAATGTCATATGTATTTTGGGATTATGTACCCGGAGGAAAAACTTGGTGTGTGAGTGTTTTCTCATTTTTTTTGAGTAAGTTTTCGGTGCCGGTATTTTTGATGATATCGGGAGTTGTGTTACTTGGCAAAGAAGATAATTGTAAGAAAACTATGAATCGTATAAAGAAAACTATAATTATATTGGTATGTGCATCAATAATATATTATATATATGATTGCGCTAGCACACAGGCAAAATATAGTATGGTTGAATTTATAAAAAAAGTAGTAGAAGGACCATTAAGTAATTGCTTATGGTATTTATATATGTATACAGGAATTTTACTAATATTACCGGCATTACAAAAGATGACAAAAAATATGAAAAAGAAGGACTATACATATTTATTAGTGAGCGGCTTTTTTGTATTGAGCATATGCCCTGTTATTGCACATTGGGTAAATGGAAATGGGGTAAGTAATCTTGTTTCAGGTTCAATGCTGAGTGTATATGTTCTAATGGTAATTCTTGGATATTATTTAGAAAATTATTTTGAAGTTGATTTCAAAATAATAAAATGGATGTTGATAATAATCCTGAGTGAAACATGTATTAATGTAGGACTGACTTATATAGAATGGAGGAGGTTGAGTGAAAACGGTACGTTGACATCTCCGAATGACTATCTGTTTTATAGTGATAAAGAGTATATTAATGTGCTTGTTTTGTCGGTTTGTGTCTATATATTATTTAAATATGCATACTTAAAATATGAAAGTAAATTAGGCGAGAAATTGAAAAATGGAATCAGCTATTTAGGAAGTTTGACACTTGGAACATATGTGATGGGGGATTTTTGGATAAAAATCTTTTTGCCGATATATTATAAGGGATGTTCAGTGGTGCATCCGGTAGTTAGTATGGTCATAGTAGAAATAATGGTATTTATAACGGGAATGATTATTACAGCAGTATTAAAAAAGATACCGGTTGTAAAAACAATTGTGTAGAAAGATGGGTGAAGAATTTTGAAAAATATAGAAAGAAACAAAGAATATGAACCGGAAGTGTTGGAAAAACTTCATGATTTGCAATTAGAAATGCTGAAAGACTTACAGCAGATATGTGACAAATATGATTTGAAGTATTTTGCGGTGTTTGGGACTGCATTAGGAGCAGTAAGGCATGGAGGTTTTATCCCTTGGGATGATGACATTGATGTTGGAATGTTGAGAAAAGATTATGATATTTTTATTCGGGCTGTTGAAAAAGAAATGGGAGATAAATATCAGATTATGACACCTGAGGTAGATGAAAATTATGCTTGTTGTGTTACAAAATTTCAACGAAAAGGTACAAAATTCATATCCTATCTTAGTGATAAATTAGATTGTGAACAGTGTATATTTATAGATGTATTTCCGTTCGATTATATTGCGGAAACAAAGAAAAAAGCAAAACGTCAGCAATTGATTACACTTTTTTTGGATCGATTGATATATTTGTGTGGTTCTGCACGTCCGATTATTCCTTATACAGGAGTAAAATATTATCTGGCAGCTGTAATATGTTGGTGTACGCATTATACTACCAAATTATTTCGTTTATCACCAAAAAGCATTTATAAAGCATTTGTAAAACAGTGTACAAAGTATAATATGAAAAATACGGATAGGGTAACTTCTTTTGGAGATGGAGGCTCATTAAAATATCGTTCTACAGTTAGTAAAATGTTTCCGTTAAAAGAAATCCCTTTTGAAAACATAACGATTAAAGTTATGAATAACAATGATGAACACTTGAGACGGACATATGGAGATTATATGACGCTTCCACCAGTAGAACAAAGAGTAAATCATGCACCATATATTATTGAGTTTGGAAACATAGAAGAGAAAGGAACTAAGAAGAAAAATGCTTAGAGTACTTCAGGTTATCGGAAAAATGGATCGTGCTGGGGCAGAAACGATATTGATGAATATATATAGAAATGTTGATCGATCAAAAGTACAGTTTGATTTTATGGTTTTTTCTGATGAAAAAGGTGATTACGATGATGAAATAGAGGAGTTAGGGGGGCATATTTATCATATGCCAGCGTTTAAAGGATATAATTATTTCATGTTATGCGGAAAATTTGAAAAATTTTTCAAAAGACATCCATATAAAATTGTACATGGACATATTGGAAGTTTAGCACCAGCATATTTAAAAGCAGCAAAAAAAAGAGGAGCTTATGTGATTGCACATAGCCATGCAACAAAATCGGATCGAGCATTGGAAAATTTTGTTTTTAACGTATTTGCATATAGAGTTCGATATATAGCAGATTATTTTTTTGCATGCTCAAATCAGGCGGGAATTGACCGTTTTGGAAAGAAAGTGGTCAATTCAAATCGGTTTGAAGTTATTAACAATGCAATTGATAGTGAAAAATACAAGTATACATTAGAACGTCATAGTGAGCTGAAAAGAAAATACAGACTGGAAGATAAATTGGTTATAGGTCATGTTGGTAGATTTGCGCCAGAAAAAAACCATAAATTTATTGTTGATGTATTTGATGAAATATACAGACAAGAAAAGACAGCTGTTTTGATGTTAGTTGGTAGGGGGAGTGAAGAAGAGACAATTAAAAATTATGTTTCTGAAAAAAACTTAGATGGCCATGTTGTGTTTTTGGGGGTGCGGAAAGATATACCGGATCTTATGAATTTATTTGATGTCTTTTTATTCCCTTCTACATATGAAGGATTGGGAATTGTCGGAATAGAGGCTCAGGCGTCAGGATTGCCGGCGTTTATGTCAGAAGCGGTTCCAAAAGAGGCTGTTGTTACGCCTAATGCATGGAGGTATTCTGTCGAAAAAGGGCCAATCTACTGGAAAGAGAAGATTGCGGAAAAGTTGAAAAATTTTGAAAGAAAAGACAGGCAACAATGGATTGTTGAAAATAATTATGATATAAAGGCAGTGGCAAAAAGAATGGAATTATTTTATAGAGAGAAGAAAGCGATATAGAATATGGAAAATGGAAGATTAACAATATTTACACCAACCTATAATAGGGCTTATATTTTAGAAAAATTATATAATAGTCTAAAAGAACAGACCAATAGAAATTTTGAATGGATGATTGTAGATGATGGATCTGAAGATAATACTGAAAAATTAGTAAAAAAATGGATAGATGAAAAAAAAGTAGATATAAAATATTTCAAACAAAAAAATGGAGGAAAGCAAAGAGCTCATAACCGAGGGACGAAAGAATGCGATACAGAATTGTTTTTATGTGTGGATTCGGATGATTATATTGTGAAAGATTCTGTGGAAAAAATATTAAGAAAATGGCAGGAAGTTTGTGCTGATAAAAAAGTAGCAGGAATTGTTGCACTAAGAGGAAAAGACGAAAAGAACCCGCTAGGAACAGATATGCCGAAAATAAAATATAGCACTCTGTGGGAGTTATATAGTAAATATAAATTTCAAGGAGATACGTCTCTTGTATATCGTACAGAAATTTTGAAACAATATCCATATTGGGTTGCTGAGGGAGAAAAATTTATTGGTGAGGGATATGTATATCAGCAAATAGATCAAATGTATTATATGGCATTGTTGCCGGAAATTGTTATAGTATGCAGGTACTTGAATGACGGATATACAAAAAATGTCAGAAAATTAACAAAAAATAATCCGATTAGTTATACTGAATTGAAAAGAATGACTGTATCTAATAGCAGGACATGGACGGAACGGTATTATCATACAATATTATATTTAGTAGGATGTAAAATGAGTAGAGAAAAGCATCCATTTAAACGTGCACCATATAAAGTATTAGCAATACTAGGGATGATTCCGGCTCAAATTGTATGGATGAAGTATTATAAAAATGCATAGGAGAAAAAATTAATGAAGTCAATTAGTGAAAAACCATCTGAAAGTTCAGTTTATTTATGGAATATAACTGCTAGTATTGCAAATGCGGGGTTGTCGGTGCTTATTTTGGCTATAGCGACTAGAATGTTAAATAATAATGATACAGATATTTTTAGTATAGCATGGTCGATAAGCCAGTTAATGGCAACGGTAGGCACATATCAAATTAGGACGTATCAAGCAACGGATGTTGAAGAAAATTTCAAATTTTCTCAGTATGTAATTTTTAGGATTATCACTGTGGGAATTATGATGATTGCAAGTGTAGCTTACATTGGAGTGAAGAAATATGATGCATATAAGGGAATGATTGTACTTATTTTATGTTTGTTTAGAGCGGTAGATGCAATTGCAGATGTATATGAAGGATGGTTTCAACAAAAAGAAAGACTTGATTTGGCTGGAAAAGCGTGTACATATAGAGTTTTATTTGCGTTGGTGAGTTTTGGAATATCATTAATTATAACTCGGAATATGCTTATAGCATGTATCATATTAGTGATAAGTTATGTTGTATGTTTTGCGCTATATGATATTAGATATTGTAGAGCTGTACCAGAGCTGAAAGAAAATAGAATAAACGGAAAAAATATTAGGTGGATAATAAAATTAGCGTTAGAAGGGTTCCCGTTGTTTTTTAATGCATTTCTGATGATGTCAATATCTAATGCACCAAAGATGGCATTGGATACGGCAATAGCTAATAACCAAATTCAAGTTGGTATACAGACAGTTTTTAATATTTTGTTTATGCCGGCATCGTTCCTGACATTAGCATATATTGTATTTCGTCCGTTGTTGACAAAAATGGCTATTTACTGGAACAATAATAAAATACAAAAGTTTTTGAAGATTGTATTTTTGATTGTAGGGTGCCTTTTGGGGACAGCTGTTGTGTTATTGGTTGGATGTGCGATTCTTGGAATTCCTGTATTATCAATACTATATGCGATTGATTTGAAAGATTATAAGATGGAACTTTTAATAATTGTAGCTGGAGGCTGTTTTTGTACGTTTTCATATGTATTTGATAATGCATTAGTAGTCATTCGTAGACAATATATGTTGGTACTTTCCTATATTATCTCATGGATATATATTAAATTAACTGTAACAATGTATGTTGATAAATATGGAATGTTGGGGGCTGCAATTGCTTATGCAACGTGTATGCTTGTATTCCTTATAGTTACTGTTGTGATATTTAGTGTTTTTGTAAGAAAAGATGGAAAAAAGAAATAGAATGATAAAAAATAAAGAAAAGAAGAAATATTGTATATTCGCAGCTCAATATTTTCCGCATTTAGGGGGAGTGGAGCGTTATACATATAACTTGGCAAAAAAATTAATAGAAGATGGAAATGAAGTAGTTATTGTAACTTCAAATGTGTATAAACTGGCGGAATGCGAAAAAGTAGATGGAATTCGTGTTTATCGTATACCGTGTTGGAACTGGCTGGAGGGAAGATATCCAGTACTTAAGATGAACTCTAAATTTTGGAAAATTAATAGAATATTGAAGAAAAAGAAGTTTGATATGGTTATAGTGAATACGAGATTTTATCCGCATTCATTGTATGGTATGATGTTTGCAAAAAGGATAAAAGCTAAATGTATTACGTTGGATCATGGGACAAGCCATTTATCTATACATAACAGATTTTGGGATTTTGTTGGAGCAGTTTTTGAACATGGTCTAACGAAGATAGATCAGATTTTTTGTAAAGATTATTATGGAGTTTCCGGAGCATGCAATGAATGGCTTTCTCATTTTCATATCAAGGCGAAAGGGGTATTGTATAATTCTATAGATCTTGAAGAAGTAAATAATATGCAAAAGAAGATGGATATATCTTATCGGGATGATTATAATATTCCAAAAGATGCAACGGTTGTTACATTTACAGGGCGTCTCTTGAAAGAAAAGGGATTACCGAGTCTTTTGAATGTGATGGATAAAATAAACAAAGAACGAGATGATGTTTATCTATTCATTGCCGGAGATGGAGATATGCAGGAAGATGTGAACTCGCGTAAAAACAGTCATATTATCCCGGTGGGAAGAATTAATTTTGAACATATAGTTGCATTATTATCAGAATCTGATATTTTTTGCCTTCCATCCTTTTCGGAAGGTTTTTCGACTTCTATATTAGAAGCGGCAGCTTGTGGATGCTATATTCTCACAACGGCCAGAGGCGGTGCGAAAGAACTATTGATAAATGATGAATATGGATGTGTAATTTTAAATAATCAGGAAAAATTGTTATATGATGCATTGACAGAGGTTATTAATCATCCGGACAAGCGTAAGAAAGGAATAGAACTTACATATCAGAGAATAAAAGATAATTTCACATGGGATATCGTCGCAAACAATGTGGAAAAAATATGTGAGGAGAAATAAAGTGAAAAAAATAATTATCATACCGGCTTATAATGAGGAAGCAAATATAGAGAGAACTGTGGAAGCAATAAAAAAAAGCGCACATGGATTTGATTATGTGATTATTAATGATTGCTCAACAGATAATACGCAGAAAATATGTGAAAAAAATAATTTTAATGTTGTAAATTTACCGATTAATCTTGGGATTGGAGGTGCTGTACAGACGGGGTATAAATATGCCTATGAAAATGGATATGATGTGGCCGTACAGGTTGATGGAGATGGACAGCATGATCCGGAGTTTTTGAATACTATGGCAGATTATTTGATGGAACATAATGTGGATATGGTTATAGGTTCGAGATTTATAGAAAAAAAAGGATTCCAATCATCGATAACAAGAAGAATGGGAATTAAGTTTTTTTCTGGCTTAATTAAAATTTTGACAGGAAAAAGAATTACAGATCCGACTTCTGGTTTGAGAATGATAGGTCGTAATGTTATGAAAATTTTTTCACAAGATTATCCCAGGGACTATCCAGAGCCAGAAAGTATTGTTGCAGTGTTAAGAAAAAATATGAAAATTGAAGAAATTCCGGTTGTTATGTTGGAAAGGCAAGGAGGAGTTTCTTCAATATCGCCAAAAAAATCTATATATTATATGGTTAAAGTTACATTGGCTATATTGATTGAAAGAATAAGAAAATAGAGGAGAAAAAATATGAATCTTAGAGTTCAGATAGTAGTTGGAATTATTGTTATTTTTGCACTTGGTGTAATTGTTAATATGATTCGTAAGAAAGAATTAGAGTTAAGATATGCTTTAGCGTGGATGGGGGTAGGAATTGCAATATTAATATTGGACTGCTTTCCACAATTAATAACATGGCTGTCGGTAAAAGCGGGAGTAGCAAATCCGATTAATATGTTGTTCTTTTTAGGATTCTGTTTTTCTTTAGTGATTATTTTCGTACTTACGGTAGCAGTGTCCAGAATGTCGAACAGAGTAAAAAAGTTGGCACAGGAAATTGCACTTTATCAGAAAAAAAATAAAAAAGAAAGGGAATAAGAAGTGGAAAAGAAAAAAATAACTGATTTTTTTCATAGAAATCAAGTAATAATTATTGGTATTATTATGGTAATAGTATTTGCTGTTTCTATGAAAATAGCATATAAATATGAATGGAAAAATGCTTTTAATACTCCGAAGATTGTTGAAAATAAGGTAGACAGCGCAGAAAAAAATATGGAATTAAAAGAGGATACTTTAATTGAACAGAGTGTAAAAATAGAGTCTGATAAAATGACGGGAATCTCTCTTTATTTAGGAAACTTAGATGTATCATGTAAAAAGATTAGATTCACATTAAAGAATTCTAAGAATGAAATTGTTAAAGAATGGCAGATACGAAGAGGTGCTAATGGAGAAGAATCTTATGATTTTACGTTAGACAAAGAAGTAAAAAATGCAAAAGATAAGGAGTATACTTTTGAAATTCAATTTGATTCCAAAGGTACAATAATGGTTCCTTTATGCAAAAAAGGTAATTCAAAAACAGTACTGAAAGTAAATGGAGTAAAAAAGAATAATCTGATAATTGGATATAAAATTTTAGATGGTAATCATAAAGGATTGAGATATTTTGCCTTTTCTGTTATGTGTGGCGCAATATTGTGTTTGGTAATGGTATTATATCAGATTGTCCAGAAAAAAGAAAAAGCAGTTATATTTATAACTGCAGCGCTTGTTTTGGGGGCAATGTATATATGTGTTATACCAGCGTTTGCAGTGCCTGACGAAGCAGCACATTTTGCAACAACTTATGCACAAAGTAGTACTCTTATGGGGAAAAAGGCTGTAGATGAAAAAGGAAATATACTGATTGAACAACAGATATGGCAAAGAGGTAATGATGCAACAAAAGTTTCTTATCTTGATGAAGTGAATGGTGTCTTTGTGAGAGGAAATAATAGTCCGATTATAGCAACAAGACCTGAATTAAGCGGAGTATATTTAGGATATATACCACAAGTTGTTGGAGTAACAATAGCAAGGATATGTGGAGCGGGACCGATACAAATAATATTATCAGGAAGATTTTTTGCACTGCTATTTTATTGCTTGTGCATGTTTTATGCTATAAGGTTAATGCCGAATAACGAACAGATTTTGATGATAATAGGACTCTTCCCGATGACTCTTCAACAGGTAATGTCATATAGTTATGATTCGATACTTATTGATGCAAGTTTTTTACTGACAGCTATTATAATGTCAAAAATAGTAGATAAGAAAAAAATTAAGAAACGAGAAGTTTTACTAGTATTATTTTTGATTGCAATAATCGGAACATTGAAATTTATTTATTTGCCAATTTTAATGCTCGCGTTATTTATACCATCTAAAGTATTTGGAAATAAAAAAGGAATTTATGCTTTAGGAACAATTGCTTTCAGTGCAGTTATAGTTCTTGTCACCAGATTGGCATCAGTGCAAGATGCGTTGGGAACAGGAGATGCGGTTATAAGTAATGAAGTTGGAAAAATATCATTAGGGTATTGTTTACATAATCCAACTCATACTTTTGAACTTTTATGGAGAACGATTGAAAGAGTTAGTTCGGATTATTTGGGACAAATGATTTCGACGCAATTAGGTTATTTGTGTATAAATACACCAAATATTATTTTGATAGGTTTCATTATACTTTTGATCGGAAGTGCGTTACGAGTAGAAAAACAAGAAAAGTTATTTAATGTAAAAATAAGAGGGATGAGTATTGCTATATTTATTTTATGTGGAGGATTAGTCATTGTTTCGCTGATGTTTAGTTGGACGCCGTTAGATTCTATGGTTATTCAGGGAGTACAAGGCAGATACTTTTTACCAGTGCTACCGATGGTGGGGATAGCTATACAAAGTCGAACGATTGTACTGAAGAAAGATATAACATCATATTTAATATTATGGTCAGTATTTTTAAATATATATACTATTTATTTTGCTACATTATCTGCTCTTGGGAAATAGAGATGATTATTAAAAAGTATAAACGAAAGATATGAGATTGTAGGAAGGAAAAGAAATGATAGAAAATATTTTTTATGTTACGGGATGTAGATTTCATGTGCATGATAAAAATGTATTATTTATAGCGGGAACGTTCAGAGAAAATAATATGTTTGGCGAAAAAATTATTGTTGCATTAGATGGAAAAAAACTAAATATGTCTATAAAAGAGTACGAAGTAAATATTCCACGTACATTAGGGCAGGACTTGCTTACAAAGCAGTATCATTTATGGGTGAAACTCCCAGAAAACTGGAAAGCTGGAAAAACACTTTGCGTGATACAAAGTAAGGGACAGGAAAAAAGCTTGATAAAAAAGATACCAGTGAAAACCCTTAAAAAGATGAGTGTAGAAATTCCAAATAGTATCGACTTGATAACTGAGAAAGATGGAAAGCTTAAAATCAGAGGATGGTATGTAAATACTGGAAATACAAAACAATCTTTTGAAAGTAATAATAAACCAGTACATGTGAATTTGAAAGAAGTTTACAGAGCAGATGTTCTGGAAGCATACGAAGAGTGTGATGAGAAAAGTATTGTAGGATTTGAAGCAATTGTGAAGTCTAAAAATACAAAAGTTGTTAGAATACGTTATAAGTCGGAAACAGAAGAAAGCAGTGTAAAAGTTTATTTAGATAAAAACTCTATTTTTAATAAAATCGATAAAATGGGGAAATTGATGGATAAAGCAAACGATTCTTTCCATCAATATGGAGTGAGAAGAACGGCTGAAAAGATTCGGAATAAACTATTAAAAAAAGAAATTCTAACATACGAAAGTTGGATGAAAATTCATAAACCAAGTAATTCTGAATTGCAAATGCAGAGACAGCAGAAGTTTGAATATAATCCTAAGATTTCAATTGTGGTACCATTGTACAAAACACCAAAAAAATATTTAAAAGAATTTATAAAATCAATAATGAAACAAACATATTCAAATTGGGAATTATGTTTATCTGATGGAAGTGGTAGTGACTCACCAATCACCGGAATTTTAAAGGAATATGCGAGAAAAGATAAGCGAATTAAGGTAGTATATAATAAGAAACCGTTGCAAATTTCGGAAAATACGAATGCAGCATTAGAAATTGCAACAGGAGATTTTATTGCATTTGCTGATCATGACGATGTATTAGCTCCCAATGCATTTTATGAATGTGTAAAAGAAATTAACAAGAATCCAGAAGTGGAAATGTTATATACGGATGAAGATAAGATTAGCATGAATGGAAAAGAACACTTTATGCCACATTTTAAAACAGATTTTAATCTTGATCTTTTAAGAAGTGTAAATTATATTTGTCATTTATGTATGGTGAAAAAATCTTTGTATCAAAAAGTAGGAAAATTAAATCCAAAGTTTGATGGTGCGCAGGATTATGACTTTGTTTTCAGATGTATTGAAAAAACAGAACATATTGCACATATACCGAAGATACTTTATCATTGGAGAGCACATAAGGACTCGACAGCTGAAAATCCGGAAAGTAAGAATTATGCATTTGAAGCTGGAAGAAGGGCAATTGCAGCACATTTGGAGAGAGTTGGAATTGAAGGAGAAGTCTTTTCTTTGGAGATGAAGGGTTCGTATAGGGTGAAGTATAAGTTGGAAGAAGAGCCATTGGTTTCAGTTGTTATTCCGACAAAAGATCATATTGATGATCTGGAAAAATGCTTGAAATCGCTGGATGAAGTTAGTACTTATGCAAATATAGAATACATTGTTGTTGAGAATAATAGTGAAAAAGAAGAGACTTTTGAATATTATAAAAAAATCGAAGCAGAAAATCCGAGAGTGAAAGTTGTTTATTGGAAAGAAAAAGGATTTAATTATCCATCTATCAATAATTTGGGAGTAGAATATGCAAAAGGAGAATATTTGCTATTCTTAAATAATGATACAGAAATTCGAAATGCGGATTGCATAAAAGAATTAGTAAGCCAGTGTCAGAGAAAAGAAGTTGGTGCCGTTGGTGCAAGATTGTACTATGAAGATGGAACCATACAACATGCAGGAGTAATAGTTGGAGTTGGCGGGGTTGCAGGACATGCATTCTTGGGCTATGATCATGATGCTCCCGGATATTTTGGAAGAATAAAGCTTCTTCAAGATTACAGTGCAGTTACAGCAGCATGTATTATGATTAAAAAAACGGTTTATGAAGAAGTTAAAGGATTTGATGAAGAATATGCAGTTGCATTTAATGACGTTGATTTATGTCTTAAAATTCGTCAGGCAGGTTATTTGATAGTATACGATCCATATGCGGAATTAAATCATTATGAATCGAAATCTCGAGGTTATGAAGATACGGAAGAAAAAATACGAAGATTCAATTCGGAAATTGCATTATTTCAGAAACGGTGGAAGACATTCTTGAAAGAAGGAGATCCATATTATAATCCGAATCTGACATTAGCAAGAAATGATTTTAGTTTGGCAGAGGAAATAAGGTAAATAATAAATGAACAGTAAAGGGATTACAGAAATCAAGAGAGATTCTGTAGTCCCTTTGTATCATTGACAGGAGATTAGTGATTTTGTATAATATATTGTAAAATATTTTTCTATTGGAGGTTAAAAGTGTTAACTTATATACAGAATTTTAAAAAGTTTCAACCACTATTGAATGAATTGATTACCAGAGATATTAAGACGAAATATAGAAAGTCTATATTGGGAGTGTTTTGGACGATTTTAAATCCGCTTTTTATGATGATTGTATTATCGGTGGTGTTTTCAAATTTATTTAAGTTTGATATAGAATATTTTCCGGTGTATTTGTTAAGTGGTCAGTTGATATTCAACTTTTATAATGAAGCGACGACAAATGCGATGGGTGCAATTTTATCAAATGGAGCATTGATCAAAAAGGTATATGTGCCGAAATATATGTTTGTACTTTCCAGAATTTTTTCGAGTACAATTAATTTGTTGGCTTCATTTACAGCAATGATTTTTGTAATGTTGGCTATGCGCGTAGAATTACATTATACGGTTTTACTTGCGCCAATTCCATTGATTTTTATAATTTGTTTCTCTATGGGAATTGGGCTGCTGCTTTCTGCTATTACGGTAAAATTTAGAGATATTATGCATCTCTACTCTGTATTTGTAACAGCGTTAATGTACTTAACTCCGGTAATATATCCTATGTCAATTTTACCAGAGTGGTTAAAAAAGATTGTGTTGCTGAATCCGATTACAAACATATTGAATATGTTCCGAGACGTGATGATAAATAATACATTACCGACAATTTCATCAATTGTTTTAGCAACAATTGAATGTGCTGTAGCAATGGGAATTGGTTTGTATGTATTCTATAAACGCCAGGATACATTTATATTAGATATATAGGAGAAAGAAAGATGGAAAATACAGATATTATAAGTGTAGATCATGTATCAATGAGATTTAGCTTGGCATCTGAAAAGGTAGATAGTTTAAAGGAATATTTTATAAAAACGTTAAAGAGTCAGATCTCTACAAATGAGTTCTGGGCTTTGAAGGATGTGTCGTTTAATGTAAAAAAAGGTGAGGCATTAGGTCTTATCGGATTAAATGGTAGTGGAAAAAGTACGATGCTGAAAATAATAGCAGGTGTCTTGAAACCTACGAAAGGATCTGTAACAGTACAAGGAGAAGTTGCACCATTGATTGAGTTGGGTGCTGGGTTTGATTTTGACCTGACGGCAGGAGAAAATATTTTCTTAAATGGCGCGCTTATGGGGAGATCTCATGAATTGATGGAAGCACATTATGATGAAATCATAGAGTTTGCGGAATTACAGGATTTTGTTGATGTTCCGGTTAAGAATTTTTCTTCGGGTATGGTTTCCAGACTGGCATTTGCAATTGCAACGATAGGAACTCCGGATATTCTTATTTGTGACGAAGTATTGTCGGTTGGAGATTTCAGATTTCAGGAAAAATGTCAGGTGCGGATTCAGAAAATGTTAGACAAGGGGACTACATTACTTTTTGTATCTCATAGCATCGATCAGGTAGAAAAGTTATGCAATAAGGTAGTATGGCTGGAGAAGGGAAATCTCAGAATGTTTGGAGAATGTAAAGAAATTGCTGAGATATATAAAGCGTCATATTAGGATTGGAGCAAAAAAATGAAAAAAAAATTATACTGGATCATAGTAGGAATTATATTAATAGCATTCTCAGGAGTATATGCTATTGTAGATAAAAATGTAAGTATATATGATAAAAAAATAGATACAACGAATTATGTTTCTTATCCAATATCAACAGGAACTGAAATATCACAGACGTTTGTATCACCGGAAGATAAAATTAACGGAATCAATGTAAAAATGGGCGTTGTTGGGAATCAAAATACTAAAAAAATTGGATATAAATTAAATGATGAGAATGGAAAAACAGTAGCTTCAGGAGAGGCGACGCTTGAAAAACTAAAATCAGGAAAGTTCTTTTACATGGGATTTGATCCAGTCGAAAATTGCAAAGGAAAAGAATATACCTTTGTAATCAGTGTAGAAGAATGTGAACCGACAGAGCAGATTATTATATATGCTACACCAGAAGTAGATAATCAAAAGGTTTTGAAAGTTAATGAGGATAAAGTAGATTCAATTATGATTTTAAGAGTAGTGAATCATAGGTTTGATCTGGAAACGTTTTTGGTTACAACAGTATTCTTGATTTATGTTGTAGTATTTATAGGATGGCTTAGTAAAGTATTTAAATAATTCTGGTAAGAAATGAGAGCGTATGAAAGTTGTAAATAGACTTTATGATAAAATAACGAAATATGGTTTTAAACAAACATGTTGTAAAATATATAATAAAATAACCAAAAAAGAGGAAAGATTATATGCTGAATGGCGGCAAGCACATGAACTGACTGAAGCGGCAAGACAAGAACAAAAGAGGACATCTTTTGAAAAAAATATTAAATTTAGCATTGTAGTTCCGCTTTTTGAGTCAAATAAAGTATATTTACAGCAGCTAGTAGAATCGATTTTTGCTCAAACTTATTTTAATTGGGAATTGTGTTTGTCAGATGGCGGTGGTAAGAAATCAGAATTGAAAGATTATCTTGAACATTTGCAAAAAATAGATTCCAGAATTAAGTGTATAAGGTCAAAAGAAAAGTTGGGGATATCTGCTAATACTAACGCAGCATTATCAATGGCATCAGGAGACTATATAGTATTTGCAGATCATGATGATTTGCTTTCAGAAATGGCATTGTATGAATGTGCAAAACTGATTAATACAGAAAAAAATGGTGTGGATATAATATATACAGACGAGGATAAAGTGTCAATGGATGGAAAGAATTATTTCCAACCGCATTTTAAACCAGATTATAATAGCTATTTATTACAGTCTGTGAATTATTTTTGTCATTTAGTAGTTGTTAGTAGGAAAATGATAAAACAAATTGGAGGGTTAAATAGCGAATTTGATGGTGCACAAGATTACGATTTTGTATTCAGATGTGTAGAAAATACGAATAAAATTTATCATATTCCTAAAATTTTATATCATTGGCGAGCACATATGGATTCTACAGCTGAAAATCCGGAAAGCAAAGAATATGCGTTCGAGGCTGGAAAAAGGGTAATTCAAGAACATTATAAACGTATAGGTATAAATGAAGTAGAGGTTAGTAGAACAGATTATCCAGGGATATATAGAAGCAAGTACAAAATTAATGAGGAGCCCACGGTTATAATTGTTGTTTATAATATAACAAAAAAAGAATATTTAAAAAGATGTTTGAGCTCGATCGAAAAACAGCAATATAGTAATTATAAAATTATTATTGCAGGAGAGAGCAAAGATTTAAAAGATACAAATGTTTTAAACAGTAAATTTTTATCTAAAATCAAATTGATGGAAATTTCAAGCAAATGGAGTTTGGCTAAACAAAAGAATTGCGCAATAGATGGAATAGAAGGAGAGTGTTTCTTATTCCTTGATTCTAATTGTGAATTGATTGGATCCGACAGTATAAAGGAAATGGTTGGAATATTGAAACAGAAGAACATAGGAGCTGTTGGAAGCAAAGTTTATTATAAAAAAAATTTAATAGAACATGCAGGGATGGCTGTCGGAATAGGGGAATTTGCTAATAATTTATTTGAAAATATAAGGAAAACGGCAGATACCTATTTTAATAGATCTGCAACACAAATGGAATATTCTGCTGTTTCAGGGATGTGCTTTTTAGTGGATGGAGAATGCTTTGAAAAAGTGCAAGGATTTGATGAAAAGATAAAAGGGAATTTGGATAATGTTGATCTGTGCTTAAAAATCAGACAACTTGGGAAAAAAATTGTATATACACCGTATGCCGAAGTATATCATTGGTGCAAGGATAAAAAAGAAAATAAAAAAACAGATATTATGATATTGAACAATCGCTGGAAAGAAATAATAAAAGAAGGGGATCCGTATTATAATAAGAATCTGACAAGAAGATATGCAGACTGCAGAATAGATAAATTATATAATAAGGAGTATTCCTGCTCAGAGAAGGTTAATAGCGATAAGGAGTTAGTATGAAGATAATAGTTGTGTTTGGAACAAGGCCAGAAGCAATAAAAATGTGCCCGCTGATTAAAGAAATAAAAAGTAGAAACAATGCAAAATGTGTAGTGTGTGTTACGGGACAACATAAAGAAATGTTAGATCAAGTACTAGAAGTATTTGATATTGAACCTGATTATAATTTTTCTATCATGAAACAAAATCAGACATTATACGATATAACGTATTCGGTTATGGAAGGAATGAAAAAGGTAATAAAAAAAGAAAATCCAAACATTGTTTTGGTTCATGGTGATACAACAACCACTTTTGCAGCTGCACTTGCTTGCTTTTATGAAAAAGTTCCAGTTGGACATGTGGAGGCTGGGCTTCGGACACACAATATATATTCTCCTTATCCAGAGGAATTTAATAGACAGGCGGTAGATATTGTTTCATCTTATTATTTTGCACCAACAGAACAGGCGAAGGAGAATTTATTAAGTGAGGGAAAAGAGCCTGGCAAGATATATGTTACTGGAAATACAGCAATTGATGCATTGAAAACTACGGTTTCTCAAAAACATGAATTACAATGGAAAAAATGGATTGGAAATAGTCGATTATTATTGTTAACTGCCCATAGACGAGAAAATCTTGGAAAGCCATTGGAAAATATTTTCGAGGCAATAAAAGATATTGTTGAAAAATATGATGATGTTAAAGTAATTTATCCAGTGCATTATAATCCACAAATCAGATTGTGTGCAAATAGAATATTGGGCACGGAGGAACGCGTAAAAATTATTGAACCATTAAATGTTATAGAGTTTCATAATTTGATAAATAATTCGTATTTGATTTTAACAGATAGTGGAGGAATTCAGGAAGAGGCTCCGTCACTGGGAAAACCGGTTTTAGTTCTTAGGGATACAACGGAACGTCCGGAAGGAGTTGAAGTAGGTACGTTAAAATTAGTAGGAACTGAGAAAAATAGGATTTGTAAAGAAGTGGAAAAATTATTAAATGACGAATGTGAATATAAAAAGATGAGTGAAATGAATAATCCATATGGAGATGGAGAAGCAAGTAGACGCATTGTTGATATTCTTTTAGAAGAGGGAGAAAGTATTTATGAATAACTGGAAGAAAGAATTTCTTGAAATAGAACATGCAATTGAAGAACAGGAACGAGTAATAAATCTTGTGCAGTCTACAAAGATGTATCATGTTGTAGAGGGGGTTCATAATCTAAAATCAAAAAATGATTTATTTATTGAAAAAAAAGATAGAATTGGGTCTTCTGTGAAGCATATGTTTGGAAAGACGGATAAAAGGATTGAACAAGCAGATGCATTGACGAACGTGAAGTTTAATAGTCAAATTGTATATGAAAAAATAAAAACAATACAAACAGAGTATGAAGCACTTTTGCAATATAAGGAAATGTATGAAAAGACGCAAGAGAGGATTTGCATAGAGCATAAAAGGATTAATGAAAATGTTTATGCTTTAAAGAAAATTGTGGAGTCTACAAAATGTATAGGTGTGATGGCACCTTTGGAAAGTATTGATTTGCCAGATGGATATTCTAGAAGAATAAAAAATATTGATAATGTTTTTGAAAATGATTGTTTAAGAGTATATATGTCTAAAGTATATGAACTTGATTCAATGATGCCGATGGCAAAAATTGTATCCGAGAAATATGTTTCAATAAAATATAATCCATTGAATAAAGAACATTGCATGTGGATAGCGATGGTTGCGGAGAAAATTGGAAAGGTATATATTCATAGTGTTTACCAGTCTTTAGAAGAAATTGCAAAAAACAAAAAAATAGTTAAAATATTTGATTTTCACGGTGTTGTTCCAGAAGAATTAAAGTTTATGGGAAATGAAGAAGCGTCTAGGCAAAATAGTCAAGAAGAAGAAATATTAATAAGGAATACGACATATATAATTGTAGCGAATAATGCAATGCAAAGACATATTATGAATAAATATCCGGAATGTACAGCTAAGTTTATATTATTGCCAATGAATAATGAGGATAATGACTGTGCTACTAATATAAAAGTAAGTAGAAACGAGAATCAAAAGCCAATTATAATATATTCAGGTGGATTACAAATGTGGCAATTAATTTCAGAAATGCAAGATGCCATTGAAAAAAGAAGAGAAGATTATGATTTCCGGATGTATGTTTCTGATATAAATGGATTTGAAAAGTTATGGGCTGAAAGAAAAAAACCTGTTACATGGAGAATTGAAACGTTGCCTGCTGAAAAATTAAAAGAAGAGTATGAAAAAGCACAATATGGTTTTGTACTTCGAGATGATATTGTAGTAAATGAAGTAGCATGTCCAACGAAATTAATTGATTATGTAAAGTATGGTATAGTGCCTATTATGAAATCTAATAAAATAGGTGATTTTGTAGAGAAGGGACTAAAGTACATAGCAATAGATGATTTTATAAAAGGGAAATTACCTTCAGAGAATGAAAGAATTCATATGGTCGAAAACAATTTATTGGTTATGGATAAAATATATGATGAATATAAAAAAGGAATTGAAAATTTAAAAAAAATTTTAAAAGATATTTGAGGTGAATGAAACTGAAAAAACCAGGCTACTATTCATCCGGTGAATTTGCCCGCATGGCCCACGTGACCTTGCGGACAATTCGCTATTACGACAAACAGAATATATTAAAACCATCCTACGTCACAGAAGCTGGTGCAAGATTCTACACAGATGAAGACTTCGCCAGACTGCAGCAGATATTACTTTTAAAGTATCTGGGATTTTCGCTGGACGATATCCGTGATATGACGATCGATGATGCAGACTATCACTTCATGCTCAACTCTCTTAACATTCAGTTAAAATTAGTCCGTGACCGCATCGAACAGATGCAGCTGGTGGAGCAGGCAATTCAGGATACGTCGGATCTGATACAGAAAGAACATTCCATCGACTGGAGCCAGATGTTGAATCTGATCCATCTGACCGGCATGGAGAAAAGTATGAAGAACCAGTATCAGGATGCGTCAAACATTTCCGCAAGAATTAATCTACATAGCCTGTATTCGCAGAATACGAAAGGATGGTTTCCATGGATTTTCGAGCAACTGGAATTAAAGCCGGGAATGAAGGTCTTGGAGCTGGGATGTGGAGATGGTACACTCTGGAACGTGGACAGGGATAAGATCCCGGAACAGACGAGGATTGTAGTATCAGATATATCGGATGGAATGCTAAGAGATGCAAGGCGTACAATCGGTGCAGATGACAGCAGGTTCAGGTTCCGTGTATTTGATGCGGAAAGAATACCGTATGATGAAGATTCATTTGATCTTGTAATTGCCAATCATGTGTTGTTTTATTGCGAGGATATTCCGAAAGTCTGTAAAGAAGTAAAACGTGTATTGAAGCCGGGAGGAAGATTTGTCTGCAGTACATATGGCAATGATCATATGAGAGAAGTCAGTGAACTGGTCCAGAAGTTCGATGACCGGATCGTACTGGCGGCAAAGAATCTGTATGAGCGTTTTGGAAAAGAGAACGGAGAAGAGATTCTTCAGAAGAATTTTGAAAAGATAGAGTGGAGGCGGTATGAGGATTCGCTTATCGTGCCGGAACCGGAGCCATTGATTTCTTATATCTTGTCGTGCCATGGAAATCAGGGACAGTATATTCTGGATCATTATAAGGAGTTCCAGTCTTATGTGCGGAAGAAGACGGAAGGCGGATTTCATATTACAAAAGATGCAGGGATTTTTGTTGGGTATAATGGTTGAGAATAATAGAAATATCGTGCATAATAAAAGTAAGTATAAAAAAGTGTAGAGTGTTGGTGAAGATCGGCAGGTGGCAGAGTTGAAAAAGTTTTTTAATGTAAATGGGAGTTGTAATCCGCAAATACACTATATGATAGATTTATCGGAACGTCTATCAGAGATTAAAAAAATGGTAGATGCCGGAGAGTACTTTACAATTAACAGGGCAAGACAGTATGGAAAGACAACATTGCTGGCTGCTTTGGCAGAATATTTGAAAAGTGATTATAAGGTGATCAGTCTTGATTTTCAGACAATCAGTTATGGAGATTTTGAGAATGAAGAAAAATTTGTTGCTGCGTTTTCAAACGAGATATTGATATCAGAATACGATATACCAGAAGATATCAGAAGTACTTTGTTACATTTGGCGGATGGAAAAGAGAGGAATGTAACCTTATCAGTGCTGTTTCGTACGTTGTTGCAGTGGTGCAGAATTTCAGAAAAACCACTGGTATTGATTATTGATGAAGTTGATACAGCTACAAATAATCAGGTGTTTGTTGATTTTTTGGCTCAACTGCGTGCATATTATCTGCGTAGGATGCAGATGCCTACATTTCGGTCAGTGATACTTGCAGGAGTATACGACGTGAGAAATGTAAAAAGTAAGATCAGGCCGGAAGAAAATCATAAGACGAACAGTCCGTGGAATATAGCGGCGAAATTTAAGATAGATATGAATTTTTCAGTAGACGATATATCGGGAATGCTGAATGAATATGAACAGGATTATCAGACAGGAATGGATGTAGTGGAGATTGCAGAAATGATTTATTCTTATACATCAGGATATCCGTATCTTGTGTCATGTTTATGTAAAATGATAGATGAAGATATCAAAGGTGAAAGCAAGACAGCATGGAGTAAACAGGATGTACTGACTGCTGTAAAAATGTTGTTGAATGATAAAAATCCATTATTTGAATCTTTAATCGGAAAATTGAATGAATATCCGGGAGTGAAAAAGTTGATTTATCGACTTGTGCTTGAAGAGGAATATGTAGGGTATAATCCAGATGATAAGGTTATTGATATGGCAGAAAGATTGGGATATATAAGAGTTCAGAATGCAAGGGTATGTATTGCAAATCGTATCTTTGAGATGTGGCTAGAAAGTGAGCGTGAGTAAATGGATAATAGGAAAAAATTGCCTGTAGGAATTGAAGATTTTTCAGAACTAATGGAACAGGATTTTTACTATGTAGATAAAACGGGATTGATTGTAGCCATTATGAAAAACTGGGCAAAAGTGAATCTCTTCACCCGCCCAAGACGCTTCGGAAAAAGCTTGAATATGAACATGCTCAAAACCTTTTTTGAAATCGGAAGTGACAAATCCGTCTTTGAAGGATTAAAGATTTCAGAAGAAAAAGAATTATGCGATAAGTATATGGGAAAGTTTCCTGTGATTTCCATAAGCTTAAAAGGGATTGAAGGACAGAACTTTCAGATAGCCAGAGAAGCAATGCAGTATATGATTGGGAGTGAAATCAGAAGATTCTCTTTTCTGGCCGAAAGTGAGAAACTGGATGCCGGTGAAAGAAAAATGTATGACAGCATGGTACGCATAGATAAGGGGCGTTCACTGGCAGAAAAAGAGATGTTGCCGGTGAGTCTGCTTGTATTGTCTGAATTGCTTGCAAAGCATTACGGTAAAGAAGTGATCATTTTGATTGATGAATACGATGTGCCATTGGATAAAGCTTTCCAGTATGGCTATTATGATGAAATGGTAATGTTGATCCGCGGATTGTTCGGGAATGCATTAAAGTCGAATTCGAATCTGTTCTTTGCGGTGCTGACAGGCTGTCTTCGTGTTTCAAAAGAGAGTATATTTACGGGACTCAATAATTTTAATATTTATTCGATTACGAATGTAGAATTTGATGAATATTTCGGATTTACGGATACGGAAGTAAGAGAAATGTTGTCATACTATGGAATTAAGGAATGCTACGATACCGTGAAAGAATGGTATGATGGATATCAGTTCGGTGAGACCGATGTATACTGTCCATGGGATGTAATCAATTATTGTAAGAACCGTTGTGCAGATGTCAATGCGCTTCCGGAAGATTACTGGTCGAATACCAGTGGAAATGCTATGGTACGGCGTTTTATTGATAAGGCGGATTACCGGACGAAAAATGAGATTGAGCAGCTGATCGCCGGAGAATCGATTATAAAGGAGATTCGTCAGGATCTGACTTATAATGAATTAGACAGTTCAATAGAAAATCTGTGGAGCGTTCTTTTTACAACCGGGTATCTGACAAAAAGAGAAAGAGTGGATCTGAGAAGATATCGGCTGGCTATACCGAATCTGGAGATCAGAGAATTATTCATAACTCAGATCCAGGAGTGGTTTCGTGATGAGACATCGAAGGATACGCCGAAGCTGGATGCATTGTGTGATGCATTTCCGGAAAAGGATCCACAGAGAATTGAAGAATTGTTTGGGGATTATCTTTGGAATACGATCAGCATTCGTGATACTGCCGTGGCAAAAGAAAGAAAAGAGAATTTCTATCATGGTATTTTACTTGGTTTGCTGGCACATAAAGAGAACTGGTTGTCGATGTCAAATGCGGAATCCGGACTTGGATACAGTGATATCCTGATTGAGATCCCGAAAGGCCGCACAGGTGTGGTTGTCGAGATGAAGTATGCGGAAGATGGTGATCTGGAGCGGGCATGCACGGAAGCATTGCAGCAGATTGAAGAAAAGGATTATATGGCAAGACTGAAGCTGGACGGTATGCGGCAGTTTATAAAATACGGAATTGCATGTTATAAGAAGGATTGTAAAGTTATGATTGGAGATGAGTCGTAATTCTTAAGAACTTCTTAAATATTACAGGAAAGTTACAAAAAAATAAAAAAAGTACTTGAAGGTGACCTAAGGTCACCTTTTATAATCTAATTAACACGGAACATGGAGACTAGAATAGAAAGTGAAGAACTTGATAACCTATTTATACAAAACGAGGAGGTTCCTGAAATGAAAGGAATTATTTTAGCAGGTGGTTCAGGCACACGTCTGTATCCATTAACAATGGTAACATCAAAGCAGTTACTGCCAATCTATGACAAGCCGATGATCTATTATCCAATGTCAGTGCTGATGAACGCAGGCATTCGTGACATCCTGATCATCTCAACACCACAGGATACACCAAGATTCCAAGAACTGTTAGGAGACGGACATCAGTTTGGTGTGAATCTGTCATATGCAGTACAGCCAAGCCCGGACGGACTTGCTCAGGCATTTATCATCGGAGAAGAATTCATTGGTGATGATACAGTAGCAATGGTTCTCGGAGATAACATTTTTGCAGGTCACGGACTGAATAAACGTCTGAAAGCTGCTGTTGAGAATGCAGAGACCGGAAAGGGAGCTACTGTATTTGGATATTATGTAGATGATCCGGAACGTTTCGGTATCGTAGAATTTGATCACGAAGGAAAAGCTGTTTCCATCGAAGAAAAGCCGGCGCAGCCAAAGAGCAACTACTGTGTAACAGGATTGTATTTCTATGACAACAATGTTGTGAAGTATGCAAAAGAGTTAAAGCCAAGTGCACGTGGAGAACTGGAGATCACAGATCTGAACCGTGTATATCTTGAGAAAGGTGATCTGAATGTAGAACTTCTCGGACAGGGATTCACATGGCTGGATACAGGTACACACGAAAGCCTTGTAGATGCAACCAACTTCGTGAAGACGGTTGAGACACATCAGCACCGTAAGATTGCATGCCTGGAAGAGATCGCATACCTGAACGGATGGATCAGCAAGGACGAGGTAATGGAAGTATATGAAGTTCTGAAGAAGAACCAGTATGGACAGTACTTAAAAGACGTCCTGGATGGAAAATATAAAGAAAATCTGTACTAAAATCTATACTAAGAAATGATACAAAAAGGAGAAATCAAAAAATGACAATTATTGTAACCGGAGGAGCCGGATTTATCGGAAGTAACTTTGTATTTCACATGTTAAACAAATACCCGGACTATCGCATCGTTTGTCTGGACTGCCTGACATATGCAGGTAACTTATCTACACTGGAGCCTGTAATGGACAATCCGAATTTCCGTTTTGTAAAAGAAAGCATTACAGACCGTGAAGCAGTGTACAAATTATTCGAAGAAGAGAAACCGGACATGGTTGTAAACTTCGCAGCAGAAAGCCACGTAGACCGTTCTATCGAGAACCCGGAAGTATTCCTGGATACAAACATCAAAGGTACTGCTGTACTGATGGATGCCTGCAGAAAATATGGTATCAAACGTTACCATCAGGTATCTACAGATGAAGTATACGGAGATCTGCCGCTTGACAGACCGGACCTGTTCTTCACAGAGGAGACACCGATCCACACAAGCAGCCCATATAGCTCATCTAAGGCAGCAGCAGACCTGTTAGTTCTTGCTTATCACAGAACATACGGACTGCCGGTATCTATCAGCAGATGTTCCAACAACTACGGACCATATCACTTCCCGGAGAAACTGATCCCGCTGATGATCGCCAATGCACTGAATGACAAGCCGCTTCCGGTATACGGAGAAGGATTAAATGTACGTGACTGGTTATATGTAGAAGATCACTGTAAAGCAATCGACCTGATCATTCATAACGGAAGAGTCGGAGAAGTATACAACGTAGGTGGACACAACGAAAAGACAAACATCGAGATCGTTAAGATCATCTGTAAAGAGCTTGGAAAACCGGAAAGCCTGATCACTCACGTTGCAGACCGTAAGGGACATGATATGCGTTATGCGATCGATCCTACAAAGATCCACAACGAACTTGGATGGCTTCCAGAGACCAAATTCGAAGATGGTATTAAGAAGACGATCAAATGGTATCTTGAAAATAAGGAATGGTGGGAGACGATCATTTCCGGAGAATACCAGAACTATTATGAGAAAATGTATGCTCACCGGGAGGAGATTTAAGAATGAAAGTATTAGTGACAGGTGTTGGCGGACAGCTTGGTCATGACGTGATGAACGAACTGGCATCCCGTGGTTATGAGGGAATCGGTTCTGACATCAAAGAAACATACAGCGGAATCCAGGATGGTACAGCGGTAACAACAATGCCATATGTGCCGATGGATATCACAGATGCATCTTCTGTAGAAAAAGTTCTGACAGATGCAAAACCGGATGTAGTGGTACACTGTGCTGCATGGACGGCCGTAGATCTTGCAGAAGACGAAGATAAGAAAGACATCGTAAAAGCAGTCAATGCAACAGGAACAAAGAACATTGCAGATGTGTGTAAAAAGTTAGACTGTAAGATGGTATATATCAGTACAGACTATGTATTTGACGGACAGGGAGAGAAAGCCTGGGAACCTGACTGTAAGGATTACAAACCACTGAATGTATATGGAGAGACAAAACTTGCCGGAGAGCTTGCGGTATCGGAGACGCTGGATAAGTACTTCATCGTACGTATCGCGTGGGTATTCGGAAAGAACGGTAAGAACTTTATCAAGACAATGCTCAATGTAGCAAAGACACACGATACATTGAAAGTTGTAAATGACCAGATCGGAACACCAACCTATACATTTGACCTTGCAAGACTTCTCGTTGACATGATCGAGACTGACAAATATGGTTACTATCATGCAACAAATGAAGGTGGATATATCAGCTGGTATGATTTTACAAAAGAAATCTTCCGTCAGGCAGCAGAGCTTGGCCATGACGAATACGGCGAAGACAAGGTGACGGTTCTGCCGGTAACAACAGAAGAGTACGGTGTATCCAAAGCAGCAAGACCTTTCAACAGCAGACTGGACAAGAGTAAACTTGTGGAAAATGGATTTACTCCACTTCCGACATGGCAGGATGCGCTTGGAAGATATCTGAAAGAAATCGAATTCTAAATTTTATATAGGTGAAGAATAATCTCAGCCACATGACGTGGCTGGGATTAACTCACGTATAAATCATTTAAAACAATAAGGAGACGTAATAATGGGACAGATTAAAGTAGAAAAAAACGCAGGCGGTATCCAGGGACTCTGTGTAATTGAACCAACAGTACATGGTGACGCAAGAGGATACTTTATGGAGACATATAACCAGAAAGATATGGAAGAAGCAGGACTTACAATGCAGTTCGTTCAGGACAACCAGTCAAGTTCTACAAAGGGAGTCTTAAGAGGATTACATTTCCAGAAAGAATTTCCACAGGGAAAACTGGTACGTGTCGTAAAAGGTTCTGTATTTGACGTGGCGGTAGACTTAAGAAGTGACAGCGAGACATACGGAAAATGGTTCGGTGTAGAACTGACAGAAGAAAATAAGAAACAGTTCTATATTCCGGAAGGATTCGCACACGGATTCCTGGTATTAAGTGATCTTGCTGAGTTCTGCTACAAGTGTACAGACTTCTATCATCCGGGAGATGAAGGCGGTCTTGCATGGAACGATCCTGAGATCGGTATTGAGTGGCCGACACTGACAGGAGAGTATAAAGGAACCGCATCCGGGGAAGGTTATGCGCTGGAAGACGGCACGGCACTGAACTTAAGTGATAAGGATCAGCTGTGGGTTGGACTGAAAGATACGTTCCATTTTTAAAATGGCTTATGATAAAAAAGAATAATATACAGAAAAACTTCGGAGATACAGACTTCGGAGTTTTTTTGTATACAAGACTTCATATAATATTAAGAATATAAACATTGCTCAATTGTTAAGTATATGTTACAATAAATCGGATAAAAAGTAAGACTATGTAATAATATAAGAGGAAAAACTCTATGAGTAATAAACTGGATTATATAAATATGATAAAAAAAGTATCTCCCTACAATGTGAAGAAGGGGATACTTTATTTGCGTCATTATGGAGCCAGAGGATTCTGGATTAAATTAACAGAGCGTTTTCAGAAGAGTGACATTGATTATAAAGAATGGTATGAGAATCAGAAGGTTTCACAGGAAGAACTGGAGAAACAGAAGAAAAAGGTGTTTGTATATGCACCGAAAATCAGTATTCTGGTACCGGTATATAATACACCACAGGTATTTCTGAAGCAGATGCTCCAGTCTGTAAGAAAACAGACTTATGCAAATTGGGAACTATGTATTGCCAATGCAAATCCGGATAATGAGGAAGTAAAACAGATTCTGGAAATTTGTACGAAAAAGGATGACAGAATTAAAGTAGTCAATGTACCGGAGAATGAGGGGATTGCACAGAATACGAACTGTGCACTGGACATAGCAACCGGAGAATTTATTGGATTGCTGGATCATGATGATCTGCTGGAAGAGAACGCGCTGTATGAAATTGTAAGCTGCCTGAATAAAAAGAAAGAGACAGATGTGCTATATACAGATGAAGATAAAGTAACGACAGATTTGGATGAATATTTTTCACCGAATTTTAAACCGGACTTTAATCTGGACATGTTGAGAGCAAATAATTACATCTGTCATTTTTTTGTTGCAAAAAAAGAATTGATAGAAAAGGTCGGAAGATTCCGGGCTGAATATAATGGCGCACAGGATTATGATCTGATTTTACGGTGTACAGAACAGGCAGGGAAGATTGAACATATTGCAAAAATTCTGTATCACTGGCGTGTGCATAAAGAATCAACAGCAGACAATCCACTGAGTAAGATGTATGCATATGAAGCTGGAAAGAAAGCAATAGAAGATCATTTAAAAAGATGTAATACGGAAGGAAAGGTATTGCAGACAGAAAATCTGGGATTTTACAGGGTGAAATATCCGGTGGAGGGGAAACCATTGGTATCCATATTGATTCCAAATAAGGATCAGGTTGAAACACTGGATAAATGTCTGAAATCAATTGAGCAGCGTACAGTTTATGATAATTATGAAATTATCATAATTGAAAATAACAGTACTTCACAGGAAACGTTTGATTATTATAAGCGGATTTGCAATGATAAGCTTCGTGTTGTATACTGGAAAAAAGAATTTAATTATTCTGCAATTAATAATTTTGGAGTAAAACAGGCAAAAGGTGATTATCTGCTGCTTCTGAATAATGATATGGAAGTAATCAGTGGTGACTGGCTGGAAGAAATGCTGTCACATTGCCAGAGACCGGAAGTTGGAGCAGTAGGAGCAAGACTTTATTATCCGGATGATACGGTACAGCATGCAGGAATTATTATAGGAATCGGAGGCGTTGCGGGAAGTGTATTTGTCGGTATGAAGCGGGGATATACCGGATATATGCACCGGGCTGCGATACAACAGGATCTGAGTGCGGTGACAGCTGCGTGCCTGATGGTAAAAAGAGCAGTATTTGAAGAAGTCGGAGGATTGGAAGAAAAGTTAAAAGTTGCATTTAATGATGTGGATTTTTGCCTGAAGATCAGAAAAAAAGGACATCTGATCGTATATGATCCGTATGTTGAGTTATATCATTATGAATCTAAGACAAGAGGGGCAGAGGATACAAAAGAAAAAGTAAGGAGATTTCAGAGCGAAATCGAATATATGCGCTGCCATTGGATTGATATATTAAAAGAGGGGGATCCGGCGTATAATCCGAATCTTACTTTGAAAAAATGGGATTATTCCCTGAAAGTAAATTAGCGGAGAAATTATGTGTGAAGTAACGATTGTAATACCAAATTATAAAGGAAAAGAATATCTGCTTTCCTGCGTAAAAAGTCTGTACGAAAAAGATGATACACAGAAAAAAATCCTGATTATAGATAATGCCTCTGATGATGGAAGTATTGAAGAAGTACGGAAAGCCTATCCGGATATAGAATGTGTGATGCTGGATAAAAATTATGGCTTTTGTAAAGCTGTAAATATTGGAATAAAGAAGGCAGATACACCATATGTGATTCTGCTGAATAATGATACTGTGATTAAGGAAAACTATGTGGGATGTTTGCTTGAAACGATCAAAAAGTATCCGGATACATTTTCGATTGAACCAAAAATGATTCAATATCATGACCTTACGAAGATAGACAGTGCAGGAACCTATTATAATGCGCTGGGATGGGCGTTTGCATATGGAAAAGATAAAAGTGTGGAAAGATATAAGCATCCGAGAAAGATTTTTGCATCCTGTGCGGGGGCGGCAATTTATCGTCGGGAAGTGTTTGAGGAAATAGGCTTCTTTGATGAAAAGCATTTTGCATATCTGGAAGATATTGATGTGGGATACCGTGCGAGGATTGCCGGATACGTGAACAGGTATGAACCGGGAGCAGAAGTAATTCATGTGGGAAGTGCGGCAAGTGGTGCGAGATATAATGAGTTTAAAATCAGATTGTCATCACGTAATAACATTTATCTGTTATATAAGAATATGCCGCTTGTTCAGAAGATATTAAACAGTCCGCTTCTGCTTCTTGGATTTGCGATAAAATATGTCTTTTTCAAAAGAAAAGGATACGGAAAGTTATATCTGGATGGGCTGAAAGAAGGCTGTCATATGGGAAAAAAGACAGACAAAGTAAAATTCAGAACACAGAATATGAAAAATTACATCAGGATTCAATTAGAACTTTGGATAAATTTATTCAGACGCCTGATATGATTACTGATAGAAGAAAAAGTGATAAAGTTGGTGGGAAAAATTGATTAAAGAAAATCAGAATTTATTAAATAAAATACATGTGGTTCTGGATGCACTTGTAATAGTGATTGCATATGTATTATCCTGGTATCTGAGATTCCGAAGCGGCATTTTTGAGATGGATCCGTGGTATCTGTCATTGCAGGTATATATGAGTGTGCTGATATTTATTGTGCCGGGATATCTGCTGTTATATTATATATTTCAATTGTATACACCTAAGCGGGTCAGAGGAAGAAGACTGGAAGCATGGAATATCCTGCAGGCTAATACAATTGGATTTCTGGTGTTTATTTTAGTTCTCTATTTCAGACACCAGACGGATTTTTCAAGAACAATGATTTTTGTTTTCTATTGTATCAATATTTTTCTCGAGGTCCTGGAACGGAATCTGATTCGGATGGCACTCAGAAAGATTAGAAGTCAGGGATTTAATCAGAAGCATATTCTCCTGATCGGATACAGCCGTGCAGCAGAACAGTATATTGACCGTATTTTTCAGAATCCGGACTGGGGATATAGTATCCGGGGGATTCTGGCCGATAATGTTCCGAGGGGAACGGAATACCGGGGAATAAAGGTACTTGGAAGAATTGATAATCTGGAAATCGTACTTCCGGAAAATAAATTAGACGAAATTGTCATAACTCTTGGACTTGCGGAGTATCATAAGCTGGAAAAAATTGTGAAAATGTGTGAAAAGTCAGGAGTGCATACAAAATTTATTCCGGATTATAATAATGTAATACCTACAAAACCGTATACAGAAGATTTACAGGGACTTCCTGTTATAAATATCAGAAGAGTCCCGCTTAGCGATCCGTTGAACAAGTGGATGAAGCGGGGAGTTGATATATTTGGTGCTGCTGTTGCAATTATATTGTTTTCGCCGGTCATGATTGCAACGGCAATTATGATAAAAAAGACATCTCCGGGACCGCTGATCTTTTCACAGGAAAGGGTCGGATTACAGAATAAACCATTTAAGATGTATAAGTTCCGTTCGATGATCGTACAGGATGAAAAGAAAGAAAAAAAAGGATGGACGACGAAAGATGATCCGAGGGTAACAACCGTAGGACGCTTTATAAGAAAGACGAGTATTGATGAACTTCCGCAGCTTTTTAATGTACTCCGCGGTGATATGAGTCTGGTGGGACCAAGACCGGAAAGACCACAGTTTGTTGAAAAGTTTAAAGAAGAGATACCGAGATATATGATAAAACATCAGGTGAGACCGGGACTTACCGGTTGGGCACAGGTAAATGGATACAGGGGAGATACCTCTATTAAAAAGAGAATAGAGCATGATCTGTATTATATTGAAAACTGGACGATTGGGTTTGATTTTAAGATTATATTTTTGACATTTTTCAAAGGATTTATTAACAAAAATGCCTATTAGCACTTAAGGAGAAGTCATGAGTAAACGTAAAAAGAGAAGATTAAACAGAAAACAGCAGGAAATACGAAGAAAAAGACTGAAGAAAAGAAGAAGACGTAGAGTAATTGTAATTGTTATAGAATTAATTATTTTGTGCATACTGGGAACAACTGCATTTGCGTTATTCAAGCTTGGAAAGCTGGATCACACAAGTCTGAATAATGTGAAAAATAACGGACTGAAACAAACGGGATATACGAATGTCGCGTTGTTTGGACTTGATTCAAGAGGAAAAAATCTTGGAAAAGGAAACAGAACAGATACGATAATGATCGCAAGTATTAACAATGAGACAAAGAAAGTAAAGCTGGTTTCAGTTTATCGGGATACGATGTTGAAGCAGAATGGTGAACATTATGATAAAGCAAATGCCGCATATTCTGTAGGAGGAGCAGAGACTGCGGTTAATATGTTGAATGAAAATCTGGATCTTGATATTCAGGACTATGTCAGTGTAAACTTTCTTGCATTGGCAGATGTGATTGATATGATTGATGGAATCACCGTGAAAATGACGGATGAAGAGGTGGTTCACATGAATAATTATTGTGTGGAGACTTCCAAGGTTACCGGCAAAAGTTATGAAAAAATAAAACCGGAAGTAGCTGGAACGTACAAACTAAATGGTGTACAGGCAGTATCTTATGCGCGAATCAGGTATACTGCAGGTGGTGATTATAAAAGAACAGAAAGACAACGTCTGGTTCTGGAAAAAACAGTAAACAAGTTAAAAAAACAGAATTTTACGACAATTAATAAAATAGTTGATAAAGTGATGCCGGAGGTGTCAACAAGTTTTACCACAAAAGAGATTCTTGCACTGGCGGCGGGAATGTTCGATTATGAACTGGGAGAAACAACAGGCTTCCCGTTTGATCTTGAGACTCCGGAGAAAATTTCAGGATATAGCGGATCATATGTTATAGCCAAAGGATTGGAAGAAAATGTAAAACAGTTACATGAATTTTTATACCCCGATAAAGATTACACACCGACGGCAACCGTTACAGATATCAGTGATACATTGGCTGATATGACCAATGTATATCCGGATAGAACAGAAAGTGGATCGTCACAATATGAGTAAGAAAAAAGTAGATGTTATCATTCCAGTATACCATCCGGGAAAAGAATTTGAAAAGATAATTGAAAAACTGGAAAAACAGACATATGGAATACACCATATTATACTGTTGCATACCAAAGATGGAAAGAGTCTGAATGATTTAGAAAAAAAGTACGATAATATAGTAACAGTAGATATCGAACCGGAAGAATTCGATCATGCGGCAACAAGAGACAAAGGAATAAAAATTTCGGATGCGGATATTGTTGTATGTATGACACAGGATGCGTATCCGGATCATAATAAGCTGGTAGAAGAACTGGCAAAGGCTCTGGAAAAAGAAAATGTAGCAGTGGCTTACGCCAGACAGCTTCCGCGAAAAGACAGCACGCTTTTGGAAAAATATACAAGACAGTTTAATTATCCTGCGGAAAGCATGGTGAAAACGCAGAACGATTTGAAAAGACTGGGAATAAAAACTTATTTCTGTTCGGATGTATGTGCGGCTTATAATAGAAAACTGTATATGGAGAATGGCGGCTTTGAAAAAACTGCGATATTCAATGAAGATATGTTATATGCTGCAAAAGCAATCAGAAATGGACAGAAAATATATTATAATGCGGATGCCAGAGTTGTTCATTCTCATAATTATAATTTTATGCAGCAATTTCATAGGAATTTTGATATGGCTGTTTCACAGGCTCAGCATCCAGAAGTGTTCAATCAGGTGAGTTCTGAAAAAGAAGGAATGAAACTGATCAAACAGACGTCGCTCTATTTGATAAAAAAAAGAAAACCATGGCTTATTCTGAAGTTGTTTACAGATTGCGTGGCAAAATATTCGGGCTATTTGCTGGGCAAGAGATATCACCGCCTGCCGGAAAAAATTATATTAAAGTGCACAATGAATCCTAGATATTGGAACAAGATGGAAAACGAAGCTTAAAATGTTGAAATTTGTAAAAAAATAGGTTAAGATAGAAAATGATTTGTTTTATTTAGGATAAATGTGGAAAGGACATATAATATGGCGAAAAATACACGGAGAAAAGTACCGCACAGAGGTCGTAGAAAGAAGAAAGGATTTGCGACCTGGTCGATGGGAAAAAAGATAGGTGCAATTTTGGGAGGAACATTTCTTACAGTTGCACTTATTGGCGGCGTAATTGTAGCAAGTAAGATGAATAAACTGGAAACAGTTTCTCTGGATACGGATAAGCTGAATATATCAGATGAAGTACAGCATGAAGAGGGATATACGAATGTTGCATTGTTTGGACTCGATTCGAGAGAAAACGATCTAGGAAAGGGAAACCGCAGTGATACGATAATGATCGCAAGCCTGAATAATGATACAAAAGAAGTAAAGCTTGTATCTATCTACAGAGATACCTTGTTACAGTTGGATGATGGAAGTTATAATAAGGCCAATGCTGCATATTCATTTGGTGGACCGGAAGGGGCCATTTCTTTGATCAATAAGAATTTGGATATGAACATAGAAAAATATGTGACAGTTAACTTCAATGCTTTAGTTGATGTAATTGATGCGGTCGGAGGTCTTGATATAGATCTTACACACGATGAAGTTGTTCATATGAATAATTACTGTGTGGAAACGTCAAAGGTTACGGGAAAAGATTATGACAAGATCGAGCCTGAAGTAGAGGGAACATATCATTTGAATGGTGTACAGGCTGTGTCATATGCCAGAATCCGTTATACTGCCGGAGGCGATTTTAAGAGAGCAGAACGTCAGCGTCTGGTTTTACAGAAAATCGCAGATAAAGCACAGAATATGAGTGTTGCAACCGTGAATAAGATCATAGACAGTGTTTTTTCGCAGATATCTACGAATTTTACGTTGACAGAGATGATTGGATATGCCAAGAATCTGACAAAATATAAACTGGGCGATTCAATAGGTTTCCCTTACGAGAACAAAACAGATATGTTAAATAATGTGGGAAGTGTAGTTATACCAAATACATTATCATCAAATGTAACAGAAGTGCATCAGTTCTTATTCGGCAGTGACGGATATTCGGTTTCAAGCACTGTAAGTGAGATAGAGTCGGGTATCACAGCGAAAGCTGCTGATAAGGCTAAAGAAGGAATAAAAATTGAAGATGATGAAGTGCCGGGGACTAAAAAACATTCAACCGGAACAACAGGAAACACGACAACCGGACAGACGACATCAGGAAGTGGAACTTCAGGTAGAACATACGGAAATACAACTGGCAGTTATTCAGGAACAACATCGGGAACGACATCAGGAACAGGTTCAGGAACAAGCGGCGGAACAACTGGTGGAACTGGCAGCGGAACAACTGGCGGAACAAGCAGTGGAACTGGCAGCGGAACAAACAGTGGAACAACTGGTGGAACTGGCAGCGGAACAACTGGCGGAACAACAGATGGAACGGAATAAACCACAAATAAAGAAAAAGGGGTAAGATACATGAGAAAAATCAAAAAAATACTCGTAACAGTTTTAATGTTATGCATGATATGTCCGTGTATTTCAACAATTACAGAGGCCGCAACAGCGGAATTGAGATTTGCAGATCCGTCAACGACTGTTGGTGCAGAAGTAGATGTAAAGGCGAAATTATCGTCTTCATCGACATTAAAATCATTGGATGCAACTTTAACATATGATACAAGTTCACTGAAATTCATCAGTGGTGATAATGCGACTGCTGATAATGGACAGATAAAGTTGTCGTGGACAGGAAGTGGATCATCTGCAGAATTTAAATTGAAATTTCAGGCATTACAAGAAGGAACAACATCTATTGAAGTTGCAAGTGCAGAGGGAAAAGGTTCTGATGGAACAGCACTTCAGATCACACAGGGAAGCTCGTCTGTTACAATTGGAGAGGGAGATCCTTCTTTAATTCAAAATGATGATGCACAGACAACGGGAACAGCAGATGGTGCAACTGTTAAAGTAAATGGAAAAGAATATACAGTCAGCAGTGAGTTCTCGGATGTCTTGGTTCCGGAAGGATTTACGAAGGGTGAGATGACGTTTGAAGGTTCCAATTATCCGGTGGTCACACAGGAGTCGAGTGGAATTAATGCAATGTATCTGACCGAGAAAAGTAGTGGAGAGGCAGACTTTTTCCTGTATAATAGTGATGACGGCTCATTTGCACCATTTGAAGAAGTTGAGATCGCAAAAGACAGATATATTATTCCATTAATGGACGATGGAAAAGTAAGTCTGCCAAGTCAGTATCAGAAAACAACACTTACTTTGAATGGAAAAGAATTTGATACCTGGCAGGATACAAAAGAAGCAGAATATTATATTATATATGCATTAAATTCAGATGGTGAGAAGACAACTTACCGTTATGATACAACAGATGGAACATATCAGAAATATACACCATCAGCGAGTGGGAATACGTCTTCGGGAAGTAAGTCAGGAAATGGTAAAGGAATCTGGGGAAAAGTACTTGATTTCATAGAAAACTTCTTGGACATTGTAGTAATCATCGCACTTGTCCTCTTTGTTGTATTACTGATCGTGGTAATTATCACATCTGTAAAGCTTCATTACAGAGATATTGAACTGGACGATCTGTATGATGAATATGGAATTGATATGGACGAGGAAGAAGAGGAGAAAAAGATCCAGAAGAAAGCAGCGAAAAAGAAAGCAAAGAAATCAGCTAAGAAGGCGGCACCAGCGAAGAAGTCTTCAAGATATGATTATGATGAGGATGAATTCGAGGGATATGAGGATGACTTCGCCGAAGAAGATCCATGGGTGACAGAGAATATAGCGAAAGCAATGGAACGCAAACCTGCGAAAAAGCAGCCTGCAAAACAAAAGAAGTCAGAAAGACGTGCAGAGCCGGAAAGAGACAGAAGAGTATCTAAAGGGGTCCGCGCCTTAGACGAAACAGGTCCGGCTATCCGTAAACCTGTTAAAAAGATCAATCTGGAAGATACCAATGATTTCGAAGCATTTGCACCGCTGGATGAGGAAGAATTCGATAATTTCGAAGGATACTATTCAGAGGATGATGATTACGATACATTCGGAGCTGATGGCTATGACGATGACGATCTGTTCGATGCCACATCGGATCTTTTGAGTAATCATCCAGAGAAGAGAAGAAGTCACGCAGAGATGGATGATACATTCAAGATGGATGTTATTGACCTTGATTAATCAAGAAGGGTATACAGAGCGTGAGTAGAGAATAAGAATACAGAACCGGATTTCGGAAATCAGAGATGGACTGATGGATGAAATCCGGTTCTTTCTTTTGGTCCGCAATACAGCTGTGAAAACGGGTGACACTTCTGGAGAATTATTCTTCTGATTTAACCAGTTTTTTCAGTGTGGAAAATGTATATCCCATATCTTCCCATTTTCCAAGTAGTTCATCCAGAATCGCCCCGTTTGTCTTAGAGGTATTATGAAGCAGCACGATGGCACCCGGATGGATCCGGCCGAGTAGTTTGTCGAATGCTTCTTCCTTGGATGGCTGTGCATCCGTCAGCCAGTCGACGTAGGCCAGGCTCCAGAAGAAGGTATGATAATCCATGTCTTTCGCCATCTGCAGATTTTCGGTGTTATATTTTCCCTGTGGAGGCCGGTAGAAGCGAATCATGTTCTTGCCTGTGATTTTTTTATACAGAGTTTCTACATCACTGAGTTCTCTGGAGAATGTTTCCTGCGTTGCAATCTGGGACATATCCGGGTGATGGAAGGTGTGATTGCCGATGGTATGCCCTTCTTTTAACATCTGCTTTACCAGTTCCGGATTATCACGCAGAAAATTTCCGACAACAAAAAATGTGGCGTGAACGTGATGCTTTTTTAAAGCATTCAGGATAGCCGGTGTATTTCCGTTTTCATACCCGCAGTCGAAGGTGAGATAGATGACTTTTTTGTCTGTGTTCTGTGCATAGTAGGCATGATATTGCTGCAGTTCGTCGAACGATGCATTGCCGGCTGGGGCTTTCCCTTCTTCCTGAAAACTGAGTCCCCAGTTCTCAGCGGTGGGAAGGATCGTGGAAAGGGCACTGCCGGAGGTCTCATCTGCCGGCGCTGTACTGGCAGATGAAGAGCGATCGGATGGATTTGTATCATCTGTTTCGACAGACGCAGACGGAAAAATCCTGGCGATCTGTCCGCCTGCAAAGAAACAGAACGAAAAGAAGAATAAGAGGATCAATGGTTTGTAATTATGTAACCGGGACATAAGAACTCCGTAAGAAGCATTTGTACATATATATGCGGAGAATATGAAGTTATGACCTGCCTTGCAAATAGCGATGAATCATAGTAGTATAGGGAAGAAAGAAAAACGGAAAAAATAAGGGAAAGACAATGAAAGTGATACAGGTAATGTAAAAAAATCTGGATATGAATAATAAAATAGTATGAATAAGAACGACAGCAGGGATGAAAAATGGATAAGAAAATAAATGGGAAATTAAATAATAAAAAACAGGACAATATGATCACGCCGGAGATCCGCTATAAAAAGACAGCAAAGGGCATGATGATCACAGAATATTCCGGGACGGATAGTTATGTGGTCCTGCCGGATGAGATAGAAGGCGAAGCTGTGACCGCACTGGATGACTATGCATTTGCAAGGAATCTGGAAGTGGAAGAAATCTGGTTGCCGGAAGACTTGAAAGAAGTTGGTCGTTACGCATTCTACCGCTGCCGGAATCTTAAGAAACTGGTTATGGGAAATCAGCTGCTGGACATGGGAGGCGGTGCGCTGACGGGCTGCCATCTGACGGAAGTAGAGATTTATTTCCGTGAGGGGAAGAAAAGTTGTCTAAAATCCATTGTGGAAGAGATGCGCTATCAGATCCGTGTAAGTCTGTATGGATACAGTTGGCGATATGATGCAGGTGAAGAAAAAAACTGTACAGATGGACAGATGTGGGAAGCCAGAATTCTTTTCCCGGAACACTATGAAGAGGCGGTTGAGAACACCCCTGCAAGGATTCTTGAGACACACCATCATGGTGCGGGAGGATACTACCGCCAGTGCTTTTATAACCGGGAATTAGATTATAAGAAATACGATGAGATGTTCTATCATACGGTTGCAGAGGATACGGAAGAGACGGCAGTGGAGCTTGCACTGGACCGACTGCGTTTCCCGGTGGAACTGCTGGAGAAGAATAAAACGGTCTATGAAACATACATACAGGAGCATATGGAAACGGTGGCAGCGTATCTGGTAAAGAGAGAAGATATAGAAGGAATCCGGTTCCTGGAGCAGAAGAAGCTGTGGAGTGAACCGGCTTTACAGACAGGTATGGATGTAGCGGCAGAGGGGAACAGGACGGAAAGTCTGAGTGTGCTTATGGATGTCAGAAAAGAGTTGTTCCCGAAGAAGAAAAAGACGTTTGAATTGTAAGGAGAAAAAGCGGAAAATCATATGACAGATACGAAGAGACGTATAAAAAATGAAGAAATAAAGAAAGAAACAACAGAACCGGAGGGTGTGTCACAGTCAGCTGCCATGCTGGAACGTATGGAGTCTGTCAGCCGAAAGATCCTGATCACAGCAAGAAATGAGCTTTATATGAAGATGCGTTTCCTGGACGTTGCATTGTCGTGCATGCCATTCATACCGGATACTGGTGCGGACGGCATGGGAACGGATGGACTGTACCTTTATTATGATCCGCAGTATCTGGGGGGATTGTTCCGGGAAGACCGCGTTATGGTGAACCGGATCTATCTGCATCTGGTACTGCATGGTATCTTCCGGCATATGCTCCGGAGAAAGGGAAGAGAAGAGCGGATTTATCATCTGGCCTGCGACATTGTGGCAGAATCCATCATCGACGGGCTTCAGTACCGCTGTGTGATGAAGGCCAGGTCTCTTCCGAGAAGAGAGATGTACCGGATGCTGAAGAAGGAAATGAAGACACTGACGGCAGAACGGGTATATGAAGTGCTGAAGAAAGAAGAATTCCCGGAAACGAAGCTTGGACAGTTAGAGTCAGACTTCCGTGTGGACGATCACAGCTACTGGCCGAAAGATGAGGATAAGAAGAAGCAGAGCCAGATCGAGAATCAGTGGCAGGACATCAGCGAACGTATGGAGACGGAGATGGAGACATTTTCCAAAGAGGCATCGGAAAGTTCGGGCGGTCTGATCGATCAGGTGAAGGTCGAGAACCGGGAACGGATGGATTACCGGGAATTCTTACGGAAGTTTTCGGTTTTAAAAGAAGAGATGACGGTAGATCCGGATTCGTTTGATTATAATTTTTACAGTTATGGATTGTCTTTATACGGCAATATGCCATTGATCGAGCCGCAGGAGTGGAAGGAAATTCAAAAAGTTGAGGAATTTGTGATTGTGATCGACACGTCGATGTCGTGTTCGGGAGATTTGGTGAAAAAGTTCCTGGAAGAGACGTATGGTGTGCTGAGTGAGAACGACAGTTTTTTTAGAAAGGTGAATATTCACATCATCCAGTGTGATGACCAGATCCAGACGGATCAGAAGATCACCTGTGAGGAAGAATTGAAATCTTATATGGAGAAGTTAGAATTAAAAGGCGAAGGCGGAACGGATTTTCGCCCGGCATTTACCTATGTGGACGAAATGATCCGGCAGCATGCATTTGAACATCTGCGGGGGATGATCTATTTTACGGACGGACGTGGAATCTATCCGGCGAAGCGCCCAGTCTACGAGACAGCATTTGTGTTCATGGAGGAAGAATATGAAGATGTGGATGTCCCGCCGTGGGCGATCAAGATCATTCTGGAAGAAGGACAGGATCTGTAAGTAACCGGTGAATTATATGGAGGAAAGAAATAAATGGATATAAAGCGAGCAAAGAAAGAAATCAAAGATTCCATCGAGGCATATCTTGCCAAAGATGAGTTCGGGGATTATATGATTCCACAGATCAGACAGAGACCGATTCTTTTGATGGGGCCTCCGGGAATCGGAAAGACTCAGGTCATGGAACAGGTGGCGAAAGAGTGTAAAGTGGCGCTTGTGGCATATACGATTACGCACCACACCAGACAGAGTGCGGTGGGACTGCCATTTATTGAAAAGAAAGTATATAGCGGAAAAGAATATTCCGTTACCGAATATACGATGAGTGAGATTATTGCCTCAATATACGATAAGATGGAAGAAACGGGATTAAAAGAAGGAATTCTGTTCATTGATGAGATCAACTGTGTGTCAGAGACGCTGGCACCGACGATGTTACAGTTCTTGCAGTGTAAGATGTTCGGCAATCAGAAGATCCCGGAAGGTTGGATCATCGTGGCGGCAGGCAATCCGCCGGAATATAATAAGTCGGTTCGCGATTTTGATGTGGTGACGCTCGATCGTATCAAGAAGATCGATGTGGATGTAAACTATGATGTCTGGAAAGAATACGCATATCAGGCAGATATTCATCCGGCAATCCTTGCATATCTGGAGATCCGCAGAGATTATTTCTATCGCATGGAGACGACCGTGGACGGAAGAGTCTTTGCAACGGCCAGAGGATGGGAAGATCTGTCACAGCTTCTGAAGACATATGAACGCTTAGAAAAGAAAGCAGACAGAGAGGTTGTTCATCAGTATATCCAGCACTGGAAGATTGCCAAGGACTTTGCAAATTATCTGGAACTGTACCGGAAATATAAAAAGGATTATGGGCTGGAAAAGATCATTGAAGGTGTCTATACAAAGGATACATTAGAACGATTGCAGTATGCAGCGTTTGATGAGCGCTTCAGTGTGGTCAATATGCTGATCGGCAGACTGGGCAGCTGCTTTAAGGAATATTTTTTGAAAGATCGTTTTGTGACGATCCTGTATGATTATCTGAAATTATATAAATCTAATCTGCAGATCGATCTTGTAGTCTGCGAGGCGAGAGATAAGTACGAAAAACTCAGAAAAGAAGAGCAGATGACAAAGCAGGAAGAGCATGTACGCAAACAGGTACTGGATACACTGGAATCCTATGAACAGCTTACGAAAGAGGAACATCTGGATGGAGAAGCAGCATTTGAACGTGTAAAGGAATTGTTTGGCAATGAAGTGGCAGGGCGGGAAGAACTGACAGAGCATACACTTGCTGCGCTGGAACATGCATTTGAGTTCATGGAAGCTGCATTTGGAGACAGTCAGGAGATGGTCTCTTTCGTGACAGAGCTTAACACGAATTATTACAGTATCCAGTTCCTGAGGGAAAATGACTGCGACAAGTATTATCAGTACAATAAGAAATTGTTATTTGACAAACAACAGGAAGAGATCCTGTCCGAAATGGATGAGATCGAACAGGATCTGAACACTGCCGTAAAATAATGGTTAAAATTTAATATGTAAGTTTATATCCGTGGCGGATCTTACGGAAAATTTTCCAGATAATGACTGCCGGAAAACTGAGTGCAATATAAAGAGACGACAGTACGCCGACACCTCCGCCGATGATCATAAGAATTAAAATACCAATATTCATAAGAAAGTCCTCCTTGCTGATGTTCGCCGCCGGGAGATTTCAAAGAACCCAATGTGGCAGCTTTTGTGTAAATATGATATGGAATTTTGCTTCCGGATACATTATATGCATTTTGGCAAGGCAGTGAAAGAGAAGAAAGGGCTTCTTAACACGGTCTGAACAGAATACGTTAATTTCTTAACGGAGTTTTAACAAAAGAAGTACATTTACTTTAAACGGCACAGGTGTTAGAATAAACAATGTATATGGATACTGGGATGATTGCGGATATAACGCATATAAGAGCAGCATATACGATGAATGAACGTAAAAAATATAAGATGACATAAAGGAGAATATATATGAAATGGAATCAGTTTCGCCTGAAGACGACGACAGAGGCAGAAGATATTGTCAGCAGCATGCTTGCTGATCTTGGAATCGAAGGAGTGCAGATCGAGGACAAGATACCGCTCACCCAGTCTGACAAAGAGCAGATGTTCGTAGACATCCTGCCGGATATACCGGAAGATGATGGATGTGCATATCTGACATTCTATCTGGACGAAGATGTAGACAAACAGGAGATGTTACTGAAAGTCAGACAGGAATTGGAAGAGATGAGAAGTTACCTGAATGTAGGGGAGTGTACGATTGAAGAATCACAGACAGAAGATGTAGACTGGGTGAATAACTGGAAACAGTATTTCCATCAGTTCTATATTGATGACATTCTTGTCATTCCTTCATGGGAAAATGTCGAGGCGAAGGACAGTGACAAGATGGTGATCCATATCGATCCGGGTACAGCATTCGGAACCGGTATGCATGAGACAACACAGCTCTGCATCCGTCAGCTTAAGAAATATGTGACAGAGGATACAGAAATCTTAGATGTAGGATGTGGAAGCGGAATCCTTGGAATGCTGGCATTGAAGTTCGGCGCAAAGCATTCCGTAGGAACGGATCTGGATCCGTGTGCGATCGATGCAACATATGAGAATATGGACAATAACGGGATTAGCAGAGATCAGTATGAAGTCATGATCGGTAACATCATTGATGATAAAGCAGTACAGGACAAGGTGGGATATGAAAAATATGATATTGTAGCAGCAAATATCCTGGCAGATGTACTGGTGCCGCTGACATCTGTGATCATTCATCAGATGAAAAAAGGCGGTATCTATATCACGAGTGGAATCATCGAAGACAAAGAAGATGTGGTAGTAAAAGCTGTGAAGGAGGCAGGTCTGGAAGTCCTGGAAGTCAATCACCAGGGTGAGTGGGTATCTGTAACAGCAAGAAAGAATTAGAGGATCTGATATGCAGCATTTTTTTGTATCACCGGAACAGGTGAGAGAAGAAAAAATCTATGTAGAAGGCAGTGACGTCAATCATATGAAGAATGTGCTCCGTATGAAGACCGGCGAGGAACTGACCATTGGGGACGGTGGCGGGTGGCTCTATTTGTGTGTGGTGGAATCTTACGAAGAAGACATGGCGGTACTTAAGATTCTGGAGAAAAAGAAGGATGAGAGCGAACTTCCGTCAAAAATCTATCTGTTTCAGGGACTCCCAAAACAGGACAAGATGGAACTGATCGTGCAGAAAGCGGTGGAACTGGGTGTATACCAGGTGATTCCGGTGGCAACGAAGCGTGCAGTAGTAAAGCTGGATGCAAAGAAAGCAAAAAAGAAGGTCGAACGCTGGCAGCAGATCGCAGTCAGTGCGGCAAAGCAGGCAGGAAGAGGCATTATCCCGGCAGTGGGAGAAGTGTGTACCTATGCACAGGCCCTGAAGTATGCAGAGGAACTGGATGTTGTCCTGATCCCGTATGAACTGGCAGAAGGCATGGAAGAGACGAAGCAGATCATTGCAGAGATCCGGCCGGGGCAGTCGGTCGGCATCTTTATCGGACCGGAAGGCGGCTTTGAGAAAGAAGAAGTAGAACAGGCTGTGAAAGCCGGGGCAGAGCCGCTGACACTTGGAAAGAGAATCCTCCGTACAGAGACGGCCGGACTTACAATGCTTTCGGTTCTGATGTTCCATCTGGAAGGGTAGAGACATAATCTAATACTAAGAATGAAGAGTACAGGAAGTGAAGAAATGAAGGAAGTATATCTGGATAATTCGGCGACCACCATGGCATATCGAAGCGTCGGGGAACTGGTGCAGAAGGTTATGTGTGAAGACTATGGCAATCCGTCTTCCATGCATAACAAGGGTGTGGAAGCAGAAAAATATATAAAAGAAGCAAAAGAGACATTTGCAAGACTATGGAAAGTACAGGAAAAGGAAGTGTATTTTACTTCCGGCGGTACCGAAAGTGACAATATGGCATTGATCGGTGCAGCAAGGGCGAACAAGCGTGCAGGCAACCACCTGATCACGTCATCGATTGAACATCCGGCGATCATTAATACCATGCGTTTCTTGGAAGAGGAAGAAGGATTCCGTGTAACCTATCTTCCGGTAGATCAGTATGGAAGGATCCGTCTGGATGCACTGCAGGAAGCACTGTGTGAAGATACGATTCTGGTATCGATCATGTATGTGAATAATGAGGTGGGTTCTGTCCAGCCGATCCAGGAAGCGGCAAGTATCGTAAAGGCATATAATAAAGATATTTTATTCCATGTCGATGCGGTACAGGGATTTGGAAAATATAAGATTTACCCGAAGAAACTTAAGGTAGATATGTGTTCCGTCAGTGGTCATAAGATCCACGGACCGAAGGGGGTGGGTGCTTTATACATCGGTGAAAATGTAAAGATTCGTCCGATCGTTTATGGAGGCGGCCAGCAGCATGATATGCGTTCCGGAACAGAAAATGTACCGGGAATCGCAGGACTTTCCCTGGCAGCAAAGACGATTTACGACAACCTGGATAAGAAGGTAGAGAAGATGAGGATGCTAAAGCAGCATTTCATCGAAGGCGTGGAAAAGATTGAGAATACGACGATCCACGGATTATATGATGAGACATCGGCACCGCATATTATCAGTGTAGGAATCGCAGGTATCCGGAGTGAAGTATTGCTGCATGCGCTGGAAGATAAGGGAATCTATGTATCATCCGGTTCGGCATGTGCATCCAATCATCCACAGATCAGCGGTGTGTTAAAGGGAATCGGCGCAAGGCAGGAGTTCCTGGATGCGACCCTCAGGTTCAGTATGTCAGAATTTACTACGATGGAAGAGATTGACTATACGCTCGATGCACTATATAATATAGTACCGATGCTTAGAAGATATACCAGACATTAAGTAGATCACGATAAAAGAGAAAGAAATCAGGAAAGGAATCAGAAGATGAGATTTCATACATTTTTATTAAAATATGGAGAGATTGGAATTAAGGGAAAGAACCGTCATCTGTTCGAGGATGCACTGGTACGTCAGGTGCGCTATGCATTAAAGGATGTGGACGGACAGTTTGATGTGCATAAGTCACAGGCGAGAATCTATGTGGACTGTGAAGGAGATTACGATTATGATGAGACGGTAGAACATCTGAAAAAGGTATTTGGTCTGGTCGGAATCTGTCCGGTTGTCCGTATGGAGGATAAAGGATTTGAGGAACTGAAGAAAGACGTTGTGGCATATATGGATGAGATGTATCCGGATAAGAACTTCACATTCAAAGTAGAATCCAGACGTGCAAAGAAGTCGTACCCATTGAATTCTATGGAGATCAGCCGTGACCTTGGAGAGGCTATTTTGTATGCATTTCCGGAGAGCGGAATCAAAGTCGATGTGCATCATCCGGATGTCATGGTCAATGTAGAAGTAAGAAATGAGATTTATGTATATTCACAGATCATCCCGGGAGCAGGCGGAATGCCGGTTGGAACGAATGGTTCGGCGATGCTGCTGTTATCCGGTGGTATTGACAGCCCGGTTGCAGGATATATGGTATCAAAACGTGGTGTGAGTCTTGAAGCAACCTATTTCCACGCACCGCCGTATACAAGTGAGCGCGCAAAACAGAAAGTTGTGGATCTTGCGAAGAAGGTAGCAAAATATTCCGGACCGATCAAGCTTCACGTAGTTAACTTTACTGACATCCAGCTTTATATCTATGACCAGTGCCCGCACGATGAACTGACGATCATTATGAGAAGATATATGATGCGTATTGCAGAGCATTTTGCAAAAGAAGATGGATGCTTAGGTATGATCACAGGCGAGAGTATCGGACAGGTGGCAAGTCAGACCATGCAGAGTCTTGCAGCAACAAACGATGTATGTACGATGCCTGTATACCGTCCACTGATCGGATTCGACAAGCAGGAGATCGTGGATGTATCAGAGAAGATCGATACTTACGAGACATCCATCCAGCCATTCGAAGACTGCTGTACGATTTTCGTGGCAAAACATCCGGTAACAAAGCCGAATATTGATGTGATCCGACGTTCAGAAGAGAACCTGAATGAAAAGATTGATGAGCTGATGAAGCAGGCGATCGAGACTGTTGAGGTCATTGAAGTAAAATAAAAAAAGAGGGCTGAACCCTTAAACAGGTCAGCCCTTTTTCTAAGTAGATCATTTACTTTAATGACGAATTAGTCACAAAGATATGGTTTTAACATAGCCATGATCTCATCTACATTATCATCAGCGTGGATGTTCAGATCGATCGGTTTAGAAAGATCTAAGCTGAAGATTCCCATGATTGATTTTGCATCGATGACATATCTTCCGGATACAAGATCAAAATCATAATCAAATTTTGTGATGTCATTTACAAATGATTTTACTTTGTCAATTGAATTTAAAGAAATTTTTACTGTTTTCATTGGAATACCCTCCTTGATTCATTTCTTGTTCTATAGATATATTAAGAGTCAGACGAAGAAAAGTCAAGAAACAAATTGCCAAAGAATTCAGAAGATTTTCGTTAGAAGTTACAACAATGTGTAAAAAAGAAAGGAACAGATACATGAAGAAAGTAGCATTGCATAATCTCGGGTGCAAAGTGAATGCGTATGAGACGGAAGCCATGCAGGAACTGCTGGAAAAGCACGGATATGAGATCGTGCCGTTTCAGGAAGGTGCAGATGTGTATATCATCAATACCTGTACAGTGACAAATATGGCAGACCGGAAATCCAGACAGATGCTGCACAGGGCAAGAAAGATGAATCCGGATTCGATTGTCGTTGCCTGTGGCTGTTACGTGCAGGCCAGAAAAGATGACATCCCGGATGGGATCGATATTGTCATCGGAAATAACAAGAAGCAGAATATTGTCGAGATCCTGGAAAATTATGAGAAAGAGAAAAATCCGGATGCCCAGGCCGGAACACTGGCAAAACAGGAAAAAGCGGCAGAGACCTATCAGGAGATTCTGGATATCAATCACGAAAAAGCGTATGAAGATCTGCATTTAAGCACGGCAGCAGAGCATACGAGAGTGTATATCAAGGTACAGGATGGATGTAACCAGTTCTGTTCTTACTGTATTATTCCATTTGCAAGAGGAAGAGTAAGAAGCAGAAGCCGTGACAGCGTACTTGAAGAAGTAAAGACATTGGCGGCCAACGGATACAAAGAAGTGGTACTGACGGGAATCCACCTGAGTTCCTATGGAATCGACTGCGATGACAATCTGTTATCCCTGATCCTTGCGATCCACGAAGTAGATGGAATTGAAAGAATCCGCCTCGGATCACTGGAACCAAGAATCATCACGGAGGAATTTGTACAGACGATCGCACAGCTTCCGAAGATGTGTCCGCATTTCCATCTGTCACTGCAGAGCGGATGCAATGCAACACTGAAGCGTATGAACCGCAGATACACTGCAGAAGAGTATTACGAAAAATGCCGGTTGCTCCGTAAGTATTTCCGTAACCCGGCACTTACAACAGATGTGATCGTTGGATTCCCGGGAGAAACGGAAGAAGAATTTGCCGAGTCAAAAGCATTTGTAGATAAAGTGGATTTCTACGAGACACACATTTTCAAATATTCCAGAAGAGAAGGAACGAAGGCCGCAGCAATGAAAGACCAGGTCCCGGATCAGATCAAGGCTGTAAGAAGTGCGGAACTTATAGAACTGAGCCATAGAAAACAGGCCGCATACGAAGAAAGACTGATCGGAACCACGCAGGAAGTTCTGATCGAAGAGAAAATTATACGCAACGGAGAAGAATTACAGATTGGCCACACAAAGGAATATGTGAAAATTGGTGTAAAAAATCCGAATAATCTTATTAATCAGCTTGTAAATGTAGAAATTGAAAACCAATTACAAATATTGCATTGAAATTTAAGATTTAATCATGTAGAATGAAATTGAAATATTTTTGGAGGACGTGATTACATGAAAAATATGACAAATACCCAGTTTTTCCAGGTGGAAAGTGGACCGCAGATCAGTGCAAAAGATATTCTGGAAATCGTATACAAGGCATTGAGTGAAAAGGGATATAATCCGGTAAATCAGATCGTAGGATACATTATGTCCGGCGATCCGACTTATATCACAAGCCATAACGGAGCCAGAAGTCTGATCATGAAGATGGAAAGAGATGAACTGGTAGAAGAGATGCTCAAGACGTATATTGAGCATAATGAGTGGGAATAATGACTATGAGAATCATGGGACTGGACTATGGATCCAAGACAGTAGGTGTTGCTGTCAGTGATCCGTTGGGAATTACTGCTCAGGGAGTGGAGACTATATGCAGAAAGGACGAGAACAAGCTCAGAAAGACCTGTGCGCGTATCGAAGCACTGATCGAAGAGTATCAGGTTACGAAGATTGTCCTCGGACTTCCGAAGCATATGAACAATGATATTGGAGATCGTGCGGAAAAATCAATGGCATTTGGTGAGATGTTAAAAAGACGGACCGGCCTGGAGGTCGTGATGTGGGACGAGCGTCTGACCACGGTAGAAGCTGAACGGACTTTAATAGAGAATAAGGTAAGGCGTGAAGACCGTAAGAAATATATTGATAAGATTGCGGCTGTTTTTATATTGCAGGGATATCTGAATTCACTTGCACACACGCCACTGGATTAAGAGGTAGATTGCAGATGGAAAAGATTAAATTCATGTCCGAAGAGATGAATGAAGAAGTAGATTTTTATGTACTTGAACAGACGAAAGTTGGTGGTGTGTCATATATTCTGGTGACGGATTCGGAAGAAGATGATGCAGAATGTCTGATTCTGAAAGACACATCAGGAGAGAGCCAGTCAGAGAGCGTATACGAGATTGTAGAGGATGATGTAGAGCTTTCTGCTGTTCTGAAAGTATTTGAAGAACTACTTGAAGATGTAGAGATTGAAAGGTAGTTTGGAATGTCTATCAGTAAAGAGAAGTTTAAAGAAATGCTGAGAGAGAAGGGGTTGAAAGTTACCAACCAGCGTATACTGGTACTGGAGGTCCTTGCAGATCACCGCGATAAGCATTTGACTGCAGAAGATATTTATGAATTAGTAAGAGAAGATTATCCGGAGATTGGGCTGGCAACTATATACCGGACAGTGCAGTTGTTACTGGAAATGCAATTGGTGGATCGTATCAGTCTTGACGATGGATGTGCACGTTATGAAATCGGAGAATTCTTTGATGGAGAAGAAAGACATCATCATCACCATCTGATATGCAGAACATGTGGTAAGATTCTTCCGTTTAAGGATGATCTGTTGGAAGATCTGGAAGATAAGATCGAAGATACCACGGGATTTCATGTGTTAGACCACGAATTAAAGTTCTATGGACAGTGCAGGGAGTGCCAAAAAAGAGGCAGAAAAAAGTAGTGCGGTAAACACGTGGAGGTGTAATTTTGAAAAGAGAAAACAATGGAAAAATGCGTATCATTCCACTCGGAGGTCTGGAAAAGATCGGAATGAACATCACAGCTTTTGAGTATGAAGACAGTATTATTGTTGTAGACTGCGGATTATCTTTCCCGGAGGAGGATATGCTCGGAATCGACCTGGTCATTCCGGATGTCACCTACCTGAAAGATAACATTCAGAAAGTAAAAGGATTTGTAATCACCCATGGGCATGAGGACCATATCGGTGCACTTCCTTATGTATTAAGAGAACTGAATCTTCCTATTTATGCGACAAAGCTTACGATGGGAATCATTGAGAAAAAGCTGACGGAACACAATCTGCTCCGCAGTACAAGAAGAAAAGTTGTCAGACACGGACAGTCGATCAATCTGGGACAGTTCCGTATCGAATTTATTAAGACAAACCACAGTATCCAGGATGCGGCAGCACTGGCAATCTATTCACCGGCCGGTATTGTTGTGCATACAGGAGACTTTAAAGTAGATTATACACCGGTATATGGCGATGCGATCGATCTGCAGAGATTTGCAGAGATCGGCAAGAAAGGCGTACTGGCACTGATGTCAGATAGTACCAACGCCGAGAGACCAGGATTTACACAGTCAGAGCGTACGGTAGGTATCACATTTGATCATGTTTTTGCAGAGCATAAAGATACCAGAATTATCATTGCAACATTTGCGTCAAATGTAGACCGTGTGCAGCAGATCATCAATACGGCATGTAAATATGACCGTAAGGTGGTCGTAGAGGGACGAAGCATGGTGAATATCATCCAGGTTGCACAGGAACTGGGATATCTCAATGTTCCGGATAAGACATTGATCGAGATCGACCAGCTTAAGAATTATCCGCCGGAGAAGACCGTTCTGATCACAACCGGAAGCCAGGGAGAATCTATGGCAGCTCTGTCGCGTATGGCAGCAGATGTGCATAAGAAAGTAACGATCATGCCTGGTGATACGATCATCTTCAGTTCGAATCCGATCCCTGGAAATGAAAAGTCTGTATCCAAGGTAATCAATGAACTGACAGCTAAGGGAGCGAATGTCATCTTCCAGGATGCACATGTATCCGGTCATGCATGTCAGGAAGAACTGAAACTGATCTATTCTCTGGTAAAACCGAAATATGCGATCCCGGTTCACGGAGAATACCGTCACCTCAAAGCAAATGCGGGAATTGCCAGAATGCTTGGCATTCCAAAAGATAATATTTTCATCCTGAAATCTGGTAATGTTCTGGAAGTCAGTGAGAAGGAAGCAAAAGTAGTAGACAATGTACACACAGGAGAGATTCTGGTAGACGGACTTGGTGTAGGAGATGTTGGAAATATTGTACTTCGTGACAGACAGCATCTGGCGGAAGACGGTATTATGATCGTTGTACTGACACTGGAAAAAGGAAGCAATCAGCTTCTTGCAGGTCCGGATATTGTATCGCGTGGATTCGTCTATGTAAGAGAGTCCGAAAGCCTGATGGAAGAGGCAAGAAAAGTCCTTACAGATGCAGTGGAGGATTGTCTGACACATCAGCGCAACGCAGACTGGAGTAAGATCAAGCTTGTGATCCGTGATACGATGAACGATTTCATTTGGAAACGTACCAAGAGAAGACCAATGATCCTTCCGATCATTATGGACGTATAAAAAAAGAAAAAAATGAGCCGCCACATAGTACGAAACCGGCGCCTTCCGACACAGTGTGTGAGGCTGGTTTTGTACAATGTACGGCTCGTTTCCTTGTAGAATCCTAAGAGAAACTGCAGGAAAGAACAGGTACAACAGTTAGAACAGAGGTAGAGATACTATGATCGTAGATGAACGTATGGTTACATACATCCGGTCGTTGGAACGTCCGGAGAATCCTGTAATAGAGGCAATCGAACAGGAAGCATTGGAAAGTTTCGTACCGATCATCCGCAAAGAAACCCAGAGCTTCTTAAAGGTAATGATGTTAATGAACCGCCCGGCCAGAGTGCTGGAGGTGGGCACAGCAGTCGGATTTTCGGCAATCTTAATGAGTGAATATCTTCCGGAAGGAAGCCGTATTACAACAATAGAAAACTATGAAAAAAGAATCCCGATTGCGCGAAACAACTTTAAGCGTGCGGGGAAAGAAGAACAGATCACGCTGATCGAAGGGGATGCCCTGGAAGTGATGAAGACCCTGGAAGGTCCATATGATTTTATCTTTATGGATGCGGCCAAGGGACAGTATATCCATTATATGCCGGAGGCAGTAAGACTGCTTGCGGATGGAGGTATCCTGATGTCAGACAACGTATTACAGGATGGGGATATCATAGAATCCAGATTTGCGGTAGAGAGGCGGAACCGTACCATCCACAGCCGTATGCGGGATTACCTCTATGAATTAAAGCACAGTAATGTGCTGGAGACATCGATCATCCCGTTGGGTGATGGTGTGGCACTCAGTATCAAGAAGAAAAAAGAGGAGAAGGAGAATCGATAAGATGAGAAACAGACATCCAGAATTACTGATTCCTGCAAGCAGTCTGGAAGTGTTGAAGACTGCGGTTATGTTTGGTGCAGATGCAGTATATATCGGAGGAGAGGCATTTGGACTTCGTGCAAAGGCAAAGAATTTCTCTATGGAAGACATGAAAGAAGGCGTGCAGTTTGCGCATGAGCATGGAGCAAGAGTCCATGTCACTGTAAATATTCTTGCGCATAATGATGACCTGGAAGGTGCGGCAGAGTATTTAAAAGAACTAAAAGAGATCGGACCGGATGCGCTGATCATTGCAGATCCGGCAATCTTCATGCTTGCAAAAGAAATCTGTCCGGAGATAGAAAGACATGTCAGCACACAGGCAAATAACACGAACTATGGAACATTCAACTTCTGGTGGAACCTGGGGGCAAAGCGTGTGGTAACAGCCAGAGAACTTTCATTAAAAGAAATCAGGGAGATCCGTGCGCATATTCCGGCAGAGATGGAGATTGAAAGTTTTATCCATGGGGCAATGTGTATTTCTTATTCCGGAAGATGCCTGCTGAGCAATTTCTTTACGGGAAGAGATGCCAATCAGGGTGCCTGTACACATCCGTGCCGTTGGAAATATTCCGTGGTAGAAGAGACAAGACCGGGCGAATATATGCCGGTGTATGAGAATGAAAGAGGAACATACATTTTCAACTCCAAGGATCTGTGTATGATTGAACACATTCCGGAAATGATCGATGCGGGAATTGATAGTTTTAAGATCGAGGGACGTATGAAGACGGCTCTGTATGTGGCGACGGTTGCAAGAACTTACCGCAAGGCGATCGATGATTATCTGGAGGATCCGAAGAAATATGAGGCGAATATGCCTTGGTACAGGGATCAGATTTCGAACTGTACGTATCGTCAGTTTACGACAGGATTTTATTTTGGAAAACCGGGTGATGAGAGCCAGATCTACGATAGTAACACGTATATCAAAGAGTACACTTATCTTGGGATTATCGGCGGGATTAAAGATGGCATGTACCGCATCGAACAGAGAAATAAGTTCTCCGTAGGTGAGACTATCGAGATTATGAAACCGGACGGACAGAACGTAGAAGTAACGGTGGAAAAGATCATAGATGAGGATGGACAGGAGCAGGAGAGTGCGCCGCATCCAAAGCAGGTGCTGTATGTGGCATTAAGCGGAGAAGCTTCCGTATATGATATTTTAAGACGCCAGGAAGATGTAACGGAATAGGACAGACAAGTAACAGAGAAAGCAGTGATTCAGTGCAAAAATGGAAAAGCACAGAATCACTGCTTTTTGCATAGAATATAATAAATCTGCCTAAGAGGTGCTTTGTCTTGAAGTCATTTCCCCAACCATTGACGGCAGCGGAAGAAAAGTACTATATGCAGAAATATACAGAGGGTGATCTGGAAGCAAAGCACATTCTAATAGAACGGAATCTGCGTCTGGTTGCACATATCGTGAAAAAGTACCAGCCGCCTCCGGAAGAGATGGAAGACCTTCTGTCGATCGGAACCATCGGGCTTATGAAGGCTGTTGTAACGTTTGATCCGGATAAGAGCGCAAGGCTTGCATCGTATGCAGCAAGGTGCATCGAAAATGAAGTATTGATGTACTTGAGAGGTAAGAAAAAAAGTTCAAAAGAAGTATCTTTGTATGAACCGATCGGAACGGACCGGGAAGGCAATGAGATACAATTATTTGATGTGATTGAGATGAATGAAGAAGATGTCTACCGAAGACTGGAACGTAAGGAAGATGTGATCCGTCTGTATCAGCAGGTGGAATCGGTATTGTCTCAGAGAGAACGAATGGTACTGAAGCTGCGGTACGGCCTGTATAATGAAGAGGAATATACACAGCGGGAAATTGCAGCAATGCTCGGCATTTCCAGATCGTATGTATCAAGAATTGAGAAGAGTGCGATTGAAAAATTAAGAAACTTTTTCACTTCTTAGAAAAGTCTTTAAAAAATCTTTAGAATTCTATATCCGTTATTTTAAGAATCAAAGTCTATACTTAACACCATAAGAAAGAGGCATGCAAAATGGTATGTGAGAAAGGGTGGCAGTTATGAAAGTACTGGTGTTAAGTGGTAGATTTGGAATGGGACATGAAATGGCAGCCAATGCGATCTGCGAACAGTTCCGGAAAATAGATGAACAGGCAGAAATTGAAAAAAAAGATCTTCTGGAAGAGTTATATCCACATATCAGTAAATTCATTTTCGGTGGATTCCGCATGATGGTAGAGCACTGTTACGGGATTTATAATTTTATCTACAAAATGTCCGGAAGGATGAAGGTAGAAATGCAGCCAAGGGGAAAGGCACTCTATAAAAGGTTAAAGAAGATCATGGATGGAGAACAACCAGATGTGATCGTCTGTACACATCCGATGTGTGTAAAAGCAATTGCATCCTATAAAGAAAAGACAGGGCTTAAAACACCACTTGTGACCTGCATCACAGATATCAGTATGCATCCGGAGTGGACAGCACCACAGACAGACATCTATCTTGCTCCGACACAGGAGATCAAAAGGCATCTGATGAAGAAGGGGGCCAGGGCGGAAGATATTCTTGTGACAGGAATTCCGGTTCGCCAGCAGTTCCTGGATGCAGATTGCCGTCAGAAACGGGAAAGGAACAGAACACGCAGGGTGCTCATTATGGGAGGCGGACTTGGGCTGATGCCGGATCTGAAAGAATTGCTTGAAAAATTACATAGCATGCAAGGCGTTGAGAGCGTAGTCATTACCGGAAAAAATCATAAGATGTATGAGGAATGGGTGAACCGCTATGAGGATGTGGAAGTACTTGGATACACGGAAAATATCAGCAGATATATGCGCGGGGCAGACCTTGTGATTACAAAAGCAGGCGGAATTACGTTGTTTGAAATTCTGCACAGTCAGGTTCCGCTATTTGTCATCCACCCGTTTCTGGAGCAGGAGATGAATAATGCAAGGTATGCGGCAGAAAAAGGATTTGCCAAAGTCATATGGGGCAGACGTGAAGACTATATTCAGGAACTGGAAAAGCTGTTAAGTGATGAAAAAATGATGGAAGAAATGACCGGAAATGTAAGGCGTGCCTGTAAAGAGATGATAGAAGTATCACTGGATGAGGCAGTAGGGATCATGGAAGAAAGGATGACGGCATAATGAATATACCAAAGACTGCAAAGCTGGGACTGGCCTGTGCCGCAGCACTGAGTTATAGTGTGATTCCGACGTATTTGCTGAAATACCGTTGGATTTTCAGAAGCAGACAGAGGGCATCCCGGGAAGAGAAGGTTTTGTACCTGACATTTGATGACGGTCCGGATACAGTATATACGAATATATTACTCGATTTTCTGGAGAAGGAACAGATTCCGGCAGCATTTTTCATGGTTGCAGGATCTGCTCGGAAGCATCCCGGGATCGTGGAACGGATGAGAAAGAGCGGATACCAGGTCGGAATACATTCGTTGAGCCACGAAAGTGCGATGCTTTCCGGACCGGGAAGAACCGGCCGGGATGTGAAAGAATCGAAAAAGATTATGGAGAAGATGGATATTGCAGTGAAATGGTACAGACCACCGTGGGGACATCTGAACCTGGCAAGTCTGTTCTGGATACGGAAGCTGCATCTGAATCTGGTATTCTGGGATGTGATGGCACAGGACTGGTCAGCGAAAGAGACCCCGGACAGTATCTGCAATAAGATATTAAGAAGAGTCTTTCCGGGTGCGGTTATCTGTCTGCATGACGGCAGAGGGGAGAACGGAGCACCGGGAAGAACGATAGAAGCATTGAAAAAAGCAATCCCATTGTTGAAAGCGCAGGGGTATGAATTCAGAAGGATAGAAGAAAAATATGGAACCGCAGGTAAGTCAGAGATCGATTAAAAAGTATATGGTTTTATTTCCGGTTTTAGCACTGTTGGTATGTTTCGTTATTTTGAAGGGCGCAGATATGGAATCTGTGTGGAATGCCATGAAAAGTGCGAAGCCGCAATGGATGGCAGCAGGGCTTATACTGGCGGCGGTATTCAATATCGCGGAAGCGATCAATCTGAGGAGCGTATTGAATTCATTTGGATATCAGGTAAGTTTCAGACAGGGTATGAAATATGCTTATACCGGCTATTTTTTCAGTTCGATCACCCCATCTGCAACAGGCGGACAGCCGGTACAGTTATATGTGATGAATAAGGATAATATCCATGTGGCACATGGAACGATGGCTCTTCTGACAGAACTCACTAGTTTTCAGATTGCAGCATTTCTGATGGAAAATGTAGCAACGTTCTGGATACTGACGGGAAGGATACGTCTGAATAAGATGATGCTGGCATTGGCGGTTCTAGGGTATCTGATGAATCTGATTTTTATAGCAGCACTGGTGGTCATAATGTTATCCGAAGGTCTGAAAAAGAAGATTGTAAATGGAATACGTTTCCTGATCATGAAACTCCCGTTTGGGAATAAGAAGAGATTGGGCGCTAAGATGGATGAGATTGTTCGTGATTTTGAAGAGTGTAAATTGTTTTTTAAAAGGGATCCGGTACTTGCGTTAAAAGTGACAGCAGTCAGTCTGATCCAGATCATCTGCTGGTTCAGTGTTCCATGGGCAGTGTATCATGCAATGGGAGAGTCCGGCAGTTCTTATGGAAGTATGTTTCTGCATCAGATCATTTTGTATATGACCACAGCACTTCTTCCGTTCCCGGGAGCTGAGGGAATTAGTGAATTCTCATTCGTAAAGTTGTTTGCAGGTATCTTTACTTCTGTTCCGGTGGCAGCGGCAGTACTGGTGAATCGGGGGATCAGCTTTTATTTTTTGCTGATATTAAGTGGAATCTTTAGCATCGTGCTTGGACGCATGGATAGAAAATCAAAAAAGTAAAATGAAAGTGAAATTAGAAAAATATTGACACGGCGGAAAGAATAGGCTATGATGATTGCACATTTAACGAAGATGAGTGATCAAGTACAGACTATTCTTTTTCGTTTTCTAAATCTGGACCGCCAGTGGCGGATTCTGTAGATGACCGGATCGGTCAAGTTATCAACTATATCAAAACAATTTTATATGAGTGCCGGACAAATAAGGCAGAAAAGATGCTTATATAAGGACAGGTTCTGCATGGTCTGGTATGGAAAGGAGTGTGCAGATGGCATTTTGTACAGTTTTATCTGCTTCAGTTCAGGGACTGGGGGTAGAGATGATCCGTGTGGAAGCGGATGTAAGTAACGGACTTCCGATGTTCCATATGGTGGGATATCTGTCTTCGGAAGTGAAAGAGGCATCAGAACGGGTGAGAACAGCAATCCGCAATTCGGGGATGAAACTTCCGGCAAAGAAGATCATTGTCAATCTTGCGCCGGCAACTGTCCGGAAAAAAGGGGCATCGTTTGATCTGCCGATTGCTCTGGCGGTGCTGGTAGCTATGGGGTATATACCAGAAGAAGCAATGGAACGGGTGATCGTAACAGGGGAATTAAGTCTGGAGGGGAAAATAAGAGGTGTACCGGGAGTTCTTCCGATGGTGATAGAGGCGAAAGAACAAGGATGTAAAAGCTTTATCCTGCCCGGAGAGAATGAGACAGAAGGAAGACTCGTAAAAGGAATCGAGATTCTACCGGCAGATAATCTGGAGGAACTCTGTGCGTATCTGAACGGAGCTGCGCGTTCGGAAAAGTCTAAAAGGGAGAAAAAAGAAAATGAAAAAAACAGACAACATAGAGCCAGAGAAGATTTTGCGGATATCTGCGGACAGAAAGCGGTGAAACGTGCAGCAGAAATTGCAGTGGCAGGAGGGCACAATCTGTTAATGGCTGGATCACCGGGATCCGGAAAAACGATGATCGCAAAGCGGATCGCAACCATTTTACCGGAACTGTCATGGGAAGAAAGTTTGGAAATTACGAAGATCTACAGTGTATTGGGGCTGGTGGATCAGGAATACCCGCTGATCACACAGCGCCCGTTTCGTAATGTTCATCATACAATCACCAGAACAGCGCTGACAGGGGGCGGCAGAATACCGATGCCCGGGGAGATCAGTATGGCACACGGAGGTGTGCTGTTTCTTGATGAACTTGCGGAATTTCCAAGAAATGTTCTGGAAGTACTAAGACAGCCATTGGAAGAACATCAGATTCATATTGCGAGAAATTATGGGAATTTTACATTTCCGGCGGAATTTATGCTGGTAGCAGCAATGAACCCGTGTCCATGCGGAAATTATCCGGATGTGCAGAAATGTTCCTGCACACCCGGGCAGATTCAGAAATACCTTGGCAAGATCAGCCAGCCGTTCTTGGATCGTATGGATATCTGCATAGAGACTCCGAAAGTTGTATACCGGGATCTGGATGGAGAACGGAAAGATTTGGAAGGGGAAGAGACATCTGAGACGATACGCCGCAGAGTGACGGATGCAAGGAATATACAGAGGGAAAGATATAAAGAAACAGATATCAGAACAAATGCAGTATTAGGACCGCAGGAGATCGGACATTACGTAGAACTGGGAGAGCGTGAAAGAAAGATGATGGAGCTTGCATTTGAAAGAATCGGGCTTACAGCAAGGACCTATCATAAGATCCTGCGTGTGGCAAGGACAATTGCAGATCTGGATTACAGTGAGAAGGTAAAGGAGAAACATTTAAAAGAAGCTATTGCTTACCGGTCACTGGATAAGAAGTACTGGGGACGTTAGGAGGATGTGAATGATATATGAATACTGGCTGGCAGGGATAGAAGGTATTTCGAATCTGAAAAAAAGAAAATTAAGAGAGGTATATGGAAATGGAAAAGCAATATATTATATAGAAGAAACTAATTTGAAGAAACATACATTTCTGAATGAGAAGGATATAGAGAGACTGAAAAAAGCAAAGAAAACAGTTAATCTCGAAATGCAATGGGAAAAATCCGTGAAAAAGAAGATAAAATTTGTGCCGTATTTTTCGGATGATTATCCGAAAAAAATGAAAGTGATCACAGATCCCCCGTACGCCTTGTACGTACTTGGATCGCTGCCGGATGAAAATGTGAAAAGCGCAGCAATCGTAGGGGCCAGGAATTGTACTTCATATGGAGAACAAATGGCATTGCAGTATGGGAAATGTCTTGGGCATGCGGGAGTACAGGTGATAAGCGGTATGGCGAGAGGAATCGACGGAGCAGGGCAGAGAGGTGCTTTGAACGGAGACGGAACAACGTTTGCTGTTCTGGGATGTGGAGTGGATGTGTGTTATCCAAGAGAAAATATCGGATTATACATGGACATTCAAAAAAAAGGCGGAATCATATCGGAATTTCCACCCGGAACCGAACCACTTGCAAGAAATTTTCCGATGCGGAACCGGATTATCAGTGGACTGGCGGAATGGATACTGGTGATAGAGGCAAAAGAAAAGAGCGGATCTTTGATCACTGCAGATTTTGCACTGGATCAGGGGAAGGATGTCTATGCACTTCCGGGACCGGTGACAAGTGCGTTGAGCCAGGGATGTCACAGACTGATCCGGCAGGGAGCGGGAATACTGATCACACCGGAAGAACTGATGGATGAATGGAATCTGAATCGGATGCAAATTGGACAAAAAAATAACAAAAATGAAAAAATGCTTGAAAGTCCTGAGCGTATGGTGTATAGTTGTCTCGATTTGTTCCCGAAAGGAATCGATGAATTAATGAAAGAAACAGAACTTTCTATTTCAGAATTGATGGAAAGACTGATTACTTTGGAATTGAAAGGATACGCAGAAGAAGTATCCAGAAATTATTATATAAGGCTGTTGTAAGAACGGTCGGTATTATGGAGGAAATTATGGCACGCTATCTGGTAATCGTGGAGTCGCCTGCAAAGGTGAAGACCATTAAGAAGTTCTTAGGAAGTAATTATGTAGTGACCGCATCGAACGGTCATGTGAGAGATATGCCCAAAAGCCAGATGGGTATCGACATTGAAAATGATTACGAACCAAAGTATATAACGATCAGAGGAAAGGGAGAGATTCTTGCGAAGCTTCGTAAGGAAGTCAAAAAGGCGGACAAGATATATCTTGCAACTGACCCGGACCGGGAGGGAGAAGCAATATCCTGGCATCTGAGCAAAGCTTTGAAATTAGAAGATAAGAAAGTTTATCGAATCAGTTTTAATGAGATTACTAAGAATGCAGTAAAAGCGTCGCTTAAGAATCCAAGAGAAATCGATATGGATCTGGTGGATGCGCAGCAGGCACGCCGTGTACTGGACAGAATTGTAGGTTACAAGATCAGTCCGCTCCTGTGGGCAAAGGTTAAGAGAGGATTAAGTGCCGGACGTGTACAGTCGGTTGCATTGCGTATTATCGCAGACAGAGAAGAAGAGATCAATGCTTTTATTCCGGAAGAATACTGGACACTGGATGCGGATCTGAAGGTCAAAGGAGAAAGAAAACTTCTGACTGCTAAGTTCTATGGTACAGAAAAGAATAAGATGACAATCTCATCCAGGGAAGAACTGGACGAGATCATGAAAGAAGTGGAAAATGCGGAGTATTCTGTTGCCGATATAAAAAAAGGAGAACGTACCAAGAAGGCACCGGTACCGTTTACAACCAGTACGTTGCAGCAGGAAGCATCCAAGGCATTGAATTTTGCAACAGCCAAGACCATGCGTATTGCCCAGCAGTTATATGAGGGTGTGGATATCAAAGGCAGTGGTACTGTGGGATTGATCACATACCTGCGTACGGATTCTACCCGTATCTCAGAGGAAGCGGATGCAACAGTAAGAGAATATATCAGGGAAGGCTTCGGTGAAGAGTATGTTTCCGACGGAGACGTTAAGAAATCTTCAGACAAGAAGATCATTCAGGATGCACATGAGGCGATCCGTCCGACAGATGTAACCAGAACACCGGCAGCAGTGAAAGAATTCTTAAGCCGTGACCAGTTCCGTCTGTACCAGCTTGTATGGAAACGTTTTATTGCCAGCAGAATGCAGCCGGCCAGATACGAGACGACTTCTGTAAAGATTGCCGCAGGACAGTATCGTTTCACAGTCGCTGCATCCAAGATTGTTTTTGAAGGGTTCCGCAGTGTATATACGGAAGCCGGCGAGACAAAAGAAGAGAACAATGTGCTGTTAAAAGGGCTGGATATGGATTCTGTCCTTACGAAAGAAAGTCTGAACAGTAAGCAGCATTTTACACAACCACCGGCACATTATACAGAGGCAACATTGGTTAAGACACTGGAAGAACTTGGAATCGGGCGTCCAAGTACATATGCGCCGACAATTTCTACGATCATTGCAAGACGCTATGTGGCAAAAGAGAATAAGAATCTGTATCTGACGGAAATCGGAGAAGTGGTGAATAATATTATGAAACAGTCCTTCCCGAGTATTGTGGATGTGAACTTTACGGCAAATATGGAGAGCCTTCTGGATGGCGTTGCGGAAGGAAAAGTCAGATGGAAGACAATCATCGAGAATTTTTATCCGGATCTGGAGGCCGCAGTGGAAAAAGCCGAGACAGAGCTGGAACAGGTGAAGATTGAAGATGAAGTGACAGATGTGATCTGTGAGGAGTGCGGCCGCAATATGGTTGTCAAATATGGCCCGCATGGAAAATTCCTTGCATGCCCGGGATTCCCTGACTGCCGTAACACGAAACCATATCTGGAAAAGATAGGTGTACCATGCCCTGTCTGTGGTAAGGATGTGGTAATCCGGAAGACGAAAAAGGGAAGACGATATTACGGCTGCGAGGATAACCCGGAATGTGAATTTATGTCATGGCAGAAGCCGTCGACAAAAAAATGTCCGAGATGTGGTAAATACATGCTGGAAAAAGGAAATAAACTGGTTTGCAGCGATGAACAGTGCGGATATGTAGAAAATATTGAAAATAATAAGGATAATTAATGATATTCGTTGAATATTTCAGAATTGTATGATAATATACATTCATAAGGATGGAGGAATGTAAATGGGCGTACAATTGTTGGATAAAACCAGAAAAATCAACAAATTACTGCATAACAATAGTTCGAGTAAAGTTGTCTTCAATGATATCTGCGAAGTCCTTACAGAAATTTTAAATTCGAACGTATTAGTGATCAGTAAAAAAGGAAAAGTGCTTGGCGGAAGCAAATGCGAAGGTGTGCCTTACATTACCGAATTGATCGAGAGAGAAATCGGAAAACATGTAGATGATATGCTGAATGAGCGGCTGCTTAGTATCTTATCAACAAAAGAAAATGTAAATCTTCAGACATTGGGATTTTCCGAAGAAGCTGTCAAAGGTTATCAGGCGATTATTACGCCGATTGACATTGCAGGGGAAAGACTCGGGACACTGTTTATCTATAAAAAAGATAAAGTGTATGAGATTGATGACATCATTTTGAGTGAATACGGAACAACGGTTGTTGGTCTTGAGATGTTAAGATCTGTGAATGAAGAAAGTGCAGAAGAAACCAGAAAAGAGCATATTGTACAATCGGCAATCAGTACATTGTCGTATTCGGAATTAGAAGCAATCATTCATATATTTGATGAGTTGGATGGTGCGGAAGGAATTTTGGTCGCAAGTAAGATTGCAGACCGTGTCGGAATTACCAGATCGGTAATTGTCAATGCTCTGAGAAAATTCGAAAGTGCGGGTGTGATCGAATCCCGTTCTTCCGGCATGAAAGGAACGTATATTAAAGTAATCAATGATTATGTATTTACGGAACTTGACCGCATTAAAGCAGAACGTACAAAATAATAAGAACTACAAAGGGTATCGGGCAACTGATACCCTTTTCACAGTATAAAGGAGGATGCGGATAGTGAAATATGGAGGATGTACGGCAAAACTCAGAATGGACCGCGTAATTCTGGAAGACAGTTTTTTTGATGAAACGGAATATTTATGCAAGATCATAGCATATGATGAAGAGGAGGAGACGTTGTATCTGGTATCGGAAGAGGCGGAACTCACCTTTTATTCTTTGGATGGAATCTATGAGTGCAGCATAGAGGATCCGAAAGATCCTGTGGTCTGCAAAGGAATATTAAAAGAACGTTACTGGAACAAGGCAGGCAGGGTTATGAAATTTAAAATTCAAAATGGATTTTATAAAAAAGTTCTAAACTAAATAGAAAGTGTGTTGACAAACCAAAAGGAGAGTGCTATTTTATATCTAGAATCTTTCAGCACTCTCTTTTGTTGAGTGCTAATAATGCAGAAATAATTAAGGAGGAATAGATATGAAGTTAGTACCATTAGGTGACAGAGTTGTATTAAAACAGTGTGTAGCAGAGGAGACTACAAAGTCGGGAATCGTGATTCCTGGACAGTCTAAGGAAAAACCGCAGCAGGCAGAGGTTATTGCTGTAGGACCAGGTGGAATGGTGAATGGTAAAGAAGTTGAGATGCATGTTACAACAGGACAGCAGGTAATTTATTCCAAATATGCAGGAACGAATGTTGAGATTGATGACGAGGAATATATCATTGTAAAACAGGATGATATTCTGGCCATCTGCGAGTAATTGTACAATTAATTCATATATTTCAGGAGGTAGATACCAATGGCAAAAGAAATTAAATATGGTGCAGAAGCAAGAAGAGCGCTGGAAGCTGGTGTTAATCAGCTCGCTGATACAGTAAGAGTAACAATCGGACCAAAAGGACGCAATGTCGTTCTGGATAAATCTTTCGGAGCACCACTGATCACAAATGACGGTGTAACAATTGCAAAAGAGATTGAACTGGAAGACAGATTTGAAAATATGGGAGCACAACTGATCAAAGAAGTTGCTTCTAAGACAAATGATGTAGCAGGAGACGGTACTACAACAGCAACTGTACTTGCACAGGCAATGGTTCATGAAGGTATGAAGAACCTGGAAGCAGGAGCAAATCCGATCATTCTCCGTAAAGGAATGAAGAAAGCAACAGATGTGGCAGTAGAAGCCATTGCGAAGATGTCAAGCAAAGTAAAAGACAAAGATCAGATTGCAAAAGTGGCAGCAATTTCTGCAGGTGATGCTGAAGTCGGACAGATGGTGGCAGATGCTATGGAGAAAGTATCTAATGACGGAGTTATTACGATCGAAGAGTCTAAGACTATGAAGACAGAGCTGGATCTTGTAGAAGGTATGCAGTTTGACCGTGGATATGTATCTGCATATATGGCTACAGATATGGATAAGATGGAAGCAAATCTGGATGATCCATATATTTTGATCACAGATAAGAAGATTTCTAATATTCAGGAAATCCTTCCGCTTCTGGAGCAGATTGTTCAGGCTGGAGCAAGACTTCTTATTATCGCAGAAGATATTGAGGGAGAGGCACTTACAACTCTGATCGTTAATAAACTGCGTGGAACATTCAATGTTGTAGCTGTAAAAGCACCTGGATACGGTGACAGAAGAAAAGAAATGTTAAAAGACATTGCTACACTGACAGGTGGTCAGGTTATTTCTGAGGAACTCGGTATGGAACTGAAAGATACAACCATGGATCAGCTTGGACGTGCAAAATCTGTAAAGGTACAGAAAGAAAATACAGTAATTGTTGATGGTATGGGAGATAAGAATGCAATCGCAGACCGCGTTGCCCAGATCAAGGCACAGATCGAAGAGACAACATCTGACTTTGACAGAGAAAAACTTCAGGAAAGACTTGCAAAACTTGCAGGCGGCGTAGCTGTTATCCGTGTCGGAGCAGCAACGGAGACAGAGATGAAAGAAGCAAAACTTCGTATGGAAGATGCCTTGAACGCCACAAGAGCAGCAGTAGAGGAAGGTATCATTTCCGGTGGTGGATCTGCATACATTCATGCGTCCAAAGCAGTTGCTGAAGCGATTGACGGACTGGAAGGTGACGAGAAAACAGGTGCAAAGGTTGTCCTGAAAGCTCTGGAAGCACCACTGTTCCATATCTCAGCCAATGCAGGACTGGAAGGTGCTGTTATCATTAACAAGGTAAGAGAATCAGAAGTGGGAACCGGATTTGATGCTCTGACAGAACAGTACGTAGATATGGTGGAAAACGGAATTCTGGATCCTGCTAAGGTTACAAGAAGTGCACTGCAGAACGCAACATCTGTTGCTTCTACACTTCTCACAACAGAATCTGTTGTAGCAGATATCAAAGAAGATGCACCGGCTGTACCGGCAGGAAATCCGGGTATGGGTATGATGTAACAGAATATTAAATTTTTGAGAACTCCTCGTCAGAGGAGTTTTCTTTTTTGCTTCAGGTGTGCTACAATAGACATAGCTTAAAGCAGACTTGGAGGAAAGAAAAAATGGATGATTTTTACACAGAGCAGCTGATAAAAAAACAGGCGGACTCAAAGGATACACTTAAGAAAGCGGGGCTGATCGTATTGACGGTTTTGTCAGTGCTTTTGGTTTTTGCAATACCGGTGGGGATTATTTTTCCGGTTGTAATGATCGTGGTTGATGTGCTGGTATTCAGCAATATGAATGTGGAGTATGAGTATGTATTTGTGAATGGAGATCTTGATATAGACAAGATCATGAACAAATCCAGAAGAAAAAGAATGTTTTCTGTAGATGCAGATCAGATGGAACTTCTTGCACCGGTAGGAGCTGTAGAATTAATGCAGTATAAGAAGGTCAGGACATATGATTATACATCAGGAAAAAATCATGCAGAAATCTATGCATTGATTGCTTCGAACAAAGGAGAACTGTGTAAAGTTTTGTTTGAGCCAAATGAGACGATCATAGAAGGATTCTTTGTAAAAGCACCAAGAAAAGTAATCAGAAAATAATACGTAAAATGTAAAAAAGATTGTATTAAAATAAAAACATATTAAAAGCTGTTGACAAATATGGGTATGATTCGCTAAGATAGCTGTTAAATATGAATATGCAAAAGAAAGAGAGGAAGAAATCATGGGAAAGATAATTGGAGAAGGTATTACATTTGATGATGTGCTTTTAGTTCCATCGTACTCAGAAGTAATTCCGAACCAGGTGGATTTATCTACTTACCTGACTAAGAAAATTAAGTTAAATATTCCGATGATGAGTGCCGGAATGGATACTGTTACCGAGCACCGTATGGCAATTGCAATGGCCAGACAGGGGGGAATCGGAATTATCCATAAAAATATGTCTATTGAACAGCAGGCTGAGGAAGTGGATAAGGTAAAACGTTCAGAAAACGGTGTTATTACAGATCCATTTTATTTATCACCGGATAATACACTGGAAGATGCCAACAATCTGATGGCAAAGTTCAGAATCTCAGGTGTGCCGATCACAGAGGGAAAAAAATTAGTTGGTATTATCACAAACCGTGATTTGAAATTTGAAGAAGACTTTTCAAAGAAAATCAGAGAGTCAATGACTTCGGAAGGGTTGATCACAGCACCGGAAGGAATTACTCTGGAAGAAGCAAAGAAGATTCTTGCAAAAGCCAGAAAGGAAAAACTTCCGATCGTAGATAAAGACTTCAACCTGAAAGGTTTGATCACAATTAAGGATATTGAAAAACAGATTAAATATCCATTATCTGCAAAAGATGCACAGGGACGTCTGCTTTGCGGAGCTGCAATCGGAATTACAGCAAACTGTCTTGAGAGAGCAAAGGCTCTGGTAGATGCAAAGGTTGATGTGGTTGTTTTGGATTCAGCACACGGACATTCAGCAAACGTTATTCATACAGTTGATATGATTAAGAGCAAATTCCCGGATCTGCAGGTAATTGCAGGTAACGTTGCTACCGGAGCTGCAACAGAAGATCTGATCAAAGCCGGTGTTGATGCGGTAAAAGTTGGAATCGGACCTGGATCGATCTGTACAACACGTATCATTGCAGGTATTGGTGTTCCTCAGATCACAGCAGTTATGGACTGCTATGAAGCGGCAGACAAATATGGAATTCCGATCATTGCGGATGGAGGAATAAAGTACTCCGGAGATATGACAAAAGCAATCGCAGCCGGAGCGAATGTATGTATGATGGGAAGTATCTTTGCAGGATGTGATGAGAGTCCTGGAACATTCGAATTATTCCAGGGTAGAAAATATAAAGTATACCGTGGTATGGGATCTATCTCAGCAATGGAGAACGGAAGTAAAGATCGTTACTTCCAGACAGATGCGAAAAAACTGGTTCCGGAAGGTGTCGAAGGACGTGTTGCTTACAAAGGAAGCGTGGAAGATACTGTATTCCAGTTAATGGGTGGTCTTCGTTCAGGTATGGGATATTGCGGAGCACCAACAATTGAGGATTTGAAACAGACAGGAAAATTCGTGAAGATTTCTTCGGCTTCATTAAAAGAAAGTCATCCTCATGATATTCATATTACAAAAGAAGCACCAAACTACAGTGTAGACGAATAAAAAAGATTCGGGCGTCGTGAAAACGGCGCCTTTTTGTATTATATGTGTCTGGCAAAGAGAGAGTTTAAATGAATAATATCAGAAAAAATATCCTGAAAATTCTTCATATCATGGTTTTCAGAGATGAATATATAGAGTATAATAAGATTCAGGTAGTCTGCTTGGTATATAAATGCACATAATAAATACACAAGTAATATTAAAAAAAATAAAGTAAAAGGGAGATGCCTGGATATGAAAAAAGAATTTGGAACAACGAGAAACGGGGAAACAGCAAGCTGTTATATATTGAAAAACAGCAAAGGAATGAAAGCAGTTGTATCTGATTTTGGAGCTGCTTTACTGAAGCTTTACGTACCGGATAAGAATGGAAAGTCTCAGGATGTCGTATTGGGCTACGAGACACTTGAGGATTATGAAAATGGTGGAGATTCTGTAGGAGCGACTGTCGGACGTGTGGCAAACCGTATTGGAACTGGTGCATTCGAACTGAACGGAAAGAAATATGAGCTTACGAAGAACGATAACGGGGAAAATACACTTCATGGAGGAACAGATTTCTATAATAAAAGAATGTGGAGTGTAAAAGAAGAGGATGATACACATGTAGTATTTATGCTTGTCAGTCCGGACGGGGATCAGGGATTCCCGGGAGAAGTGAAGATAGAAGTATCCTATACAGTTACGGAAGAAAATGAATTAAAGATTCATTATTATGCAATTCCTGATCAGGATACCCTTTTGAACATGACGAATCACAGCTATTTCAACCTGGCAGGACATGCATCCGGAACCGCATGTAATGCAAAAGTGTGGTTGGATGCAGATGCATTTACAGAGACGGATGCTGAACTGATTCCAACAGGAACGGTAATTCCGGTAGAGGGCACACCAATGGATTTCCGTGAAGGAAAAAAGGTTGCAAAAGAGATCGGAGCAGATTATAAACCATTGAAACTGGCAGGCGGCTATGATCATAACTGGGTATTAAACGGGTCGGGATTCAGAAAAGTGGCATCAGCCGAATCGGAAGAGACAGGTATTAAGATGGAAGTATATACAGACCTTCCGGGTATACAGTTCTATTCTGGCAATTTCCTGGCAGGAGCTAAGGGAAAGCAAGGAGCTGTCTATGGAAAGGGTTGTGGTATATGCTTTGAAACGCAGTATTTCCCGGATGCAATTCATAAAGATAATTTTGAATCTCCGATTACAAAAGCCGGAGAAGTATATGATACAACAACAACGTATAGGTTTTGCTGATTTTCATAAAAACATAAGAATCTCTTTCGGGTACATTAAAAAATGAATGATAAAATAGATAAAAGTGTACTATATAAGGATAGATAAAAAAGAGAGAAAAGATGAAAAAAACGAGAAGCCATTCTAAAAAAGGTCTGATCATTCTTATTATAATAACAGTTGTACTGTGTGCGGTGACGGTTTTAAAAAAGCAGGAGCAGCCGGAAGAATATACGGAAAATAAAAGTGATTACATAGATTCTGTAAGACCGGATATAGACGTAGAACTGCTGACGCCGAATGAGTATTCCAGAGCGGGAATCGCAACAAATAAGATTACAGGAATTGTGATTCATTATACAGCAAATCCCGGTGCTTCGGCTATGAATAACCGGGATTATTTCGAAGGATTGAAGGACAGTCACATTACGAAAGCAAGCAGTAATTTTGTTGTGGGTCTGGAAGGTGAGATTGTTCAATGTGTACCAACATGGGAGATGGCGTATGCCTCAAACAGCAGGAATATTGATACGGTGTCGATAGAATGCTGTCATCCGGACGAAACGGGAAAATTCAATCAAAAGACGTATCAGTCTATGGTAGATCTTTGCGCGTGGCTGTGTCTGAAGTTCGATCTGAATGAAAATGATGTTATACGTCATTATGATGTGACTGGAAAGATTTGCCCCAAATATTTTGTAGAACATGAAGATGCATGGAAACAGTTCAAGGGTGATGTGGGAGTAAAGCTGGAAAAATTAAAGGAATATCAATAAATCTCCTTAGTTTTATCACAGATTAAACACAATTACGCTGTACACTACCAATATAAGATATGAAAGGGGCAATAAGATATGGAAAATCAATATAATTATTATACAACCGATCAGAATATGAATACGGGAAATTATGGCGGCGGTGGGGAACCGGGAAAAGAACCGCAGAAAAAAAGAGGAAAAGGCGCAGCGAGATGGGCAAAGGTGGTCTGTGCAGGATTGGTATTTGGAGTGGTTGCAAGTGCTGCATTTCAGACGAGTAATATTGTGGCAGGAAAAGTTCTTGGTACAACACAGACAACGAATAAAACAGCTAAGACAACAACGACCAGCAATGCAAAACTGACAACTTCAACCAACAGCTCAATAGGAACCACAAATGTAACAGAGGTAACTAAAAATGCGATGCCGTCAATTGTGTCCATTACAAACATGAGTGTACAGGAAGTGCAGAATTTCTTCGGTGGTACACAGAAACAGGAAAGTGAAAGTGCCGGTTCTGGAATTATTATTGGACAGAACGATTCAGAACTTCTGATTGCAACCAATAACCATGTAGTAGAAGGAAGCAGTACACTGACAGTTACCTTTATAGATGGGAAAAGCGTGAAAGCTGACATCAAAGGTACGGATTCAGACAAGGATCTTGCAGTTGTGGCAGTTCCGTTAAGCGAGATCAAGGATTCTACGATGGATAAAATTGCGGTGGCAACACTGGGAAATTCAGATCAGACACAGGTAGGAGATCAGGTAATTGCGATCGGAAATGCTCTCGGATACGGACAGTCAGTAACGACAGGTATTGTATCTGCAAAAGACCGCACAATGGATAGTTACGATGGAAAACTTCTTCAGACAGATGCGGCTATCAATCCGGGAAACAGCGGAGGTGCTCTTCTGAATGCAAATGGAGAAGTGATTGGAATCAATTCTGCAAAGATTGCAACGGAAACAGTAGAGGGAATAGGATATGCGATTCCGGTATCTGATGTAAGTGATCTGATCACAAATCTGATGAATCAGAAGACAAAAACCAAGGTAGCAGAATCTGAAAAAGGCTACATTGGAATCAAAGGTGTAGATGTAACAGCAGACAGTGCACAGATGTATAATATGCCGACAGGAGTATATGTATCAGAAGTGAGCTCCGGTGGCGGTGCAGAAAAAGCAGGCATTACAAAAGGAGCCGTTATTACAGGAATCGAAGGAACAAGCGTAGATGGAATGGATGCATTGCAGGAACAGCTTCAATATTATAAAGCAGGAGAAAAAGTAAAAATTACGATTCAGACACAGAATAAGAATGGTGAATACGAGAAAAAAGATGTTGAAGTAACATTAGGAAAACAATCGGAATAATTTGGATAAAAAATTGATATTTGTAAATTGATGTAGTATAATGTCAATGTATATGGAATATACAAGACCGAAAGGCACAAAGCACAGGTTGAAATAATACACTATGGGGAGGGACAGATTCATATGAAGTGTCCAATATGTGGTCAGGAATTAAGACCAGGAAAAAAAGATCCGAATTATCTGTTGTGCTATAATTGCAAAAAGAAGTTCAAAATTCCACAGAGTGCTCATAAAGTACAGAAGAGAGCGGAAAAACCGGAACCTGAAGAACAGAAGTATTCGAATATACCGCCAAAAGAAGTACGCGAAAAACGTGAACAGGAAATGCGTGATGCGTATGATGAACTCCTTGCAGTAGGAGATGGGAAAAAGAAAAAGAAACCAGCTCCGAAGCCGCAGCGCAGAGAAGAATTAGAGGATGAATATTATGATGATATCGACGACGAAGAAGAAGAGAAGATGTCAAAAGCACCGATCATTATTCTTGCAATTGCTATCATTGTAGTAGCTGGATTAATTGCATTCATGTTACTCAGATAATTGATCAAGGGAGTATACTGACAACAAATTATCTAAAGCGAACATAAAATGCTGACTTGCCTACAGGTAAGTCAGCATTTTTGCGAGATGAAAAGATTGAAATAAGGCTACCGCAATCCCACTGGCTTTAGACGGTGGGTTAAGGTAGC
>OLRR01000057.1_pt1 | contig 91538 bp, 129 predicted proteins | sample 1671941 | NCBI WGS metagenome assembly OLRR01 (sample SAMEA3136628, study PRJEB25190) | human gut metagenome
GCCAGATTTGAATGAATATATTTTGCATTGCATGCTGCAAGTAAGATTTTCATGAATATACTAAACCCTTCCTGCTGTTATTCATCCAGAAGTTTCTTAAGGTCTTCTTTGGATGTCAGTCCAACCAGACGATGTACTTCCTGTCCGCCTTTAAAGATCAAAAGAGTCGGAATGCTCATAACCTTAAACTGCTGTGCAAGCCCCATTTCCTGGTCCACATCGATTTTGCCTACATTATAACCTTCTTCTGCCAGTGCTTCCACGATTGGGCCCTGACGCATGCAAGGTCCGCACCAGGTTGCCCAGAAATCAAGCAGAATTGGTTTTTCTGATTTTAAAACTTCTTCTTCAAAATTTTGTGATGTAATTGTTTTTGCCATACTAATTCTCCTTTTCTGTATATACTATTATTCAGTATTTTTACTTTGATATTTTATTCATTTTGTTATTTTTCAGTCTGCTGCCTTTTTTCTCTGACGAACATATTTACCGGCATTGATTCCCGCCATACTTCCCTCATAGACTGCCTTGGATACCTGCAGGAGTCCGCCTGTACAATCCCCCGCCGCAAACAGACCCGGAATCGTTGTCTCCATCTCAGAATTGACTCTGACATTTCCTTTATCTGTCAGTTCCGCGCCCATCTGTCGTGCGATCTCAGTACTGCCGGCAGTCCCCAGTGCCACAAACACCCCGTCTGCCGGATAAAATGATTCCCTGTCTTCATTTTCCATTGAAGCAACATCATGTTCCATCCGAATACCCGAAACGGTATCTCCACCCTCGATTGCCTGAATTTTCATTGTGTTCACTGCAATCGGATGTTCTCTTGAAAACTCCGGTTCTCTGCCATTTGTATATATTGTCACTGATGAAGTTACATTTCGCAGTTCTTCCGCCTCATGAAGTGCAAAATCACTGTTTCCAATTACCGCCACATCGCGGTTTCTGTAGAAAAACGCATCACAGATTGCACAGTAACTGACACCTTTGCCTTCAAATTCCCGAATTCCCGGAATATTCGGTGCAGACCGCTTTCCGCCTGTTGCCAGAATCACACTTACTGTATCAAAGTTTCCAGCAGTCGTCTGGACTGTAAATGTATCAAATCCATTAATTCCAAGCACCTGTGCATCAATTATGCGAATGCCCAGAGCCTTTGCCTGTGCAACTCCTCTCTCATAAAGTTCTTCTCCTGAGAGTGGTCGTTCCAGACCATAATAATTTTCAATTTTTTCTGCTTTTGCCAGTGCTCCGATTCCATTGTTGAGCAACAGTGGGGTTAAATTACCTCTGGCAGCATACAGTGCCGCAGATATGCCTGCCGGACCTGCTCCGATAATAATTATATTTTCCATTTTATCACCTGAATTTCCCATTGCTTTATAATATACACCATTCTTTTGAAAATTTCAGCTTTTATTCTTCCATTTTTCTCTTTCTATTATACTGGACTATTGTTATTTTCTCAAGAGAATTTGTCTTATATAACTTTTTTGATACATAGTTTTTGCTGTTTTCTTAATTTTTTTACTGTTTTTTCTGTAATTTTTGTTACAATTATGATATATTTTTACTATGTTATGCTTGATTATAAACAAGGAGTTTAATCATCATGAGAAGTTTTGAATATTACACACCTACAAAGGTGATTTTTGGAAAAGATACACATCTAAAAATTGGTGAATTATTAAAAGATTATAACTGCCACAAAGTACTGATTCATTATGGCAGCGAAAGTGCTATAAAATCCGGTCTGATTCACGAAATCAGTAAGTGTCTCACTGAAGCAGGAATCGACTTTGTCACTTTGGGCGGAGTTGTCCCAAACCCACGTCTCTCCAAAGTACGAGAAGGTATCTCACTCTGTCAGAAAGAATCTGTGGATTTCATTCTGGCTGTCGGTGGTGGAAGTGTTATTGATTCTGCAAAAGCCATTGGCTATGGTGTTGCCAATCCATGGACCGATGTCTGGAATTTTTTTCTCAAAACAGAGATTCCAAACGCCTGTCTTCCAATCGGCGCTATCCCTACGATTGCCGCTTCCGGAAGCGAAATGAGCGGTTCCTGTGTCATTACAAATGAAGATGGTTGGTTAAAACGTGGAAGCACCCGCAGTGACCTCTGTCGCCCGAAATTCACTCTGATGAACCCGCGACTCACCTATACTCTGCCGGAATATCAGACCGAAAGTGGCTGTGTAGATATTCTTCTGCATACCATGGAACGTTATTTTGTCAACATCGAAACCATGGAGATCACTGACAGTATCAGTGAATCCCTGATGCAGACCGTTATTTACAATGCACGAATCCTGCTGAACGAACCTGGTAACTACAATGCAAGAGCAGAGATCATGTGGGCAGGAAGTCTTTCTCATAACGGATTGACCGGCTGTGGAACTGGTGGTGGTGACTGGGCCTGTCATCAGCTTGAACACGAACTTGGCGGACTTTACGATGTTACTCATGGTGCTGGTCTTGCTGCACTCTGGGGAAGCTGGGCACGTTATGTTTATGATGCCAATCCGGAGCGTTTCGCACAATTTGCCACCAACATCTTCGATATTCCATGTTTTGCTGATTATGAAAATACAGCACTCGCCGGTATAGAAGCAATGGAAGACTTTTTCCGTTCAATCCATATGCCGACCAACCTTCATGAACTAGGTCTGGATCTGACCGACGAACAGATTCATGAACTGGCTTTCAAATGCAGTTTTGAAGATACACGTACCATTGGCGTTTTCAAACAGTTAAACATGAAAGACATGGAAAAAATTTACGCCATGGCAAGATAAATGATTTTACCTTTACTGATCACCAGATAATTAAAGGCAGGATATCCTGAATTTTCAGGTTCCTGCCTTTTGTTTATTTTATCAAATATACTTCTGTATCATATGTACCTTTAGCCTCGCCCTCAGCATGCGTTGCAACATAAATATCGATACGATTTTTCTTGATTGCACCACCACAGTCCTCTGCAACATAAACCTGTCCGTTGATCACTACTTTGCTTCCATACGGAATCACAGATGGATCTACTGCAATCGTATGATTGGTAGTTGCCGTTACGCCAGTCGATGTAATTCCATTGGAATATGGTCCGCAACAGATACTGCACGGACAGTAATGTGTAATCTTAAATACGCCTAGATCCTGCAGATTTGCGTCTGAAGATGCCGCAACCGGTGTTCCGATCTGAACTCCGTTTTCTACTGAAACACCTGGGTCCACATCCTCCAGTGCATCTGCAAATACGCCCTCTCCACTGCTTTCATGGAGTGTTCCCGCATCTTTATCCTTATCAATTGTATCTGCTTCTTCTGTCACCGCATCCGGAAGGTCCAGACAGCTTGTTGGAATATAACCTTCTGCCTCTGTTCCATCATCATTCTGATAAGTAATCCGGCTCCATACTCCATTAACTGTTCCCGTCTGTTTCACTTCATCCAGCTGAAGAACTTCCCCTACTTCTTCCCCATCTTTCCGGCTTGGATAATCCAGTACCGTAGCATCACTTTTTACTTCAACATCTTTATCTGCAGGCTGAATCTGATCCGTATCACTGAGCATCTGATTCTGAATGTATCCAATAACTTTGCTTTCATTTACTTTACAGGATACTTTGCTCCATCCATTATCACAGACTGCACTTCTCTCCAATGTATCGCCCAATGCAACGTCCCCCATTTTTTCGCTGGATTCGCCTGGTTTTGAATAGATCCCGGCATTTTTGGCTGCAACATACACGGTATCCTGTATAGCTGCAACATTAACTGAATTGCCGCTTCCATCCTCTGTTGAAAATGCCTGAAAAATTTTATTGTCTTCCTTATCAGCTTCTGTAACTGCCTGATAATCCTGTACCGCACCATACACCAGCGGTACATGACATGTCAAAGCAGTCCCCAGTAAAACTGCACATACCTTTTTTTTCACAGGTTTTCACCTCATCTCTATAACTTTACGTTTCCCCATCTCTTACTCTGGCTTATTTTAGCACATGAAACGCATGATTTCAAATTTACACAGTTTTTTCACGAAATTTTAACAGTCTTCTTACTGTTCATACTTATAAAAACTTATACCGACTTTTGCCCGTAAATACAGCATTTCTAAAATTCAGCAATTTTCCTATGTCTTTATAACTCAACATATTTTAGCATAATTCTGCGTTCAATTATGCTAAAAGTATGCTAAATTATGCTAGAATCAATTTGCCTTTTCCGTTGCCTTCTTAACAGCCTCCCGTACCTCTTGTTCATCGTGCACATGCGTATAGATGCGGAGCGTTGTTTCTATATCTGCGTGTCCCATCAGATACTGCAACACTTTAGGCTGCACGCCTGCTCTTGCCATATTTGTACAATATGTATGTCTGCAGACATGAGGTGTAATATGCGGAATCTCATAATCAGGATTTTTCTTTCGAAATTTATGCTCCAGATTTTTAAATATCGATGACCAATCACTTCCATTTGTTGGACGTTTTCCATTTTGAGTTACAAAAAAGAATCCGCTGTATCCCTCGACAACAGGTTGTATTTTTCTCTTTATCACCAGTACTTGAAGTGCTTTTAAATGCTCTGCCACATCGTCCGTGAGCGGTAAAACTCTTTTTCCACATTCCGTTTTTGGAGTGTCGATATAATCGTCGCTCCCACCCGGAGCAGTAACCAGCTGATGAGAAATCGTTATTGTCTTCCTTCGAAAATCGACATCCTGCAAAACAAGCCCGCATAACTCAGAAATACGAAGTCCTGTATGAAATAATATATATATCGGTCTATAATAACGTCCCAAAAGCTTGTCCTTTTGAATAAAGTCAAGAAATTTTTCCATCTGCTCCTCTGTCAGAGATGGAGTCTCTCCCAACGTTCCCTTAATTAATTTAGAGAAACTAAAAGCCATTGGATTTGACACAATCAATCGATCCTCATAGGCATTTCTGAACGCTGGGAAAACAATGCCTTTTACCGTCAAGAGATTACTGTAAGTAGCACCGTTTTCAGCGAAATCGATAAAAAATTTTTTCGCATCTGTAATCTGAATATCGACAATTTTCTTTTTACAAAATGATTGATTCTTTTTCAGTAACTTTAAGGCGTACTTGTGATTTTTTGCAGTGCTACGCTTAACGCTCGATTTCCTGATTTTTAGATAATTTTCTACCAACTGCTCAACAGTCATATTGTTCGCGGTAACATTTGCATTGATGAGTTTCTGAATTTCCCGCTCCTGTTCCCGGAGTGCAATACATTCTCTCTTTCCTGCTGGAAGTCTGTCTGTACTCTCTAATTTCCAGGAATAGAAAGATTTTTGTTTTCCGTTAACTGTATAACTGTAGCGATATCTACCGTCAGGCTGCTGTGTTTCTCCGGTTCTTAAAACTCGACCTTTTTTGTCTTTTCTTTTTACGCTCGTTGTGTTATTATTTTTCATATCAAATCACCCTTATCATTTTTTAGAATGAAAAAGGGCATTGAGCACGATTTCATTTTATCATGTTCAGTGCCCTTTTGTCATCATTAGATCGCATTCGTTTCATTCAGCCACTCGGCAAATTTCTCACGTTTGAACAACAATTTGACACCGTTGTAGATTACAAATCCGGTATCTCTGTTTTCGTCTGCGATCTGCTGCAATTTCCGCTCGCCGATGCCGAAATACTGAGCGGCTTCTGAGAGTGTTAATGCATAGCGTAACCATAATGGCACTGTGTTATTTTTGCTCATATTAATACCTCCAATTCTTAAATATTTCTATTTTCGGTATTAATATGTTATTTTTAGTCGATAGATAGCAATTTTTTCTCCGTATTTCTCATCTTTTCTCAATATTTCTCTTGAATATTCACTTTTCTAAATATTTTATTTAGATTTATTTAGTAAGAGTAAAGGGGCAGCTGCTGCCGCCCCTCTGATTAATCGTCTTCTGTTTCCTCTATAATTTCTCTGTATAATTCCTGTATTTTCTCTTTATTATATCCTGTGTATTTTTCTTTTGGAATCTTTGTTGCTCTGTATACTCGATGTCGCAGGTCCATATTGACCGAATGATCGGTGTCATTGCTGGCAACTATGATCCCGTAGAAAAAATCTTTTATCATTCAGGCATTTTCTTCCGCCTGCTCTAATAGACAATTTCCTTTGTCAATCGCGTCAGAAATTTCTGTAGGTAGATCATACTTTTCTTCTCGTGGCGGCTCAGGAATAGGAACACCACTCTTGATTGCTTCTTCCAACCACTCGTCCTTGTTACAATCCAGTAATTCCAGGGCTGTGTCCATACTCTCATTAGTCGCAGTAATCCAGGGCAATTCTCGGATTCCGACAGTGTAGCCGCTCTCATTGTGGCTAATCACATCTATATTGTAAAGTAGGTCCATGTAATAACCCAGGTCCTTCTCTTGCTGTTCTTCTGCTGGTGGAGTTGCGTTTTCTGTGACTGCCTCCATCCATTCCCGCTGTGCATCTGCAATCGTTGCCGGAATATCCTCCCAACGTTGGCAACAGGTCACGCAACCAGGACAATCCGGAAGGGTAATCGTATAGCCGCCTTCCTCCAGATCCTCAACGATTGTTACTGGGTATTCTGGCAACATATAATAGGTAGCTTCTCGTTTCATATCTGCAGGTCTCCTTCCTTGTACAATTTGGCCAGCTTGTAAAATGTGGTCCGTCTTAAGTTCATCAGCCCCATAGCAGCATTAGCTGTAATTTTACCAGCTAACCATCGGTCCATGACCTCTATATAATTGTCTGGCAAAGTAATGGACGGTCTGCCGTAATCCTCCCAGGCGGTGGATTCTCTTAACGTCTCTATTCCGCGCCGCTGCTGACGTTTGATTCTGATTTGCTCCTGTTTTATTACGGTAGTCAATGTTTGTATGATGACATCTGTAACAGTATCATAGATACCTTCCAGTTCCTCCGGAAAATCCTGCATGGTTGCCGGCATATCCAGAATTTTAACCCGAATATGATTATCTCGGCAATGTATCAGTTCCGGACGTGCGACATACTTACTACCTAACACGGAGAGACTGCAAATGATGAGGGTGTCTCCTTGTTGCAGTAGCTCATTCTTTAATTTCTGGTAATTCTCTCTCCGTGGTAGCCTTGCATGGACGGGATCTACGATGATCTGATTGTCCTCTGCTCCCATGGTGCGGAATTTTTCGATTTGGCCGGCGGTGTTATTAACGTCGGCATAATAATACGTATTTTTGTTTTTAAGCTTTTGACTTATAGATTCTCCTAAAATGTGTGATCGGCGGTGCTCTGGATTGTTGCGGTATGTATTATAGAGCACCTTTCCGGCCGTTTTCTGTTAATAAGAAGAAACGGACTTTTACGAATATTATTGTTGTTTTTAATTTTTCGTAAATGCTATGTAATCATCAATAGCCTCCTGAAAATCTTTTTCTAGTTTTTCTGGGGTAGTACCCTCATAACTAACAAGTCCTCTGACATTTTGGACGATGCCGTAATAACAGTCGTCATCCTGGCTGTAACAGACGTTACCTGTATATTCTCTATAATATAGAAGTTTCTCATTCATAGGCGTCCTCTTTCGCGTCGTCGCGGACGGAACTAACCATATATATTTACATGTCTTTAATGCATTTAATAATTCGTACTTTTATTAACCCAAAACACCCGCTAGTATGCAAAAAACAAAAACTCTTACAAATTTATGATTTTATTAAAACCCATAATCTTTAATGGTTTTATATTTACGTGTGACATTTTACCTTATATATAGAGAGAAATGTCACATCAAAAAATAACTTAGAAACAATTAATTATATATACCATATAATTAAAGGTATATTATTTGTATTATCAGACATTATAGTTAATTATCTTCAATACATGAATACTCGCTTTAGTTAATTAAAGTTTTCATGGGAAAGATTTTCCCATGAACGAGGTTTTTCTTTCCCATGAGATTAATAACCTGTAATAAAAATTACCGTTTTTTAAGGTTTCTGGCGGTTTTCTTACTAGCGGGGGTTTTAAAACAGCAAGCTTCCAGAAAATATGAGCCAGGGAAAAACATACAAATCTGCGATTTTACAGGTATAGTTCCCGCCGCCGCTGCCCGTTTCCTTTCCAATCAAAAACGCCCCGAAGAAAGGAGAAAGTGTGGGGCGTTTTGATGAAAAAATATATGAAGCACAATTTATTGAAGACCTCCCAACTGGACGGGTACGGGAGATGCGATGTCTTGTTTATATGCTAATTGTAGACCATGTGTTCGGAAATGTCTATTGACGTAATCGCCAAAGCTATTTTCATGATAATTACAACTATTTCTCTCATTTTCAGAAAATTAAAGAAAAAAAGTTATAAGAACACTTTTTCAAAATCTTGCACAATTTATTCTATCTCGCACCGCCACATTTTATTGCAACATTCACAAAAATCCATCATTTTATTTTTCGTCATTTTGTACAATCAAATATTTAGTTTTCTAAATAAAAAATAAGTGTTCGTAAATCTATTCGCAAAATACAAACCGCTGAAAATAACGAAATTCATTGCAAATACTGCACTTTCAAAGATTTTTGTGATACTCTTTTGTTATAAAAATAAGAAAGCGAGGTATTGTGCAATATGAACAAACAAATAAACAATCCAGGACAGGCAAATCACGGCTACTCTATACCGATTTACATGGATCCAATCCGTGACAGCTGCAATGTAGACCTGATGGTAGCCGTATACGACTACTATTGTCGCCAGAACCGATCCTATGATCTAAAACGTTATATTGGCGCGATCATTAAGCTCTTTACGGAGCAGGCTCCAGGTTTCCCTCATACAGAGGAGGTTATTATGCATGTCATTGATGCTGTAGAGATGAATGCGTTCTGGGAGGGATTCCGGGGCTGCCGCGATATTCTCACGGACAGCGTTTCTAAACGGATATTCGCCACTTTGGACGAAGTGGCTGACGATGATGAGTGAGCCATGGAAAATCTTTCAGCGTGCCTGGGATCACGGTTACAACGTCGGCTATCTGCAGAGTTACGCACAGCTCCGGTTCATGTTGAATGCATGTTATATCTACTCTGTCAGGAAAACCGAACCTGAGGACATGTATAAAAAACTGGTAGATGAAGGATTTTTTGACTGGTACCTAGGCCGTGAGGTGACAACAAAATGAAAAGCAAAAAAAATTATGAAGTAGCGGATATCTTGGAGCTCATCAAAATTTCCAACGAATTTATCAAGAGAAATCGTAAAATCTATGAACGACTCGCTGCCGGTATTCCCACTCAGGGTATCATAGACGCACTGATTCCGGACCTTGTAAAATTATATGGGGATTATGTAATCCAGATCAATCAATATGAGTCTGACGAGTCTTATATTACCCTGGCAATATTAGTTGCCGATAACTATGACGTATCCGCTCATATGTCGATTTTTAACCAGAGACAGCGGCTGTTGGAAAAATATAACGATCAATACGGAGACGCTACATTGTCGATCATGGAGTATCAATACAGTATAATAGCTAATCCTGAAGTACATCACTCCCAGGCTCACGCAATCCGTAAAGGAAACATACTCTGGAAAAGAAATGATAAGCATTATGTTTTAAACTCTCTCATACCGGAATTAGTCAATCTGTACGGCGATTATGTAATGCAGATTGTCCGATACAAGACGGGTTTAGCGGATATTTCGTTGGCTGTATTGACCTGTAGTGATTACGGCGATGACGCTCACGTCCCGATTTACCGGCAGCGTCAAGGCATCGAGAAAAAATATAATGATATATATAATGCCGGCACTCTGACTATCATTGAATACAACTTTAATCTTGTAAATAACCCAAAAGCGCATGATCCGGTAGCCGACATGCTCCGCTGTGGAGACGTACTTTGGAAAAGAGAGGAAAATAAAAAATGAATGAAAGTAAAGAAAAAACGGCTGAGGAACTGGCTTATTGTGTAAAATCAGACATAGATATACGAGAAATAGTTAAAAAATTCCAGCATGATTTGGAGGAACTAGATTATGGTAACCGAGTCGCAGCTATTCACAAGGCCATCGAACATTTAAACCAAGGCTGCACGGTTAATTATGTTGTAGACGGGCTCAGGGAATGGTACGGAATAACTATGGATCCGGGCGAATTGAAGGACCTATTACTCCAGTCAAAAGATCTTCTTCCGGAGGATGAGTGCAAGAAAAATATTGACAAGTGCCTGCTCACCCTAGAAAAGCCGGATGACGGTAAAAAGATTGACCTAGCATATCTTCAGCATAAATACAAACTGGGCTACCATTACATCGACGATTTATACAGAAAAAACATACCCGCTTACAGCGGCAGCGATTTATGCACCGCTTTATATTTTCAGGCAGTGTGTAATCTATGTAAGGACAGGAAAGAAATTGACGAATATTTCGAAAATTTAAAACGAGAAAGAGAAACCGCACAGAAGAAAGAAGAACAAACAACTGAATAATCTCTCCACAGAAAGAGACCCACTCCCCGGGTCTCTTTTCCATATCTATCAACCCCCCTAAAAATCACCTCAAAACCTACCAATATCACGCCAAAACCGTTTTGTGCCCGAAATATATGTCGGTCACACCTGCTGCCGCGCCCTTAGTTATGCCACATATGACATAATCACTTTTTATTTATGTCACTTACGGAATAACTTTATCTTAATTATGCCACATACGACATAATCGGCTTTTAATTATGTCATTTGTGACATAAATCGGATCAAGTCTTTCTTACTGGAGGGGAGCTTTGGGCTCATATTTTTATAGAGCGTTTATTTCGATAAACAGATCTTTTAAATATCAACTTTTATGAATAACCAGTTCCTATAAAAGTTGATCTCAACTATTATCCAGAAAAATCCCATTTTTATATGAAAACCATCCATTTTTACATTAGATATCACTATTTTAAAAACTTGTATGTTTAAAAATATCAACTATTACCTCAGAATTATAACTTTTAATTCCAATAGAGCAGACTGTTTCCTAAGAGGCGTGCAACTTCTGCCGGCTCAAAAGTTGACTTTTCCCACTCCTCCTCAATTTTGTCACTGATCCTATGTCAAGATTTGGTACAAGTTAAAATGAGAAATTTTTCTCCATTTTAACTTGCTAAAAGTTCAACCTTTGTGTGCTAATAGCGAAAATAAAGAATAGAACAAAATGAGCATTATTCAAAAGAATATCTACCTAACACAAAATCCCGTATATATCAAACAACGCTGATATATGCGGGACTTGCTGTTTACATAGTCGTTACTGTTCGCTCCGTTCACAGCAACTTGGTCATCCTTCGTCTATATATTCTGTGTGCAATTCATTTTCTTTGCAGTACGTGTCCATCTTGCTTCCTTTTAGGCAGCGGACTGTACAGTTTTTATTTACAATTCCAGGGCCGATTTCTTCCGGATTATGGTGGATCTCCAGATACTCCAAGCGGTTGCAGCCGTGGAATACGCCTTCTCCGATCTTGCGCACGCTTCTGGGGACAAAGACATTTCTCAGGCCATTGCACTTGAAGAATGCCTTATCGCCCAATTCCTGCAAGCCTTCCGGTAACTCTAGTTCTTCTATTCCACAGAAGTAAAATGCCTGCTCTCCGATTCGAAGAAGTGACTCTGGAAGCTGAACCTTTTTTAGTTCTTTACACTTATAAAAAGCTCGTTTTTCTATTATCTCTGTTCCCACCGGAAGTGTCAGTTCACTCAGCTTCACACAGCCCGCAAAGGCTTCTTCCGGGATTTCTGTGCATCTGGAATCAGGTGCAAATCTTACTGCCTTCAAGTTATTACAGTTTTTGTAACACTGCTCTCCAAGTTTCTGTAAGGAAGCTGGAAAGCTTACCTGTGAGAGATTGCAGTTCTCAGCGAATGCCCTTGTCCGTATCTCTGTGAGGGTATCCGGAAAGACGACCGGCTTACGCAAATGGCAACCATAAAAAGCTTCTCTTCCAATGATCTTACAACCAAGTGGAAGGCGCACTTCCTTCATCTTCCCGTTATTTTTGAAACAGCCATCACCAATCGAATTATACCGTTCCGGGATCATCTGAACCAGTTCATTCCTGTGCTGATCCGCCATCAGCTTTGTATAAGTCCGCATATCAAATGTCCGCATATCTTTATCTTACTTTTACTTTGACCACGTAAGATTTTCTACCAGATCTTACTGTGATCTTAACTGTTCCTTTCTTTTTTGCTGTAATAGTACCACGCTTACTTACGGTCGCCACTTTCTTGTTGGAAGAAGTGTAAATTACTTTCTCCTGAGAAGTAAGCGGGCTGATCACTGGTTTCAGTGCCAGTTTCTGGCCTTTCTTCAGAATTACATTCTTCTTGAGACCGCTGATCTTGGTCGTCTTTACCTTGGAAGTCTGAACTTTAACTTTCAGATTTGCTTTCTTACCGCTCTTGAGAGTTACTGTGATCCTGGCTGTTCCTGTCTTCTTGCCGGCTTTGATCATGCCTTTCTTATCAACAGTTACGATCTTCTTATTGCTGGATGTCCAGGATCTTACGGAATCTCCGTTTGCCATGGTCACTCTGATCTTATTGGTCTTCTGGTTCTTCTGAAGAGTGATCAATCTTGTATTCAGTCTGATCGTCGCAGTAAGCCTGTTTCCATTATCTCTGCTTACAACTGCACCACATACAGAGCATTTACCCTGCTGTTTCTCAGGTGCAAATACAGTTGCTTTGGAAATTGTCTTCCATACATAATTATGGTCTGCTGTGTATTTCACTTTCTTCTGATAGCCGCAGACGGTACAGGTATAGGTCTTCTCTCCCGCTTCCCTGCAGGTCGCCGTCTTTGTCACTTTTCCTGCATCGAAGGTATGTGCCGCATAACCATTCTTTTTAGTGTTATCTGTGATGTCGCATTTACTCCACTGATAGGTACACTCATGCCAGTGCGCATCTGCATTAGAGCTCCATGTACTGCCCCATATATGGTCATGTTCCTGCTGATAATTATCTGTATAATGGAACACGATGATATCCCCGTCTTCCAGATACTGTTCGGTCACACTCAGGTCAGAATGGATCCCGTTCAGCGTATACATCCAGCCGCTGTTCGCTCCGTTATCGACTTCGGCAAGGCTCGTTCCATCCGGTTTTGTAATGCCGGCAATATAATTGCCTTTTGTATTGTCCCAGCTGTATCCGTATTTTGTCAGGACTTCCTCAAACACATCCAACACCGTTGCATTGCCGCCGACTTCATACTCCGCATTTGGAATCCAGGTCTCAAGGTTGCCTGCGTGGAGACTGTGGTACTCTTTATCCGCATCACTGTCGTGCTTCTTATCACCAAGAAGAGAAAAATACACATGGATATCTTCCGGATCTTTTTTCAGGACCTTCACTGTGATCTCCGCATATGCCGCGCCGCAGACGATCCTTACTTTCTGCTCCCCGCGGCGGTCTTTGTTGTATCCCTCGATCTTTACATCAGACAGAGAAACGGTCTTCTCGCTTCCCACATTCATGCGGACCTTGATGATCATTCCGGTCAGGTCCAGGTCCTCGCCCGGCTCATACTCCGTCCGGTAGGTTCCGGAGATCTCAACAGACTCCTCGTATGGTTTTATCTCGTTTGTTGTGGTGAGCTTCCCAGCGTCAGCCCCGAGCGGGTCATCGGTACGGTTATAACCGATCTGCCAGCTGCATCCGGTAACAGGCGGGCAGCCGGAGACATCCTTTTCCGTGTTCATATAGACTGCACCGCTGGAGGACTCATGCTCTGTGCAGTTCGTATCCACATACCGCACAAAGCCGATGCCCTTCTCTGCGCCGCATCCCTCTTTATAATAGTTGTTGGAGATATCATCGATCCGGTTCAGGCTGGCATAATAACCGATGATGCCGCCAATATAGGACGCTTTTTCTCCGGTCGCCTTCACCGTTCCTGTAAACGAATTGCCCTTCAGGGAATAAACACAGTTATTCCAGGACTGGACGATGTAAGTATCTGCACCAAGGATGCCACCGACCTTGTCCATACCTGTGATGCTTCCTGTCACAGAGCATCCTTTGATTGTGATCCTTCTTCCATTCGGTGCGGATCCATCATCACCGTAACCTCCGCCAACGATACCGCCTGCGTGCTGTCCGGATGCTTCCACAGTTCCGTAGAATTCACAGCCGGTGACTGCGCATTCGCCCATCGCATTGTCACGGGTACCGCTGATGCCTCCGACATAATCCGTGCCGTAGACCGTCGCATAGCTCACACAATTCTCAATCGTTCCCTGCATACGGCCTGCGATCGAACCGATCCTGTCCTGATCTTTGTTGTAACCGATGATGACATCTTTCTCGATTGTGCAGTTGCGGATCGTTGCCACAAACCCGGAAGAGACTCCCGCATACGGGCTTGCCGTCTTGTTGGCTCCGATCAGTCCGGCTTTCAGCGTACTGGAACCGCTCTTTAATGTTACGTTATCAATGATTGTGGCACTGCCGGAAAGCCCCACCCCCTCAAAGTTGTTGACCAGGCCATACCCGGCAATCTTCTTTCCGTAGATGTTCAGGTTCCGCACTTCGGTATCCTGCACATATCCCAGGAGCGGCCGTCCACCTTCCGGAATGGTAAGCGTTTTATTATTTCCATCCAGGATACCACTGAATGCATAGAGATTGTTTCCGTTCTGAAGGTTTGCCGTGCCATCCTTTGTCACGCCGATCGGCTTCCAGTCTTCCGGGAGTGTGATGTCCGCTTCCTGACGGAAGTAACAGCCCTCAAAAGCCTCTCCCTGTGCGACTGCCTCATAGAGTTTCTGGTAATCAGAAGCATCCTTAATGAGGTATGGATCCTCCTGCGTGCCGGAACCGCTGAACAGATTCCGCAGCTGGCTGTCGCTACGCCGTACCACAATCCGGGCAAAGTTGCTGGTCACACTGGCTGTGTAGCCCTGCACGGAACTGGTCACCACGCAGTAATAGTACTTGCTGCCAGGGGTCTTGGAATCCTGCTCGCCTGAATCTTCAATATAGAGATAGTCTCCACCCGGACTCATACCTCTTTCAACCGGCTTTGCCCCTTCCTGTGACTTCTTGTCATTCACATACCACTGGCAGGAGATATAACTAATCCACGGCAACCACTCATCCGGGCTTTCTATATATGTATTCACATACAGGGCTTTGATCGACTGATTGATCTTGTACACGGCACTCTGTGGCTGTTTCGAGATCTTCGGTATGATCGGTTCGTCTACTCCGACAAACACATAGACCCCAATAACATCATAGGTCTTACCGGCATCTTCCCCTTCTGTCACCGTATATTTTTCCCCGGTTGTCGCCCAGGTCCTGTATTCATGTCCCCGGTAGGTGTACTGCACCTCACAGGCATAATACCTACCCTTATCATTCACAGCCTGCAGATCCGTTGATGGAACATAAGACGCCTGTTTTTTATACCCATATCCTCCATACTGTCCACTATAGGCAGTGCTGATTTCCTCCCAGTGATAGGAAAATTCACCGCCTTCTGCCGATGCTTTTGCCTCTACCTGAATCGGTGCCGCCTGCTCATTCAGCGAATAATAAAAGCCTTTATCCCAGTCATAGGTATGCCCGTTCTCCGGCATCGCCCCTCCTGCATCCACAAAGGAAGCTGTCACGGTCGGTGCTTCTTCCGTCTGGACACGGGCAGTCGCAGACACTGCCTGATAGGAACCGGTCTGGTCCGTGCTCGTTACCACACAATAATACCAGTCCTCTCCTGCGTGATCCGCTAATGGCGTATAAGATGCCTGGTCTGCTCCCTCTATAACTGTCCCACCGAAAGCTGCATCTGTCCTATTCACATACCACTGATAGGAAAGAGTTCCCGATGCACTGGCTTTCACCATCAGGGCTTTTGCCGTATCTCCCACGATATACTCTGCACCCTCCGGCTGCCTCAGGATCACCGGTGTGCTTTCACCTGGCGAACGATCCAGCTGAATGCTGTAGACAGAAGCGATCCTGTCTTCTGCACTGACTTCCACTTCTGCAGTCATCTTTCCGTCCTCATCCCAGACGCATGGAAGGTCATATCCTTCGCCACTCTTTACTTCTGTTCCGTTTATCCGGATCGTATAGCTGTTCAGATAAGCAGAAGGAGTGATCCTGACACTCTCTGCACCCTTCTCCACATAGGCATGGTAAGTCTTCTGATTCCGGTCAAACGCCTGGTCCATCAGCCCATCCACTTCCAGACCTTTCAGAGTAGCGTGCTGCTTTACTTTGATCCGGTACACGACCGAAGAATCATTATAAAAGCTCAGCTGCATCTCCCCACCGGAAAGGACATACGTATCTGGTGTTGCTCTTCCATCTCGGATTGTCAACAAACAGATAAAAGTCTTTCCCTGTGAGTATAGCCCCTCCTATCAGATCAAACTCTAATAGAAAAGAATCTTTATTTACTGTGACTTTTGTAAGGTGCTGGTTAAGGAACTCCACCCGGCTCTCATTGAAAGATTGAGTCTGTAGATACTCCTCCATCTCCTTATCTATATTTTGTATCACTTCCTCAATACTTTGTAAATCCTCATTTACTTCCAGTGTGAGGAGTTTATCTTTCAGATCCTCAAGAGTTTTCTCCAGCTCCTTATATCTCTTTGAGTAATCTTCTTTACTTATGATACCATCCATATAAGCATCTGTGAGCTTTTCTTTTCTTGCTGTCTGTTTTCTGATTTCTTCTTTGATTGTATCATCCCCCTGTGAGGCTCTGAGGCGTTCTCTGAGGCTTTCTAACCAGTTCAATAGAGATTTCCTTACCTCCGCTGTATTAACCTCTACAATCTGCTCAGAGAGGGATTGTAGGATACTGTAAAGAGCATTTTCTGAGAATGATTTATTATCACACCCTTTACCCGGAATCTTACCGTACTTAGAATAGCTTGAGCACTTAAATTTAACGTAGCCATTTTCTAAAGATCTCCAATATTTAGCCCCACACTTAGCACAGTAGATTTTACCGCTAAAGATACTCTTACCACAATTCCTACCACGTTTCTCATTTTTAATACTCTGTACTTTAGATCCTTTGATCTCCTGTACTCTATCCCAGAGCTCAGGCTCCACAATAGCCGGGACAGCTCCGGGAATATGTACCCACTCACTTTTAGGATTTAGTACAGTCTTTTTTGTGTCAAAATCATAATGTCTCTGATTAATGACATACACTCCTTTATACTTCTCACTTGATAACATTCTGGAGATAGTAGTAGGATCAATCTCATTTCCTGATCTATTCCTGTACCCCATATCATAAAGAGTATTAGAGATAGCTCTCAAGCCCTCCCCTGAGGCGTACATATTAAAGATCATCCTTACAACATCAGCTTCTTTCTCATTGATTACCAGCTCACCATTAACTTTATCATACCCTAAGGATCTTGAATTATTTACTATAGAGATTTTCTCCCCGTTCTTAGCCGCCTCTATTCTTCTTTTGTAGCTGTTGTTGATCTTCTTACTGAGCTCCCTACTGTACTCCTCAGCTAAGATAGCCTTGATCCCGGAGATAAGAGCGTTATCCGGGGAGTAGAAAGTATCCTCAAGGTACATATACAATCTTTTCCCATGAGTAGTAAGGCGGTCTATCCAGATGTACCAGTCTAAAGTATTTCTCTGGAGCCTGTCCTGTGACTTGATAACTACAATATCAAATTTATCATTTTCCAGATCTTCAAATAATCTTCTGTACTCATCTCTCCTCTTTATCTGAGTACCACTTTTGCCCTCATCTACATACTGATCTACCAGTTTCCACCCTTTCTGTAAAACAGCATCTTTACACTCAGCTACCTGTTTCTCCAGAGCGTTAAGCTGTCTCTCTTCCTCTGTAGATACCCTTGCATAAAATACCGCTCTTAATTTCTCCTGTACCATCCTGTTTTCCTCCTGTTGATTAGAATTTGTACAGGTTTGTCATAATATCTCATACTTATTATACATCTTTTTGATACTATGTAAACCCATTACTTATTATTTGAGTAATAACCAGAAATCTCCTGAAATTTAGACAAAAAAAATAGGGCTATCAGCCCTTACACTGATAGCCCTCTCAAAATAACCCTTTTGGATTATAAGAGTGTCAAATCTGAATTTTTTACCCAGCTCATAATACCGCCAAGTAAACACTTACCGGATCCTACCTGAATAACCTTGTATTCTGATCCTTTTACAAAACTTGCAATCTTCTGCCCTGTAGCATAGTGAGTAGCGGATTTATTCACCCTCACTCTACAGCCTACACAAAAGCCCTTTGTACCCGGTAACTTAAGAACCTGTCCCACATAAATGAGATTTTTATTCTTAATGTTATTCAGGTCAACTAATACCTGTACTGTAGTCCCAACCTTGTTAGCAATCTTTGTAAGATTGTCTCCAGATTTTACAGTATAAGTTTTAGTTGTTGTAGTAGCCCCTGTAGGCTTCGTATTTGTCCCTGTATCCGTCTTTTCCGGCTTAGGTGTAGAACTGTTAGCCTTTGCGTATTTAGGTCTTGCAAATCCACGAATATAGCCCCATCCGATAGCTACAGTTCTGTGACCTACGATACCGCCGCTCATGTTACCCTCTGTAGTTTCAAAATTCTTAGATCCTACAGATCTTACAACACCGATATGATCTGAGTACCCATCATTCGGCTGAGTAGCATCATCCCAGTTAAATACTACGATATCACCTTTCTCCGGGGTAATGGTTCCATCTTCAATCCAGATCCCGGCTTTCTTAAAGAGTTTAACGTGTTCTTCAACTCCACACTCAGTACCGCCGATAAGATCCACGGCTCCAGCCTTAATAAAAGCCGCTGACACTGTAGTATCACAATAGCTATCATTATAGCTTACTGCATAGCTACGTGCTAAAGGCTTGTGACTGTTGTACAGATCAATGATAGGCTTGTGAGTGCCTTTTGCTCTGCTAAGCCCTACCCAGCTATCCATGATATCAATAATCTGTTGTGCTGTTACTCCCATTTTGGTTTCCTCCTTTACATTGCTATTCACCTTACTTTTTAAGGTGGTATACACGAATTTCTGACGGGACTTATAAGCCCCTACCTGATTACCTGTATCAGTACAGCAAGCGGAATAAATGTGATCCAGTGTATAAGGCTTTTCAGTCTTACCCAGTACCCTCTTAACTGCACTTAAGCCTCCCTGATGTCTAAAGTTAGCACACATCATAAGAGCCGCCTGATCTGTTACTCCCAGCTTCTCAGCCTCAGTGACATATTTCTCCATCTGTTCTCTAACAAGGCTGTCCTGTACCTCTTTCCCGGCGGCTGAGGAAATGATCTTAACAATAGTCTTAGCCTTTGCTGAGCTTTTCTTTAACTGGTACTTACTCCAATCTGCACTCTTAAGATCTGCCGCAATCTCACCCTTAGAGTCCAACTTTTTGAAAGTATCAGGATCTTTCTCTTTAATTTTCTGGAGGAGTGTCTTAGCCTCCCCAGCAAACCACTGTCCGGCTCCAATGGTAATAGCTGTCTCATTTGAGGAGTTTGCATAGGCTTCTGTGAAATCATCATATCTACAATTTCCGTAAACCTGTCCTCCTGTCTCAACCGCATAAATGATTTTTACCAAAATCTCTAAATTTGTTTTACTTAACATCTGCCCTCACTCCTTTCAGGCAAAAATAAAGAGAGCACCTGTGAAGTGCTCCCCTCATAATAATTACTGTGGATCTGTATAACTCTTTGCTCTTTCACTGTCTCCTAAGCCCTTTGTAGTCGGATCGTTTAATGTATTCCAAACTGATACAGCTACCAAAGAGAGTACATAAGGATTAGATACAGCTCTCACAATGAGCTCCCCTAACTTTCCCCATGTAGTAAGATCCTGAGCTGTTAATCCGGCATACGCAAGAACCGGAGTCAGGATACTAAGTACAATCTGTACCCAGAAAACAGGATTTTTAACTCTTACTTTCAGGTTCATAAAATACCTCCAAAAATCTTATTTACAGTGAGTAATAATCTGAGGAGTATCACTGTAAGTTATCCTCAGATAGATAATAAGGATCACCTCCTACTTTAGCCCCACCTGTACGGCTAAAGAACCCAACACAATAGTTACTAACCCGGCTACAAGTAACCACTTGAATTTCTCCCACTTATCACTGTCTTTTCCCTCCAGTTTGTTAAGTCTTTCAATCGTATCATTAAGATCCGCTCTCATGTACTTAACTTCTGTGGCAAGCTCTTTGATAGCACCTATGAGATTGTTATTTTCTTTAATCTCCTGATCATGCTCATCAATTCTTCTGGTATTGCTTTTTGCTCTTTGCTCAACTTCTGTAAGTCTGTGCTCAAAGTCAATATCTCTATCCTCCACTCACTGAGATCCTCCTTTCTGTCAGAATAAAAAGGAAGGTAACAAAACTGTTACCCTCAGTCCTAAGGATTCTCTCCTTACTCAGCCAGTTCCGGTAATTCAAGATCAATCAGGATCTCTTTTACCTTGTCCTTAAGGACTGCCGGAACCTCAGCAAATGTTTTCTTACCCTTGATAATCAGAGTAGCATAAATCACAGCCATGACCGTTACCTCCTTTCTTAAGATTGTTTTAAGGATGAGACTGAACAACATCAAGCCTCACCGCCTAAAATCTTTTCTACCTGTTTCCTGAGTCTCTCAGGAACATCCTCCAGAGTCTTTAACCCCTTACGGATCAGATCAGCATAAATCTTAGCCATCTCTCACACCTCCTCTTAAGAAATAATCTGCTCATAGACCTCAGCAAGAGCAAGCTGGAGATCTGTAGCCTGTTGATCCAGAGAATCATTTTTCTCAGCCATGAGCTTGATATATTCATCTTTCTCATAGACTTCCTCTGTCTCAATCTTCCACCCGGTAAATCCCGGCTGATCTTCTGTACCGGGATCCTCAACATGGGTAATACCAGATCTGACAATTACAGTCTCCTCAGTAATCTCCAGAGCTTCAACCTTATCCGCACTGGACATAACATTTGTAAACTTCTCCATGATCTTTTACCTCCCTTTCATAATAGTTTTGCATATATTCTATAAGGGGCTCTATGTACTTTTTAGACAGCCTGTAGCTATCACAATTTCCAAGCCAGCCTTTATAGCTATTGAACGAACACCACTCACTGTAAGTAGGTGGTATGTTATTTTCCATTTTCTTTCTACAAGCTCTCATTTTCCGCTTAAAATTGATAGCGGTACTCTTCCTGAGTAATGTATACTCTCCAAAGAACCTGTAACCTACAAAGTCAACACCTCTCACTTTTGTAGGGAATATCTGATAATTGCCTTTAATATTTAGGTGTAAATAATCTCTTGTGTAAGCCGTTACTTTTCTATGAATTTCATGTAACTCCTCTTTTGATGAGGCAAAGATAACTACATCATCCATATATCTGTAATAGTGCTTAATGTGTAATTCTTCTTTAACCCAGTGATCGAAAGAACTAAGGTAAAAATTGCCGCTGTATTGGCTCATATAGTTCCCTATAGGGATCCCTGTGTTAGGATCAACCTCTATCTCTCCAGACAGAGACAACTCAATAAGATCCTCCTCTGTAGCTGTATTTATACTGTCTGCTATCTCATCCAGTAACCAAAGGAGCTCAGGATCTTTAAATACTTTTCTGAATTTCTGTTTGAGGACTTCGTGATTTATGGACTGGTAATAGTGGTGGAGATCAATCTTATAACAATACCTTGTATTCTCCTCATCAGTGAGGAGTATTGACGGAACCCACACGGATTTCTTTTTACCGTCTACACGTTTTGTCTTATAGTATCCTCTAAGATCATTTACTATAGGCTGTATCCCCTTTCCGGGAATTGCACTATATGTATCTGCTGTCATATTCGCCACTAAGAATGGCTCTATAACTTGTAAGATAGCCCACTGAGCTATCCTGTCAGGGAAAAATGGTAACTTGTACACATCTCTCTTTTTCTTGCCCTCATTTAAAATAAAGATCTCATACTCTGAGGTTTTAAATAAATGATTCTTGAGCATATACTGTAGTCCGGCTAAGTAGTAAAACGGTCTTTTCTCAATCTGCTTTACTTCTTTGTACCAGCCTTTTCCTGATTTAGCATTTTGATAAGCTCTGTATAAGTTATCCATGCTACAGATAGAATTAAAGAGATCTTTTGTACCTGTCATTTATTTTTACCAACCCTGTTAAATTTTTTGTATGTACCAAAGGGGAACCGACCTTTATTGGTATCCCTAAACGGTATTTCAAGGATTTTTCAATCCCCTTATCAGTACCCCTTTACATACTTTTTACCCAGTCCGGGAGGCTCCCGTCTGTTTTATGTTCTGCCAAGAGGCAAGGTCACTAAATCCCAGTATTTTCAAATTTTTCTTGCTTTTCACAAGGGTACATATTGCAACTGACCGCTGATATTACGATTACGATTACCTGAGGTATTATTCACATTCAGATAGAAAGGTGAGCAATTACTGCCATTATTCCATTTACCGCCAAGTTGAGTAACTATAAAACCAACTCTATTAGTGACCTATGAAAATAGGGAGCCTTTCAGCTCCCTATTGTTCAATCAATATTCAATTTTATTTTTCCTCAGCCTTAAGCCGCCATAACCTTATAAAGGTATTTAGGCTTATCTGCCTGAGGTACATACAGCAACCGACCGCCGATAGCACGAAGACGATAACCCGAGGCAGCATTCACATACAGAAAGAAAGGCGAGCAACTACCGCCATCATACCATATACCGCCAAGCCGAGCAACCAGCAAACCATTGTAACTATGGTTTTCCCAGTGCTGAGCTCCTACAAAGTTACTTGCACCTTTGCACTCTGTAGGGAGGAAAAGGTACGGGTGAGCCGCATCATAGCCAAACTTACTAACCCAGCCGCCAGCTTTTGCCATTGTAAAGCCTGTGTTCTGGTAGTTCTCTTTTGTATCATCAGCCATAGTAAGATTATCAGGATTAACATAAGCGTTCTGGATATCCTTACACTCAATGTTAATACCGTCCAACCATGTCCAGATATTTCCCCAGAGGTTTTCTTCTCCTCTGTAAGATACTGAGCATTTACCGTTAGTACCTGTAGGATCAATACCAGACTTGTTACCCAGAGCACTTGTACCGCCTGTATTAAGAGCTAAGTTAGATGAGCTATCATCTGTCAGAGTACAAACTCCCTGACCTACCTTAGCCTGAGCATCAAGGTGAGCATACTCAACCATTAAGAGGATCTGAGTTACTGAGAGAGCAAAGATATTATGCAATCTCCAGCCCTTACCTCCGGCTGTATTATCTGCCTCAACTCCTGTATTTCTGTTATCTGCAAGAGCTCTTGTGTTCTTTCTTGTGAGATTCTGAGTTTTACCTGAGCAAGGTTTAGCTCCGGCAATACTACAGAGTTTGTCTCCTGTAGAGGCTGTAAAGTCTGCTACCTGAGCATCATCCAGAATATAAGCACCCTCAGAGGTATCATAAATAGATCCCTCAAAAGCTGAGAGGTAAATGAAATCCTGTTCCTGTCCATTAGCCGCCTTAAATTCATCAATAACGATAAATCCCGGCTTAGCTACAGGAGATACATAGTAACGGGCTTTATCAAACTGATAACCTCTACCATAAGAGGCTTTACTCATTGAGAGAGGTACTACCTTAACCCAGAACTTAGGCTGTTTTACCATAACCTGTACCAGAGTACCTACAGGGAAATTTTTAGTTACTGCCGGAGTAGATTCTCCATTAGCCGGAGTGATTTCTACATTTACCGCCTGTACCAGCTTTCCGGTTTCTGTGTACTGAGGATCCCCATAAGATCCCAGCTCATAACCATCATCAGAAAGGATAACTCTCTTTCTACCTCCCCACGGGGTAAGGCTATCGAAAAACTCTCCCTCTGAATGTCCTACAGCTCCAGCTAAACGGGTACATTTCTTATTTACAAAGTCTACCTCAACTCCATAAATATCCTCATCCATGTAACCTGTATAGCCTTTCAGATCATCAATCTGATTCTGTAAATCAATAACCTGAGATACAGTAGCCGCCGCCGCTGGATCTACGGTAACTGTTACGTTTGCCGCATTTCCTACAGTAGTTACCATGTTCATAATCAGGGATGATACGCCAACTCCATTATAAGGCGGCATATAGTCCGGGGTGGATACTGACTCATCTACAATACATACACTGTAGAGGATATCTCCCTCAGCCGGATCTACTGCATAAAGTCCTACAGTTCTAACATAATAGCCCGTCTTAAGAGCCGTATTAGAAAACTGAGTGCTTACCTGTACAGTAGCATCATTTTTCTTTGTAATGTCTGCAATCAGAGCCTCCTGTTTAATCCCTGTCAGGGATGTAAGTCCGGCTAACTGTTCCTGTTTGTAAGTAGTGTCAGATGTACAGATCTTACTAAAATTAAGTTTTGTTTTTCCTGACATAATCTTACCCATCAGGGCTACACCCTTTTTAGTAATGACCGCTGATTTATACTGTGCCATTTTTAAAGTCCTCCTTTATACTGTAATTACTTGTGAGGTACTTACTGCAATTCCTACAGTTTTCTCCTCATGCAACTCATTTACTGAGTTAATATCATTTGTTACTGTCTTACTTACCGCCTGTGCTGATCCAACTCCCGGATAGAGAGTAAGCTCAGAACTATAAGACTCAGAGATATCATTTGTGATAACACCCTCTGAGGCGGTAAGAAATGGATGAGCAATATACAGCCCTTGCTCAAGAGGGTACTCTTCTTTTATGTCATTGGTTATGGTATAGCTCATAGCTGTTACACCGCCAACTCCATAGTAGATCCCGGCGGATCCCTCCCCCCTGAGAACGTTCTTGAGATCAAGTACCAAGTTAGCCGGGAGAAAGTAGTCAAGCATCCGTGTAATTTCATCAAAGATACCATAGCCTCCTACATTCGTGATAATATGGATCAGGTAATTTTTGTAGTCAGATATAATCTCATAGTTACCAGCTCCACACAGACTCTCTAAACGCTGTTTAAGCTCTCCCTCTGTGTATGGTTCTTTATCATTCCAGTACACATAAAGACGGGCTTTCCTTTGCTCCAGAGTATCCTCAGCCTCCGGGTAAATCCCGGCTATCTTTTCCAGCCTCTTAACTCCGTACTCATCCGCTGTCTCAATAAACAGATTCTTTAAGGCTCTATCAGTTTCCCCATAAAGCCTTAAAAATTCCAGATCCTCAGTTTTTGCAATTTCCTGAAATTCACGGATCTTTCTGAGCTCTTTGATCCAATACTTGATAATGTTTACACTATCACGCATCTACTACCACCCCCGTTTCTGACGGTACGGGGATCTCATCAGAGGCAAGAGTGAAATTATCCGCTACCCCGTTTATCTTTGTATCTGAGATATCAACAATCCCCTCAATTTTTAAGAGTCTTGCCTCCACCTGAGTAATACGAACACTTAAAAAAGACTGGTTAGCCCAGTCTTTCCTCATTTCCAAAAGGTATGCCTCAATAGCGGCTTTGATATCCTCACCCAGCCTACTCCATGAGTAACCCTCTTTATAAACGATATTAACGGATACAGTAATAGGAACCTCCTTAACAGTCACTACCGTAACAGTGTGACCTATAGGAGCTATACCAGATCCATTACCTCTGTCAGATAGTGGATCCATAGCCTCTTGTACCTCACTTACTAAGGTATCTGAGGCTTTATCAAAATCACTGTTAATAATAATCAGCTTAACAGTTCCTCCCCCGTCCCATGCCGGAATAACCTTTGTATCTCCTACGCCGTTTAGCTTATTTGCTTTCTCTTTGTAGTCTTTCTTGTTACCTCCGAAAGGAGCTGTCTCAAAACTGGAGAAATACCGGGCTCTTAATACCTCAGTATCTTCCTCATCCTCTGCCGGGATAAGTACCTCTGTCAGCCTTGCAATTTCCAGATTAGTAATAAATTCAATGGCGGTAAGATCACCAAAATGTTTATTACCATCTGTACCTACAGTCTCACACTCCATCTGATACAGGTATGTACCAGAGCCGCCCTCCTCTGTAGGATTTCCACGCCCTATATATTTCTTAGAAATATAGTTGAGCTCATCCAGAGAGAAACGCTGACCTACTCCAATATCAACATTAAACTCTCCCTTTAAAACCGCCGCTGTAGCCGGATAAGGAGTAATACCACGCTCTTTACACCTGAGTATCAGGTTATCCCTATCACAGGTATCAGCATAGCCCTCTCTTATGAGCCCATCCAGCTCTGTATAGTGGATAGCGAACTCTAAGCCAGCCGGAGCAATAGCGGTATATAAAACAGATCCCTCTGTCTTATCAATATCATCCCTTGTATTTTCTAAGAGTCTATCTAAGATAGCCTCATAGGTCTGATCCTCATACATCTATTTCCACCTCCCCTAAATCTGTAAGTAATGTGAATGTAATGTGGAGCTTTTCTTTCTCCACTGTTACTGTTAAATCCTGTATCCCCGTGATGTAAGGGTGCTGAGTCACACACTCAGTTATCATCCTCTCTACCTCACTCTCAAGGTACTCCTGAGTATATGAGTAACCTAAAAGATCTGTATACTCCTCACCGTAATCCCATGAGAAGATCAACCATTCATAACGCTTAGTTCTTAGTGCAAGATGTACCCACATTACAATAGCATCCAGCCCCTCAACGATATTCCCGGTCATTTTCATAGTATCCCAGTCAATTTCAAAATCTCTTATTGTATACTCTTCCTCTTCGTCTACAATATCCTCAGTGAACTCCTCAGCATCATCAAAAGGAAATAAGCCTCCTGTATCACTCATGGTTTCACCACCTTTTCAAGGATCACATAAGTAGTATTATCATTGCATTTCATGACAGCCACCAGATCTCCCTTTTTTAGTCCGGTCTTTCTTACAGCCGGATTAGTGGTTTTAAAACTTCCGTCATAATGTCCGAAAGTTACATCTGATACATAAGGAACTTTCAGAGGAAATTGATACCCAGCCATTAAGTGAGCCGCTATATAAACATCATCACCATCCAGCACAAGCCCATCAATTTCCACTGATGTAGCACTTCTCATAGTGCCTATAAATAAAGTTTCCGGGTTATCCTTTGAGCCCTCTTGTCTCATAATGTCCATGAGATTAGCACAAACCTGATCTGCTTTAGCCATGTATCACACCTCCTTTGTATCCATTGCTTTTTTAAATTCAAGGGTAAGTGTCATAGTATGCACACCTTTTTCCCATACATGGGTATCTCCTGTAATCCAGAATAATCCCTTTAATCCTGTAGCCTTGTCCACAACTGCTACCCCGTTACCTGTGATAGCCGCCATCATATTTTTACCGAGGGCTTTAATAGTAGCGGTCTTATCAATACCATGTAACTTTGATTTTGCTGTTGTAGTGGCGTTCTTATCTTTCTCCTTTGTGTAGGTTTCCTGAAAAATACCATATTTCTGATTTTTGGTATTTTGCACTACACCAATCTGCTTACCGTCCCCGTCATAGATACGAACCTTATTAACCATATTCTCAAGAGTTTCCTTGAAAGCTGACTCTGTAATGTTTGTATTCTCATCCAGTTCATAGGTACAGACTGTAGCCCCATACTCAACTACATTCAGTTTTCCCTTACTTGCCCTAATCATATAGAGCTTTTTGTTTACCTGATGAGCCTGAGTATAAGCACTCATAATAATGTCATAGATTGTTTTATCTTTGACTATGAGCTTTTGACTATGCCCCGTCTTTGCTAAGGATCCTACCGGGATCTTTAAATCCTCACAGACAACTCTTGTGATCTTCTCAGCCGTCTTACCTTTAAAGTTGTAAGTGGCTTTACTCTTCTTTGTGTAGTAGCAAAGATCATAAGCTGTATAAGTGATATTCCCGGTCTTACTGCTTCTTTCTCTCTCAACAATAAACCCTCTAAAATACTCAGTCTTTAAATCATCTGAGTATAAGTAGAGGGTTTCTGCAAGTTTCAAATTAAGATGTTTGATGTTAGGATCATAAGGAGCATTTACTACCGTGATCTCCAGCTTACGGGTTACTTGTGACTTAGATCCGCTCCATTCAATAGAGATCACATAATCTGTTATATCATTCTCCAGCTTGTGTAGAATCTTCATATATGCCCTCCTTATGGAATCGTCAATTTCTGACCGGGATAGATCAAGTTTGGATTTTTGATTTTACCCCGGTTAGCATTGTAAATCTTTGTGTACTGAGCCCCGTTACCATAAAACCTTTTAGCAATATTCCAAAGACAATCACCACTCTTAACAGTGTAGGTCTTTGTCTTTTTCTTTGCCGCTGGTCTTTTCGGTTTGCTTTTCTTTTTGGTAGTTTTCTTTTTCTTTGTCTTTTTGAGTTTCGTCTTTTTGATTTCTACCGCCCTGTATTCTTTCAGGGTAAGATCATAATAAACATCTCCTGTCCCGTCCTGTTCCCCGTATTTCAGAGTTTCAATAGTGACCTGAAAGTTTATCTTTGTCCCGGTAATAATCAACTGTACAGGCTTTCCTGAGCTTTTCCATGAAAGCAACTTATTGATGTAAGTGTAAGGAGCCTGTCTACCAGAATTGTTAGCATAGTTTCTATCTCTTTTAGGAAAGTGGGAGGAGATAGTTCCCGTCTTTAAATCCCTCTTTCCTAAAAGGTTTACCTCACCAATGCTATTAACATTTACTGAGGTATTATTATGCTTTTCTGTAAAGGCGAAAGACTCAGGATTTACAGGTAACATAATTTTGTCAGAGTTTGACTTTTTTAACCAAAACTCCATAATCCTCCTCCTTTACTTAAACCATTGTTTCCTGAACCTTGCGGAGTTTTCTTACCATTTCCTCCATAATCACATCAACATCCGCTGTCTCTGTGAATGTTACATTCTCAAAACGGATCTCAAGAGGTCTGTTCTCTTTTGTCTGCTTTGTTTCCTGTTTGGTAAGGAGTTTCTCACCCTCATGAGCCATGATAGGAGTACCGTCCTCACGGATCTCTCCTGTACCCATTGCTCTACTAACCATTCTCACTCCCCTTGTGGATCGTTCATACTGGTTAGCTTCATTCTTAGTCAGGAGTTTCTCACCCTCATGAGCCATGATAGGATAGTTGTCATAAGGTACACGGTCTACACCCATTGCTCTACTTGCTCCACCAACACCCTTAGGCATACTTGCCGCCGCACTTGCCGCACGACTTACAGCCGCCGCTATACTTGCCGCCGCACTGTTTACAGCCGCCGCCGCTGAGTTTGCTGATCCGGCTATACTTCCCATTGCTGAGGAGAATGAGCCAGCCAGTGAGGATAACGCTCCTCTAATAGCACCACCGTAGGAAGAGATACCACTGTAAGCACTTGCAAAAGCACTCAACACTGAACTCCAACCGGAAATAGTAACTGAGAGAATACTACTCATATTGGAACTGAATGAGGAGTTAAGCTGTGTGAGGGCTGACTGCATAGAACTCATAGAAGAACTCAAAGCCGCCTGAGCCGCTGTAAAACTTGCACTTATTCCTGTCCAGCTCACTAAGATAGAAGCCTGTAAGGAAGTTAATCCGGCTGACATCTGATTAAATGTTGCTGAGATTCCCGTCCAGCCGGAAGTTACCGCCATTCCCATAGCTGTAAAAGCTGTGGTAAAGGTTCTGGAGATTTCTACCCATCCAACTGTTAAGCTGGTCTGTAAAGTAGTAAACCCTGTTGTCATTCCGGTAAAGGCTGTATTGATACTTTCCCACCCTGTTGTTACCGCTGTCTGAATTGCTGTAAAAGCTGTTGTGAAAGCTGTACTAAGAGTAGTTAAGCCTGTTGTTACTGTAGTGTTTGAGGTTGATACATTAGCCGCACCTGTTGAGTAAGCTGTGTTAATGCTTTCCCATGCCGCCTGTACTTCTGGAGCTATGAGGTTAAGCTGGTCAAATGCTGTTTGATATTCCTGTACACTTGCCTCAGCCTGAGGAGCTGAGTTTGCAACCTCCTCTGATCCACCAGAGAAGAAATTACAAATCGAATCCCATGCACCGCTTACAAACTCACCAACTGAGGACAAAGCACTTGATACCTTTTCGCTGATTCCCTCAACTACCCCTCCAATACCATCCACTATACCAGATAGGGAAGTTTGAGCCGTTTCAAAAGCACTTGTAACTGCTGTCCATGCTCCCTCTGCAATTCCTCCCAGTCCGTCTAAGCCGCCTGAGAAGATTCCAGCTATACCACTTACAACACCACTCACAACACCTACCGCACCAGAGATTAAACCTCCAGCCGTATCAAATGCCGCTGTTATTACATTCCATGCACCCTCAACTATTCCTTGTGCTCCACCAAGCCCACCGGAAAAGATTCCGGCAATGCCTGAGATAATTCCACTGATCGTAGATACAACTCCTGAGATGATTCCACTTGCAACGCTGAAAGCTGTTTGGATCACACTCCATACCGTAGACACTACCGGAGCTATTGCTGAGAAGCTACCAGAAAATACTCCTGAAAGTGTAGAAATCACTCCAGATATCACACCTACCACGCCGCCGATAATACTACCAGCCACGCTGAAAGCTGTTTGGATCACATTCCAGACTGTTGATACAATAGGTGCTATAAAACTGAATACAGAGGAGAAAACACTCTGTAACACTGACAGCACACCACTGATAAAATCAATTACTGTTGAGATCACTGTACCAGCTACGCTAAAGGCTGTACTGATAATACTCCACACTGTAGGTAAGTATGGAGCTAAGAAACTAAATACCGACTGTACCCCACTCCACAATACCTGTAGAACTGGTACGATTATACCGACTACCTGACTAATCAAATTTCCGGCACTCTCAAACGCTGGTTTTATTCCCTCCCATGCTGATTGAATGTAAGGAGCCATCTGATCGAAAATCTGAACAAAGTAATCCTTTAACCATCCAATAGCTGAGCCTATAGCTTCTGAGGCTGATAACAGGAAAGATCCAGCACTCTCAAACGCTGAGGAGATCATACTCCAAGCATCTGATACTACAGGAGCAATAGCTCCCATTACACTCTCCACTACACTCAGAATAGCATCCAGAGCCGGAGAGATCACATTTCCAGCCGCCTCAAACACCGTCCCCAAAACTGAGATTGATGTAGAGATTACCGGAACTATCGCACTCACCGCCGTTTCAAAAACTCCCATGTGATTAGATACAGTCTGCACTAATTTCTCAATAGCCTTACCGACCTTATTAACCGCTGTGGATACTGGAGGAGCTAACCTCTGAACAGCACCACTCAGACTGTTTATTACACTTACCACAATAGGCTGAGCCGCTACAAAGATATCTGTAGCTGTCTGGATCAGTGGAGTGATCCCGGTTACTACCGCTGTTACTGCATTGGTAATTCCCGGTAAAACGCTCACTACAGTACCAGCCGCCGCTGATACAGCCGTTTTCAGTGAGCTAAAAGCTGTTTGAACCATTCCCAAACTTGCCGCCGCTAAATTAGCAAATGAGCTAATAATAGGGTTATCCATGTTCAGGGATGTAGTTGTTGTTGTTGTCTCAGGCTGTGGGCTTGCCGCCTCAGTTTGTGAGGGCTGTTGGCTTGCCTCCGTGTTTGGAACCTGTATACTCTGACCTGTAAAGATCTTGTTAGGATCCGGGATATTATTGTAAGCCGCAAGATCTTGATATGTGGTTTTATACTGCTTAGCAATGGCTGAGAGTGTGTCTCCACTCTGCACCGTATAACCTACATACTTAGATACCTGTGAGGCTACCTCTCCTACCCCTGAGCCAGCCTGTTTAACTGATGAGGCTACATTACTCACAGATGTAGTTACCTTTTTCATGGAATCCGGTAAGAGATCCATTAAGCCACTTGATAAGCTCTTTACTATAGAGGCTCCAGCCGCCTTAACCTTAGGAGCTCCTGTCTCAATAGCTGTAGCAATGGCTGTAGGTAACGCTGAGAAAATGTTACCAATCATAGGAATAGCATTATCAAACGCAAATGTAACAGCACTTCCAACTAACTGAGACATTGCGGTTTTTACATCTCCTCCAACGGCTAAATTACCTAAGAGATTTTGAGCCGCCGCTTTCATGGAGTTAAATGATCCACTGAAAGTAGTAGCCGCCTCTTTTGCTGTTGTACCAGCAATATCAAGATTTTCCTGAATTGCATGAACCGCATTATAAACGTCTGACAGGTTACTAATATCGTACTTCTGCCCCGTGAGCTTCTCAGCATCAGAAAGGAGTCTTTCCATTTCCGTCTTAGTACCGCCATATCCTAACTTTAAGTTATCCAGCATGGTATAATTCTGTTTTGCAAAACCCTGATAAGCGTTCTGGATATCTTCCATACTGGTTCCCATCTTATTAGCATTATCTGACATATCAACTACAGCCATGTCAGCCACCTGAGCCGCCTTTTGAGTATCTCCACCCAAACTCTGCAACAATGAGGCTGAGAAAGCTGTTACTGTTTCCATGTAGTTATTTGCTGATAATCCGGCTGTCTGAAAGGCGGCATCTGCATTTTTCTTTACAATGTCTGCACTGTCCTTAAACAGTGTTTCAACACCGCCTATACTCTGCTCAAGTTTTGAACCCTCTAACAGGGAGCCAGTCATAACAGCGGATACCGCTATAGTAGCCCCTTTAGCTAAAGTCTTGAGCATCCCTCCAATCTTACCCAGTACAGCACTTGCCATATCCCTTACTTTTACCAGTGGAGCCGCTACAGCACTTCCTAAGGCTGAAAGTCTGCTCCTTACATTATTGATAATACCTGAGGCTGTATCTCTAATTCTGATAAAGGGACTTGCTACCATGTGTCCTACTGCCCTGATTCTACTTGTTACACTGGAGACTATCCGGGAGGCTGTGTCTCTCACCCGGATTACAGGACTTGCAATAGTCCTACCTACAGTCCTCAAAGTATTCCTCACTCTTGTCAGAGCGGCTGAGGCTGAATCTCTCAACCTCACAATCGGAGCCGCTACTTGAGATCTGATACTATTTAGCCTCTGCCTGATCTGGTTCAGTCTATTTGTAGCTTGATCCCTTAACCTGACAAAAGGGGCGGCTACTCTGCTACCAACACTGGAAAGCGTTGATCTTATGCTTTGTAGCCGCCTACTTGCTTCATCCCGTAACCTAACTACTGGAGCTGTTACCATACTCCTCAGGCTTGCCAATCTCTCCCTCAACGCTGACACACGCTGAGTAGCTCCTGAGTCATTGACATTAACCTGAGCATCTACTGTCCCTCTTAATCCATCCAAATTCTCTCTGAGCTGTTCAGTCTCTCTTTGAGCCTCTGAGGTATCAGCCTCAACTGTAGCTGTAGTATCAGTGCCATTTACCTGATCCAGTACCTCTTGTATCTGATCTACCTGTTGCTGAGCCGCTGAGGTATCAACGTCAACATCTGTACTATAATTTCCTCTGGTCATTTGCTCCAGAGAAGATCTGGTAGAGTCTATAGCCTCCTGAAACTGCCTCTGAGCTTGAATGTTTCTCACAAGAGTAGCAGACATTTGATCTTGCAAGGTAAGCCTTGCACCAAACTCTATCACTGTTTACTCACCTCCTACACGAAAAACTGATAAGGACATACCACATTGTTCTTAGCCATTTCCTTAAGAACTTTGTCCCTTTCCTCAATCTCTTTCTCATAGAAAGCCTGAATAACAGTCAATTCACCTTTTGGCATGGAGTAAAAAACAGACGGTCTAATACCCTTATGTTTCCAGTAATAAAACATGAGGTTAGCTAAACCGTCTGTCCATATTAGTTTTTTAACTCTTTAACCGCTGTCTCTGAGAATCCGCTCAGCTTTGTGATAGCGTTATACATATTTGCTACCTCACCAGAGAGAAAGAGCTTTCTACACAACTCTTTAGGAGTCGGAGCCTTAAATCTGCTTAACAGCTCTTTGTTTTTCAGGAGTAAGCCAGCCGCTACCCTGTTACCATTCTCATCTACCGCTGTAGCCTTAACACCCTCAATTACTGTGAGCATCTGGAGCTTGTTCATGTCAAGATCTACGTCTTTACCATTGATCTTGATAGCGTTCTCCTGTACTTCCTCATATGTATCCGGGCTAAGAGCTTCACAACGTACCACGAAAGGAGCCCCCAGAGCCTCAGATAAACGGGTAATTTCCATATCCTTGTGAGGCTGTTTGATAGTGCCTAAATCGGATCCTAAAAGAAGATCCAGCACATTTACCGCCTCTTTTTCAACTGTCTCAGTTACTTCTACGTTTTCAACTTCTGTATTTTTCTTAACTGCCATGATAAATAGTCCTCCTATAATCCAAAAATTAAGAGAGGCACGTTTTTAACTATGCCTCTCTGATACACTCTTATTATTTTCCTCAATTACTGAGGTTTGATCTGATCCAGATACTCATATCCGGTAAAGGTAAACGGACACTCCGTTTCTCCCGGCTTCTGAGCTTCCCAGTCAAACAGGGTAAGATCATCAAAGGATACTCCTGTAAGGGATACACGCTCAGCACCAAAGGAATCAGGATCAGCCAGCTTACTGATAACAGTAAAGCGGATATCCTTTTTATCCTTAATCATCTGAGCAATCTTGATACCCATTCTGGTATTGACTTTGTAAAGGGTAAGGGAACCTTTACCAGTACAGCCGACAACCTTGTTATCAGTCCACCATGTACCACACTGTTTGATTTCCTCTTTATTAAACTCAACTTTACCCTGTGCCTTATAGCACTCTCCTACATAGGATCCATCAAGCCAAACCTCACCAAAAGTACCGTTACAAATTCGTTTAGTTTCAACCATTGGTTTTTACCTCCTCTCTTTACTCCTTGTTGATTACAATATCTACATCCTCAATAGCATCAAGGATAGATACAGAACCTTTCAGGAACACTCTGGAGCCTGTATTAGCCTCCTTAACCGCCTGATCGTCCATCTCTGTAGTATCAACTCCAGTGGACTCCAGATAAGCTCTCTGCTTCTCAACGTTGATCTCCATAACGGATTTATTTTTTTCGATATATCCTTTATTTTCAAGCTGAGTCAGATAACCTTTAATAGCGGTAATTAACAGGCACTTGTTATCATAGGAGTTAGAGTAGTTACCTACATAGCTCTTATTGATAGTGTCTGTAATATCTGTTGTGATAAGATCCTGAATAGCCAGAATCTTAATCTTTTTCAGATCCTCAGTATCTTCCTGAGTTACTGTGGTAAGGGAGTTTACTCCTCTACCGATTACGATACCTGTACCAGAGTCATACAGTACAAGCTGTCCGGCATCAATAGCCGCATCCACTGTCTCATCATCCTCAACCTCCGGGATAGCTGTAACCTCATCCAGAGGTTTGTATGTAGCGGATACATTCAGATCCAGTCCGGCTAACAGTCCGGCAATTCTGGAGCAATACTGAGCTGGAGTATACTGTGTATCTCCTACATTCAGTTTTTCACCACCTACCAGACAGAAATTAACTGTACCTTTGTCATTTGCTACCACATTAGGTACTACTGCTACAGGGTGAATCTTTCCGGCTTTACGTTTGCCCTTAACCCATGTAGACAGGTTTGTAGCAAGCTCAGGTGTAATAGCCGGATCACCACAGATATAGTTGATCCTCTTGTTTGCAAAATACTTATAAGCCGCTGTGTAATCCTCAGCCGCCGCTGGAAGTACAAAAACGTGAACCGCTTTCGGAGCTCCCAGAAAAGCTCTCTTAATGTAGGCTTTATTGTCTGCTGACAGATCAGTCGGAATAGAGTCAACACTCTTAAGAACATGAGAGCCGTTACTCTTTGCATCCTTAACAATGATACCTACTAAGCCGCCTGTACCTACAGAGATAGTAGCTATTGCTTTCTTTGTAAATTCAATTACAATATCAGGTAATCCCATTATCTTTTATCCTCCTTAATTCTTTCTTGTATTCATTTCCAGATCAATCTCTTGAATCAGTTCATACTCTTTCTCCTGTTTTGTATCCTCTGTAAAATCAAGCCCTATTTTTGTATAAAGGCTTTTTTCTGACAGCCGGATCTCTGAGGAGTATGAGGTTAATTTAGCGTAACGCTGTTTTTCCCGTGATCCTTTCTCTGAGATCACCGGGATAGCTCCGGGCAATAAAAAAAGAGCCTTAAGCTCTTCCCTTACTTTGTATAACCTCTCAGAGTAAACTTGCTCTGAGGCGTTTAGCCTCCCAAAGTAGACTATCTGGTATATAGGAGTATCCCTATATACATTTTTGTTTAATAAATTTGTCCCCTCTGTAGCAAGAGTTACTAAAAAAGAGGGACGTTGAAAGCCCTCAGGTACATCCTCAATGTATACCGGAACTCCTCTGTATTTATTAGCTAACAAGCTACAAATACTGTTTAAGAGCCTCAAATCATCCACCTCCCTCAATCTCTCTTCCTATCTGTTGCATAAAGCTCTCCCCTATGGTCTTAAGCCGGGGCTCTGCCTGTCTCATACCATTCTCAAGGAAGTGTTTACCGGGTATATACTTTTCTTTCAGCATGATACCCTTTGTATTTCCGGGCTGGATATACTTACCACGCCCTCCGGCTGATAGATAAGAGATAGGTAAAAATCTCCTATGCTGTACATGACCGTCATTTACATATAGAGCATATTCTACATTAGTACCAATCTCAGCCTCATTCGGAGTAACCACTCCTACTTGAAAGCTACTTACAAGTCTTGAGGTATCTACCGGGATCAAAGGAGAGATCTCTGATAAACAGATGTTAGCCATTTTGTTCATGAGGACTAATTTCTTTTCCTCAAACTTATCAACTACACCCTGACATCTCTCTGTAAACTCTTTCCACCCCGGAACCTCAAATACTGCCCCCATGTTTATACCTCCTCTGTAGCGTTGAGTGGTATTTCTAAGTGTGTCCTCTTCTTATAAGGCTTATCAGCCACCGCCTTATATTCTGAGGATAAAATAATCTGTCCGTACTCATCCAGATCATAAACACACACGATATCTCCCAGACGGATATCACTCTCAGGATCCATATACAGAGAAAATCCTGTATAATTGGCTTTCTGAGGCTCTAACTGTGTGGTGCTGTTACTATCCTTTGTCATCATCAAAGCACATTCATAACTCCCTACATCAGTCAGAGTATTGACAGGTCTGTTATACTGCCCCAGAGTGGAGCTATAACGCTTTACTATACACTGTTTGTCATAATAAAACATTTCTCATCACCTCCGGGGAATCAGCCTTGTAAAAGGATACAAACGCTGTTTAATACTATCCGGGAAATACTCCTGAAATGAGGTACTCTCATCTCCTAAATTCTGTGAGCTGTAACCCTCAGCCTGTCTCTTTCTGTACCGGGCTAACACAAGATCCTCCAGCACACTATTGAGCTGTTTAGGGAAAATATCCTCCCCGGTATCAGGATCAAGAAAGTTATCTCTACAAACAGCCTCAATATCTTCACGGGCTTTCTCCATGTAGACAGAAAGGAGCTTGAGCTTTTCCTCATTATTTGAGGATATTCCCAGAATGATCCTCACTCTTTCTAAGCTGTCCATAGGATCACACCCCCTTAGTCCTCAATAAGCTCTACATCATCAATCTCTAAGAGAGCTCTTGCTACAGCCGGATCAGTAGTTGTATACTTACCAGCCATAAACTGAACACCCAGAGAGGAGACTGTCAGATACTTGTTAGAGGATCTCAGGTTATATACCTTAGCCTCAGCTTTTGCCTCTGTGGGCTCCTGTACGGCTTTCTCAGCCGCTTTAGTTGTACCAGCCATTACTTTTACCTCCTTGAATTTCTAAGCCTTTAAACAGGCTCTTATTTTGTGATATTGGTGAGCTTAGCACCGGAATAGCTGTTTAACAGCTTGATTGTACTTTCATTCAGAATATGTCCTTTGAAGTAGTCACCATTCTTAGGGAGCATCTCAAAGAAAGTACCTCTCAGCTCAGCAATCTCTACCTGATCTAAGTCAAGGATCAGCATTGTGTTAGCGTCCATATGACGATCAAGTACCAGATTGAGAGTACCGAAATCACTTTCGATCTTCTGTACTGTGATACCAAGAACCTGATTAAGTCCCTGTTCTGTATTGATACGGATATTACCATCAGCTTTAATCAGGCTGTTGATAATTCTCTTTGTACCAGCGTTTACAAATGTGAAATACTCACCCTGAGAGCCGTGATCCCACATTTTCTGCATAGCATCCAGCATAAGAACCTCTGTAAGTCCCTCTGTTGCATCAACTACGTTATCTGCATTAACGAGGTTTACAAGTCCGTTCATCTGACGGGGTACAGTTTCACTACCAGCCGCCTTAGTACCATTCAGGAAGTACCACTCAAGATCTCTCTTTGTCTCAATCAGACGATCATTGATCTCAGCCTCAAAACTTTTACCAATGCCCTTAGGATTAAGAGCCTGAGCTGTACCAGATACCTGAGTTACTTTCTCAATGATCTGACAGAGGTTAGAAAGAGTAGATCTGCTGGACTTGATAGGATCACCAGCCTCAGCACCCTCCAGCTTAAGAGTACCTCTTGTTTCATTCAGTTTTCTTTCTCTCCAAGTTACTGTAATATCAGTAGCCGGAACTACAGCCCCCCTACCCATTAACAGAGTAGTAAGAGGAGTATCAGTCGGAGATGTGAGTGCAATCTCTTCTCTAAGATCAACAACCTCATTCTCCAGAAAATCCTTACGTTTTAACATTTCTGCCATTTTAAATTTTCCTCCTTAAATTTTTGTTATTCCTCACTGAACAATCCGCTCAGTTTTTCTCCGATCATGCCCTTGACATTCCCGGTCTTTTTGTAATCACTGTAAGACTTATCTCCAGTCTTTTCCTTTGAAGCTGGAGGAGTATGTCCTTTCAGAAACTCAGCCTTTTCTTTTGCAACCTGTTTCTTAACCTCAGCGTCAAAAAGCTCTTTCATGCCCTTAATTCTTTCTGTGAGCTTTTTCTTTCTTTCCTCTTCATCAGAAATAAGAGCCAGATCTTCTACAGCAACCAGATTTCTAAATCCTGTATCAAGTCCAAGCTCTGCCACAGCATCCACTACATCAAGTCGCAAACCTTTGATTGTGAGCTCATGCTCTTTTCTTGCGTTTTCAGCGGCTCTCTCTTCATCTTCTGCCTTACGCTTTTCATCCTCAGACATTTTCTCAAGAGCGGCTTTCTTTTCCTGATCCTGTTTCCATTTCTTTTGTGCGGCGGTAACTCTCTGATTTGCCAGCTTTTCATAGTTAGCCTTTAACTCTGCCTCTACTTCTGCCCTGATCTGTTCCTCAGTCTTAACAGCCCCGGAGCCTGTTTTACTGTCTTTTGTCTCAGTGCCAGTATTGGTAGTGGTCTTTTCCTCTGTAGAAGTCTCTACAGTAGTTGCTGTTCCTTTTGTTTCGTCCATTGTATTAAATCCTCCTTTTTATAAGTTTTAAGATGTAAAACCCCCGTAGGTTTTCTACATTTAACCCTCTATACATATGTGTGTTTACTTCCTATAAAATCAGCCTATTAAGTGGGGAAAAGACAAAAAAAAATGAGGCTATCAGCCTTTTACAGCCAATAACCTCATTTCTTCTACACAATCAGTCCCATAAAGAACCTTTTCCCGGTAACTTCTCTAACACTTCATAAAAGTGGGGAATATCTTGTATTTTCTTCCCGTCCTTTATTTGTTCAAGTACCTCAATCTTTTCATCCAGTAACTCCTCACTGTCCACATCAAAATAAACCATTTCAGGAATACCAATAGCGTAACTTAAGAGTCTCATAATCTTCATCAGCTTTTCTTCTTTACTCATAGTTTAGCTACCTCCTTTGCCATATCTTCTACACATTGCCTAAGGGCTTTAACAATTTCAGGATGATCCTCAGCTAAGATCTCAATAAGCTCAGGGTGTCCTATGCTTAAAGCGGCATAGTTAGCCAAACTCTCTGAGCAATTAGGGTTACTTCTATGTTTATCCTGATAATATGAGGATCCGTGTCCGTAAAGTACCTCTCCCGTATCTCTAAATACACCATTACTTATAGCATCATAAATATCCTGTAATCCAGATATTCCACCGCCTTTAAAGCTCCTTATTTCCTTATCGCTTTCTGCAACAATTTCTTTCCAAATCTTTTTAGCTGTGCTGTTAAACTTCTTTGCGTCAATCTTCCCAGCATAATACTGTTTATCCAGTTCTGCTATCATTGTATCATACTTTTCATGTCTTTTTTTGTTTATCTTCTGATAATACTCAGAAAATTCAGTAAAGAGCTTTTTAGCTCGATCTCCAATTTTAGGAGTAGCCTTATCAAATGCTCCTATAAGCGGCTTATAAGACTCAGAAAACATCTTGTTAGGATATTTAACCTCCCCCCTAACAGATAACAGCATATCAAGAAAGTGCATTTCCTCATGTAAACTTGTATCACAAGTACCAACAAACTTAGGATCTATTTTAGGAATACCCACATCTACACACCACTCAAAGTTTTTTGTAAGTGACCGCTTAACCCTATGCTCCCCATGTGTTACCTTAATCACAACATCATCAGGCAATTTTTCACATAGTTTATCCATATTCTTGTACAATTTCAAGATATTAGGATCCGTCACATTTTGAGCATTAACATAATCTAACAGAGCTTGAGTGTTTTTAGCCTCTGTCTTTTTGCTGTAAAATGCCTCCGGGTAATCTGTGAGCTTGACCTCTGTTTTCTCCAGATCTGTCTTAGCAGTATCCGCTGTAACCTTAGCTTTTATAATCTCTTCTGACTGTTTAGCCTCCTGAGCCGCCTTAATCCTTGCCGCCTCTTTCTCTTTCCATTTCTCATAGTTCTCAGCCCCTCTAACGGATCCGGTAAGCTCATTTAGCTCATTATCCTCAAAGGTATCCTTTACTACAGGAATATACCAGCATCTACAATTAGGGTGTCGAGGTAAAGAGGGCTCCTCCCCCAGCTTATACACTTTCCCGTGATCTTCCTTGCATAAATCACAAGTCCGGCTGTCTCCTCCATTGTTAGCCGCCATATAGCGAACCTCTCCAACATTCTGATCCTCAAAAGCCGCCGCCTGTGAGGAGTATGTTACCCTCTTTGTTTCTGTCCGGGCTATTCTCATAGCATTATATTTTGAGGTATTGATGTTAGCCCCTACTCTATCCGCTATCCTGTCCATGTCCTCTCCTAAGATCATGGACTGAGTAAGCCCTACCCTTAAGTTTCTCCCCAGCCTGTCCTTATCTAACCATAAACGATCTGAGAACATAGCCCCAGACCACGGGTAATCAAGTGTATCCTGTATCAGACGGGGATTAAGCATATTAAAGCTACTCTTTACTGTCTGAGTCTGTCCTAAGGTGTATACCGTCCTCAAGAACTGATCTGTATAGATATTCTGGAGATTAGTTCTAAACACGGTATTCTCCTGTTTACCCAGCTTAATCAGCTCTTTATTGATCTGTTCAAAAAGTCCTCTACTCCGGGTGAGGGCTGACTGGTTCGCATAGCTCCACTCTCCTCCAGCTTTCTTTACTTTTGCGATAGTCTCAGCCACGTTTCCTAAAATTTCTTTCTGACAGGATCCATAGATAGAGGCTAAGACTTTATTTAACTTTTCAGCATCCTCAAAAGCCCTCCTGTTATTCCTCATAAAGTCCTTTTGTCTCTCATCTATGAGTTTAGCTCTCCTGATCCCGTCCTGTCTCAGGATCTCCCTCTGTTCTGGAGTGAGCTGAGAGAGTGGAATCCCGTACATTTTCCTTACTGCTTCATTCACATAGTAGCCACTCACCACTTACCCCTCCTTTATTCCTCATTTACTCCACTGTTATTCCTCATAAAAGGGTTATTCTGAGGAGCATTAGTGTTAGGGAACTGTACTTTGCTATCATCCTCAGCATTTTGGAGAGAATATGGATCAAACTCTTTCATATTCTCCTTTTTCTGAGCTTTTACCTTTTCAAGTACCTCTTTTGGGTTATCCACAAACGGTAACAGGGCTAACAGAGTCTCACTGTCAACCTTTCCATCCAGTTTTACTACTGTATCCACAATCTCTGTGATATTTGCCGGGATGTTTCTCTTAAATTCCAGCTTTAAATTACGCATTTCAACATCTTTCCCTGTTACTACCTTGATAGGTACGGCTAAGAGCTCTACCAACTGCCTGATAGCCTTATCCATCTTTCTCTCTTTTGTGATACACTTAGTCTCCAGCCCAAAGAGCTTAAATCTGATAGCAATACCTGAGAGATTTCCGGCGAAATTCTCATCTGACAGATCAGGAACCTGAGCAAATTTGTAAATATTCTTTTCCAGTCGGTCTAAGTGGCTGTTGATAGCATCTGTCTGGATCTCTTTAGTTACAAACTTCATATCTCCAGAATCAGTGATCTCTACAATGCCCTCCTCTTTGAGCTTCTGCATACTATCCCCATTCATTACCATGTCTTTGATTACAAGGTAAGCGTTACGGAAAGCCTCAAACTCATCTGAAATATCACTCATTACCCTGTCATAGTCGTTTATGAGGCTCTCAATCTTCTCAAGATCACTCATCTCCTCCTCATTGTTGTACAGGGTAACAATAGGGATTCTACCAAAGATATGAGGCTCCTCTCTTACAAACTCAAAGCCCTGTACCCGTGGGTTTGAGGTATCATCTGTTCTCTTGAAAAGCTCCATCTTTGTATCACTCCATACCTCAGCATAAAGTGTAGTTCTGTCTGTATCCTCTGTATCAATCGCATACAGACGGATCTTGTAAAGAGCCTGTTTTGTGGAGCTGTTGGCATACACTATAATCACATCCTCAGCCTTGAGCCGGATAATCTTTGTTTTACCTTGCTCATCCTGATACACTAACAGATGAGAGATACTCTTAATCATGCACTCTTTACCCCACTCCATGAAAAGATCATCTCTGTAGTTCTCCTGTAAAATCCCGTCAAGCTCATCCTGTACCGCTGTATCTGTAGTCTTAAGCTCTTTCAGATCTACTCCTACATCAGCCTCAGCCGTTTGAGTGCCTACCGCCTTATTTTCTTTCTCTGTGTAGTTAATAGTAATAGGATTTCCTAAGAAATAACCTACTGTTGTATCAATAATCTGACCGCAAAAATCATTTGCAATCTTATTACACGGCTTATTCTTTCCTTTCATTCTTGCTCTCTTAAAGATCTTAGCCTTACCCTCATAGAGTTTCTGATACTTCATGTACCGGGGCTTGATCTTTCTAAAATGATAATCTACAAGATCATCCAGCAAAGCCACATTAAAGCGGCTCTCTTTCTTCTCAATGTTAAATTCATTGTCTATAGGTCTTTTTGTTATCACTGTTCTCATCCTCCTCTTTTCACGCAATAAAAAAGAGCCTCCTCCGGCTCTCCTGTTAAATGTTAAAATCTTCTCTATTCAATACTCTTACTGAGTTACCCTGATCCGCTACTGTTAAGGCAAAGTCTAAACCATCAAATAAATCATCATGATCTACTTCCGGGAATAGTAACAGACATTCCTCAAGATCATCCATACCAATCCTAAACCATACCTTACCATTCTCAAATAATGCTGATCTTCTCATTGCTCTTGTTACCTTATCCTTACTTGTCTGAATATTGATTACAGGTAACAGGCTGAGTCTCCTGATCTCCTGAGCAAGAGATTTCTGATACTGTACAGTCTCCACGCCTATTCTCTCCACCATAGGAAACTTATTCTTTCCATAGTCCAGAATAGCATTAAGCTGAGCATTAAAAGTAAGTCTCTCCTTTAGGTAATCCAGCACATAGACATTTTTATTTTTATCCACGCCTATTACCGTTAATACAAAGTAATCATTGTTACTTGTCTCATCCTCTGATATTGCCAAGTCAGCACCCATGTAGATCCTTACCGGAATCCAGTAAGGCACTCCCTGAGAATCTAATACCTTAACCCTTACTCTGTTGAGGTCATAATCAACCTCATACTCCTCAAAGTGTTTGAAATACTTGTATTTAAAGATCTTACCTTTAGCAAGCTCTGTATTGTTCTGGTACTGCATATTAAAGATAATCAGTCCAGCCTCTTCCCTGATACTCCTCAGCTTCTCAAGGCTAAACTTAGACTCCCAAAGAGAATACTCCTGACCGTCCTTAACTGTGATAGCTTGCTGTACATTTACTTTGTAGTTCCTACTCTTAATCAGATCCTCATACAGATCCATAGGGCTGTATCTTGTCCCCAGAATGTGAATCTCTCCATCCGGCTCAAGTGTAGGGTACAGGGAACTATAAAACCATTCCTTTAAAACCTTTCTCTGAGCCTCTGTACGTGCGTTTTCAAAGCCTACTAAGTCATCACCTATAATTATATCGAAATGCTTAGAAACTACGGCTCCTGAGGCTCCTAACGCTGATACAGTAGCCTCTTTCTTAATCACTGTCCTCCGGTTTACTGTAAACTCTTTATCATTCCATACATTGTCCCGGCTTTTCTTCCAGTCTCCGAAAATACGGATCAGATTTACATTTTGCTCAAAGTGGGTACGAATCTCCTTTAAAAATGCACTTGCCTGAGTCTGTGTCTTTGATCCGATCATAATTCTTATATCCGGGTTCCTGAGTACCTTTGTGATACAGAAATCCACATCACCAATAGTAGATTTACCATGTCCACGGGGAGCAAGATCCATAGAGGCTTGATTATCTGATACATTGTGAATGATACTTGCGTGTAAAGGCTGGAGGGATCTACAGGTTATGTATTTACACACTGTATAGTATGCTGTCTCAAAATCCGCTGTTAGAATGATCTCTTTTATGATCTTGTCTTTCTTTGACTGTTCTAACCATACGCTATCTAATACATTCACCTTTATATCCTCCTTTCTTACGAACTAAAAAGAGGAGCCTTTTGAGCCCCTCTTTGCCTTTAATGTATAACCTTTACTACTCTTATGATACTCAGTACCATTAACACGATCCACGCTAACAGATTACAAGCTAAAATGTTTTTCTCCTCATCTTTTCTTATACAGAAATACTTGTTATTCTCCATTATCATAAACAAGCTCCAGACAGCTCCCAGAGCCCACAGGATCAGATTTACCATTCTCATAGCTACTTCATAATTTATCATCTTTTCTTCCTTTCTGCTTCATACCTCAGATCTGAGAGGATACGATCACAATATTTACATCTGTACCCTCTTCCCGGCTTCTTTATCACCCTATGTCTCTTGAGATATAAAGCCCCTCTGCACCGTTTACCTATTTCCTTATACTCCTCATTGCCCCTCATGCTATTTTCTTCTCCTTACTCTCTGGAGCTGACCTATCTCAAACTCCTTTTCTGTCTTATCTGCCAGATCCATTACAGTTACTATATCCCAGTCTGATATAGCTAAGACTCTAAGCCTCCGGCTTGTGTTCTTCTTCAATGTTACTATCTGCCCCACTCTCATCACCGCTACCTCCTACTACACACATACAGATCATACAGATACCGCTAAAGGATCCTACAATAAATGAGATGATACCAATAAATACACAAAATCCAATACTTACCATAGCTTTTACCTCACAAAAAGAGGAGAGCCGCCGCCCTCCCCCTCATCTTTCTTTTATTCTGTTACAAGATCATCAAATACTACCGGGATCTGTCTCTTTACTTCCTCCAGTAATGGAACCATAACCTCTAACATCTGAGGATGAGGCTTTCCTGTCACCCCTACAGCTCTCAGCTTAAAGATGTTCCTCCACTCCCTGAGGTTTGCTGTTACTACAATCTCTGTCTTAAGACTGTTAGGTAATACCGCTCTTGCCTCCTGAGGGCTTGCTCCCCACTCTAACAGACACAAATATCTATCCTCAGCCTTACAGCAAGCCTCAACCCATGCGTTATACTTCCAAGGCTCTTTACCCCGGCACTCTTTGAGATAAAAGGGCTCAATCACTGAAATCTCTCCCTCATGCCCGTAATTACAGTATCTTGTACTCTCCTGAGCAAATGAGGCTATTCTGTGCCTTACAAGCTCATGTGATACTCCACGGTCTACTGTAAACTTAACTGAGAGATCATAATGTACCAGCATTTCATCATAAGAAAGATCCCCATAGAATAACTCCCTTACTTCCCCTCCAGTAGTATAATATAAGGTCACATTTCCCTCTAATCGTTTATGTATAGCATCAAAAATAGGAGAATATCTCATTTGATTAAAAACATCAAATAATACAGTATTTACTCCTACCTCATTATTACAACAAAGAATAAAAAACTCTAACCATGCTCTCATATTCCCGGAAACAATGTTTCTATGAGAAAATCTTACTGAGGTAAGTCTAAGCATAGGAACCGCTCCGCATCTCTCCGACAACTCAGATAAAACCCATCTAAGATCCTCATATATAGGATTACCTACCTCTAAAATTACCTCCCCATGTTCTAACATAGCAAAATGCTTACGATTAACCAGAGCTCCTATCATTTTTCTGTAGCTATCCGGTGTAATCTTATCCTCAGACTTATAACACACCCTTGCTACTCTCTCAATCTTCTTTAATGTATTACTACCATCAATCGGATCAAATACCTCAAACCCGGCTTGTACAATTTTCATTGATCTTTTCCTCCCATGCCTCTGATAACATATCTACAGCCTTATCAATACTTATACCTCTCGGTACACTCAGGTGAAAATCTACTGTATATCCGTCCAGCACATCATTAACACCCAACTGCTTCATACAGTAATCATTACTCATCTTAGAAACCAATCCCCTAAAGCCTCTGTAGAATCTCAAAGCCCTACTAATCTCAGCATTTTTCTGAGTGATCTCCTCAAGCTCTTTCTGCTCCTCCTCAGTGAGTCCTCTATCAGCCTCCAGAGCTTCAATCTCAAAGCTAAGAAACTCTCTTGCTTTCTTGAGATCCTGTACAATATCATCCTTTCTTCCGGCTCTTGCTATGTACTTAACCGCTGAGCCCAGATTAAAGTTAAGCCCCCACTCCCGGATCACATCCTTAGGCTCAAACTTACTGAAACAATAGTGATCTGGTCTTTTTACCATGTCTTTACTCATCTCTTTTTACCTCCCTGTTTCTCTTCTTTAGGAGCTCCTATCAGCAACTCCCTTTTCTCCGGCTCTTCACTCTTACCTGTTACCATCTCTCTGATGTATCTATGAGGAACATTACAGTTAATAGCGTTAAGCATCTGATCCCTCTGAGTACATCCCTTTACCAACTCATAAAAAGTAGAAAACTTAACCTGTACTCTGTCCTCAGCTCCAAAAGCATCAGCTAATCCCATGATCTTCTCCTCCTATCTGACAAATGACCAAAGAGTATAAATAATTGATACCAAAACTATCCACCGCCCTGTACTTATCAACTTTCTCATTCTCCTGATCTCATGTAACATATCCTCACAAGATTCTGCATTACAACTGTAAGCATCCATCCCCATGTTATAATAGCCTTTTCCTAACAACTCATTTATGAGCCTCTGATAATGTCCATTTAACTCTCTGTGGATCTGATAAATAGGACACTCTTTTTCTTTTTCACAATTCATTTACACATCCCCCGGCTTTCTGTTGTTTGCTTTCTCAGGATCAAAGCCCTCCGGGTATCTTGCCTTGAGCTTGTCCACGTTCATCTGTAAGATCTCATCAAGATCAAAACCAAAGCTCTCACATAACATAGCTACATACCACATTACATCCCCCAGCTCTTTCTTTAAGTGATACTTGTCCATTTTCTTCTCATGGAATACACATTTCTTAACCATGTCCAGCACTTCCCCGGACTCTCCAGCTAATCCTAAGCATCCATTGAGGACTCCTCCCAGATCCAGCCCCTCAGTGTCCTCTCTGACAACATTCTGATTATGTAACCATTTCAAATCACGAGTCAGCACTCCAGAGATCACTCTGTCTGTTGATTTACCGTCATTTGTTCTCATTGCTAAAGCCTGATACTCATTTCCTGTCATTTGTTTTTAATCCTCCTCATCATTTCTTTATGCTGTGGTACGCCGATCAGCTTAATAGATACCTCTCTCTTTCTTTCTACGTCCTCAAAGTATTCATAGGACATTACATAGTAAGGAGTATTATTAAATCTTACCCGGCTATTGATCTGGAGCTCATACCCATATTTCTCTACATAAGCTGTAGCCTTTTTGAGCTTTCTCTTTCTATGACTCTTGATAATAGCTCCTATAGCTCTTGCAAACAGCTTTACTCCTCCAGCCAATAAATCCACTATCCCGGCTCCAATATACTTAAAGCCCTTTGTAATCTTTCCCATGATCCTTTACCTCCTGTGTGATCCTTGCCTCTCAGCTTACTTACACTCAGTAATAACCGTCTTAAATGCCATTTTTAGACAGGCATTAACTTTTTGTGTATATTTCACAATCGGTATTTATAAAACCATAGGGATTTTTTCCTTTAAAAAGTAATCTTGCACAATAAATTAGCTCCTAAGAGCTTTCATCTCCTCTTTGATACTGTCAGCTACAGCAAAAATAGCCTTTCTATCCTCCTCAGTAAGTTCTATTTGCTCCTTATTCTCCTGAGCTACCCTGTCTGTAGGATCTCCTAAGAGTAACAGATCCAGCTTAACCACTCTCTCAAAGTCCTGTATATTCTTGATCTTAACCTTTCCAGCCTTGAAATCCTTTACAAACGCCGCTACAAGGGCTCTGATAACCTTTCTGTACTCTGCTTTTACGTCCAATACTGCATTAGCTGTAGAGCCTTTTTCCGCTGTTTCTTCAATTTCTTTCTGTAAAATACGGTCTTTCCACTGAAATTTACGGCTCCATTCCCCTATAGTACGGGTACTTTTACCACAACTGTTAGCTACAGCCTCTAAGGATCTCTTTTCTCCCATGTTATAGTAAAGCTCAAACGCTGTTTTCTGAGCTTCTGTCTCTTTTTGGCTCTTCTTAGGCACTACTGGAGCCTCAGCCTCCTGATTCTGCCCTTTTTCCTCTACCATCAGCTTTTAAACCTCCTTTCTCCTCACTCACTCCTCCCTTTGTTTGTTGGGAGGGTTCTCTTTAAAATTGCTTTAAATGTATATCAATTTCATAATATTTAGCTCAAAGGCTCTAAAAATATGACATTCTTTTATTACCTCTTATGTCTTTACTACTATGTTACTCATTATTTCTTTTCTTTTTGGTATTACTGTTTCTGCTTTTATCCCTGTATTTATCAGTATTTTCTCTTTCCCCGGCAATACTCTTTTTCCCCGGATTTCTTCATCCTCATTTCTATGAATTTCATAAGGCTATGCAATATAAAATGAGGTACTTTTCCTTTCCCCGGATCTGTACCTCATTTCTCTTTACTTCCACTCTTCTACTTTGAAATCTTCCGGTACTTCTACATCAGATAATGCTAACAAGTCCTCTCTGCTCCCCAGCATCATCTTTTTAAGCATCTGTAACCGCTCAATCATCACATCCACGCTCTCTACCTTGTTAAATACCATGAGAACCTCTGAACCTAAGATACTATAATCAGGATTTCCTCCCTCAAAGGTTCCTATCTCCCGGCGTTCACAAGTTTCAAGACATAACATACCATAATCCGGCTTTTCGTCCCCTACATCTTCTCTATGAGCAACTGGAGTAATCATAATATCACCAGTTCCAAAAGTTAATTTACTTCTACCCTCAATCATCCTGTTTCTCCTCTTCTTTTCCCGGACACACCTTACACTCTAATCTGTTATTTAATCTCCTGAGCTCTAAAGCTAAAGTATATATTGCCCGGTTCATTGACTTTCGCCGCTCTTCCTCCAGCTTCTTCTCTCTTTTGATATTTACCAGAGTAAGCACATACTCAGCAAGTAAACAGATACAGAACACATAAGGACTAAAATAGATCATATATGCTAAGATCTTCCCTACCATTTTCTTTTACCCTTTCTTCCGGCTACCTCTCTTGCCATTATGCCGCCATGTAATTTAAGATAATTGTTTGTGATCTTCATACCATACATAAGACTCAGCATATCATTTCTCTTAAGCCTAAAATCACTGAAAGTAACTGTCAGCTTCTCAGGAAAGCTAAGAGCTCTGTCCCTGAAATCCATATCAAGCTCTACTGTCTCAACTATCTCCTCACATTTATCTGCTACCTTTTTACCGTCAATATATAACGCTCCTATATACCTCTCTTTAACAGCCATGTTACAAATCCCTCTCCCGGCTCAGCCTCTACATACTCATTGTATCTGTTACTCAGCATGATTAACTCATCCTGTGTAATCCTTACACTGTTGGATCCAAACCTCAGCATAGGGAGAGTAGTTTTCTTTTCTTTCGGTTCCTCCGGCTCTATGTCCTCCAGATCCTCCTCATCTTTTAAGAGATCTGTAAGATCTACGTCTGAAAAACCAGTAAGAGACAGATCATAGTCAGCATCTAACAGATCCTCCAGCTCTTCCTTGAGTAAATCCTCATCCCAGAGAGCTAACTCTGATAACTTATTATCTGCCAGCCTGTAAGCTCTTTGCTGAGCTTCTGTGAGTCCATCTACAACTATGTAAGGTACTCTTTCCATCCCGGCTAAGATAGCCGCCTCTCTTCTTGTATGTCCGGCAAGAATCACTTTCTCCTCATTTACAAGAATAGGATTAGTAAAACCATACTCCTCAATGCTCCTCAATGCTCCTCACTACATCATCAATAGCAAGTCTGTTATCCCGTGGATTCTTTTCATATGGGATCAGCTCCTCAGGACTGCAATACTGTACTTCTCTTTCTTTCATATCCATTGTAAATCTACCTCCTAAATCTTCCTTTTTTACTTCCTACTACTTCAAACAGCTTTCATAAATATAGTGTAAGTATTTCATAAAAAGTCAGCCTTATTGTCTTGTTACATTCAAATAATCCAGATCTACATTAGATACACAAGTAATAGGGATCTCCTTTCTCTGCCTACTTACTTCCTGATCTGGAGTGAGGTAAGGATGTTTTATCATCTTTGCCTTTCCCCGGCTCATGCTTGTGTAATACGGATCGTGCTCTCTTAGCCACTTGTCGGCTGGATCTTCTTCTCTTTTTCTTATTCTTCTCATCCTTACTGTCCTCCTTTTCCAGAAATCTACAGATCCTCTTAAGAGCTCTCTGTATATGCACATTTACCGTCTGCTTTCCACATCCCAGTACATAAGCTATCTCATCCTGTCTGTATCCCAGTCCTAACACATAGATCAGAGAAATAAACTGAGCCTCTGTTAATACTCCTCTGTTGATCCGGCTTACATCAAAGCCAACCTTTTTATTTTCTCCAAACTCTGTAATACTTACACCTATTGCTGTCTGTAGATCTACTAATATAGCTGAGGCTACTGTATCTCCTCCCTCAGCCAGTTTCTCCACCATTCCCCAGCTTGATATTATTTTCTTTACTGCCTCTGTATCACTGTAATCAATCTCCAGCAATCTATCATTTGTTGTCTTTACCCTCACGGCTCCCAACTTAATCACCTCTTTCTTATATGCTCCATCACTCTGTAAGGAACCTCAACAACCAGCCCTTGAGGATAAGATTTCAATACTACCTCAGCTCTCCCTTTCTTGAGCTCAGTGATTACTCCATAACTGTAATCAGCATCAAGAGGCATCATATACTTTATCAATTCGCCCTCTTTAAACACGTTATCCTCCTCAAAAATAAAGAGACAGAAAGTTATAAGCTCCTGTCTCTCCTGTTTATTCTCCTGATCTGATCCTTTTTAATCCTGTGATAGCCCTTTGCATCCCGGAGATCCTCCCCTCCAGATGTTTTAAAGTCTTATCAATATCCTCCGGCTTATCTGAGTACCAATATCCACGGCAAGAACTACAAACCGGGTATCCGTCACTCCTTAGGCAATTTACCACAGCCCTAAGACTCTCTTTCTTTAAATTAAATAACTCACATATTGCCCCACTCTTTACCGCTATGCTTTCCTCATAGTGAGTAGTCTTAAGATATTCTAAAACCTCAGCCGCTTGATCTGAGATCCACACGTTTTTAGTTTCTTCCATGCCTTACACCTCCTTATAGTGATAACCAGAGATATAAGATTTTTTAGACAAAAAGAGAGCTAAAAAGAAACTTTTTTTCTCCTCAGCTCTCCGGTTATTTACTCAACTAATTCAAATCTGTATAATTGTTTTGCCTCAGGGTATTTCTTGTGATCCACCTCAGATAAAAACATCCATAAAGGTCTATGCCAGACCTTGCCATCTGTACACACATAAACTACACTGTAACTACCTACGCTCTCTGTATCCTGAGATACAGCTAATATCCTTACTTTTTTCCCGGTCTTAAAGTGTTTCCATATTTGCCCCGGCTTTACTTTTCTGTTATTGTCTACCTTATGTACATTTGCTTTAAAATACTTCTCACACTCTGCAAGATCACAATTTCTGTAGTTGAGTGGGTTCTCATCATCCCAGCCCTCTACCTCTGCTGTCTCAACGTGTAAATGTTGAGAGCTCAGATCCAGCCGCTCCTCAAGCTCTGTTACAATATCCTCCTCAAAATACTCCTCATTTATATCTACCAGATAACCACTTATTTTATGTAAAAATGCCATGTTTATAATCCTCCCATCTCTTCCCGGATACTTCTCTCACAAGCCCCATCAATAATTTTACAGATCTCAATATACTCAGCTTTTGTGAGAAAAACTCCTCCTGTAATATTATGTATAATAGCTCTCAGGTTCCTGTTATCTATCATTGTTACCATCTCTTGATCCAATTTCTTTTACCTCCTCATAATTCCATACACAAACACATTCACCGTTCTTAACCGTACACTTAACCCTTTCTAAAATTACATCTTTCTTCGGAATTTCACCAAAGTGTACACAAAAATAAATAGGAACTCTATCAGCTATAAACTTCTGTACCTCATTTGATAACAAAGTGTCTCCCCAGAAATACACATCATGTCCAAAATATGAAAAATCAGCACCTACAACAAAGATACCAGAAAAAGTACATAAAATTTCTGACAATAGTTCTTCAACATACTTTCTTGAAAATATCATTCTCTACCATACCTCCAACTTTCTCATAAAAATTCTCCATCCTCCCCCCCCCAGCCATTCTACACTCATTGCCCCAGTTTCCTCCTTATCAACGCTCTTACACCTTTTGCTTTCAAGTCTGGTAAATCTACCAGCGGATCCTCTAAGCCTCCCAGAGACTCAATTACAGCCTCCAGAGCCACTCTACACTTATACAAATCTTCCATAAGACTATCCTCAATCACATAATAGTCTTTCCCATCTCCAAAAGAGATAGCTAAAGCATAGTCTTTCTTTCTCATGCTGTAGGCTTGCTCCTGAGCCTTTTCTAACCATGCTTTTTTAACTGAGATAGATTTACTCTCTACTGCCTTTGTCTTTGCCTCTATAAAAAGATCTGAGGTAATTACATCCCCTTTCAGGAAAGGAGTAGAGCCGGATCCTATCACCTGTCTCCCTCCTATATTCCTTGCAAGCCTTTTCTCCTGTTTATCACTCAGCTTTCTTGTGTTCATACTTTCCCACCTCCTCTACAGGTATTGCTTTTGCTGTAAATCTCCACTTACGGGCATCATCACCAATCATATAAAAGAGTCTTGCCTCAGCTAACATAGGGGTATCCTCAGCAATTCCAAACTGAAAACATTTCTTTGCTGTATTCCAAATCCCGTACTTTCTCCCGTTTCTGCCTCTGTAGTATTCTCCTCTTTTCATTCCTCAGCCTCCTGTAAATCTTTCTCCATAATCAGTAAATAAGAGTATCCGGCATAGTTTGTATCAGTGCCTCTCTCAACTACTTTCTTTCTTCTTTTCTTTTCAAATCCCAGATCTTTCAATTTCTTAATGAGATCCTTGTTACCCTTTTCTTTTACAGTAAGCCCTACAGACTGTATAACCTTATCACCTCCGGCTGTGATCCGTGTGATCTCTAAGTCCTCTCTTATGGCTCTTAACTTCTCATTGATCTTATCCAGCTCTTTCTGATTCTTATAACCCACTGTCTTTTCCTCCAGTCTGATACCACCAATCTCTCACAGATCCGCTCTCAGTTTATTTATATCAAGCTCCCCATTCTGCCAGCGTGTATACTGATCCAGAACTGTGTCAAGAAACTCCTGTACTTTTTCCGGCTCATCTTTCCAGTATTTATCTATAAGCACATTACAGGGGAGAGTAAGTAAAAGCATCATAGCTGTATTGATAGCATCCGCTGTAGCCTCTTCTCTAACCTTTTTGAGCTTCTCTCTTACGTCAGCCTTTGCCTCATAATCAAGCTGATTTCTTAAGGTTCCGGGAGTATAGTTATATACAGGCGGCTTACTTACTTTCTCACCTTGTCTCTTCGCTCTCCGGCGTTCTGCCCTGTTCATGTATTCCATGTAAAACAACCCCCACTCTCTTTAAACTTTCCTGTACATCAATAACTCTCTGGTTCGCTGATCCAACCCATCTCAGAGAGGTATCTCTAAGGTATTCCACATACTCACCATCTACCAGTACATCAATCTTTCTCAGGATCTCAGGATATAACCACAAGATTTCCTCCCACATATACCCTGTATAAATCCATATTGTTTTCCCCGGATACTTCCCTTTTATCTCCTCAATGAGCTTTCCTACCTCAGGAGCATTGTAAGGAGCTAAAGGATCTCCTCCAGAGAATGTTATACCTGAGATGTAATCTTTCTCTAACAGCTCAAATAACTCAGCCTTTGCCACCTCATCAAACTCTATACCACCCTTAGGATCCCATGTAATAGGATTCTGACAGCCTTTACAATGATGTTCACACCCGGCTAACCAGAGAACGGCTCTCAAGCCGTCCCCGTTTAACATATCGTCCTTAGTAATATTATGGTAACGCATTGTTATTCACCTCCACTACTGCTCCCACTGATTTCCTCAAGTTTAAATATGCACTAATTGTATTAAAATCATCAAAATTAGCCCCGACAACTAAATACAACTCTATCCCCAACACTTTTCTCAAATGTAAATTATATCTCTCAAGAATAAGAAAACATCTATGAGAAAATTCCTCCACTGTACAAGCTGTATAAGGAACTCCTATGTAACTTTTACACAATCCCTGTAAATCACCTATGGCGGCTACAATGAGATCCATTAACTCCTTTACACTCATTATCCCTCAGCCTCCAGATCATAATATACAAGCTCCTCTCCCTCAGGTAATGGACATTCATCCATACTCCACTTAAGAGACTTAACCGCCGCCCAGCCATAGCTCAGACTGTCTACATAATCCTGATTAAATACCCGGCTATCAATGTATAACCTGTCTGATTTACCGGATCTGTCAGACTCTTTCAGGTATGTATCTAAATGTCTCAGATCAGTGAGATCCCTCTTTACTGTCTCCATCTTTCCATGATGAATTGTATAAGTAATACCGTCCACAGCATCAATCAGCATCTTACAAGCCCAGTAACTTTTTAACTTTCTGCTACTTGCTGTATAGAGCCAGATCTTACCTGTATACCCCTGTAAACGTAATCTGTGGATCATCTCCACTACACGCTCAGACATTAACATAGGCTCTCCCCCGGTAATACAAATCTCCTCATACTTGAAAAGATCCTCAAAGCTCACCTTATCAATTAAGCCCAGTCTCTCATTACAGCATCCCTTACACTTCCGGTTACATTTCTTTGTAACAATCACTCTTGCTCTCATCTCATACCCTCCTACAGGTTATTATTTATATTTTGACGGATCCGCTTTAACTTAATCAGGATCTCCTTTTTACCCAGTCCAGACTCTCCTTTACTGATAACATCCTCCAGATCCTCTCTGGTAGTTCTAAGGAGTGATAAATACCCATCAGCGGCTACCTCTGCCTCTTTCTCCCAGTTCTCCAGAAACTCATCTACAGCCTCATCCTTTACCGCCTCAGTAAATCCCTCTATAGCCTCATACACATCCTCAGGGACTACCTCTCTGAGATCCTCTAACTTAAAGATCCACTGAGTTTTCCCGTCTTTCCCGGTTACTGGTAAACAGTCAGTATTATTAAATCTACCGTTCACACTCATATCTATCACCTCCTCACGGCTTTCTTGCTAAGAGTACAATCTGATTAAAGTAAAAATGTCTATCCATTGTATCCTTATAAGCCGCATACAGCCCGGATCTCTTAGCTACCGCATTTCTTACCTGTTCAATATCAAACTCTCTATCAAAGTTTCTTAGCTGAGTCTCCTCATGTTTATCTCTGATAATTACCAGTCTATCAATCTCCCGATCTGCCTCATCCATGAGCTTTTTCAGTCTCTCACCCTGTTCTTTTAATGTTATGGCTTTTACCTGTGCCAGCTTTACCGCTCTAAGCCATGTCTCAGGATCTCCTGACTTAATAACCTCATCAGGGTTTAACTGGTGATCCATACAATAACACTCAGCATCATACAGGTTTAGAAAAACCTTTTCTCCGGCTCCCGTATCTATCAGAAAATAGTGTTTAGCCTGTAGCTTTCTTACCTTGTCTCCTGAGTATAAATGCCCATCACTCAAATGAGCTCTCATTTACTTCCTCAACTCCTTTCTCATAGAGTAGTAACCAGAATCTCCCCAACTTTTAGACAAAAAAAAAGGAAGATCTCTAAAGATCTTCCTAAATTTCTCACTATTATTTAATTACAATATTGTCTGTATCTATGTAATCTGAAAATCCATCACCCTTGATTATGTGGAATTTTGTCTCTATATTTTCTACATCATCCATAGGATTTTCCTCAGCATCTTCCCCAAAGACTGTAAAACCGTCCTTAGCTTTCTTTCCCGGAGCAACCTCTATAGAACACATAGGATCTATCATAATCCCGTTAATGGACGTATCTCTAACCTGTACTGTGAGTTTCTGATCTGAGGTATTTTCTATCACAAAATTAACCTTGTATCCCATATTGCTCTCTTTCATTCCATCATAAGTAATAGTTAAGAGATCATCCTGATACAATACCCCATTCTCAGCCTCTTCCCCTTTCAGTTCCTTTAGCTCTGCCTGTAATTCTGCAATCTGAGCCTCAATCTCTGCAATTCTTTTTGAGTTATCTTCCTGAGCCATTACTGTAGTACCAAAAGGCACACTTAACGCTACTGATAACACTACAGCTAAAATTTTCTTACTCATAAATTATACCTCCTGTATATCCCTCAATATATTCCTCATTATACTACTTATTTACCGCCGTATCAATCACAAAACGAGCCCACGCCCTACTATCATCCTCTCCATACATTCTGTATATACAGTCCTAATATGGTACTCTCCAGTATTCTCTCCCGGCTCCCTCAGCGGTCAGCCCACGCCTCTCATACTTTCTCTCTATGTTCTGTAAATGATGTCTGAATTGATGTAAGAAACTCTCAAGCTCCGGCTCTGTGAGATATATCTCTCCTGTAGCCTGTACATAATTATCATCCCTTACCCAAACTGTTATAACCGGGATAGATACTTGATAGAGGTCTGAGAGCTCTGTGTTGAGCTCTCTCAATGCCTCCAGTTTCTCAAAAAGATCTCCTGTAACCCAGTCTGTTTTATTCATCAGATTTACTACCGGATCAATAGCCTTACTCTGCTTATAAATTTTCTTATACAGTTCTACTCTTTCATTGATTCTCATGACTTTCTACCTCCCTATCAGTCTCACCTTACACACATTATTTACAGCGTCAAGATCTGCCTCTACTTCCAGCTCCTCTAAATACTCTAAGATATTATCCTGATACCAATTCCCCTTAGTAACAAGAGATCTCCCTCTATAAATTTTTACCTGTGTTCTGTCATTTACTGCACCTAATACACATCTCATACTCATTACTGCCATAACTTCCACCTTTCCGGGAGCCCTCAGGCTCCCAACTCCTTTACATATTCCATACCCTCAAAACTGGTAAACCCTCCGGCATTTAAGATAGCCTGTAAAGCTCTTTTTCCTCCGCAAGGAATATAAGGGGCTAAGATACCATATTTATCTCTATTTGAACTGTAAGCTATATAGCCTTTACCTTTTACATAGAAAGCCCAACCTGTAACAACTACATGGAGCTCCTTTGTACCAAACTTAGCATTTTTTAATCTTTTAATTTCCATCTCTTCCTCCCGGTCTACTAACTCAACCTTACAATTTAATGATCTCCAGTAAAATACTCTACCGTCCTCTGTTACTAAGAACTCTTTATGTAAATTGCTGTCAGCTTCTTTCAGATCATAGGCTTTACAGTTCACACATTTCTTATCAATGTACTCTACAGTAAAATCCTCAAACTCTGCATTTTCTTCCAGATAAGAGATAAACTCTTTAACTGTAAGCTGATCCATGAGCTCCTCTGTAGATCTCATAAACTGTACTCTGTATCTGTTATCATCACTATTTTTATATCTCATATCTCTTACCTCCGATTTTTTTTATATATTGCTCCTTACAAGAGATATTATACACCTTTTAGTTAATATGTCAATAGATATTATATAGGTTTTTAAAACTTTCTTTTTGTTCTCCTCACAAAAAGAGGAGCCTCTCAACTCCTCCTAATTCTTCATACAATATTCAATAACGCTATCCATAGTTACCCACAATACATTGCAGATTTTAAAGAAAGTTGTTATCTTAGGAACTCTCTCACCATTTTCATATCTGCTAAGACTTACCTCTGTTATCTGAGCCCCATCTGCTACCTCTTTTTGTGTGAGTCCTCTTCCCTCTCTTATCTGCCTCAGTCTGGATCCTATCTTTTTAGCCGTTAAATCATTGCATTGCTCTCTCATTTACTTTCCCCTTTAACCAATCAAACTCATCCAGATCATTATAAAAGTAATTGATTACTCCGGCTCTGCCCTGTAGCTTCTTCTCTGAGCCATCACTAACAGGAACCTTAAACCATGCCCCGGTCTGTTCAATCACATTCAATTTTATTCCCAGATCAATAGTATCTGTACCATCATCCACTCCACGGAAATAGTTGAGAGTGTAGCTGTCCAGTCTCCTGTCATTTTTTGTAACCTTATTCTTTTCTACCCGGACATTTACCACATTTCCTACCGGATCCGAATATGTACTACTTTTCTCCTCACCTTTCTCATCAAGTAAGGATCCCTTTGTAAACCACAAGATCTGTGAGCAAGCGTGAGCTATTGCTGTACCACAAGGGATTTTATACGGCTTGTACATATTTCCAATATTCTCCCTGAGCTGGTTAATCATCAGGAAAGTACATTCAGCTTTCTTACAGAGAGGTACAGCCTTATCACAAAAGGCTTTCATAAGAGCACTGTTACCTCCATAGCTTTTCTCATCCAGCCCTTTCTCCTGTACTGCCTTAGGTACGATAAAAGGAGCACTGTCTAAGACTGCTAAGCCTACCTTACCAGACTTGATATAGTCTAAGAGCATATCTAAGAGCTCCTCTCCATACTCACTCTCCGGCTGGATCAGGATAACCTTACTCCAATCTACTCCCAGAGCCTCCCCCCATTCTTTGTCTATGGTATTCTCAGCATCCAGATACACACAATACTTATCTGGATACTTTTTCTGGAAATTAGAGATAATATCCAGAGCTGTAGTAGTTTTACCGCTCTGAGGGAGTCCTACAAGCTCTATCATTCTCCCTACCGGGGCTCCTCCTCTTGTGAGATAATTCATTTTAGGGGAGGTATACGGGATAAACTCCACGCTCTTGAGCTCAGAGGCTTTTCTCACAATGTTTGTTTTATACTTCTTATTTACGCTTGCTACCAGATCATCAATCTCAGACATTCTCAGCACCTCCTATAAGCTCCTCAAGGATCATAAAATCCTCCACATCTTTCTGAGTAAATCCTACTTTATAGTCCAGCCGCTCTATCTGATTTACAAAGTCAACTGCTACCTTATCTCCTGATTTACTTATTACTGCTACACAATCCTCACAGATTACCGCTGTTTCCCCGTCCTGATTAGATATACTAATCCCGGACTCTTCCAGCTTCTCAAGGAAAGCGTTAGTTTTATCCATAAAATCCATAGCTCTCCCTACTTTCCTACATACTCACGTATAAAGGCGTGTCTATCAGGATACGCCTTTTGCAATACAGGAACTCCACACTTCTCTTTAGGATCATTCTTAAAATAGCTCTCTCCCTTTTTGAGGAGATCATACTCCTCAGTAGCTTCAAATCCCCATAAAATATGAAAACAGTCAAAGCTACCACATTTACATCTGATCCCAAAAGGTACAGGCTTGTGTTTTTCTGGATACTTCCTATCCTGTACTGTATCCTCTAAGCCCTTTTCAAGCCACATTTTATAAATAGCTCCACACTCCCGGCACTCATAAATATAATAACCATGTACAGGAATATCCTCATATTCCTCAGATTTCTCTTTCTCCCTTGAGTGCTCCATTTCCTCACGAATCATATCCTCAACCATCTGAGCCTCCTTGTATCTTGATACCATTTTTCTTAATTTTCCACCACTTGACATTTATCTAATCCTCCTCAGATTTTAAGATCTTATTTACTGCCTCATTGATTTTAGGCATCTGTTTAGCTATCCAGTCTACAAGTACCTCATCATCTCCATATTTTGATAAACCAGACTCAGCAAAGAAAGCATGAATAACCTCATGTCTTATTACCTCATCTCTTCTTAACTTCTTTGCTGATACTGAGTCTATATCTTCCAGAAAATCCTTAAGATCTCTGTAAATGATTTTTCTATTGTATGCCTGACAAATTCCATCAGCACCCATCCCCTCAATAGCTGAGGTATTTCTTGTTACTGTATACTCAGATCCCAGAATATCTACTATCATTCCTGTGTAGCCTCCTTATCCGCATCACATCTATCCAGTTCTTTTAAAGTCAACTTAACTGTTTCCATGTAATACTCCTCACAAAAGGCTTTCATTAACAGCAAAGCTGTTCTAAGATCCATCCCTGTAGCAATCACATGGTTACACTCATCTAATACCTCATATCTCTTTTCACTCATCTTAATCCTCCTCATTTCTCCTCACATAACTATCTTTACTGAACCTGTCCAGATCACTCTCTGAGATCCTCTTAGATAAGGCTTTCTTTAAGCCACTATACATCTTCTCAGCCATATCCAGCTTTCCTCTCAGGCTGTTATAGGTTCTCTTGTAAATAACCTCTACAAGAGCCTTATCCTCTGTGAGCTGTTCTACTCTTGCCTTTCTCTCCTGTACTGTCCCGGATACCTTTAACATTGCCTCATTGTATTCCTGTCTTTTCTGACTGGAGCTTATATCTGCCATGAGTCCAAACTCTTCCAGCTTCACCCCAGCTCTATACATGAGAGCCGGGATCTTTACACAGTAATACTCAAGCTGTGTATCTGGTATATCCTCAATAGAGCTCTCTCCAATGCTGTCCATGATAACCTCCAGTTCCTTAATAGCGTTATCAAGATCCTCACTGTACTCTTTTGTAAGTTTCTCACTGAACTGTACAGCTACAGAACTCTCCTCCCGGACTTCTTCAATCAGCTTTTTGAGCTTCTCACTACTTGCCATGAACTGTAACCTCCCGTAAAAATTTGTTATACATCTTCTCCAGATGATCCAATCTCCATACAGGAGACATATCACCGCTTACAATTTTAAACACTGTATGAGGAATCACCCACGCAAAACGGAAGTTACCAGACTCCCAGTTAATCCAGATGTTAATACCATCCTCGTCTATATACTGATCCTCTGTATTGTAACCATTTCTACATACAGCCCACTTAGTAAATCCATTCTCCTCTAACCACTTTGTAACTACTGTCTTATTTACTCCCACGGGATACCCCTCCTTTTCTCACAATATCTATTGCACTGTCCAAAGCATTACCAACATTCTCATAAACAATATCCAGAGATTTATCTCCAGTATTTGCAAGGGTTAAAAAGTATCTTAGCTTTTCCTGTTCAATTTCTTTTACAACCCTATCCTCCATCATCTGCAAGTTTTTCACTTGCTGTATATTGAAATCTACAGCCACATTGTAATTATGCTCTAAGGTTCTTATATACTGGATCAACTCCTCTTTCTTCATGTTATTGAGGGTACTGTCTGCCTTTGTCTCACAATGCTTTCCTATCTGGTTAAAATCCATTAACACTCCCATCTGTATCCTCCCTATATTTTCCATTCTTCTTTACACAAAACAACTCATCACCTTGAAAACAACAATCCTCACAGCCTTTATAATATCCGCACTCCTCACAAGTACAGGGCTCATATCCATACTCCGGGTACTGATCTGCTAAAGCCTGAGGACAGCTACCGTTTACACAAGTTACTCCACAATATCCCTCACATCTATTTTTCTTGTCCATTATCTCATACTCACCTCAACACTCATCTCATATCTCTTAAGCCATGAGCTCAGGTCATATCTATACAGGGTTCTTTTCTTCTCTGACGGGATTCTGATACCATTCTCCCTACAAAACTCTACAGGAATACTTTTTCTCTCTCCAGCTTTCTCAAAATCATCTACCTGATATACTGTCAAATAATATGTCTCTTCCAGATCCCGGAAGTTTATCATGTATCCCCCGTACACACCCAGATACTTTACAGCGGCTAACATTGCTTTTTTCTGAGCTGGTCTAATCTTCGATAAAGGAAAACTCTTTCCTTTATGACTTTTGAGCTCTATCAAAATAAGTGTAGGGAATCTAAATAGCCGGAAGTCTGCCGGATTACTTACTCCATAAAAACCACTGGTATCGTCTTTATATCTTTCAAGAAAGCAATCAGCCGGGACACTATCCTTAAACTCTTTCTCAAAGACCTTACCCATGTTCTTCTTTCTCTCAGCCATCAGAAACACCCTCCCACAGTCTTATTACCCTGTATGTTAGGCTCCTGAGCCCTCTCAAGCCTCTTACACGCCTCTTTATATCTACAATAGGTACATTTATCCTTATCAGCCGGAGGAGCCTCTCTGTGAGCTATATAGTTGTTTACACGGCTAATCTTTCCTCTTACTTCCTCTTTCATTTCCTCCGTGATCTTCCAGAGGTAAGGCTTTTTGCTACAGAAATTACGATCCTCATAAAAGAAAAGTATGTAATCAATTCCTAACCCCAGTCCATAACAAGTAGCCTGATACTTATGATCCATCTTAGGCTCATATCTCTTAGAGTGCTGGTAAGTGCTTTCTGTTTTAATCTCTAAGATCACATCTTTACCCATGAAATTTAAAACTCCGTCCGGCTGGAACCAGATACTCAGCTCATCATTTTTACACCTTGCCTCTGTATGATCTTCATTCCATCCTACAAAATCTGTGTTTACCCCTTTTGCCTGAGCCTCTTTTACCATCTCCTCCAGATCCAGAGTTTTTACTCCCTCCATAGACTCTACAAGATGCTGGATCCGTAAATGCCTATCTGTCCCGGAGTGACAAATCTCCATAAGGTTTATATCATGCTCCTCCTTATCCTGTTCCTCTCCTGTCCTCATAAAATAAAGCATCCTCTCACATCCATACATAGAAGAGGGACGGAAATAATCAGCCGGGATAGGCTGTTTATGTTCTTCCTCATACTTAACTACAGCCGCCTCATACCCTTTAAGAAAAGCATCCTCAAAGGATACGTTAGCGGCGTTCTTTCCCTGAGCTACCTTAATTAAACTTGATAATCCCATGATCCTGTATCCTCCTTTTTTATATTCACTGAGTGATAACCAGATCTGAAAAGAAATTTAGACAAAAAAAAAAGAGCCCTTATGAGCTCTTTTCCTTTAATGCCTCCAGCATCTTACAAACATTTTCCAGATCTTCATAACTGAGATCAGCATATTTATAATCTTTAAGATATGCCTCCATCTGAGATCTCTTTCTCTGTAAAGCTATTTTCTTCTGTTCTTCCTCTGTAGATTCTATCAGATACTTTCGCCGCCTACTATACGGATCTCTCTTACCATACTCCTCCCCATCTCTTTTATATCTGGAAATATCACCACAACACCTAACATCTACCATCCCTGAGGGAGTTTTCTTTATAACTGTACCTATATACTTTCCAATTCCTGAGAAAGTATCACTGATAACTACTACCACTTTATCTCCAGCCTGTAAATTATCTGTACTAAACATCTCTTTCCTCAGCCTCCAGTTTTATCTCTGTACATTCATTCTCCAACACAACTACAGTAGTTTTAATATGGGCTTCTGATCTCATTCCTACCTGACCTACTCCTATAGCTGTTACACTTACCGCTCCGGCGTACTCATCCGGTATATCAATTATTACTCTTTTCATCAGTACCTCCTACCCCATACCTACTTACACACTCATTACAGAGCCGGATCTTTACAAACCGATCTATAAACTTGTTCCATGTTTCTCCAGATCTATAAGGCTCCATCCAAACATATCTTTTACAATGAGAGCACATGACCGGGATTACTGCAAATCTGTTACTTTTCAGCTTCACTTTTGATCCGCTCCTCCTGTAATCTCTGTCTCTCTTTATATTCCTCAAGAGAGATCTCTGTAAATGATACCTCATTCTCCTTAAAATACCTATTTACCTCAACTCTTTCCCCGTCTGCTTTCTTGATGTATAAAATAGCTAAGGTATCATAATCTCCATTTTTCCGGTCTGTCAAAAGCTCATCACATACGATAACATCCGGTCTACTGTTAGGCATATAAGGAAGAGTGAGCGGATACATCTCATTATAAATCTTTGCTACAAAACCATTGTGCCAGCTTACATGAGGGTTCTCCTCATTTGTACAGTAATATCTATTAATATCACTGTAAGTTACTGATCCATCCTGAGCAACTCTCTTAAATAGGCTACTCATTCTCTTACACTGATACTGTTTACTTTTGTCTCTGCTATCAATACGAGGCTCTCCCCATACCTCCTCTGTATCCTCAATAGGAGTAAGAGGCTTTCCGTCAATCAGGCGGTTAAGGATATTCTTAGTAAATCCAATACTCATACCGCTATGACCGTCACCTAAGAGGCTCTCAAAAGCTCTCATAGCACTGTCATAGCAAGCACAACCATAATCCCACTCACCCTCAGGCTTATTTCCTCTTTCTCTTTTACTTGCAATAGCTACCTCATTTTTAGCCCATTCTAACATACTCATTACTTACTCCTCCATTTCACAATATTTTCTGTACATGGTTTACTGGTATCCCAGCTATACCACAAATCATTTCTGTAGTTATAAAATACTTCCAGCTCTTTCCCGGACTCTGTAAGCCCTATTACATTGTCTGAGCAATACTGAAAGCTCCCAGTTACAAGAGGGGTATCCTCCTCACAAGATACCCACTCAATTTTTTTTTTGCTCATACTTATACCCCGTATTTCTCAGCTAAATTCTCACCATACCAGTAATCATTAACCTCAGCATCCACACTCATAGGGAGATCAATCAGGCTATGTCCTACTCTCTTCATTGTTCCCACTAAGAGCTCAGCTCCCTCTTTAATATGATTCTCAGGTACTTCCATGATTAACTCATCATGTACGGTAATAATCATGTGACAGTCCAGAGCCTTGTACCGTGGATCATTGTAAATAGCAATCATGGAAAGTTTCATGATATCCGCTGAGGATCCCTGTATTACTGAGTTAAGGCTCTGTCTGTGAGCCTCCTGATATCTGTAATCATCTTTATCCTCTAACTGCATATCCGGCAATCTTCTTTTTCTTCCTGTGATAGTAGTTACATAACCATAAGTCTCAGCCATATTTTCAATCTTAAGGCGGTACTGGTTAATCTTAGGAAAGCTCTTGTAAAAGTTATCAATCAACTGCTGAGCCCACTCAGCACTCTTATTAAACTGTTCTCCAATAGCTGTAGCTCCACGCTCATACATGATACCTAAGAGTACACTCTTCATAGTTGTACGTCTGTGTTTTCCCTCAGCGTTTACAGTTCCATCAGGATAGAACTCTCTACAGTCCTCATAAGGTAACTGATAAACCTGAGATCCCATGATAGCATAAAGATCTTTCCCCTCTTTGTAGGCGTTAATCATACTCTCATCACCTGACAGGAAAGCCAGTACACGGGGCTCAATCTGTGAAAAGTCTCCACCCACCAGCTTATAACCATCACGGGCTTTAAAGATCTTCCTGATTCTCTTCTCCTTTGACGGGATATTCTGGAGATTGATTTTACTTACTGTATCAGAGCTTGAAAATCTTCCCGTCTTTGCCCCGTACTGGTTATAGGTGGTATATACTGCATTGATCTTAGGCTCTTTCACCTGAGGGATCTTATCCACATAGGTTCCTAACAGCTTTTTGATTTCCTTAAATCTCTGATAGTTCTCCAGAAACTCAGCAAACTCTCTTGATTTCTTTGTATCTTTCTTTTTCGCTGTACTGAGAAATTTCTGTATGATCTTATCTCCTGTCCCCCGTGGCTCTTTACGGCTTACACTTCTCAGCTTGAAAATGTCATAAAATAAAGCCGCCACCTGTTGAGGACTACTATAGTTAATCTTACAAGTACCCTTTGTGAGTCTCATCAGGTTATTGTGATCCAGTATGTATTGTTTAAACTGTTCCACATAAGCATCACACTTAGCCTCTACCTCTACCATTTCTTTGTTGAAATCTTCTGAGAGCTCCTTAGCAAAATCCTCTCTGATTTCTACTCCTCTCATTTCCATATCAGTACAGAGTGGGATCAGAGGCATCTCTACCTCACGGAAAACATAATACATTTTCCTAAAGTCCTCACGGGGATGATCTTCTCTAAGATACTGAGCCTGAAATTTATACAGAGCATAGGTCTTAAATCCATCATTCGCACCATATACAGTAGCTACCTCAATAGGAACATAGTTAAATGGGATCCCCTCAAACAGATCCCCATAATCCTCAGAGGATCCTTTACCGTGGAGGATGTACTTGTTATAGAGTGGCTTCAATCCGTGAGGCTCATTTTCATTTAAGACATAACCAGCTATCAGGGTATCCCAGTAAATATTTACTATGATCTGTTTCCAATCCCACGCCAGTTTCTTATTATCAAACTTGATATTGTGGTTAATACATCTAAGCTCCTGATCCTGTAAATAAGGGATCACTATATCCCTCACTTGCTCCTCACTCATCTGATCCGCAACTCTTACATTCTGGAGATCTGTGTGATTAAATGGAACATAAGCACTTGTCTCTCCCGGAGTGTATAAACAGATACCCACAAGGATATCATTGTAAATATCTAACCCTGTTGTCTCTACATCCAATACATACTCTCCAGACTGCTTACAGTGATCCATGTACTCCTTTAATCTCTCTGGAGTCCTGATAGTTTCAACCTCTCCCTCTGCGTGGAGTCTGCCAGATTTTACAAGCTCCTGAATAACTGCAAGAGCGTTCTCCAGCTTATTCTTATTTCTCTTTACTGTTACATTACACACTTTATTATGTACCAGTCTTTTACTGATATCATCCATTCCGACCTCTTCCCGGCTCATATTTATTTCCAGTCCTTTTCTGTCCATCCTGTTTCCTCCTGTTATAAAAATGGGAGTGAAACTTTACCGCCTCACTCCCATCAGCTTAAAATACTCTGGTACTGTCTCCGGCTCCATCAGATGAGCCGCCGCCCTCATTGTTGTTATTCTTCTTTACTTCAAGTCTGCCCTCAATAGCCTTGATCTGATCCTTAGGAGATAAGTCTAAGATCAGGGAGCCTACAAGGTTCTGCTTTTCCGGTAACTCTCTCTCAGTCTTATCTTTAGGGAAATACTGATAAGTAGTTTTCATGCTACCCTTAGCCCCGGATCTTTTAATCTTAATGTCTCTTGCGTTGAGATCTCCATACTCCTCAATGATACCTAAGATCTGCTTAATGTCTGTGATACCTCTCTCCCAGAGCTGGAGCTGTTTCTCTTTATCTTTCTCATCAAGATTAACCATCTGTAAGAACATTCTAAGCTGTGACTTAATACCAGCTTTACAGAGCTCACAGCCCTCTCCTTTGCAAAGTACAGTTCTGTCTCTTCCTGATCCATCCACATCCAGCTTATGTACCTCAAATACATCCAGATCATACTTAGGGGATCCGTCCGGCTCAGTACCGATAGCTCCCTTATGTAACATTCTGACTGTTGCTGAGTCTCCATCATCTTTCAGTGAAAACCAACCAGCTTTTGAAAAGCCCTGACTCTCATACTTATTGATTAACTCTCCTAATGATTTTCCCATTGTTCCTGTATCCTCCTGTTTTTGTTTTTTTTTTATATTTACAGTGCCATAGCCTTTAAAGTGCTATACAGGCTACTGACTGCATACTTTTTAGAAACATTCTTTCCTACTAACACATCCGCTACTTTTTCCTCAGGACTTTGAGCAATCACAATAGCCTTTCCCGTAACCAGTGCCAGTAAAACATTTAAACGCTTTCTCATGTGTGTTACCTCCTCTCCTGTTGTCTTGTTTCAAATAGTATTAACCAGAGAGGAGGGATGTTTTTAGGCATAAGCCCCGGATAAATTTATCTTTGTTGCAATACGGTTTACATAGCTATGTACAGAGGGAGTCTTTACTCCAAGCCTCCGGGCAATGTCCGGCTTGCTATTTCCAGCCATGAGAAGATTAACCACTATTCTCTCCTTATCTGAGAGTTTGAGTCTACTCAGGAAATCTCTAATCTCTACCATGCTGTAATCTTCACACTCTACAGAAAACTCAGATGATCCTAAGCTGTCCCCATCTTCCTCATATTCTGAGTTAGAATTAACCTGTTCATAACTCTGTACAAAACAGCCCGGATTTCTTTTTTCACAAACTGCCGCTGTAAACATATCGTTATAATGACGGGAGATAGCTGAGTACAAAAACGTACTAAAAGAGGAGCTGTAGTTTTTGCTGTCAAAATTCTGGATAGCTGAGAGCATCTCTATAGCTCCCTCACTCATCAGATCCTCAAACTCACTACCCGGAATGTTTAAGTATCTCTGAGCTAAAGTAGCTCTCAGTCCCTCAGTGTTTTTAAGTAATGCCTCAAAAGCATCAGACTCTCCAGCCTTGTACAGTTCTACCAGTTCCTCATTGCTTAATCTTTTATATAATCCTGTTCTCATCCTGTTTTCCTCCTGTTTAATACCTGTGGAGATAATCCTCAAAATCATCCCCGTAATTCTGAATCAGCTCATTTACATCCTTGAGATCTGTAAGCCACTTGAGATTAAAAAAGCGAAAGCCTAAAGGTATGAGCTTGTCTTTTATCCGTCTTGCCGCTTTCCTCCCGGCTTCGTCATTATCTGTAGCTATGACAAATCTCCTATAAGGGCTCTGACACATTTCCTTAATCTGCTTTTCTGAGATATCCGATCCCATGAAAGCCCACGCTAAAATACCTTTAGAAACAAGGCTCAGAGCATCTATCTCACTTTCCACTAACCAGATCTCTGTACTGTCCGGGATCTTTGCCTCTAAGGTCTGATAGAGTCCGTAAACAGCGGCGATCTTATCTATGTCCTTTGCATTAAAGAAGTGCTTTCCCACCAGTGAGCGGCTCTTGTAAAAGAGCACATCTCCCTTTCTGGAGTAGACCGGGAATAACACAACCTCATCCGCTGGATCAAAACCTAAGTTGTAAATCTCCATCACATCCCGGCTTATACATCTCCCCCTGAGATAGTTCTGAGCTTTTGAACTCCTCAAAAGGTTCTTGTGATACTCCTCAACTTCTCCCTCATCCATAGCGGCTACCTGTCCCTCATCAGTTCCCCGGAAGAAATTAAACTGAATCTCTTCCCGGTCATTTGCTGAGTAGTTGTAATGTCCTACCAGCCACTTAAAACCCTCCATAGGGTTTCCCATCCCTAACAGATCACTGATAAATGTAGGGAGGTCAGCGGTATAACCACAGGTGTAACAGTGGACTGTACCAGCCTCATAGGTTTTATCCGGCGTTATCTTTTCCTTGAGGCTCACACCACAGGAGGGCTTTCTTTCATGCCCTCCCTTGTGGAATGGACAAGTAACCATCACATCAGATCCGGTATTGTTCTGATCCCTGAGTAACCCCTCAGCGAAAAGCATGAGCTTGAGATCCCTGAGGATCTGCTCCACGCTTGCCGCTATGGGAGTATTCCAGACAGTTATCATTTCTTGACTTTTGCCGGATCTGTGAGTTTCAACATCACAACCTCTTTGACTGTGAGGTATTTCTGGAGCTCCTCAGCGGAATACTCCCCGGCTTCAATAGCCTTAAGTACCTGAGGCTCATCTACTGCCTCAACTGTCTTGATACACTGAGTAAGTCCTTTCTCTTTGAGGCTCTCCAGCACACCCTTTTCGTCCATGCTCTTTCTGTTCTGTACGATTCTCTCAAAGAGAAAACCGTCCTCATCCGTGTAGTTTTTAACCCCGGCTTCTTCCATTGCTTTCTTGAGGGCTTTCTTGAGTTTGTCCTCTTCTTTTGCCGCCTGATCTGCCGCCAACTTTGCGGCTCTGTACTGTTTGTAGAGTGTTGTTAATTCCATCTCTGCATCCTCCTTATTTTGTTTTTATTTAAAATTCTTTGTTTGAATCTTTGTTTAACAAAGAATTTTAGGTAAAATAATATGAGGTACGGGGTAAACCGCCCCTCAACACACATAATATCTCAGTTAAACAAAGATGTCAATAAAAATATTTAAGTTTAACAAAACTTTTTCTTTGTTTAACTTTACTTTTTCTTTGTTCTGCTGTATAATATACTCATCCCTTGATAGAGAGGGGGTGAAAAATATGAGTACAGATCCTAAATCAGCGTTTCCTAAAGCACTACAGTATTACATGAGCATCAATGGAAAACGTCAACAAGATCTAATCAGGGATCTTAACATCAGCTCCCCCACAATATCTCAATGGATTAACGGAAAGATGTTTCCAAGAATGGACAAAATAGAAATGTTAGCTAACTATTTCCACATTGATACTACAGATCTAATGTCCGATCCTTACCAAAAGAAACAATCTAACTCATCTGATCCAGTGATACTTGCAAAGCTACTTGAGAGTAATACCTCACTTTATGAGTTATTTAAACAAGTAGTTAAGCTGGAGGAGCAAGATCTAATCCTACTCAAAGGGATAGCTCAAAGAATACTTGAGCTTAAGGGAGAGGAGCCGTAAGGCTCCTTTCTTTTTACTTAATCCCAATTACTACACTGTTACCTCCACCTTTTGATAAGTGTCTTAACAGTTCTTCTACTGTCAAACTGCTGTCAATTTTTCGTATCAGTATCTCATTTTCTCTCTGATAAGCATTAGCCTTGTCTCTTTCAGCCGCTAAATCAACCTCTACCTTATGTTTATCCTTATAGAGATCATCACAGCTTCTCTTATATTCCTTAATCTCGGACTCCAGTTTTGCAACCTCAGCCTTATACTTTTCATTCTCACTCAATAAATTTTCATTCTCTACTGAGAGAGCTTTTACACTATCCATCAGCTTATTAACATCCAGATCCTTACTCATTCCTGATATCCTCCTTTAGTCTTTTATCACCCTGTTACCTACTTTTGTGAAATCCATCATATCCATAGGGACTCCATAGAGCTCACTCATTTTCTGCCCTAAATCCATGTCCGGGCTACTCTTTCCCTTTTCATAATTTACAAGGGATACCTCAGAGATCCCAAGAGCCTTAGCCGCTTCTCTCTGATACAGTCCAGCCTGTACTCTACAGGCTCTCAATTTCCACTTAAACATTTATTCTACCTCCAGACTTTTTCTGTATGCCTCAAGAGCTGACTCTGTTACTATGGATCTCTCTTTTATAAGAATCTGTTGATACTCCCTTTTCTCTGTCTGGATTTCTCCGGCATCAATCTTTCTTCCCAGAGTCCTCCTTGAGATCCCCAACTCAGCCGCCGCCTCTTCAAGAGTATATTCTTTCTCAGGTTCACTCTCAGGCTTCGTGTTTTGCCCCTCTGATCCATTTTTAAGCCTTAAGCCTACAGCAATAAGGAACTCCTCTTTTAACTCTCCCTTGAGCTTATTAGAGAGCCTCTTACAGCCATCTAAAGAAACTTGAAAGCACTCACGGACTTTTCCTTTACCATCTGTGTAGGTATCCTCTTTATAATACTTCTCCGGGGTTTCAAGGTTCTTTAGATCTGTTCTGATAGTTCTCATCAAGTTATCGTGTCTTTTCTCCATGAGATCAGCTACATCTTTACTACATAATCTATCTCTCAACTAAAATCACCTCCCTTAGGCTTCTCATAGAGTGATAACCTAAAAGAGGTGAATATTTAGACAAAGAATTTTAAAATTCTTCAAAAGTTTAATTTTACTCTACTAAGTGGCTCACATCTTTCCTCTCCAGCTCAGTAGCATCATAGAGATATAATACCCCGTCTTTAACCTCACACACAGCCTCATAACTTACAATAGCTTTATTGCTCCGGTCATACACCACAGCTCTGTAGGGAAGTCTCTCAGGCTCCTCAAATAACAAATGATAAGCCCCCACTATCATTAACAAGATCATTGCAACAATCAGGACAAACATATTGAGAAACATTAAAATACTTCCTACATATGAGTTTTTAGAATCCATAATCCTCAGCCTCCCCTTTCTCTCCCTCTTTGTTCTCCAGTAATGGCTTAATGTATCCGGCGTTAATATCCCACATCACCATTACATCCTTGTTGTTGATACCATACCTGTTTTTCTTCACAGAGAGTTTTAAAATTCCATCAATTACTGAGAGGGAGATTACTCTGGTAGCGTTCTGAGCTACTCCATCAGACTCAGCCAGATCATGTAACTCTGGAGACTGACCTTTCTTTTTATTCTTAACCGCCTCCCTGTTTGCCTGAGCCAGCATGATTACAGGCTTACCCAGTTTCTTACTCATCATAAAAGCATCCTCTGAAATATTGTTGTAAGCTATACGAGGAGTATCCGCTCTCCTCTGATCTGTCATAAGAGAAAGCTGATCTACGATAATCATATCTGATCCCAGCTTTTTAGCCAGAGTCTCCAGTTCTCCTACTGTTGGCTTTCTTCCTCCAAAATCATCAGGAGTAACAATCACATAGCCTGACTTTGTAGAGAGCTGAGAGATATAATTTTTATAATCATCCTGTAAGAGCTTAGCTCCATCTGATCCCTCTTTCTTTCCCAGTATCCCGGATCCGTTAAGGAGTCCCATGTTAGAAAAATGTTTATGGAGTGTATCAAATCTAAAACCTACCATCTCCACACTCATTTCTCCTGAATACTGGAGGATCTTATAACCAGCCTCCCACGCCACTGTACCGAAAAACTCAGCTATCCATGATTTACCCACATTAGTTCTACCTGTGATGATTACAAGCTCCTCACCAAACAACCATCCATTTGTAATATCATCTAACTGAGTGAGTCCCGTAGGGATACCCATTAACCCTTTCATATCACACCTTTTCAGGTAAGAGCTTAGTCTGTCTTTCGCTGAGGAGATGATATCTACACCCTCTCTGTTTTTACTTACCGGGTTATCTTTCTGTAAAGTCTCCAGTGCCGCTCTCAGATAATCATAGGCTTTCAGGGAGTCCTCTCTTAACAGGTTTCCTCCCTCCTGAACTATAGGGACTAACTTAGTGTAAAGGAATTGCTCCTTTATCCTGTCAGCTAAATAGTCCATGCTCTCTGTTACTTCCAGCATTTGAAAGTCTTTGAATTTCTGTAAGAAAATCATTTTATCCGGGAGCTGTTTATACTCTGCCTCATGCTTCTGGATAAACTGGATCTGATCCTTACAGGTTAAAAACATTTCATCCCGGAGCCCAGACTCTTTAAAAGTATCAAGAGATCCCCCCTCTAAGAGTTTACAAATATAGCTCTCTTCTACTAATCCATTACCAGCCATTACTTAACCCCTCCCCTCTTATCCTGTCCGGTTAAATGTATCTCTGTAACGGATCCTCTTATCCGGCTCCTGATCCGCTCTCCCATCCTTTTCCCTATATCATCCAGAGAACAATTAGAGGTATAAACGGTACTGAGTCCTTTCATCATCCGGGTATTGATGATACTGAGCAATCTCTCATTTACCCACTCTGTAGACTTCTCAGCTCCTATATCATCAATAATCAGGAGCTTACAATTTTTAAGCATTGCTAACAGCTCTGAGAAATCTGGATCAGGATCATCATAGCTCTGTCTAAGATCATCCAGAAAAGTAGGGAGATAGATATACAGCCCCTCATTTTCTAAGCCGCTCTTAAATGCCACCTTTCGGAAATAATAGCTCAGGATCTTACAAGCCCATGAGGTCTTACCGTTACCAGTGGACTCACTCCAGATATACAGCCCCTCACCTTTCTCAACTCTCTCCTCAACACTTTTCATAAAATCATTAAGAGCCTCAAAAGCTCCCAGATCTTTCCCCTCTGGTACAAGTGGGATATTATAACAGTACCGCTCCGGGATCCGGCTCATTTTATATAAAGCTCTCAAGAGTCTGTACCCGTCACAAAACTCATTGCACTCATTTTTTCTTTTCTTGCAATATGTTTCTGCATAACATTTCATAGCTTTACAACTCCTTTCTTTCTGAGTAATAACCAGTTAATCTCTGATTTTTAGACAAAAAAATGAGGAGAGCTTTTATATTCTCCTCAAACTTAAAATACTTTCAAATTTCCACTCTCATCTCTTGCAAGCTCAGCCGGATCATACTGTTTACTTGTGATCTTTGAGTCCTTACTTGTACCTACATACCCCTCTTTCAGAGGATAAATGTCTTGCCAGTTATTCCTTATACTCTGATCTAATATCTTATCAGCTAAAGATTCGTCCCCATCAGAGAGCTTTTTCACCCGGTTAATCATTCTGGTAAGAGCTCCTGAGGTTGATATAGGTTTTTTAATGTTTACCCTCATTGCCAGAAAATCATTAAAAGAAGATCTCAAAGACTCATCAGTAAAGCTCTCTGCTATTCTGCTTTCAACCTCTTTTTTGGTAAGAGAATTTTTTACAGGTTTCTTTTCCGCTGGAGGCTTTTGAGATGTATGTAACACAGCCCCAGAAAAACTACTGCTACTGACAAGGGAAAAGAATCCTTTTCCAAACCCATAAAAAGAATAGCTCCCCCCATCCTTAACAAAAGCATGAGTCAAAATCCCCTTATCTACCAGATCCTTAAAGCATCTGTATAAAGTTTTCTTACTGATTTTTAAAATAGGCAACTCCTGTAAAACATATTCGTAACTAATCCAGAAATACTCCTTTCCGTCTATTATTCGTTTCTCCATTGCTCCAGTATTAGAGAAATCCACAAACCATCTGAGTAAAACCATATCAGCCACGCATAGCCCCAACTCTACAGCTCTTGATTGATCGAACCCCTCTATTGAAATTTTCATCTACCTCACCTCCGGTAAATAATGGGAGGGTGCTACCCCTCCCAGAAACTAATTAACAACCTAAAGAGAAATTCAGATAACGCTTATCATGTAACTCCTTAAAAGCTGTCACATATTCAGGATCCGAAAAATCAATATCCTCAAATCCACAAGATAACAAAATAAACAGTCCCTTAGCCGCAAGAGATAAATCAGATTTATTATAAATGGCTTCTACTATCTCTGAGGAAAGTGCTGTACAATTTACCTCTTTCATCCTACATCTCCTCTAACAGCTTCTCAATATTCTCACATACCTCATCAAATCCCTGTTTGATGATAGCCGCTCTCTGAGCCGGAGATGTTCCTCCATCTACTGTAAGTACCATTCTTGCTGTAGGCTTACACCAGATCCCAGCCTTATTCTGTACACTCATTCCTAACTCCACCTCAATAGAGGCTACTCTTACCTGTGGTTTATTGTTATTATTCTCTGCCATAATTATTTTTCCTCCTCTTCAAAATCTTTTGCAAATAATTCTTTCGTGAGATCAGCCATGATAGGGGTAACTGCTAACACCAGCATAGCTCTCATCTGAGGATCACGCTCCTTAGCAATGCTCATAAATTTACCATTAGTCATTACCTGAGCTGAGATCTCCATAAACTGACGCTGAGTAATTGTGATAGGCTTATCCAGATTCTCCTCATACTTCTTTCTGAGCTCTGCCTCACGCTTCATCTCTTCATTTTTTTTTGTCTCTTCCTCTGGATCAAAACCAAAAGCTCCAAACATTCCCATACCACTAAACATATTACTTTTCCTCCTTATTCTTTTTGAAATACTTTTTATTTAACTCTTTTGTAGTCAACCCCATTTTCCGGGCAACAACCTTTTTCATTGGCAACTCCTTTTTATTCTTCTGGATCTGCCTGTTTAACTTCCTGAGAGTGCTCATCCTCTAACCCTTTCTCAAACTCTGCCAGAGTAACCTCCTGTACATTTCCGTTCTCAGCAAAAGTAATAGTCTCTGTGATCTCTGTTGATATATCATCAATAGTCACTGAAACATTACAGAGCTGAGACTCAAAAGGTTTATTCTTATTCTCCTCCCCCAAATACTCATATCTACCGGGGATCTTTTTAATAGTTCCTAAAGCCGCTGAGATAATACTGTTGAGGTCTTTACCATTTACTCTAAGCCCGTTACCATTATCTTCTACTACAGCATTTAAAAAATTTAATTGAATCATATAGCTCTTAGCTCCTTTCTTTTATTTACCTTGCACTGAGTAATAACTGAAAGCTGATAAGATTTTTAGACAAAAAAAAAAAAAAGAAAAGTTTTTGAACTCCTCTTTAAAATAAATCTTTGATTTATTTTTATATTTTAATAGATTAATCTTTGGTAGGACAGAAATGAGATAGGGGTAGGACAAAATTGTCTTAGGGTATCCCATTTTTGTCCTACCCTACAAGAAAAAAAAAAGAGGGCTCATTTGCCCTCTTTCTTCATGTTACCATATCTCTCTTTATGAGATTGTCCAGCATATTCTATAATCTTTTGAGTATTCTCAGCACTCCAATACTTATAGCCGTTTGGCTCAGTGTGAGGAGCCGGGATCAGTCTACCCTCCCCGGCTTCTTCCCTTTGCTCACTTGCTTTATTCCAGAGCTTTATAGTCTGAGTAGATACTCCACAGAGCTGAGATACTTCTGTAGCTGTATAGTGGATTATTCCATTGATAACTTTCATTCCTCAGTCCTCCTCAATGATCTATTTTTATTCCTCATTTATCCCTCATTAGCATAAACCTATATAACATCTTAGCATTAAAGCCTTAATACTGCAATATCTTTCTGAGAATTTCTCCCATATCTACACGGGATCCTTTACCTTCAACTACTCTGTCAAAGAGAGCCTTGTTATCCCTCAGCATCTCCTCAATGCCCTCATCTACTGTATTAGTGGCTACCAGAGATACCACGTTTACTGTATTTGTAGTTCCAATTCTGTGAGCTCTGTCCTCAGCCTGTTTATTCTCAGCATCCCAGTAGCGTTTATCTACAAAGAAAACATAGCTTGCCGCTGTCATTGTAAGACCTGTCCCCATAGCTCCTATAGTTCCTATAGCCACTTTACAAGTAGGATCATTCTGGAATCTATCAACCTCTTTCTGCCTGTCCTCAGGATCTACAGCTCCCACTATATAAGCCGGATTATAGGTTTTTAAGGCTTCTTTATACACAGAGGTAACTTGCTCCCACTGAGAGAAGATTAAAGCCTTATGACCGCTTTCTGTGATTTCCTCCAGCATATCCTTTACTCTCTCTAACTTAGGGTTATCATCCCCAAAGACTCCCCCGGTAAGCTGTCGGAGTCTTACTGTACAGTTCAGAGGGTTAGGGATCTCAAGGATATTCTCCAGATTATCCACGATACCCTGACGGATTTCTTTATAGAGAATCCTCTGTTTTCTGGTAAGCTCAATGTACTCAGTAGTGTAAATTTTCGGAGGGAGGTCTAACACTTCCTCTTTCTTTCTCCTCAGCATAACAGTATTAAGCTCTTTATTTAGCTCATCCAGATTTCTGTGAGCAACTACTTTGTAACCATTAAAGCCTCCCATGATACAGTATCTATTTTTGAATTGATAGTAATTTCTCTTTTCCACTCTGAGCCATGTGAGGATATTCCAGAGATCCTCTGCTTTATTCATTGGAGTACCAGAGAGTCCTATCCTGATCTTGCTGTTGAGCTGTCTCACAGATCTACCCTGAGAGCACATACCGTTTTTAGCTTTATGGATCTCATCCACAATCACAGCACCTATAATATCATCCTTACAATCCACATAAATTCTGTCCATGATCTTCTCATTTCTCAGGCTCTCTATATTTATAATTCCAAAGTAAGGACTACCATAGAGCCACTGATCTATCTGTTGGATCCTTTTATCTACTGTCTTTCCATCAATCACAACACAGCTCTCATTTGAGTGTACTGATACCTCCTTTTTCCAGTTATATTTTACTGAGTTTACTCCACAGACTATCAGACATTTACCTATCTCACCTTTCCGGGCTACTGCAATATCAATACTCTCTTTTGTCTTTCCAAGTCCCTGATCGTCTGCAAGTAAAAGATTCTTACACTCATATCCCCTGTTAAAAGCCTCTATCTGATGAGGGAAAGGCTTTGTTTTAAATGGATAGTCAACAATAGGCTTAATATCTTTTAAGCGTTCCTTGATATCCTCAGGAGCCTCCTCAGCCTTACTCTCTTCTTTCTCAACTAAGCCCTCCAGATATTTAGCATTTACATTGATATCATCAACCCCAAAGAGATCTACTAAATGCTTAAGCTCACTTGAGGGGATCTCCCACGCCTTTTTATCCGGCACATACCTTTTGTATTTGAGTGATCTCATCTTGTTTAAATAATCTTTGTTGTACCTGTAGGATACAAGAAAAGCATCCTCAAAAAACTCACCTTTTTCCAGTTTTTCAAGTTTAATCATAAAAAAACCTCCTTAGCTATTACTTTGAATATTTAGTAATAACCAAAGAGGCATTGAGATTTTAGACAAAACCTGTATAAATTGTTTTATGCGGCTATTTTAATCCTCACATCTACGCTATTTCTTTTATCTGTTTGTATGCTATACCATCCTTCACACCGACTCCCGTCGTTCCGCCAGTTCGATTCGTGCACATAACTGTGTCATAATTTCCACTAGCCTCTGCCGCTTCTGAAAGTGTCGCGATCGTGTAAAAATGATCCATATAGTCTGGAGCTTCTATAGAATACCCATTGTACACATCCTCCTGAAATTCCGGAGTCATTTCCAGAGGGGCTTCCCCATTCTTATATTCTTCCTCAGAATTATAAAACTTAATATCCGAAAAAGAAGGCTTCACGCATACCGTTACCTTCACTGCGGAAGGAACGATATTCTCTTTTTCTCCGGATTCCACTGCCAGATAATACGTCCCCATCTTCTGAATATTGATCCAATAGCTGACAGGCCCACTGTCTTTCATCGTTACCGTATATTCATCTTCCGGAAGGGACTGAAAGCTGCTGTCATAGACTGTGAGCTCTCCCCCCCGGAAAAGACTGAACTGATACTCATCCAGGATGTCTTCATAGGCTGCCTTATAGCAATCCAGATGTTTGGATGTCCCGACCGGGATCGTATAGGCATCCTTGGCGAACTTTGTATAGCCGTCACTGTGTTTCTCTGTATCTTTATAAACAAAAGCTGTCAGTTCATCGCCTGCATGAACAGCTTCCTCAAGGTCTGTACACGGCTCATCTTCTTTCCACCAGCCATAAACATCCTCAGCAATTCCCCAGAATTTTTCAATATACGGAATACCGGTATCCTCAGCTGTCCCTGTCTCATATCCTGCACTTCCGCCCTCATAGTACTGCTCGTGTACTGCCATCAGAGCCTCATCATATGTCAGGATTCCGTCATTGTTCAGGTCCTTTACCGTGACCTCGCGTTCTGCCATCACACTGCCATCTTTTGCCTTTGCCAGGCTTCCACGGATACCGATGGTCATATGGACAGTGGCATCTGCCGCCGGTTCTGTATCGCCCCAAGCCTCTCCGGATGAAAATTCTGCAATATCATCTGTCCCGTTGCTGAATGCAGCTTCCATATCTGTCTCATCTAAGTCAGTATCTGACAGCTCATCAACTCCATTCTCTGCATCTTCTTCTGTAATCTCCACATCAGATACAGCATCCTTCTCATCTGCGTCGCCCTCTATAACATCCAAATCTGCGCTATCATCTGTGTCTTCTGTATCCGTACTCTCTGCCACTCTGTACTGCTCATCGGTAAGTTCTGCTTCTGTACTGACTCTACCGTCGACAAACAATTCTTCGGATGCATAGACACTGGATGAAAGTAAGGATACGCTCATCACTGCTGACATGCATACGGCTGACAGCCGTTTCAGTATCTCTTTTTTCTTCACCTGCTCACTCCTCTCTGCTTTTTAGAAAAAGGCCGGACCCTTTCCGGGATCCGACCTTTTATCGGTTATCTTGTTTCCTGCAATACCTGTAGATTCAGTTTTTGTTCACTGATCCCTTATTTTACTTTGATCTTTACAGTGTAAGATTTCTTACCGGATCTTACTGTGATCTTTGCCGTTCCTTTTTTCTTAGCTGTTACAACACCCTTGGAGGATACCGTTGCAACTTTCTTGTTGGAGCTTCTGTAAGTCACTTTCTCACGGGATGTGAACGGAGCGATCACTGGTTTCAGGGTTGTTTTTTTGCCTTTCTTTAAGGAAACATTCTTTTTCAGTCCGCTGATCTTTGTTGTCTTTACCGCTGTTTTCTGTACTTTGACTTTGACCGTTTTCTTCAGACCGCTTGCAAGTGTGATCTCCAGTTTTGCTGTGCCTTTTTTCTTACCTGTGATCTTGCAGGTTCCATTCGCTTTTCCGCTTACAGTGAATACTTTCCTGTTAGAGGATTTCCAGGATTTTACAGAATCTCCTTTTGCAAGGCCTGTAACTTTCAGTCCGGAAGTAGACTGTTTTACCTTCAGGGTAACAGTAGCTGCATTTACCGTCATCTTCGGAGCCAGTTTTGCTCCGGCAGCCTGTGTCTCTTCTTTGCCGCATACGCTGCACTTTCTTACCTGCTGCTCCGGTGCATTGACTGTAGCATCTGCTGTCTTCTTCCATGCGCTCCACTTATGTCCGGCTGCCGGGATCGCCTGTTCATCTGTCTTGGCATCACATCTTGTACAATGCTTACTCTTCACACCTGCTTCTGTACAGGTAGCCGCCTTGTCTACTGTGAATTCCGCTTCATAGTCATGTCCGAGTGCCGGGATTACGTTTTCGTCATCTTTATAAGAATAGTGTGCCCCACATACTTCACATGTGCCAACTTCTTTATATCCATCCTCGGTACAGGTAGCATCTTTTACCTCTACTGCATCCCCTTTACAATGAACCTTTATATCATCCGGAAGTCCAGACATTTCCGTTTCCAAAAGTGCTTTCCATTCTTCTCGTGTGCCGTCGTAACATCCATTCTTCAAATTAGCACAATCAAATGAGAAAAATCCTAATTTCTTGATATTTTTAAAATCAAAAGATGTCAATGCCTCACAATCCATGAATGTATCCTCTGGAACTTCGTCAAGACTGACTTCAACTTCAAAGTTTTTCAATGATTTGCAGTCGTAAAATGTATCAGTACCAGTAAAAGTCACTTTTTTTGCTTTAAAAGATGTCAATGAACTTCCTGCAAATACGTTTCCACCTAATGTGATTTCATCCACATCAAATGTTACACTGTCCAATGCTGTTCTTGTAAATGCAGCCTTACCAATTGTACTTACATTTTCCAAGTTAATTTTTTTTAAAGACATTGCAGCAGAAAATGCCTGAATTCCGATTTCAGTAACTGTTGATGGAAGCACTACTTCTTCAAGAGAATCATAAAAATCTCTTCCTGAAACTTTAGTAAAATTTTTACTACCAACCCTCGTGATTCCCTCTCCAATCACAATCTTCTTTACTTCTGTTACCAGATCTTTTTCCTTCAGATATTTGTACCATGGAGTTACACTGCTATTTGCATCCTGCATTTCTTCCGGCTGAGATACTCTGAGATACAATGTCTGTGTCTGCTCATCATACTTTGCTTCCATAGTACTGTCTGCATAACTCGGTCTGTATGCACTCATTTTTACCCAGCCATCTTCTGTTGTATCTCCTTCACCAACAGCTGGTGCAGCTTCCTCTCCATCTCCGAAATCAGCCGCCTCAGTTTCAACATCTGAAGTATCTGCTTCATCTACAGCTTCCTCAACCTCTTCTGCTGCTACTTCTGCTTCCTCGTTGCTTTCCTCAAAGTCAACCGCCGTATCTTCGCTATCGTCCTCTACTACGATGTCCACTGGTTCTGCTGCCGCTACCGGTGCCGCTGCTGTCAGTGCCATGGATAATGCCAGACAGTATGCAAGATATTTTTTCTTCATTTCTTCTTTCTCCTCCTTATGAAGTCTGTATTAAACAACAAAAACAGAGGCTCATTTATAGATGAGTCTCTGCCCTATACAACGAGTTAGCCTGCTGACTTAAAATATTTCCGCGTACATATTTCACACAGCAAAACAGTTCCGGATTCTCACCGGATTTTCTTAAACTGACCGCGCCACGATCAGACCACGCCTGGTTATGTTGTCTGTATTTTCATAATACCCCCCCCCCGAAAGCAATTTTGTCAAGGATTTTTAAGCGTAAATTGTTTGTAAATTATTATTCGAACTTCCCGTTTTTGTCTAATAGGGAACTTACCTTGACAAATTCTCGGGGGACTTCCTTTATGTTATACTTCTTTCATCTGATATGGGCAAATGCCACAAAGCAAAACTCCTTTATGATGCAGCTATTGCAGACCACGAATACAGACAGACTCTTTCTTTACAGCGTACAAATCTTAAAATGGCCAAAGATCAGGTGGCTGCTATCAATGATGTCATAGCTCCCTTGATGATCCATAAATATCATAGTATCAATCGTTATTCTACTTTTTACATAAAAAAGAGAACCCAACACATCAGGTTCTCCAGGTATAATTTGAGAATATCCACCGCACACTTTATTTATTATTATCTCTATGATATGTATCCCACATCTGTTTAAATTGGGAACGGTGAGGTCTTTCCTTTATTTCATTCAAAATTTTTTCAATTTCTTTTTTACCAAAAATACAATCGGGCCGTTTGATAATCAACTCTAAGGCGTCAAGAGCGTTATATATCTCCATTTGGTAAACTTCATTACTGATTCTGTTTTTCGCAATCGATTTTAAAGCCGATATATCCCCATCCTCTGTAAATATAACAGGAATATCCATATATGCGGCCATTAAAATCACATGTACATCCCCAATACTCGTCTCTGCCCTCCGATAGTTGAAAATATCGCAATTATCTGGAAGATCATCAGCTCTCTTTATCGAATCTGTCGTTTCATAATATTCACCCAGATGTTTATATAACTCCCTAAACTGTTGTGTATACAATTCTGTATCATCTTCATCAAATAAAAATTCCTCATAAGATGCAATACGAATCAATCCCTCATTTCTCAGTTTTTCTGTATAAGGATACATTTCCAGTTCATTTTCCCATATATATGGATGTATAACCGGTTGGAAGTCCAAATTCTGCAGAATTTCTTTCAAAAGTTCTATATTTTTTCCTTCTTTTGAGAATTTATGCAAAAAGCAGGTATCTACCAGTGCTTCTGGTTTATTCATTGTCACAGCAGTCTCCTTCTATGCGAATTTCCAAATGATTCTCAACAGCCTCTTTCACCTTGAAATCCTTTTTTATCTTTTGAATCAAATACGGTTCAATCTCCGGGCATTTTTCAGCTTTTTCCAGCAAAGTACGCATACCAGATATAGTCCTAACCCCTGTTCCATTTCCAAGATACGTATTCTGATCACTTAAAAATGCCTTTACCAAAGTTTCGATCTGTTCGTTATTGTTTTCCAATTTCTCAGCTGACTGCTCATTCATAATTCTTGTTTCCACAAGTCTCCTGCGTACCGCTTCATAAGGAACCATAAAATCACTCATCTGGCAAACCATTAATCGAACTACTTCATCCACTCTCACCTTTCCGGCTGGAATTTCAAACTCACTCATATGCGCAAAGAAATTTTTTCTGAATGCTTTATAGGGCATCAACAGTTCCGCTGCAAAACGATTTGTAATTGCTTCCTCATCCTGTTCTGTTAATTCTCGTTTCTCATCTAACTCTTTCCAGACTCGATTAGCCACCTTAAAGATATGACCCAATTCATGTGCGGCAGCAAAAATCTGTTCTGCCATTGGCTTTCCTGTATTAATATAGACAAAATCTTCCAATTGATTATGAACAATTTTTTTTATATGAAAGCCACGATTTTTCTGGTCTTCAATCGGAAAATATACAACCGTGCACTGATTTTCCAAAATCCCAAAAATGTCATCCCGTATTGCTGTATTTTCTATAATGCACTCTTGTTTTATTTCATCTACAATATTTTGAATAACCTTATCCATTTCAGTATATTCCATCACTAAGCCCACCTTTAAAAAGAAGCTGTACGAAATTCGTACAGCCTACATTGTTGCTTCTTTTAAATCGATATATTCATCTATAAGATCCAAGACAGTATCAAGATTTTCCAAGTCAGTAAATTCTTTCATATATTCCAATTCTGGAACTGCCTTATCTGCTTCTAAATTTAAAAGATCATGTTTAGTTGTTCCCAACGCGCTTGCAAGCTCTGCAATTCTGCGTGGCGGAAGCATAAATTTACCTTCCAAAATCCGGCATACTTCACGATATGAACACTGTAATCGTTCTGCCAATTTTTCCCGACTAATTCCGGATTCCTGCATTACGGTAAAAATATTAACCCCCAGCTTTCTTCCAATGTTAGCCATATTGTTCACACTCTCTTTCTATTATTTCATGCATTTAAGCATACTATCACCCAAAACACCATGTCAAATAATTTCTTTAGTGAGTATATCATAATTCATGTTATTCATGCAATGGCAATTTGATTTTATATAGCTTATATAACTTCTTAATTCGTACTACAGCCCTAATAAGCCTTATTATGGTTTCATAATTCCTGTTCTTTTTATTTTGATATTTCCCATTTTGGCTACTTTTGTTTTTCTAGTTCGTCTGACTACTCTGCCAAACACAGGCTTCTGAATCCGTTCCCGTGACCTTGTATTATTTTTTCTTGCTCTGTTTACTATTGCAATATTCTCAGCTGTTATTTTCTTTACATCTTCTGGGCAGTCATTTTGTCGTCGTAATTCATCCACTATCTCCATCAGATTGGCACTGTATCCCTCATACATAAGTACCGGATTTCCCTTTTTTACCGCCATAAACGTTGGAGACTTAGATAAAATCCGGACGATTTGCTTCTCATCTTCATTCCCGGTTATGGCAGAATACGTTTTAATGATATTTCTGGTACTATAATTCATTTAAACACCTTCTTTTTTTATCAAACTTAATTTTTCTATTGCTCTCTCTGTCTTGAAACAGTATTGATCATATCGTCTGCATTTCGGAAATCTTGCAATGGCTAACAACGTTTTTAAATTTATCTCCCCAAAATAATAACGTTCGATATAATTCGATAATACTTTAAATGTTGAATCAGCCATTCTATCATAAATAATATCATGAGCACTGTTATAATTCTCCAACCTGCATTTACACAAAAACTCTGCCCATTCCTTATTATATCTGGTCAGTTCTTTTATATTTAATTTATTTCCATTAAGAATTTTTTCGTCAAAAGAATATGTATATAAAAAACCTTCCTTTTTCAATTTGCCTCTTGTCGCCCATTTGATTGCCTGCTTCTTATTTGTTGTCAAATAATATCCCAAACCAAAGTCTTTTCCCTTACGTGCCTTTGACAAATCTATTTCCATAAAATCATATGTGCTTCCATGATACAAAACCATATAAATTTTTCCCTTCTTAATGGTTTTCTTGTTTCTTCATATTATCATAAAGCAGCTTTTTTAGCAAGCGACTACGGCCTTTTCAGGTATCATATTCCCATAACTAGCAACTAATGTTGATTGTAAGCATAAGCATTCTTTTCACTGCCCCTTCTATATCATCATCTGCATTTTTTATCTTTAACACTTCAGATTTTTCCACAATCCGATTATAATCATTATCCTTTGTCTTAACAGCCAAATTTTCCTCATAAAAAGCCATTTTAACCAGCTTATCAACGCAAAAACTTTTAGGTCTGCTGCCAGCAATCTGTAATATCACACGGCGATGGCCACATACATGTTTTGTGGTCAATATATGTCCCGTATTTTTGTTCATTATACGTCCATCTGCTGATATAACATATCTTGCTGCTGTGTATCTGTTATACCCAATATCTTTCCAGATTTCTGATACTTTTTCCATCGCTCCATCTCCTTATTTTTCTTTCACATCACTTTTTTTTCCCCGGGATTCATTTGCAGTAAATCCCGGGACAACACTGAAATGTAAAAAAATATGTTCGGACATTCCTTTGTCCATCTATATTATAATATAGCATTATGTTTCATGCCTTTCAGATTGTGTTTCATTTGTTTCTTTCTTCATACAAAAACATAATTGTGCTGCTTCTTCCTTAGCTTTCAGGAATGCTTTATAACATTCCAAATTTTTAAAGAACTGACTAATATAACGACTTACCTGAGGTGTGCTATAGCTGATTTTATCAGAGATAGTTCTATATGGCATACCATCTATAACCGCCATGGATACAGCTAAATAAATTTTCTCTTCAACGCATTCTTTACACCAAGCGATCGTTCGACGTATCACAAAGAGTTTCATCGTAAGATCACTTATATTTTTCTCCAAAGATGCTTTATTACATTCATACACATTTTCCTGCATGTATGCTATATTCATTATTCCATCATCAACTTTCCGCATCTTATAATTTCTTTTAGTTCTTGCAACTGTATAATGTGCCACTCCAAACTGATTTCCAAATCTCGATACTGCATAAAATCGGTTTTTGTAAACTCAAGATTTCCATTTATCATATTGCTCACCTGCTTCTATTGTTTCCTGTGACTTCAGTGTTTTCTTATTATTCGAATTCAATCGCACCATAATATAACGTAAGAAACCATAGCCATAGTATTCTGGACTGTGAATTCCAACGCACACACTGTCCTTATCAACGTAATAACCTTTTATAGGCTTAGGCTCTGTTCTAAAAAAGTCACGCTCTGAAATGACTTTGATTTCTGGTTCCGGTCTCTTCAGGTTTTTGCTTGCATTCCAGCGTTTCTTTTGCAATGCTCCATCTTCTTTTTTGCGATGTTTATCTGTATATTTAACCAGATAGCTTGCTAATTTAGCATAATTACCAGAATTGTCCAAGTTAAAAGCTTTGATTTTATTCTGTTTCTTGTATGCTTTGTTCCAACATTTTTGCAGTATCTCTGTAGCTATTCTATTAACGACTAAGTGGTGATGTCTTGCTCCCCTTTCTCCAATCTCCATTACATGGACATACCTAAATTCCAAACCAGCTTTTCTATATTCTTTGCGGCATTCCCGCAGAAATATATCTATATCATGTCGCATTTCTTCCGCTGTTCGGTCAGGTTCTCCTTCTACTCTAATATAATCTAGTATGAGATGGATATCCCCTTCCTCAAAATTGGCATTGAGCAACTGTCTCAATTTTCTTTCGGAATTTCTACTGTTGATTTTTTTCTGTCCCTCCGTCGTTGGTTTTACCTTATCTCCTCGTTTAATTCCTTTCTTTTTATGATTGTTATTATAGTATTTCTCAACTTCTATTGTTTTTCCTGCTACAGTTGTTCTCTTATAATATGACATATTCGTATCTCCTATCATTTCTTCTTGTCGGTAAGTTAATGCGCTTATCAAGTGTTAAAACCAGATTGCATCTGGTGACCAATAATTTTTATATAAAGAATATGTGATATTAGGATGGGTCCTGTCAAAAAAAGTCATTTTTTCTATTAATTATTTTTTTACACAAAAAAAGAGAACCCCAACGGATTCTCTGTAATTGGTATTCAATTTACTTTTAATTTTTAGGAACATAATGTGCTCATAGTGCCCTTTTTCAGAGATTTTTTAAAAATTTATGCTAATTTTATGCTAAAATCGAAAGTTTAAATCCCGGAATACCAGTGTTTATGCGGATCTTTCAAATTTACACAGTTTTTTCACGAAATTTTAAGAAAATCCTTAGAATTTCTTTCTTTTCAAAAGCAGCTTTACCGATTACAATAATACCTATGAAGAAGACACAAAAGATTAAACATAAAAAACACCCAAACAGCGTGCACCTTACCAAAAAAGCGCGTCTCATAAAACGCCGGCATCAGATTCGCCGACAAAAACAGTTTCTCTGCTTCATACTGTTTCTTATCATAATCCTGTCTCTGTCCTTTCTTATTTTACGACCACTCCGTACTTCCAGACAGACTCATATGATCAACTCTGCCTGCGAATCTTATCGCAGCGATGTAGAACAAGTTGCTGCAAAATACGATATGTCTGCATATGTAGATCTTATTCTGGCTCTTATGATGCAGGAAAGCTCCGGTCAGGGAACAGACGTTATGCAATCCTCTGAAGGTGCATATAACACACAATATCCTCAGACTCCAAACGGCATCACAGATGTAGATTATTCTATTGCCTGCGGAATTCAGGAACTGAAATATTCTATGACCAAAGCAGATGTTACAGGACCGAATGATATTGCCAACATCAAACTTGCTCTTCAGGGATACAATTTTGGAGCAGATGTCTATTTTAACTATCTGGAAAAAAATGGCATCACCTCCTGGTCTGAAGAAAGTTCAAAAGCTTTTGCCGAAATAGCAAGCGGAGAAACCGAGCGTTCCAAAGAAGATCCTCTATACGACACGGCCGGTCCATGGGACTATGGAGATCAGTATTATCCGGAACATGTACTTCGTTACTATCATTCCTAAATCACTTGATTCGTACAAAATATTTTTTATAAATTTTTCAAATTTTTTCGAAAAAACATTTGACAACTACAATTATATCTGGTATTATATGTCTTGTCGATGAGGAACGCACTTCTTCACAAGACATTTGCGATAGTGGCGTAGTTGGTAACGCGCGACCTTGCCAAGGTCGAGACCGCGGGTTCGAGCCCCGTCTATCGCTCTTTTTATTTTCCGGACTGTTATGTCCGGTTTTTTGTTGCTATTTTTTTCATAGCACAAAGAAATGCTTCGGACTTTCAATAATATAGCCGAAGCATTTCCCTCCGACTGTCCCAGCATCAGGTAATGTTTCTTCAGAGGTAAAAAATTCTTCCTCTTCCCCTCCTTTTTCCTGCTGCTAAACATAGCATATCATATTCTGAAAAAAGAGAGGAAGCTTTTTCCTCTCTTTTTCGGCATTTCCTGCAATTTAATTTTATATTTAATATTGACTCATCATAATCAGTGATGGAATAAACGAATTCCGGTAAATGCCATAACTATTCCATATTTATTACAGGTTTCGATTACCGCATCGTCTCGCACGGAACCACCTGGCTGAGCAATAAACTTCACACCGCTCTTATGTGCTCTCTCAATATTGTCACTGAACGGGAAGAATGCATCCGAACCAAGCGTCACATCTGTAAGCTGATCCAGCCATGCTCGCTTCTCTTCTCTTGTGAATACTTCCGGCTTTTCTGTAAATACATTTTCCCATGCACCGTCAGCCAATACATCCATGTACTCTTCTCCGATGTAAACATCAATTGCATTATCTCTCTCTGCACGGCTGATCGTGTCTTTAAACGGAAGATTCAGTACCTTCGGACTCTGACGTAAAAACCAGTTGTCTGCTTTCTGTCCGGCAAGTCTTGTACAATGTACACGTGACTGCTGCCCTGCTCCAACACCAATGGCCTGACCATCTTTAACAAAGCATACCGAATTGGACTGTGTATATTTCAGAATGATCAGAGATACCTTCAGATCTCTCTTTGCTTCTTCTGTAAGTTCTTTGTTTTCTGTCACGATATTGGAAATCAACGCATCATCGATTGCAAGTTCCTGGCGTCCCTGTTCAAATGTCACACCAAATACCTGCTTATGTTCCAGTGGAGCCGGTACATAATCTGGATCGATCTCAATCACATTATAATTTCCTTTTTTCTTCTGTTTCAGTATCTCCAGTGCTTCCTCTGTATATCCAGGTGCGATCACACCATCTGAAACTTCCCTTTTAATCAGCATCGCAGTATCTTTGTCACATACATCTGAAAGAGAAATAAAATCGCCAAAAGAAGACATTCTGTCTGCTCCTCTAGCTCTCGCATATGCACATGCCAGTGGGGAAAATTCTTTCCAGTTCATGTCATCTACCCAATAGATCTTTGCCAGTGTCTCTGTAAGCGGAAGTCCTACTGCAGCTCCTGCAGGAGAAACATGTTTGAAAGAAGTTGCTGCCGGAAGTCCTGTTGCTTTCTTAAGATCACGAACCAGCTGCCAGCCGTTAAATGCATCCAGAAAATTGATATAGCCCGGTTTGCCGGAAAGTACCTTGATTGGAAGATCCTGTCCTTCTTCCATATAGATTCTGGAAGGTTTCTGATTTGGGTTACATCCGTATTTTAACTGTAATTCTTTCATCTCTGTACTCTCCTTACTGATTTTTATTTACGATTTTTGTATTATATGTTCCTGTTGCAATATCAATATAGCGTACAAACAAAGAAACTTTGTTATCTGCATTCAAACTGTTCCAGAGAAGTTCTGTGAATGCATCCATATCATCCGGGATATCGACCAACTTTGGTTCACCCTCAAAGCTTGGTAACGGATTACCATCACATTTATAGGTATGAATGAAACGTCCCTCTCCCGGAACTGCTTTTTCGTAAGCATATGTATATCTCAGACAAGAATCCGGATTACCGTTATCACTCTTCAGAATAGACATCGCATAGCTGTAATTTCCATTCTCGATATGCATCACACCGGAAATTCTTGGTGTATAGTTCGGTCCGTCCGGCTCAAATTCACGTGATCTTAAGGACTGCTCAAAAGTCAGCTGTTTATCCAATCCCTCATAAATAGTATCTGTCTGATCACCATTTGTCACAATTGTCTTATTTCCAAGAACACGTACCGGAGCATAAATGATCAGGCTCGGATCTGTCAGTTTTGAAGGATCAAATGCCTGTGTACGAATTCCCTCACCATCTGTAACAAATACACGGTTTCTACTGTTCTCACTTCTTCCCATGATGAAGTATGCGGTAACTGCCTTTGTTCCGTCTGCAGAACGTCCGATAATGATTCCTCTGCCCGGATAAGAATTGTTTTTCAGTTCATTTTCCAGTGAAATTTTTTCCATGATCATTCTCCTTTAGTGTAATAAAGTAAAGCGACCGCCTGGGTAGTCTGTTTCCAGGCTGCCCAGGCGGTCGGCACGTTCACTTACTGCACTCCCTGTAGTTCATCCTACTTCCGCCAGTCATGCAGTCGTTGT
>OLRR01000060.1_pt1 | contig 90638 bp, 80 predicted proteins | sample 1671941 | NCBI WGS metagenome assembly OLRR01 (sample SAMEA3136628, study PRJEB25190) | human gut metagenome
GACAGTGCAAATCTCTGGTACAGACCGGAGGCAGATAAAGAAGATTTTATCTGGGCAGGAACTTTTGTCGCACATGAACTGTATCAGAGAAAAGACGGCACTTTAGGCTGCCGGATTCCGGATACGGTATGGAATGCGTTTAAGAATGAGAAAAAGCTGGAGGATGTAAAACTGGAAAAAGAATCAGGAAGAGCATTACGGCATGTAGTAACGGAGACCGGAGACTGCTATCGATACGAAGCAGATGTTACATTTGCTGAGGGAACACGTGGATTCTCCGTTGGCGTGCGTGCGCAGGAAGCGGATGATGAATTCTATTCTTTCACATTTGAGTGTCCGAAGGATCGTGTGATCTTCGAGAAATCTCCGAACTGGCCGTGGCCGCAGATGAACAATATGGGACTGGAACGTTTGATTCGTCTGGTTCCCGGAAAGAAATATCATGTACAGATTATCGTGGATGATACGATTGCTACACTGTATGTGGACGGAGTTGCTCTGAATACCCGCATGTATACAAACCCGGGGGAAGGAATCTGCCTGGGAGTTACAGATGGAAGTGCGGTATTTGAGAATCAGAGTATTGCATATCTGTAAAAGGGAATCGGGCCGCCGTACTGTTTTTGGTGCGGCGGCCCTGATTTTATCTTGTTCTTTTCAGAACACTTCGCGGGATATTACCTGCCGGACAGTTACAATATTTTAAAAGAGAAACGATGTACTGGTGATTCGAGGGTAAGTATAATTCACAAAATGGGGTCTGAAAAAACAGGCTCCATTTTGCAATTGTTTACTGGTGAAAAGAAAAAAGTATGTTATAATAAAAAGAATACTGTAAAAAAAGAAATGCAATAAGGAGATGGAAATCCATGAAAGTATCTATGTGTAAAACCATGCGGACTTATGAGTGGAAAAATCTGTCGAAAGATCTTCTGGCGGGTCTGGTGATCATGGCAGTGTCGATTCCAATATCCATGGGATATGCGCAGATCGCGGGGCTTCCGGCGGTGTATGGACTGTACGGCTCAGTTTTTCCGATAGTACTGTTTGCCTTATTTTCTACGTCACCACAGTTTGTTTTCGGTGTAGATGCTGCTCCGGCGGCACTGGTAGGATCGGCACTGGTAAGTCTGGGGATTGAAGGGGGATCGAAGGAAGCAATTGCGGCAGTTCCGGTGCTTGCATTTTTTGTTGCTGTCTGGCTGCTGGTCTTTTATCTGTGTCGGGCGGGAAAACTGGTCAATTATATTTCAGCACCGGTGATGGGCGGATTTATCAGTGGAATCTGTACCACGATCATTCTGATGCAGGTGCCTAAATTATTCGGTGGTAAAGCAGGGGTCGGGGAACTCCCGGAACTGGTGCATCATATCTGGGAGAGTCGGACGATCTTTCATCTGTCATCCTTGCTTCTGGGTGTTGGTACACTGGTGATTCTTCTGGTGTCAAAAAAGCTGATTCCCAAATTTCCGATGGCAGTGTTTCTGATGGCAGCGGGTGCGATCGGTACAGCGTTTTTTCATCTGGAAGATCTTGGTATTCAGACGCTTGCAGCAGTGAAACCGGGGCTTCCCACATGGACGGTTCCGGAGTTTGGAGCAATCCCGTTAAAAGAGGCGGTGATTATCAGTCTTTCCGTGGCAGTTGTCATCATGGCAGAGACATTACTTGCGGAGAACAGTTTTGCACAGAAAAATCGTTACCGGATCGATGACAATCAGGAAATTCTTGCATTTGCCATGGGAAATCTGGCTGCTTCCGTTATCGGTTGCTGTCCGGTCAATGGATCCGTATCGAGAACGGCTATGGGAGAGCAGTACCAGGCGAAAACTCAGCTGACCGGTATCGTGGCCGGACTGTCTATGATTGTATTATTGCTTTGCGGAACCGGATTTATCGGGTATCTTCCGATTCCGGTGCTGACAGCGATTGTGATTTCAGCGTTACTGGGAGCGACAGAATTTGATCTGGCAGTGCGGCTGTGGAAGGTGAGCCGCACGGAATATCTGATCTTTGCTGGAGCATTTTTCGGTGTACTGATGCTTGGGACTGTCAACGGAGTATTGATTGGAATCATCCTTTCTTTTTCAGAGATGATTATCCGGACATCCAAGCCTTCCAGAGGCTTTCTTGGGATTCAGCCGGGACACCGGCATTTTCGGGATCTGAAAGAAAGCGATCAGATCCATGCGATTGAAGGGGTGTTGATCTACCGGTTCAGCAGCAATCTGTTTTTTGCCAATATTCAGGTATTGCAAAGTGACATTGAGGATAATCTGCGGGAAGATACCAAAGCAGTGATTTTGGATGCCAGTGGAATCGGAAGTATGGATATTACAGCGGCAGATCGGTTAAAACTTTTATATGAGTCACTGAAAGAGAAAAATATACGTTTTTATATCACAGAACATATTGCAGGATTGAATGAACAGATGCGTCAGCTGGGACTTGGATGTTTGATTCAGGAAGGCTGTGTGCGAAGAACGACACATATTGCTTTGAAAGATATGGGTATTACCCGTCCGTATCCCTTAGAGGGCGGTGTGGATAATGAACAGCGCAGTGCGTCCAGAAAACGTGCCGACAACAGGGTGCAGGAATTTGTCTGGGCGTTTGGAAGTCAGGCAGGAGAGGAGATCGAACGACAGATCGGGTGTCAGATTGAACAGTTGAAGAAAACCGGTGATGTGGAATATCTGCTTCACGGCCGATGGTCTCATATGGAGGATCTGGATCAGGATGAGTGGCTGGAACATCTGGAAGAGCATCTCAAAGAAATTGTCAATATTTCCGGAAAAGATGAAAAAACCCTGGCAATTCGACTGGAAAAACACCGTCAGGAAGTGCATGACCGTATCGCAAGAGAACATCCGGAACTTGCAGAGCGTTTCCGGGAAAGGCGTCATCTGTTGGATGAACATCTGAAGGAAAAGAGACCGGAAGTTTATGAACTTGTAATTCAGTTGCGCAAAAAGATCAGCGATGAGCAGAGAGAACAAGAGGAACAATAGTTACATTAGAGGGCAGTAAAAGATGACAGAACAAAAGATAACCATGACGATGGAGCAGGTGGAACAGGAGATGGAAGAGTATCGCAGGATTTTTGATGTGGTGCGGCTCATCGAAGAAGAAACGATCCAAATGATGGAAGAGGGCAGGGAGGAAGAAGTTGATCCTGAGAAAGTGGCCTGCTATTCATTCTGGAAGAAAAACAGGCAATGTAAGAACTGTATATCTGCAAGAGTACTCAGGGAAAAGAACCAGGGGACCAAACTGGAGTTTGTGGGAGAAGATATTTATCAGGTAACTGCCTGCTATATGGAAATAGATGGAAAAGCATATGTAATGGAACTGGTGAAAAAACTGAACGAAGAATTCCTTCTGGACGCAGAGGGATGTGAAAAACTGGTTCGAAAACTGGACGGATATAACCAGGATCTTTACATTGATGCTCTGACAGGCTCTTACAATCGAAGATATTATGAGGAACGACTGAAAGGAAAAGAAACTTCTGCCGGTGTGGCAGTTATAGATCTGGATGATTTTAAACTGTGGAATGATACATATGGACATGGGACAGGAGATGTGGTGCTACAGACAGTGGTGAAAGCGATCCGTCAGTCCACACGGAAAACAGACAGTCTGGTACGCTATGGAGGGGATGAATTTCTTCTGGTTATGCCGGATGTTTCCGATGAAGTTTTTCTGAAAAAACTGGAATATATTCAGAAGCAGATCAGGGACGCGGATATTCCCGGTTTTTCCAGAATGCGTCTTTCTGTCAGTATCGGAGGCGTGACAGTCCGGGAAGAAGTTATGGAAGAGGCAGTACGAAAAGCAGACCGGCTGATGTATCAGGCGAAAATCCAGAAGAATATGGTGGTGACCGAAAGAAAATCAATTGATGCGGATGGAATGATTCATCTGGAAGAAGAGATAAAGCGGACAAAACAGCTGATCATGATCGTAGATGATTCTGAGATAAACCGTGAGATCCTTGCGTCGATTCTGGAAGAAGATTATCAGATCATTGAAGCAGAAAACGGAGAAGACTGTCTGCGTCTTTTGCAAAAGTATGGAACTGAGATATCGTTGATTCTTCTGGATATTGTAATGCCTGGCATGAATGGATTTCAGGTTTTGCATGATATGAACAAAAATCACTGGATCGAAGATGTTCCGGTTATCATGATTTCCAGTGAAGACTCCGAAAAGAGTATACGACGGGCTTACGAAATGGGAGTATCAGATTATATCAGCCGTCCATTCGATGGAAAGGTTGTCTATCAGAGAGTATTCAATACGATCAAGCTGTATGCAAAACAAAGAAGACTGATCACGCTGGTAACGGATCAGGTTTATGAGAAGGAGAAAAACAACCGGATCATGGTGAGTATTCTGAGTCAGATCGTAGAGTTTCGAAATGGTGAAAGTGGACTGCACGTGAAACATATCAACAAACTGTCCGGTATGCTCCTGGAACGTCTGGTACAAAAAACCGACAAGTATCATCTGACCTGGACGGATCAGTATCTGATCACAGTAGCTTCTGCTCTTCATGATATCGGGAAAATCGGGATCGATGAGAAAATCCTGAACAAGCCGGGTAAACTGACACCGGAAGAATTTGAACTGATGAAAATGCATACGATGATAGGGGCATCCATGCTGAAACGGCTGGAAATATATAAAGAAGAACGGCTGGTGCAGATTGCGTATGAGATCTGCCGCTGGCACCATGAACGGTATGACGGAAGCGGATACCCGGATGGACTAAAGGGGGAAGAGATTCCGATTGCAGCTCAGGTGGTTTCTATTGTAGATGTCTACGATGCATTGACGAGCCCGAGAGTCTATAAAAAAGCATATTCTCATGAGAAAGCGATGGAGATGATCCTGACCGGAGAATGCGGTGTGTTTCAGCCTTTGCTTCTGGATTGTTTTTGTGATATTCAGGAGGAAGTACGGAAGGTGACACAGGAAAAAAGCGAAAAAGAAGGAAAAATATCCGGATTTGAACTGACAGATCTGAAAGAAACTCTGAAAAACAGTCATCTGATCGGTGATTTAAAACCAGAAAAGAATCACTGACAGGGTAGAAAAACCGGTAATTATGTGATAAGATAAATGCAACGTGTTAAAGTGAAAAAGTGTTAGAGGAGGAATAGTGTTATGTATATTACATGTCTGGATGTGGAAGGTGTGCTGGTTCCGGAGATCTGGGTGGCATTTGCCGAGGAGAGTGGAATTCCGGAACTGAAGAAAACAACCAGAGACGAACCGGATTATGATAAGCTGATGAAATGGAGACTGGGTGTACTGAAGGAGCATGGGCTTGGGTTGAAAGAGATTCAGGAAACCATCGAAAAGATTCAGCCACTTCCGGGCGCAAAAGAATTCTTAGATGAATTAAGAAGTTTCAGCCAGGTTATCCTGATCAGTGATACCTTTGCAGAATTTGCCAGTCCACTGATGGAAAAACTGGGACGTCCCACATTATTCTGCAACAGTCTGGAGGTTTCCGGGAACGGAGAAATCACAGGATATAAGATGCGTGTGGAACAGACAAAACTGACCACTGTAAAAGCACTGCAGTCTATCGGATTTGAGACGATTGCCAGTGGAGATTCCTATAACGATCTGGGAATGATCCAGGCAAGCAAGGCAGGCTTCTTATTCCGAAGCACGGATAAGATCAAAGCAGAGTATCCCCATATTCCGGCTTATGAGACCTATGACGAACTGCTTGGTGCTATCAAAAAAGCAATGGCAGAGTAAATAAAAATATTAAAATCACAGGATGGAAGCAGGATTTTGCAAGAAAAAACATATTGACATAGTATGTAATTAATAATATGATAGCAATATCCGGTTCAGTTGCAGAAGAGACTGAGAAAAGAGACAACAGACAGCTGGACAGGATATAATTGTGACCGGGAGTACTACTGCCCGGTTATAATTATATTTACACAGGAATCGGTCCGGTGAACCGGTTCTGAGAACGAGAACAGGGAGAATGATATGTTAAATCAGTTTTCAAGAACACAGCTGCTGCTGGGTGAAGAAGCCATGGAAAAGTTGAAGAATTCAAGAGTGGCTGTTTTTGGTATCGGCGGTGTCGGCGGATATGTCTGTGAGGCACTGGTGCGAAGCGGTGTCGGAGCCTTTGATCTGATCGATGATGATAAGGTATGCTTGACCAATCTGAACCGTCAGATTATCGCTACGAGAAAAACCGTAGGAAAATATAAAACGGATGTGATGAAAGAACGGATGCTGGAGATCAATCCGAATGTGGATGTGCATATCCATAAGTGCTTCTTCCTTCCGGAAAATGCAGATGAATTTCCATTTGAAGAGTATGATTATGTGGTAGATGCAGTAGACACCGTGACAGCAAAAATTGAACTGGTAATGAAATGCCAGGAAAAAGGTGTGCCGATTATGAGCAGCATGGGAGCCGGCAATAAGCTGGATGCCAGCCAGTTCAAGGTGGCTGATATTTATAAAACCAAGGTATGCCCGTTGGCCAAGGTTATGCGCCGGGAACTGAAGAAGAGAAGAGTCAGAAAATTAAAGGTTGTTTACTCGGAAGAACTGCCGAAACGTCCGATTGAGGATATGTCCATCAGTTGCAGAACAAACTGCATCTGCCCGCCGGGAGCCGCACACAAATGTACGGAACGACGAGACATTCCGGGCAGTGTGGCATATGTGCCATCGGTAGCAGGATTGATCATTGCAGGAGAAGTCGTGAAAGATTTGACAACCGTGAAAAAATAGAATAAAAGTAACTATTCAGCAGCCGCTGTCCCGCGAGGTGTTTTGGCATGAATATGCCAAAATCCCGAGACATACAAGTCAAAATGCCATCACCGAAGGTGATTTTTAATGCATTTTGGCTCGTAACTGTGAAGGGACTGAACAGTTACGAATAAAGCGGAAACCAATCGGAAAGGAAAGACAGCATATGGAAGAAATGATTACAAGAGAACAGATGGAAAAACTGAAAAAACTGCAGGATTATTTGAGAAGTCTGGAATCTGTTGCAGTAGCATTTTCCAGTGGTGTAGATTCCACATTTTTATTAAAGGTGGCAAAAGACACGCTGGGTGATAAGGTGATGGCAGTGACTGCCCAGTCCTGCTCTTTCCCCAAAAGAGAGTTAAAAGAAGCGATTGCATTCTGTGAAAAAGAAGGAATCAAACATGTGATCTGTGAATCTGAGGAATTGAGTATCGAGGGATTTGCCCAGAATCCGAAGAACCGCTGCTATCTGTGTAAAAAGGAGCTGTTTGAAAAGATTCAGAAGATCGCCGCTGATAACGGTATGAAAGCCATCGTGGAAGGTTCCAATCTGGATGATAACGGAGATTACCGTCCGGGACTGCAGGCAGTTGCCGAGCTTGGAATCAAAAGTCCGTTACGTCACTGTGATCTGACAAAAGCAGACATTCGTGCACTGTCCCATTACTTGCATCTGCCGACTTGGGAGAAACAGTCTTTCGCCTGCCTGTCTTCCCGCTTTGTATACGGAGAGACGATCACAGAAGAAAAACTTGGCATGGTAGATAAGGCAGAACAGCTGCTTTTGGACATGGGATTTCATCAGGTACGTGTCCGCATCCACGGTATGATGGCGCGAATCGAGATTGATCCTTCCGAGTTTGGAAAACTGATGGAAGAGGAAAACCGGAAAAAAATTGCAAAAACACTGAAAGCGTACGGATTTACTTATGTAACGCTGGATCTGATGGGATATCGTACCGGAAGCATGAATGAAACATTATAAGCATATAGTACGCATATTAATATAGAAGAAATAAATACATATACAGATCTGAGAACGATAAAAAGTCCCCGACAATGGAGAAAATTTTCCAGTGTTGGGGCTTCGTTTTTGCGAGCGGTAAGCCAAAAACAAATCTTTATTATGACAGCACTGACTGTGAGCAGGTGAATCAGATTTTATGATCGTCAGATACTGGATTGCCGGTAAATCGCATAGGAAATTCCAGCAGTAATTGCCTCACAGATCCAGAATGCATGCCACACACCGGACGGACCAATCAGGCGGCTCAGAAGAAATGCCAGTGGCAGAATCAGGATCGCATAGCGGCAGAGGGAGATCATCAGCGACGGTATGCCTTTTCCAAGACCTTCGAGTGCTCCACTGGAAGTGATGGATACGGAAGATACGATAAATCCGAGACTGATGATTCGAAGTGCTGTACTTCCGGCTGTGATCGTCTGTGGGTTGGTAGTAAAGAGTCCGAGTAAAGTGCCCGGAATAAACATGCAGAGCAGGGTGCCTGTAAGCATGATTCCGGCAGAAAGATATAACGTATAGGAATACAGTTTGTGTACGCGCTTTTGTTCGCCGGCACCGTAATTGTATCCAATCAGCGGACGCATTCCCTGGATAATCCCGTTTGCCGGAAGATACAGGAAGGTTTGGAGCTTGTAATAGACACCAAGGATCATTACATACATCTGTCCGTAAACTGCGAGGATCGCGTTCAGGGAAGAAATCAGCAGGGAAGACAGTGCCATATTTAAGGTTGCCGGAATTCCCACAGCATAGATCTTTTTTAACAGTATGAGATCAAATTTCAGAGATTTCAGAGAAATCCTTACCGGCAGAGGACGGATCCATGCGAAAAGCAGATACGCTGCCAGCGTAAGCAGCTGTCCAAGCCCGGTCGCCCATGCGGCACCCCGGATTCCCATCCGGGGAACCGGTCCGAGTCCGAAAATCATGATCGGATCAAGAATAATGTTCAGAATACATCCACTCATCATACAGAACATTGTGGTCTTCATCCGTCCGACGGACTGGAAAATCTTTTCATAAGCAACTCCCAGAGATATAATAACAGAAAAACCAAACGTGATCCGGGAGTAGGTGATTCCCATGGAGAGAATTTCCTGTTCTTTCGTGAACATGGAAAGAAATGCCGGCATGATGGTAATCGTTCCAATGGTTAAAATTACACCGTGAAGAAACGAACAGGCAATGCCAAGCGTGGCGCTGGTATCCGCTTCTTCCTGTTTCTGTGCGCCCAGAAAATAGGCAATCGTCGCGTTGATGCCGATGCCGAAACCGACACCTACGGCAGTGATCAGATTCTGAACCGGGAAGACCAAAGAGAGCGCAGTCATCGCATTTTCATTGATCTTTGCCACAAAATAACTGTCGATAATGTTGTACAGCGAATTGACCATCATTGACAATACCATTGGAAGTGCCATGGATAAAAGCAATGGCAGGATAGGTTTCTCTTTCATGTAAGTTTGTTCCATAAAATATCCTCCTTGAAAATATCGATACCGGATGGTACCTTTTACCTCTGAAATCATGAAAATAAAAAAGCCACATAACCGCATCTGCAGGAACAGAAGGGTTATGTGGCGAAAAATAGATATATCCTTTCAGAAAGGATACATCCAGAAAAATCCACACAGGTTTTGGATGTCATGTAAGACAGTCGTATTCTATTGGAAAACGAAGGGTTTGTCAATAGAGTTTAAAAAATTTATAAAATCTTTCAGAAAAAGGTAGGCAGATGAAGAGAAAACAGATATAGTTATTATTTATCAAAGAAAGAAAAAATCAGAGAAGTTAAAGGAGAAGCGATGGAACATTTGGCGTGGTATGAACTGTTACTGCTGTTTTTTGCCGCATCTTTTCTTGGATGGGTGCTGGAGACTGCAGCGGCAGATATCAAACAGAAAAAATTTGTAAATCGTGGTCTGGTGACCGGTCCGTTCTGCGTGATGTATGGTATCACGACGGTACTTTTAACGGTAGGGCTTGGAGAATTGCGTGGTATCTGGTTGTTTTTATTTTCTGCAATTTATGCGACGGTGGTGGAATGGATCGGGGGTCACCTGATCGAACGGTTATTTCATCAGCGATGGTGGGATTATTCCGGGAAAAAAGGGAACTTGGACGGTTATATCTGCCTGGGTGCTTCTGTGTTCTGGGGTGTTCTGGGATTTGTGATGGTGACCTGGGGAAATGATCTGCTGTTCCGGTTGATGGCGCTGCTGCCGTTGCTGCTGGTAAAAATTTTACTTCTGGTACTGGCTGGCCTCCTGGTGGTAGACGTTCTGGCTTCCTATATTCTGCTTCGTGGTTACGGAAACAACATCCGCCAGTGGGAGGAGGCAGATAACCGGATTCGCAAAGTCACGTTACGATTGCAAAACTGGATCGGAACGGTCATTGCACGACGAATCCGAAAGGCATACCCGAAAGCAGCGGAGACAAAAATCGAAGAGAAAGAGGCAGCGAAAGTGATCTCCACGGTATTTGCCGCCGGATGCAGTTTTTATAAAATTGTTCTTTTATTTTTCTGCGGAGCCTTTCTGGGTGATCTGACAGAAACCGTTTTCTGCAGGATCACTGCCGGTGTCTGGATGAGTCGCAGCAGTGTAGTCTGGGGACCGTTCAGTATCGTGTGGGGACTGGCAATCGCGCTGGTCACTGCCCTGCTATACAAATACAAAGACCGTTCCGATTCCTTCCTTTTCGGTATGGGAACCTTTCTCGGTGGCGCTTATGAGTATCTGTGCAGCGTCTTTACGGAACTGGTATTCGGTAAAGTATTCTGGGATTACAGTGAGATCCCGTTCAACCTGGGCGGCAGGATCAATCTGTTATACTGCTTTTTCTGGGGCATCGCTGCGGTGGTCTGGTTCAAACTCCTGTATCCGCGTTTGTCCGACTGGATCGAAAAGATTCCGATGAAACCGGGAAAAATCATCACCTGGGCACTGATCCTCTTCATGTGCTGCAACATCGTGATGTCCTGCATGGCACTGATCCGGTACGACGCAAGGGGAAAAGGCGTGTCTGCAGAAAATACACTGGAAGAATGGATCGACGAATACTACGACGATGCCCGGATGCAGCGGATCTATCCGAATGCGATCACTGCATCCTGAGCAGTGAACGGAGATGAATGTGCATATTGAATAAAAACCCATAAAAAATAAAACCCCAAAAACTCTGTCCCCAGTGGCATCAACCACCAGTTGAAAAACCGGGGCGGGAGTGCGGGATCAGAAAGGGGAACACTTTGTGGGCGTTTAGGGCAAGCTTTGAGATCCGGCGCTTACGTAGGCTTTCGCGAGGGTCAGCCGACCCTCGTGAATATAGCCGAAGTTAGCGACTAGCTCAAAGTTGCCCTGCCCACGTTCCCCGTCTGATCCCGCGCTCCCGCCCCGGTTTCTTGGCGTCCGCGGAGCCGATAAATAAGAAAACTCAAGAATTTTCCCCTTTCAGCGCCTGCGTAATCCCCTTCACCGAAGAAGCATACTCCATCGGCGCCATCCCCGTAGCCTTCTTAAACTGCTTCGAAAAATAAGGCAGCGAACTATAAGACAAAAACCCTGCGATCTCCGTCAGATTTTTCCGTCCGTCCCGGATCATATCCTTTGCCCGCTGAATCTTCAGTCCGTTAAAATATTCCATCGGACCACATCCCTTCTCCTTCTGAAATAGTTTCTGAATCGAAGAACGGCTCAGCGAAAAATGCTCACACAGCTGATCCAGCGAAAGCTGTTCACAGATATGAAACTCCATAAACTCTGTGATTTCCTGTAAGCGCTTCTCCCGTGTTCCCGAAAGTTCCACCGGACTCACGAACGTCCCCGTGATCCGCCGGCGCGGAAAAACATCAGTCTTTGCATCATTTTGAAGTACTGTGACAAGAAAAAGCTCCAGATACAGCAGAATCATCTGCTGGGAACCAATCGGTGCATCCGCCCGAAGCTTGACCTGTTCTACGGAAGGAATATTCATCGGTGTGGATAATACTTTCCGGGCGGTGTCGAGAATGTGGGAAACCAACGTCCGTTCCTCCATATTTAATGTCATCTTTTTTCCACGGAATTCACCCATTGCCGGAGAATGACTGACAAAAGAGACAGCAACAAGATTTGGGGAAGAATTTCCGACTGAGCGGATCGCATGAAACTCATTTGGTTCATGAAAAATAATATCTCCGGCGTGAAGTGTAAACTGATGTTCTCCGCCCTGAACGATCACACTGCCTTTATCAACATACATAAATTCCCAGAAATCATGGGATTCCCCACGGAATACAAAATCCCGCATATATTCAAAATAATGAATCGTGATGATCGAATCAATCACAATCTCGCGTTTCAGCTTTGTTTCAATATAAGTCATAAGTGAACACATCCCTCCGAATACCCCTATTTTACCAGAGAACAGGGTAATCCACAACAAAAGGATCGGCCTGATTTCGTGCAAAATAAGCGCTTTATTATGGTAAAACGCTAAAAAGCATACGCAATCAGACAATAAGAGTACACAATAAGACAACTCAAAAACGAAAAAACTGGTTATAATGAATAAAACAAAAACAACTGTCTGAGGGACAAGGACGAACAGTTGACAAAGGAAAAAAATAAAGAGGCAAACACCTATGATGATAATTGAAAGAGGAAATACGAAAGTCTGTTTCTGTCAGGAGACTCTGGCGGTGACGGTAGAAAAGGATCAGACCCGCTGGGAATGGGCGGATGGCTTTCAGCCGAAACTGATCTGTAAAGAAGGAAGCTTTTCTTTTCTGGATGCAGTAACCATCACCCATGAAATCTATACTATGGGTGTCGGCATCGGAATCCGAAGCTGTTTTGAGGGATTTGAAAAAGACGGCGTGACTTATCCGTATGCTTTTGAGACACTGATTTGGATGGAAGATACCACAGAACAGGTATATTTCGAATGGGTTCCGTTAAAAGAAGAAGGGCTTCAGGTTGAAAAAGTACTCTGGCCGGGTCAGATGGCTTTTGAAGAAAAGAAAGACAGCTGGTATACGCTGCTGACACATCAGCAGGGTATTCTGATTCCGAATGACTGGGAGATACCGTTGTCTGCGATTCCGTTTGCAGGATTCTTTGAAACAGCAGGCGGATATATGCCATGGTTCGGTCAGGTAAAAGACAGACAGGGGTATATCGCAATCTGCACCACACCGTGGAATGCAGGATACTATGCCGAGCATCCGGCAGGCGGTCCATACACCCACGTTGGCGTATACTTTGAACCGAGTCTCGGAAAGATGGATTATCGCAGAGTGATGCGATATACTTTCCTGGATGACTGTGATTACAATGATCTGTGTAAAGAATATCGGTCTTATGTAAATGAACAGGGAAGATTAAGAACGCTGGAAGAAAAAGCGGCAAGAAATCCTTCCGTCAACGATCTGATCGGATGTGCTTTCGTTCACAAGGGAATCAAAACCCAGGTGCAACACAACTCCGATTTCTTTGATCCGGAGAATCCGGAAAAGAACAATCATCTGACACCTTTTGCACAGCGTACAAAAGAGATCAGAGAACTTCATGAGCAGGGAGTGGAAAAGCTGTATCTTCATCTGGATGGCTGGGCACAGCCGGGATATGACAACCAGCATCCTGATTACCTGCCGGCGTGTAAAGAGGCCGGTGGCTGGGAAGATATGAAAGAACTGGCAGATACCATGCACGAATGTGGTTATATGTTTGGTATCCATGATCAGTACAGAGATTTTTATAAAGCTGCTCCAAGTTTTGATGAAAATTATGCCTGCAGATTACCGGATGGAAGTATTCCGGAGCACCAGAGATGGGCGGGAGGTCCACAGTCATATCTGTGTGCAACACAGGCACCGTATTATGTGAAGCGCAATTTTACCGAGATCAAAAAACACGGAATCCGGTTGGATGGTGCTTATCTGGATGTATTCACCTGTAACGAAGGAGATGAATGTGACAATCCAGAACATCGCATGACACGTAGAGAATGTTATGAATTCAGAGGAAGATGCTTTGAGTATCTGCTCTCCCAGGGTATCCTGCCAAGTTCGGAAGAAGTAAGCGACTGGGCAGTCCCGAGTCTGGTTTTCTGTCATTACGCACCGTATGATTTTATGATGAAAAAACCGGGAACACCGAAAGAAGGAGTTCCGGTACCGTTATATAATCTGGTATATCATGACTGTGTGATTCAGCCATGGATGATGGATAAAGTAAGTGAAGCGGAAGATTACATGCTGTACGCTCTGTTAAATGGCGGCGCACCCTATCTGATCCGTGACGCGGCTTATCCGAATATCGACGGAGCTTTTGACGATAACGTAACACTGAGTCGAAAAGAAGAAATCGAACGTAGCAAGGCAGTGACAGAATTACATAAACAGGTGGCAAAATGCGAGATGCTGCATCATGAGATGGTAAATGGAGATTATATGGTACAGGAGACAACGTTCTCCGACGGAACCGGTGTACGGGTGGATTTCAGAAAACAAACGTACCAGATCTTCCATAAATAAAACGATTCAATACGAAAAGACAACGAGAGGGAGCCAAAGCGGGCATGTGTACAGGAAGGCTGTGCATACCCGCTTTTCCCGTATCAGGCTGAGAAAATTATGGCATTTTCAAAAAAAGATGTTATAATGATGCAGAATAAATAGTTAAAACAAATACGTATGTAAGTGGGTAACCCTTTTGGCTAGTACAACGTAAGCACGGAACAGTTACTCATTTTCATAATAGAGTAACCCGACAATGAATATTCCAACAAAGGAAAAAGGAGAGAAAAGTCATGAAAAATATGAAAAAAATTGCAGCACTGGGTATGTCTGCTGTCATGGTAGCAGGTATGATGGCCGGATGCGGAAGCAGCAGTGATTCTTCCAGCAGTGACAGCAAGGGAAGTTCCAAATCCGGTGACAAAGTAGAACTGACACTGGGTATCTGGGATGAAAATCAGAGAGATGCCATGCAGAAAATGATCGATGCATATGAAGCAGAAAATGATAACGTATCCATCAGCATCCAGCTGACACCATATAAAGGTGGAGAATACTGGACAAAACTGGAAGCATCTGCAGGCGGCGGAACAGCTCCTGACGTATTCTGGCTGAATGTTCTGCATCTGGATTCTTACGTGGAAGGTGGTATCCTGGATGACATGACCGATGCAATCGCTTCTTCTGACATCAAAGATAACTTCTCGGATACTCTGGTAAACAACTATGTTCGTGACGGTAAAAACTATGCAGTACCGAAAGACTTCGATACCAACGCTCTGTGGTACAACAAAGACCTGTTCGATCAGGCTGGTGTGGAATATCCGACCGATGATATGACATACGATGATCTGGTTGCTCTGGCAACTGAACTGAAAGACAAACTGCCGGATGGTGTATATCCGTTCGCCTGCCCGGTTGACTTCCAGACATGGTATTATCAGACTGTATACGCAAACGGCGGCTGGATCCTGAACGATGACGCTACCGAAACAGGATACGGTGATGCAAAAACACAGGAAGGTATCCAGTGCTGGATCGACATGATCGATGCCGGTCTGTCACCAAGTGCCTCTACTCTGTCTGAGACAGGTTCCGATGCCATGTTCGAAGGCGAGCAGATCGCTATGACACTGGCTGGCTCTTACATGGTTCCGGAATATGCTTCCAACGATACCATCAAAGATAAAATCGACTGTGTAGAAGTTCCTACATTCAATGGTGTAGAAGACAACTGTATCAACGGTCTGGGATTCGCAGTATACGAAGGATCCAAACAGAAAGAAGAAGCTGAGAAATTTGCAATCTGGATGGGAAGCTCTGAAGCACAGAAGATCCAGGGTGAAACTGGTGTTGTAATCTCAGCAAGAAGTGATGCACAGCAGTATTTTGCAAAAGCAAATGAGCAGTACAACCTGGCAGCCTATACCAATCACTCTGATGAAGCTTATCCACTGCCGGTATGCAGCAAAGCAGCAGAACTGTATGATATGGAATCTACCTGGTTAACAAAAGCTTATACGGGCGAAATGTCACTGGCAGATGCCTGCTCCGGCCTGAAAGAAGAAGCAGACGCTCTGTTAGCAAAGTAATAAAGTAGGTGAAAGAATGGCTGACGTGAAAGCAAAAGTAAAGACGCCGAAGAAAAAAGCGTCGAAAAGAGAGAAAAAAGACTGGATTGCCGCATATATCCTGATTGCACCCGTTACCCTGGGTCTGCTGGTGTTTTATATCTGGCCGTTTATCCAGAATGTCTGGTTCAGTTTTAATGATGTAAACAAATTTAATATGTCTACTTTTGTAGGTCTTGCGAACTACAAAGAAATGATCGGTGACAAAGAAGTATGGAGAACCTTCGGCAATACCCTGAAATACGTTATCGTAACCGTACCGGTAGGGCTGGCGTTATCCACTTTCCTTGCAGCTTTACTGAATGCAAAGATCAAAGGAAAATCCATTTACCGTACCCTGTATTTCCTTCCTTCGGTTACCATGTCTGCAGCTGTGGCCATGGTCTGGAAATGGATCTACAATGAACAGATGGGTATCCTGAACAGCGCTATCAAAGCCATGGGAGGAACCGGTCATAACTGGCTGACTGATTCCAAGACAGCATTGTTTATGATTATGATCGTAGGTCTCTGGATGACGGTTGGTTATAACATGATTATCTTACTGGCAGGTATGCAGGGAATCAACAGTGTGTATTACGAAGCAGCCGCTATCGACGGTGCAAGCGAAATTACTCAGTTTTTTAAAATCACTGTACCGATGCTGACACCGACAGTCTTCTTCGTTATGATTACATCCATCATCAGTGGTTTCCAGGTTTTTGATACTGTTTACATGATGATCGGCAAAGCAAGTCCGGCATTCGAGGCAACACAGACCGTTGTGGCACTGTTTTACCGGACAGCGTTCGACTATGGTTATAAAGGATATGCAGCAGCTATTTCTATTCTGATCTTCGCAGCGATTATGATCGTGACCGTGATCCAGATGATCGGACAGAAGAAATGGGTGAACTACGACTAAGGAGGAGTGAGAACATGAAAGGTAAATTTAAGCTAAATCACCTGATCGTCCATCTGATCCTCCTGGTCGGAGTGATCGTGGTTGTATTTCCATTTGCATGGATGATCCTGACATCATTTAAAACATCCGGTGAGGCGATGAAGATTCCGCCGACAATTTTCCCGGAAAAATTCGTTACAACGGCATATCATACCATTGTAACTTCTGCAATTCCGTTTGCAACTGTTTATATGAATACAATCATTACCACCGTGGTTACCACACTGGTACAGATTGTATTCTGCTCCATGGCAGGTTATGCGTTCGGACGTATCGAGTTCCCGTTCAAGAATGCAATCTTCATTCTGGTGTTATCTGTACTGATGGTACCTGGACAGATCTTCCTTCTGCCACAGTATCAGATCGTTCAGAAACTGGGACTGCTGGATACGATCCCGGCACTGTTTCTGCCAAACCTGTTCAGCGCGTTCGGTACTTTCCTGCTGAGACAGTTCTTCATGTCTCTGCCGAAAGAACTGGAAGAAGCAGCCATCGTGGACGGATGCGGACGTTTCCGTATCTTTGCACAGATCATGCTGCCGCTGATCAAACCGGGTATCGTGGCAATGTCCATCTTTACCATCAAGTTTGCATGGAATGACTTTATGTGGCCTCTGATCGTCAACACTTCTATGAATAAGATGACACTGGGACCTGCACTGTCTACCTTACAGGGACAGTACACCACAGAGTATCCGATGCAGATGGCCGGTGCGGTTCTCGCCGTACTGCCGCTGGTAGTGATGTTCTTCATCTTCCAGAAACAGTTCATCGAAGGTGTTGCTCAGTCCGGTATCAAGGGCTGATGCTCAACCTATTGACAATGTAGGAAATCACATGCTACTATAATCCACAGAATTGTGGGTTTCAAATGAGAAAAAAAGATTTCGGGACTTTCAGTTCCCGGAATCTTTTTCTTTATATAAGGAAAGTCATGAAGAGGACAGGGAGAAAAAAGAATGGAAATGACAATACAGGAAATAAAGCAGCTTGATAAAGACAGCTATCAGATCATCGACATCCGTGATGAAAACGAGATCGCTCACGGTGCGATTCCGGGAGCGGTGGCGCTGAAAGTGGAAGAGATTGCGGAGAACCCGCTGGTGGATAAAAGCAAAAAACTGGTGATCTGCTGCAGCAGAGGAAAATACAGTCAGGAAGTGGTTCCGGAACTAAGGGAAAAGGGTTTGGATGCCGTCAGCTTAAAAGGCGGTTATATCGCCTGGCTGATGGATCTGATGCGGGAAGATCAGGAAAAAGACATCAGTGCTGATGTGGAAAAAAGCATCCGGAAAAAGTTCCGCAAATCCATCTGGTGCAAATTTACGAAAGCCATCAATCAGTATGAACTGGTTAAAGAAGGGGACTGTATCGCAGTCTGTATCTCCGGTGGAAAAGATTCGATGTTGATGGCAAAACTGTTTCAGGAGCTGAAACTGCACAACAAGTTTTCTTTTGATGTGAAATTCCTGGTGATGGATCCGGGATACAGCCCGGAAAACCGCAAGGTGATCGAAGAGAACGCAAGAAAACTGAATGTTCCGATTACAATTTACGAATCGGATATTTTTGAGGCAGTCTTCCATGTAGATCAGTCCCCGTGCTATCTGTGTGCGAGAATGCGAAGAGGGCATCTCTATCATTACGCACAGGAACTGGGCTGTAACAAGATTGCTCTCGGCCATCACTATGACGATGTCATCGAGACCATCCTGATGGGTATGCTGTACGGAGCACAGGTACAGACCATGATGCCAAAGCTGCACAGTACCAATTTCGGCGGGATGGAACTGATCCGTCCGATGTATCTGATCCGCGAGGACAGCATCAAGGCGTGGAGAGATTATAATGATCTGCATTTCATTCAGTGTGCTTGTAAATTTACTGACACCTGCACCACCTGTAATAACGAAGAAACAAAATCCAAACGTATGGAGATCAAACAGCTGATCCGGACACTGAAAAAGACGAACCCATTTATCGAGAGTAATATTTTCAGAAGTGTGGAAAATGTCAATCTGGATACGGTTGTTGGCTACAAACAATATGGAGAACGTCATTATTTTCTGGAAAATTATGATAAGATGGGTGAATTGAAACAAGAGGAACTGGAGAAGAAAGAAGCAGCACAGGCAGTGCAAGAAAGTTTTTCTGAACAGTAAGACAGAATCTGAGGTGAGCATATGGCAGCTACACTGGAAAAAATCTATGAGGTGGCACTTCATCATTATCATATGAAGCTGGTCGCAGGAAGAGAAGGACTTTCCAACCTGGTGGACTGGGTTCATGTGGTGGAAGAAATGGATTATGTGCATTTCTTAAAAGGACGGGAACTGATCATAACTACCGGTATCAAGGAACCGGACGATGCACAGCTGCTGGAATTTACCCAGCGGGTGTATGCAACGGGAGCCAGTGGTCTGGTGTTTAATGTCGGACGGTATATCCGGAGTGTGCCAAAAGAAGTGCAGGAATTTGGTGAAAACAATGATTTTCCGGTGTTTGTTCTGCCGTGGGAAGTGCATCTGGTTGACTTTAACCGGGAACTGTGCAATCTGATCTATCGGTCAGAACAGGAGCAGGACGATCTGGAGAGTGCCTTTCGAAAAGCGGTATTCTCTCCGGAAAAGAAAGAAGAGTATCTGCCGGTACTGGCAAGAGAGGGGATTCACGGAGATACCGGTCTTACGATGGTGCAGTGTTATGTGCCGGCTTCCGGAAAGACCGATATTACCAGCTTTTATTACCGCTTTTTAAGGCAGTGCCAGCAGATTCTTACAAAACGGAATCTGACACATGTAGTCTTTCATCACGACAGGTATCTGACTCTTGTGATGGCGGAATACCGAAAAGAGATTGTGGATCAGGTGCTGGATGCGATGAAACGGTGTGTGCTTAACTCAGCAGAGGGAACAGCGATGTATCTGGCCGTCAGTGAGGGAGAAACGCTGATTGGAAATCTCAGGGAAAAGTATCAGACCCTTTCTTATCTGTGTCGCTGGGCTGCAGATAAAAAGCAGACGCTTTGTCGGGAGAGTGAAATTGGTGTGACAAAACTTCTGCTGGCAGTTCCGGATCGGAGAAAACTATGGGAATATGAGACACAGACCCTGGGAGAGCTGGAGCGGATCGACCAGGAGACAGGAAGTGAATACCTGAAGATCCTGAAAATTTATCTCGAAGAAAACGGCAATATTCAGGAAGTGGCAGCAAAATGCTTCCTTCACCGGAATACGGTGGCATATCATCTGAAAAAGATCAGTGAGATCACCGGGAAGAATCTCGGGGAAACGAGAAACCGGACCCAGTGGGAACTGGCTTATCTGATCCGAAATCTGCGGAAACTGCTGGAATAAATGAGGCGGAGTGAACAGATAACAATGTGAACGGTGCACAAAAACCATGTGCACGGTGACGATGGACAGAACAGGAAAGTGTGATAATATAGGATACAAGCAAAGGCGCGATACAGTTAAAAAGCTGTGATCGTGCCTTTTTGTTTTTTAGATTAGAATTCCACAGGAATGAGACATAAAGGAGGGGACAGAAATGTTAAGAGAAGCATTACCTGAGATTGTAACAGGAAGTGTACCGGGACCGAAAGCTGCGGAACTCTTAAAACGGCGTGATGCAGCGATTCCGAAAGCTATGTGCGGAACTACTTATCCGATCTGTATGGGAAGAGGAGAGGGAGCCATGCTGGAAGACGTGGATGGGAACCGTTTCCTTGACTGGATCGGTGGTGTCGGTGTTCTGAATATCGGATACAGTAACCCGGAAGTTGTTGAGGCAGTGAAAGCCCAGGCAGACAAATATTTCCACGGCATCTTCAATGTCTATGTACATGAAGGATATGTAAAACTGGCAGAGATGTTTGATGAGACAATGCCATGCCGCGGTGACAGGATGAAAACATATTTTGCAAACTCCGGAGCCGAGGCAGATGAAAATGCGATCAAGATTGCAAAAGCCTATACCGGAAGAAATAATATCATCTGTTTCTCCGGTGCATTCCACGGAAGAACCAACCTGACCATGGCACTGACTGCAAAGAAAGTCTACGCCCTTGGTATGGGACCTTTCCCGGCAGGCATCTACCGTGCGGAATTTCCATATTTGTACCGTGCACCGAAAGGATACACCGAAGAGGAAGCTATTGACTATTACATCGAAAAATTCCTGAAACTTTTCGATGAAGCCACACCTGCCAGTGATGTGGCAGCTGTTATCCTTGAACCGTTACAGGGCGAAGGTGGATTCATCCCGGCGCCGATCGAATTTGTAAAGAGACTGAGAAAGATCTGTGATGATAACGGCATCATGCTGATCGCCGATGAAGTACAGTGTGGTAATTGCAGAACCGGAAAATACTTCGCATCGGAATACTGGAAAGAAGCCGGCGCAGCACCGGATATCATCGCCACTGCAAAATCCATGGGAGCCGGCGTTCCGATCAGTGCAATCACCGCAAGAGCAGAAGTTATGGATGCGGCACCGGCAGGAACCATCGGCGGAACCTACTGTGGCAACCCGTTAGCCTGTGCGGCAGCCATCAGAACCATGGAAATCATGAAAGCAGAAGATTACTGTGGAAAATCGATGCATATCGGCAAAGTGGTCACAGAAGCTTTCGAAAAGATGAAAGAAAAATATTCCGTAATCGGGGATGTCCGTGGACTTGGCGGAATGATCGGTGTGGAATTTGTCAAAGACAAAGAAAGCAAAGAACCGAATCCGGAATTTGTAAAGCAACTGATCCAGTCGGCATTACAGAAAGGTCTGCTTCTTGAAAATGCCGGTTCCGCAGGAAATGTCATCCGGTTTCTGGCACCGCTGTGCATGACTGATGAGCAGATGGAAGCAGGATTAAAGATTTTCGAAGATGCTATCATAGAAAATCTGTAACCGGAACTTTAGAAATATTCATGAAAATCGCTATAGAATAAAAAACAGAAAATATAAAAAGACGGCAAAGGCGCTGAATAAACAGTTTCCTGCCGTCTTTTTGTTTTGATTTACGCGGGCAGCAAGTCAAAGTCCATGCTTGCATGAGACCTTGGTGACTGCTGCGATAACTTGAGAAACACGCTCCGCAAGGATGCGTTATAAAACATACTTCATAAACAAAAATCAGGGAGGACAACACTATGAAATTAAAAGACACAGGACTCACATTCCAGGACATCAAAGACAAAGTAGACAAATATATGATCGAGACTTATGAGAGATTCGATTTTCTGGCTGAGACAGCAAAAGATCAGTATATGTATGACGAAAACGGAACTCCTTATCTGGATTTTTATGCAGGAATCGCTGTAAACTCCGCCGGAAACTGTAATGAAAAAGTGGTAGCAGCAGTGAAAGATCAGGTAGAAGATATCATGCATACTTTTAACTACCCTTACACCATTCCGCAGGCTCTGCTGGCAGAAAAAATCTGCACTACCATTGGCATGGACAAGATCTTTTATCAGAACTCCGGTACAGAAGCCAACGAAGCGATGATCAAGATGGCAAGAAAATATGGGGTAGAAAAATACGGACCGAAGAGATACAACATCGTAACTGCATCCATGGGCTTCCACGGAAGAACCTTCGGTGCCATGTCTGCAACCGGACAGCCGGATAACGGATGTCAGATCGGATTCGGACCGATGACGGATGGATTTACCTATGCAGAGTACAATAACCTGCAGGCATTCAAAGATGCATGTACCGAAGATACCATTGCGATCATGGTAGAGCCGGTACAGGGTGAAGGCGGTGTTCATCCGGCAACCATAGAATTTATGCGGGGACTGAGAGAATTCTGTGATGAACATGAGATGCTCCTTCTGATCGATGAAGTACAGACCGGCTGGTGCAGAACAGGTAAAGTGATGTCCTTTATGAATTATGGAATCAAACCGGATATTGTATCTATGGCAAAAGCTCTGGGTGGCGGAATGCCGATCGGTGCGATCTGTGCAACTGCAGAGGTAGCCAAAGCATTCACCCCGGGATCTCATGGTACGACTTTTGGCGGACATCCGGTATGCTGCGCGGCAGCGCTGGCAGAGGTCAATGAACTTCTGGATCGGGATCTTGCAGGAAATGCTGCAAAGATAGGTGCATATTTTATGGAACAGTTAAAGACACTTCCGCATGTAAAAGAAGTCAGAGGACAGGGACTCCTGGTTGGTGTGGAATTTGACGATACCATCTCCGGTGTGGATGTGAAACATGAATGTCTGCACAGACATCTGTTGATCACAGCCATCGGAGCACATATTATCCGTATGATTCCACCGCTTATCATCAACAAAGAGGATTGTGATAAAGCAGTGGCAATCATCAGAGAAGCCGTAGAAGCACTAGAGCGTGTCTGAAAAATCATTTCCGCAATCTGCAAGCCCCACTTTGCGGTATATTTTACCCTCATTCGGTTGCCGTAGCCCGCTACGCCGCCCTCATTCGGATAAAATCTCCCACAAACTGGGACTCGCAGTTCACGAAAAGCCTTTTTCAAACACGCTCTAGAAAAATAATGGAGGATGACCTATGAAACATAAAGTAATCACCATCGGATGTGAATACGGTGCAGGCGGTCCGGAGATCGGAAAACGGATCGCCCAGGCACTGGGAATCGAATTTTACGACCGTGATCTCGTGGATAAAGTTGTGGAACAGATTGGTGTTGACCGTGACCTGGTAAAAAAGGCAGATGCCGGAAGCAATGTTTTATACAGCTTTGAGACACAGTATGGTCCACGGTATGCAAATCTGACAAACCGTGTTATTTATAACCAGTTTGAGGTTATTCAGAAATTTGCAGAGAAATCTTCCTGCGTCATCATCGGACGATGCAGCAACTATATTCTGAAAGACCGGAAAGACACTCTGAACTTTTTCGTCTATGCACCGGAAGAAGTCCGGATCCAGGCAACGATGGAAAAGAAAAACATTGGCCGGAAAGAAGCGGCAGAGCTGGTGAAATATCATGACGAGATGCTTCATTCCCGTTACAAATATATGACCGGTTCTTACCGGGGTGACCGGAAAGGACGTCATATGATGATCGACAGCAGCGTACTTGGCTGGGAGAAAACAGCACAGTATATGTTGCAGATGATCGATCTTCGATTCGAAGACTGAGGAGAGAATGAGAAAAGGAAGTGAGTGTTTATGGATAAGAAAAAATCAGAATTTGATAAAGTATTCAGTGCCTGGGATATTCTGGTCATAGCATTTGGAGCTATGATCGGCTGGGGCTGGGTCGTATCCTCCGGTGACTGGATCCAGAGAGGCGGTGTGCTGGGAGCCATGATCGGCTTTGCTCTCGGCGGCGTGATGATCTTTTTCGTTGGCCTGACTTATGCGGAATTGACCGCTGCCATGCCCCAGTGTGGTGGGGAACATGTCTTCAGCTACAAGGCAATGGGACCGATCGGATCCTTTATCTGTACCTGGGCAATCGTACTCGGTTATGTCAGTGTCGTATGCTTTGAAGCCTGTGCACTGCCGACGATCATTACCTATATTTATCCGGGATTTCTGAAGGGATATCTGTATACAGTGGCGGGATTTGATATTTATGCTTCCTGGCTTGCTGTGGCGATCCTGGTAGCCATCTTCATGACTATAATCAATATTCTGGGAGCCAAGACGGCAGCCGTGTTACAGACAGTGCTGACTGTGATCATCGGAGGTGTAGGTCTTCTTCTGATCGCATCTTCTGTGGTTACCGGTGATGTGGCAAATCTGGAGCCACAGCTTTTTGTAGGCGACTCCGCTTCTACAGTGATCAAATCCGTCTTCAGTGTGGCAGTGGTAACACCGTTCTTCTTTATCGGTTTTGATGTTATCCCTCAGGCAGCGGAAGAAATCAATGTCCCATTAAAAAAGATCGGTAAAATTATGATTCTTTCCATTGTCCTGGCCGTTGTCTTCTATGCGCTGATCATCTTCGGCGTTGGATATGTGATGAGTCCGGCCGATATTGAGAGTTCTCTGTCCGGAAGCGGTCTGGTGACAGCAGATGCCATGGCGAAGGCCTTTAATAGCAGTGTTATGTCCAAGGTGCTGATCGTCGGTGGTATGTGCGGTATTATCACCAGTTGGAACTCATTCCTGATCGGTGGAAGCCGTGCCATGTATTCTATGGCAGAGTCTTATATGATTCCGCGTCCTTTCTCAAAATTACATAAAAAACACAAAACTCCGGTAAATGCTCTGCTTCTAATCGGTGGACTTTCTGTAGCAGCACCGTTTTTAGGAAGAAAGATGCTTGTCTGGATCGTGGATGCAGGTAACTTCGGTTGCTGTCTGGCGTACTGTATGGTAGCAGCTTCTTTCATTATCCTTCGCACGAAAGCACCGGAGATGGCAAGACCATATAAAGTAAAACATTATAAAATAGTAGGTGCCATTGCCGTACTTATGTCCGGCTTCATGGTTGTTATGTACATGATTCCAGGTTCCGGTTCCACACTGGTGGTTCAGGAATGGGCCATGGTAGGCGGCTGGTCTATCCTGGGTGTTGTCTTTTGTATAGGTTGTAAATTAAAATACAAAGAAAAATTCGATTCTCATATCGATGTAGAGGTAGAAGAGCTGAATACCGAGCCGGATGCAGTGACAACAACACTGGAGAAAGCACTGGAAACTGTCCGTTCCGAAAAAGTGGAAAAAGAAGAGACACCGGCAATCGACTTTTCTTACTTCCTGCCGGTCAATATTGTATTTGGTTCCGGTAAGGTAAAGAAAGCAGGCGAACTGACGAAACCATATGGTAAGAAAGCACTGATCGTCACCGGACGAAGCAGTGCGAAGAAATCCGGTATCTATGATAAAGTCAAAGACAGTCTGGAGGCAGCAGGACTTACTACGGTGCTGTACGATAAAGTTAGCCAGAACCCGCTGACGACAACAGCAGAAGAGGGCGCAGCATTTGCAAAAGAAAACCACTGTGACGTAGTAGTTGCTATCGGTGGAGGAAGCATCATGGACTGCGCGAAAGCGATTGCATTCTTGAGTAAAAATAAGGGCGATATCAGCGATTATATTTATAACCGGTTAAGAGGTGATGAGGCACTGCCTCTGGTTCTGATTCCGACTACCTGTGGTACCGGATCGGAAGGAAACGGATTTGCGGTACTGACCAATCCGGAAAATGGCGATAAGAAATCTCTGCGCTGCAATGCGATCGTGGCAAAAGTGTCCATCGTCGATCCGGAGTGCATGATGACAATGCCGAAGAAAGTGCTGGCTTCGGTTGCCTTCGATGCACTGTGTCATAATATTGAGGCGTATACATCGAGAATCGCACAGCCTTTTACCGATGCGTTGAGTTTATATGCGATTGATCTGATTGCCCATAATCTGGTGGATGTCTATAACGGTACTGCAGATAAGGAAGGATGGGAGAAGATCACCCTGGCAAGCACCATCGGCGGTATGGTGATCAACACCGCCGGTGTTACCCTGGCACACGGGATGGAACATCCGGCAAGCGGCCTGAAAAATATCGTTCACGGTCAGGGACTTGCCGCACTGACTCCGGTGATCATCGAGGCATCCTACAAAGGAAACCGCGAAAAATTCAGTAAGATCGCAAGGATCATGGGTGGAATGACTGCAGAAGACTGTGCAACCAAGATCCGTACCCTGTTGAGAAAACTGGATCTGGATTGTACCCTGTCTGATCTTGGAATCAAAGAAGAAGACATCCCGTGGATGGCAGAAAACTGCATGAAAGTATCTGCCGCCGGTGTCATGAATAACCCGGTTGTATTCTCGAAAGAGGAGATTGCGGAGATTTACAGAAAAGCACTGTAAAAGAATAGTTCTCTGAAAAAAGATAAAAAGAAAGATACAGAAAGAATCCAAAACAGGAGGCCTTCTGCATCTTTCTTTTTTTAACATTCTACATGGATCATTCATTTGCGCAGATAACGAATCACAATCTGTGTCTGCACGAAGTCTGAAAAACCGTCATATGAGTATAGTTTCCTGCAATTACTGTGTCACATATGTCTTCAGCAGTTCAAACGTATTCCGCACGCCATCCATATGAGAACGTTCATAGTTATGAGACGCATAGACACCCGGACCGATCAGGCCGTGGCGGATATCATAACCGGCACGGAGAGTTGCCTCCACATCAGATCCGTAATGCGGATAGACGTCAATGGCATAACAGAGGTGCTGTTCTTTTGCAACCGCAGAAAGAGCAGTTACCAGATCATAATTGTAAGGTCCTCCGGAATCTTTGGCACAGATAGATACCATTCGTTCGGTACAGGCAAGATCAGCACCGACACAACCCATATCAACGGAGATCATTTCCTCGGTATCCTCTGATACAAAGCTTCCGCCGTGCCCCACTTCTTCATAAACTGTAAATAATAAAGAAACTTTCCTGTTCAGGTTCAGTCTGTCTTCTTTTACCGCGTGAGCCAGTCCGAGCAATATTGCTGCGGAGAGCTTATCATCGAGAAAACGGCTTTTGATATAACCACTTTCTGTAATTACTGTGCGCGGATCCATGGCGATGATATCTCCGGTCTGGATCCCAAGAGCAAGGGTGCTTTCTCTGGAATCTGTATTTTCATCCAGGAGGATCTCCATATGCTCTTCAATCTGTTCCACTTTTTGATCAGCTACATGTGCAGATGGTTCGGTGTTCAGGACAACGCCGGTATAGACCCTTCCGTCCCGGGTGTGAATCGTACAATTCTCCCCATCTGCGGTGGACCACTGATGACCGCCAAGGGTTGTCGGGCGAAGGCGTCCGTTCTCTTTGATGGAGCGCACCATAGCACCCAGGGTATCTACATGGGCAGCCAGTACAAGCGGAGAGCCGGAGCCTCCCAGAGTGACAAAAACATTTCCTTTTCTGGAACGTTCCGGAGCGAATCCGAGAGCAGTCAGTTCAGATAAAAGATAATCGGTCACTTTCTTTGTGAAGCCGGAAGGGCTTGGAATACCGGTCAGTGCATACAGCTGTTCTTTGATAAAATCCATATGAGAATTCATGTGATGTTCCTCCTGAAATAGATAATAAGTAACTTCATTGTAAACAGCGAATGAAAAAAGGTCAACCGGAAAATAAAGTTATAAAGAGAAAAGAACAGGCATAAAATAGTAGTTATAGAATTGAATAAAAAAGGAAATCCCTCTTCTGGGGACAATTTTCAAAGAGTGTCCGTGACATACGTACATGTGTGCGAAAAATAAAAACAAATTCGTCCATTTTTCTTGACATTACCACGTTAAAGTGGCTATAATATCGTATATTGTCGACAATCCACAATCGACAGGAGAGATGAAAAAGAGAGGAAAGGTGTAGAAAATGACAAAATACACAGTTCGAAGAGTCTGTATGGCATTTGTTACGCTGTTGCTTGTTGCCTGTATTACCTTCTTTCTGATGAATGCAATTCCCGGTAATCCGTGGTTATCAGAAAAGACGCCATCCGAGGCAACCATCCAGGCACTGAATGCAAAATACGGACTGGATCAGCCAAAGTATATTCAGCTTGGTAAATATCTGAAAAACCTTGCACAGGGAGATTTCGGCACTTCCATTAAGATGCAGAAAAACCGTCCGGTTATCGAAATCATCAAAGAGATGTTTCCGGTTTCCGCAAAAGTCGGCAGCCTTGCTCTGTTGTGGGCGGTGATCGTGGGTGTTCCGCTGGGATGTCTCGCAGCTTTTAAGAGAGGAACCTGGGTGGACAGCTTTCTGCGTGTGCTGTGTACCATCGGTATCTCCATGCCGGGATTTGTAGTGGCAACCTTACTGTTACATACACTCTGTGGCGGTATCGAAGGAGTGAAAGTATTTCCGGCACTTTTTGACGGAACACCGGCAAGTTATGTACTGCCCTGTGCAGCGTTAGGCTTCTATCCGATGTGTTATCTGTCCAGACAGACAAGAACTGCCATGTTGGATTCTATTAATCAGGAATACATCAAGACAGCCAGAGCAAAGGGACTGAAAAACAACAAGATCATTTTCAAACATGCACTTCGTAATGCGTTGATTCCGGTTATTACTTACCTGGGACCGCAGATCGCATTTACCCTGTGTGGTGGTCTTGTCGTAGAGACTGTATTTTCTATTCCGGGACTGGGACGTTATTTTGTACAGGCGATCCAGAACCGAGATTATCCGCTGATCATGGGAACTACCATTTTCCTGGCAGCATTTATCATCGTCATGAATCTGGTGGTAGACCTGTGTTACAAACTGGTAGATCCGCGAATTAATCTGGTGAAGGGAGGAAATTAAGGTTATGTCCGATAAGAAAAGATTTAACAAACCGGGCTCACTTCAGCCAAATATCGAGGATATTCTGCAGTGGAACGATCTGCCGGCAGATGCATTTGATCCGGCAACATCAGAGGAAAAAGAAAACTTTATTCAGGACCGCAGAAGCGTATCTTACTGGAAGGATGCATGGAGACGTCTTCGTAAAAACACAGTTGCGATGGTGGCAATGGTGATCATCATCCTGCTTTCTGTTTTTGCTTTCGTGGGACCGTCTGTCGTTCCTTATACTTACAAACAGCAGATCCGTGGTTCCGAATCTTTACATCCATGGCATTACAGCCTGGAGGATCAGGATAAGATTAATGCTTACATGGAAGAACATAACGGTGCAGGAAACCTGACACCGGACGAAGCGGTAGAACAGGCACGGCAGGAAGCAGAAGCCAAAGGTGAGACTTTAAGCCGTGTAGATGAAGCAAAGATCCGTGCGAAAGCAACCGTATCTCAGCAGTCTGCTGACGAAGAGGCAGTGACAGAAGAAGAAGCTGCCAAAGTACTGGGTATCAAACACAGCATATTTGGATACTCCAACAAAGAACTGGAGCGCAAGGCAGCAGGAGAAAAGGTATTCCCACATGTGTTCGGTACGGATGATCAGGGCCGTGATATCATGGTCCGCGTTATGGTTGGTTCCCGTGTATCCATCATCGTAGGTATCTGTGCGGCGATTCTGGTACTGATCATCGGTGCACTGTACGGTTCCATATCCGGTTACTGCGGTGGTATGGTGGACAACGTGATGCAGCGAATCGTAGAGATTATCTACTCCATCCCGGAGATGCTGATCATCCTGCTGTTATCCGCAACCTTAAAACCGGCACTGGAACAGTTCCAGAACTCCGGAGACGGCGTGTTCCAGAAACTGGTAACACTCCTTGGACCGAACCTGATCTCCATGTTTATCGCTTTTGGTCTTCTGTACTGGGTAACCATGAGCCGTATCATCCGTGGACAGATCCTGCAGTTAAAACAGCAGGAATATGTAACCGCTGCGAGAGCACTGGGTGCAAAGGGCGGACGTATCATCGGTAAGCATCTGCTTCCGAACTGTATCGGACAGATTGTTACCACAACATTCCTGCAGATTCCGTCAGCAATCTTCCTGGAATCTTTCTTATCTTTTCTGGGTGTGGGTGTATCTGCACCGCTGACCAGTCTGGGATCCATGTGTTCCGAAGCACTGAGCGGACTGAAAACCTATCCGTACCGACTGTTCATCCCGGCAGTGATCCTGAGTGTTATGATCCTGTCTCTGAATCTGTTTGGTGACGGTCTTCGTGATGCATTAGATCCGAAGCTGAAAAAATAAGAAAGGGAGAGACACAATGGAACAGAATAAAAAAGCTGACAAGCTGTTGGAAGTCAGAGATCTCCAGGTCTCTTTCTTCACTCCGGCAGGAGAAGTAAAAGCAGTAAACGGCATCAGTTACGATGTGAATTATAATGAAGTTATGGGTGTTGTAGGAGAGTCCGGATCCGGAAAGAGTGTGGAAGCATATTCGATCATCGGCCTGTTACAGAATCCAGGAAAAGTAATCGGTGGTTCTATCACCTTCGAGGGTCAGGATGTCCTGGCGAAGACACCGGCGGAGATGGTAAACTTCCGTGGAAATGAAGTAGCCATGATCTTCCAGAACCCGATGACCTGTCTGAATCCGGTATACACCATCGGTAATCAGCTGGTGGAGGCACTGAAAGCCCATGATAAAAATATCAGTAAAGAAGAAGCACAGAAACGTGCGATGGAGATGCTTGAGGAAGTAGGAATCAATAATGTGGAAAAACGTATGAAACAGTATCCTCACGAACTTTCCGGTGGTATGCGTCAGCGTGTCATGATCGCTATGGGTCTGATCTGTCATCCGAAACTTCTGATCGCAGATGAACCGACAACTGCCCTTGACGTAACCATTCAGGCACAGATTCTGGAACTGATGAAGAAACTTCAGAAGACCAATCAGATGGGTATTATTTTCATTACACATAACCTGGGGGTTGTGGCTGAAATCTGTGACAAGGTATCAGTTATGTATGCAGGTAAGATGGTGGAGCAGGGTCCGGTAGATGATATCTTCTATGCACCGGGTCATCCGTATACCAGAGGACTTCTTCGTTCCATGCCGCGTGTGGACGCGGAAAGTTACGAACGTCTGATCCCAATCGAAGGAACACCGGTCGATATGCTGAATCCGCCGGAGGGATGTCCGTTTGCACCACGTTGTGAAAGTGCCATGAAGATCTGTCTGCAGAAGATGCCGCCGTATGTGGAACTTGGGGATAATCATCGTGCCGCATGCTGGCTGTGCGTACAGGAACAGATGAAAGCACAGAAAGCAGCAGATAAAAATAATGAAAAAACGGAGGCAGGCAGCCATGAGTGAGAAAAATGATACCCTCGTTCAGGTTGAACACCTGAAAAAATATTTCCCGATCAAAGGTGTGAAGGGACCGGGTGTACAGGCTGTGGAAGATATCTCCATTGAGATTAAAAGAGGAGAAACCCTTGGTCTGGTAGGAGAGTCCGGTTGTGGTAAGACGACTTTCGGACGCACGGTATTACAGCTGTATAATCCGACTTCCGGAAAGATCATCTATGACGGCAAAACTATTTTTGAAGGAAAAGACCCGTGGCAGAAAGATGAAAATGGTATTCTGCGCCAGGTGAAAGTTCCAAAAGCAAAACAGGTGAATATGCTTCCTTACCGCCGGAAGATGCAGATCATCTTCCAGGATCCGTCAGCCAGCCTGGATCCACGTATGACAGTTGGTGAGATCATCGGTGAAGCATTGGATATTCACAAATTATATAAGAGTAAACAGGACAGAACAGACCGAATCAAGGAACTGCTTGGTCATGTGGGACTGAACACAGAGCATGCAAACCGGTATCCGCACGAGTTCTCCGGTGGACAGCAGCAGCGTGTCGGTATTGCCCGTGCGCTGGCAGTCAATCCGGAATTCATCGTCTGTGACGAACCGATCTCCGCACTGGATGTTTCTATCCAGTCACAGGTAGTCAACATGCTCGAAGACATGCAGCATGAGATGGGACTGACCTATCTGTTCATCGCACATGATCTGTCCGTTGTAAGACATATTTCCCACCGTATCGGTGTGATGTATCTGGGAACTATGGTGGAACTTGCGGAAAGTTATGAACTGAACCGTCATCCACTGCATCCATATACCAAGACGCTGCTCTCCGCAGTTCCGGTTCCGGACCCGCAGGTAAGCAGAAGCAGACAGCGAATCGTGCTCGAAGGAGACATTCCGTCTCCGATGAATCCGCCAAGCGGATGCCGGTTCCATACCCGTTGCCCGTATGCGACCGAAAAATGTAAACAGGTTGTACCGACCTTTAAGGAGTACGAAAAAGGTCACTGGGTAGCATGCCATCTGCTGGAAGAGTAGATGAAAAATAACCGGATAATGCAGGAAATCTGATAGTGGATGCTCCTGTTTATCAATAAAAGGAAAAGGAGAGAGGATAATATGAAGAAAAAAGTTTTATCCATCCTGTTAGCTGCAACATTTACCGTATCTATGTTTGCAGGTTGCGGAAACAGCAACACTACAGCAAAAGACGACAGCGCAGCTAAAACAGAAGACACTGCTGATGACGCAGCAGAGGAAGAAACCAAAGATGACGCCGCAACAGAGGACACAGCAAGCGACGGTGACTTCAACATTACTGTAAACCTGGCTTCTGAACCTATGACTATGGACCCGGCGCTGAACAGTTCTGTAGACGGTGGCATCATGGCCCTGCATCTGTTTGAAGGTCTGATGAAATGGGAAGACAGCGGAGAAGTTGCCAATGGTACTGACGGAACTGCTGACAGCGGAAAACTGGTTCCCGGACAGGCTGAAAGCTATGAAAAGACAGAGAATGATGACGGAACTGTAACTTATACTTTCAAATTGCGTGACGGCATCAAATGGTCTGACGGAAAAGATGTAACAGCAGGTGATTTTGAGTACTCCTGGAAACGTCTGGTAAATCCGGAAACAGCAGCAGACTACAACTACATGCTGGATGGCGTGGTAAATGCCAATGAGATCATTGCAGGTGAAAAAGATCCTGATGAACTGGCTGCTAAAGCATTAGATGACAAAACATTTGAAGTAACTCTGGTAAACGACCTGAGCTACTTTGAAGAATTGTGTGCATTCCCGGCTATGATGCCTGTACGTGAAGATATGATCGAAAAAGCAGGTGACCAGTGGACATTTGACACAGCAACTTATATCTCCAATGGTGCATACAAACTGAAAGAGTGGACACATAACTCTCAGATTGTAGTAGAGAAAAATGAAAACTACTATGATGTAGAAAACCTTGGACCGGAAACCATCACCTTCAAACTGATGGATGACCAGAACGCTATGCTGTCCGGCTTCAACTCCGGTGAACTTGATTTCATCGAAGATGTACCGCAGGCAGAGATCGCTAACCTGATCGCTTCCGGAGATATGAAGATCGTAGACTATATCGGAACTTACTATGTATGCTTCCAGACACAGAAAGCACCTTTCGACGATCCGAGAGTTCGTAAAGCATTCTCTCTGGCAATCGACCGTACTTACATCGTAAACCAGGTAACACAGTCCGGACAGGTAGAAGCCGGCGGATTTGTTCCGTCTGGTGTATATGATGCAGATGGTGCAGATGGCGACGATTTCCGTACAGTAGGCGGAGATTACTATAAACCGACCGATGCGGATTATGAAGCAAACTGTGACGAAGCAAGACAGCTTCTGGCAGATGCAGGATATCCGAACGGTGAAGGATTCCCGGTTGTAGAATACCTGTACAACACCAGTGATGCTCACAAAGCTGTAGCAGAAGCTCTGCAGTTCATGTGGGAAGAAGAACTGGGCGTAAAAGTAACCCTGAATAACCAGGAGTGGGCAGCATTCCTGCAGACACGTAAAGACGGAGACTACTCCATCGCACGTAACGGCTGGATCGCAGACTACAACGACCCGATCTCCTTCCTGGATATGTGGATGACAGGTGGCGGAAACAACGATGCACAGTATGCAAACGATGATTACGACGCTCTGATCAAACAGGCAAAGACAACAACAGATAACGCAGAACGTATGGATCTGCTGCACCAGGCAGAAGACAAACTGATCGGTGAAGACAGCGTACTGGCTCCACTGTACTTCTATACACAGAAATATATGCTGGCTGACGGCATTGAAGGTATGTACTACTGCCCACTGGGATATTTCTTCTTCGGATATACCCATCAGGCATAAACAAATGCAATGCAACGATACAGCCCGGATAAGCAGTCCGGGCTGTATTTTTCTAAAAGTAAAAGGGAAAACGCAGGGAGAAAAAAGATGAAAGCCTATGAACGCTTACTGAAATATATTACAGTATGGACGACCAGCGACGAAAACAGCACAACGGTTCCAACTACAAAAAGACAGCTCGACCTGGGGAATCTTCTGGTAGAAGAGATGAAAGAGATGAAACTTTCGGATGTGTCGATGGATGAATATGGATATGTTTACGGATATCTTCCGGCCACGGAGGGAATGGAAGATGTGACGCCGCTTGGTCTGATTGCGCATCTGGATACCGCACCGGACTTTAACGGGCAGAATGTGAAACCACAGATCATTCAGGATTATAACGGAGAAGATGTGGTGCTCGGAACTTCCGGCAGAGTTCTGGCAGTAAAAGATTTTCCGAGACTGAAAGGTTATAAGGGAAGAACGCTGATCACAACCGACGGAACTTCTCTTCTGGGAGCCGATGACAAGGCCGGGATTGCAGAGATCCTGACAGCGGTAGAAGACCTGATGCGGGAAAAGACACCGCACGGAAAAATCTGTATCGCATTTACCCCGGACGAAGAAGTGGGTGGCGGTGCACAGTATCTGAAAATCAAAGAATTCGGCGCAACGTACGGATATACGTTAGACGGAAGCCATGAAGGTGAGATCCAGTTTGAAAACTTTAACGCGGCAGGCGCGGAGGTCACTGTTCATGGTGTCAATGTGCATCCGGGGAGTGCAAAAGATATCATGAAAAATGCACAGACCATCGCGATGGAGATCCACGGACTTCTTCCAAAAGATGCGTGCCCGGAGAAGACGGAAGGGTATGAAGGATTCTATCACATGACCGAATTCAACGGCAATGTGGAACAGGCAGTGATGCGTTACATCATCCGTGACTTTGATCCGGTCACATTTGTGGAAAAACAGGAGAAACTCCGTCAGGCGGTCGCACAGATCAACGAAACCTACGGCGAGGGAACCGCGGAAGTAAAGATAGAAGAATCTTACCGCAACATGCGTGAGAAGATCGAGCCGTGCATGCAGTTGATCGATTACGCAAAAGAGGCGTGCAAAGAAGCAGGCGTGGAACCGGATATCGCCCCGATCCGCGGAGGCACAGATGGTGCACGGTTAAGCTTTGTCGGTCTGCCATGTCCGAACCTGGGTACCGGCGGAGACGGCTTCCATGGTCCGTTTGAACACATCACGGTGGAAGGCATGGATCTGTCCGTGGAAATCATCAAAAACATTATTAAGAAAATGTGATACCGAATGGTTTGGCGGATTGTGGGAGTACGAAGTACGGAGCAATCTGGTGTTGTCAAATAGAAAAGAAGTAACTGTTCAGTGGCCACTGTACCGCGAGGTGTTTTGGCATGAATATGCCAAAATCCCGAGGCATACAAGCCAAAATGCCATCACCGAAGGTGATTTTAAATGCATTTTGGCTCGTAACTGTGAAGGTACTGAACAGTTACGAAAAGAAATACTTTACAGTGCCCGGAAATTCAGATAAAATATTTCGTGGTAAGATAATAAAGTAAGACAGGAAGATACATGAGCGAATTATTATACCAAACATTAAGAGAAAGTGTAGTGAATGCAATCCGGACCAAGATTATGAATCATCAGATATGCCCTGGGGAACGGATCGTGGAAATGGAACTGGCACACGAATTCCAGACCAGCCGGGGGCCAATCAGGGAGGCACTGCGCCAGCTGGAAAACGAAGGAATCGTAGAGTATACCAGAAATGTGGGATGTTCCGTGCGGACATTTTCTTTCTGGGATTCCTATGAAGTATATCTGCTTCGTACCAACTATGAGGCCGTCAGCGTGCGGTTCCTGAACGGGAAAATACCAGGAGAAACGATACAGAAAATGGAAGAGATTCTGGAACGAATGAGAAAAATTCCAACAGAAGAGTTCGAGAGCGTTTTTGAATACGACAACTGCTTTCATGAGCAGCTGGTGTTGATGTCCGGACTTCCGAGACTTGCCAAAGCGTGGAAAGAACTGTACTATGGAAATCTGCTGGCAGGGTACGAACTGGTAAACGAAAAAGAAAAGATTCTGGCAAACCAGTACGACAATCATATTGCGATTCTGAAAGCCTGTAAGGAAGGCAACCCGGAAAAAATCTGCGATGAAGTGAAAAAACATTACTGGAAGACAATTTTCTGCATGATGCAGGAACAAAAGATTAAAGATCCTGATCTGGAACAGGCATGGATGATGGCAATCTAGAGCCTTTTTCAGACACGCTCTGGCAAAAGATGGAGAAAAAGCATGGAAGAATTATATCAGGCAATCGAAGAAAAAATCAAAGCTTCCGGATATCCGAGAGAAATATCCGGGGAACGGGTCTATGATGATATCTGTGATCAGATCGAAGGAAAAGAAAACGGAACGTATCTGGTACTTTCCAAATTTGAGGAAGATGTGGTATTTGAATATCATATCACTGTTTCCGATGATAACTTTAATCTGGGAATCCTGACGATGAAGACACCGGAAGGTGTTTTCGAAGCAGACTTTGACAAATAAAAAGCAAACAAAAAACCGGGCGGTTCGTTTGAAGAACCAGCCCGGTTTTTTGTTGTATTGCATATCAATAATGTTGGGGTCAAAAAGTATTTTGACCCCTTTGATACCGGATTGTTCCGTACTTCGTACTCTCACAATCCTCAAAAACATTCGCAATTCGCTCATTTTTCTTCGAAAAATGGCTACTTACTCATGTTTTTGGCAGGTCCCAAGTTCAGAAATCTTCCTGCAAGCAAGCTTGCGTCAGATTTCAGACCTTTTGACCTTGGTATCATATCAATAAAATTATTTCATAATTTTACGGAACAGATCTTTCAGATCTTCCACACTGGCATCTTTTGGGTTACCCGGTGCGCAGGCATCTGCGTGGGCAGATTCTGCAAGGAACTGCAGATCGTCTTCTTTAACTGCGTCGAGGACAGATGGGATTCCCACATCAGCGGACAGTTTTTTGACAGCATCGATAGCGGCTTTTCTGTATTCTTCCTGTGCCATATCATCGACACCTTTCACACCCATAGCACGTGCGATCTCACGATATTTCTCGCCGGTGCATTCCTGATTGTATTCCATAACGATCGGCAGCATCATGGCGCAGGCAACACCGTGTGGGGTATCATAAACAGCACCCAGAGTATGAGCCATGGAATGAGCAATTCCCAGACCTACGTTGGAGAATCCCATACCTGCGATATACTGGCCAAGAGCCATTCCTTCACGGCCTTCTTTGGTGTTTTCAACAGCACCGCGGAGAGATCGGGAGATGATTTCGATGGCTTTCAGATGGAACATATCGGTCATTTCCCATGCAGCTTTTGTGGTGTAACCTTCGATGGCATGGGTCAGAGCATCCATACCGGTGGAAGCGGTCAGTCCTTTTGGCATAGAGGACATCATTTCCGGGTCAACAACAGCGATGATCGGCATATCGTGTGGGTCAACACATACGAATTTACGTTTTCTTTCCACATCAGTAACAACATAGTTGATGGTTACTTCCGCAGCAGTTCCAGCTGTGGTAGGTACGGCGATGATCGGTACGCAAGGTTTTTTGGTCGGAGCCACACCTTCGAGACTTCTGACATCTTCAAATTCCGGGTTCGCGATGATAATACCGATGGCTTTGGAAGTATCCATGGAGGAACCACCGCCGATAGCGATCAGATAATCAGCACCGGAATCCTTGAAGGACTGTACGCCGTGCTGTACATTTTCGATGGTTGGATTCGGTTTGATGTCGCTGTAAAGTTCATAGTCCAGGCCGTTTTCTTTTAACAGGTCGGTAACTTTTGAAGTTACATTGAATTTTACCAGATCCGGGTCGGAGCATACGAACGCCTTTTTAAATCCATGTGCTTTTGCTTCATTAACGATCTCCTGAATAGCACCTGCTCCGTGATAAGAAGTCTGATTTAACATGATACGATTTGCCATAATACAAACACTCCTTTTCTTCTGGGAATCACCGTTTTCCGGATGTTCCGTTCTTTTGTGATTATATTAACAATGTTTTTGAAAAAAAGAAAGTTACAGAATTTGGCAAATGTAACATTTGGATAAGAAATTTTTGCTTTATTCCGTCAGAATGCCGAAAGAAGAAAAAAGGTCTGCAAGTTTCGCAGGCATGGCTTCCACCATCAGGCGTGCCAGGTCTTCCGGGGAGGTTGCCATGCCGGAGAGTACCCATTCGATAGTCATGGAGATTGATCCGTGGCAGTACATCTCAAGGAGAAATTGGATATCATCGGATGCCGGAGCGCCGGTCTTTAACTGGATCAGATCCTGATAAAAGCGGAAGATCAGCTGAAAATCATGTTCCCGCAGGGAGTTCTGCCGGTCATAACGGAAGGCGGCACGGAAAAATTCTTTTTCTTCCCCAATATAGGAGAATTTCAACTGTAACCCTTCCTGCACAGTTTTTCCCTGTCCCATGTATTCAAAGGATTTGATCAGTAATTTATCAAAGTACCAGTTGATCAGATCAAATTTGTCCATGAAGTTCCGGTAAAAGGTCTGTCTGGTTAGACCGCAGTTCTCTGTGATCTGGCGGACAGTGATGGCATCTACCGGGGTGTGACACATACATTCCTTCATGGATTCTGCCAGTCTGTATTTTGTTTTCTCGCCCCGTGTGAGGGAAGAAGATTCGTTTGGTAATGTCATAAAGAAATCTCACTTTCTGTTTGTCATGTATTGCATGGAATATAATATCCAGCGAAGCGTGTTACCGGGAACGGAGTGAACAGTAACCATTTATAATTATAAGCATCATAGCACACAACGGAAGAATTTGACAGAAAAAAGACAGGGATGGTAAAAAATATATTGTAGGAAGTAGTCAGGAGATTTATAATAAGCACAGGAAAGATAATGGGGGATGAAAAAGTGATTGCTTTATTGCTGATGCAGCAGATCGCTGTATTGTTTTTGATTATGGGACTTGGTTTTCTGATCGTGAAGCTTGGAATCGTAAAGACAGAGGACAGCAGGGTACTTTCCATGGTGACGATTTATCTGGTTTTGCCCTGCGTGACGATCCATGCTTTTCAGATTGAATATTCCACAAAGATAAGAAATGGTTTTTTGCTTGCCGTTGCTGTGGCGATTCTGATCCATGTGGTGTTGTTTGTGGTCTGTGGAATCCTGAGAAAACTTCTGAAAATGGATGAAGTGGAGACGGCGTCTCTGATTTATTCTAATGCAGGTAATCTGATCCTGCCGCTGGTCACGTCCATCCTGGGGGAGGAATGGGTAATCTATGCCAGTGGTTTTCTGTGCGTACAGACGATCATTGTATGGACTCACGGACAGTCCCTGATGCAGGGACAGCGTCAGGTGAACCTGAAGAAGATCGTGCAGAATATCAATCTGATCGCGATTCTGACAGGGCTGGTATTTTTCCTGTGTAATATCCATCTGCCGGAGATTATTGATTCTATGACTTCATCCCTTGCGGGTATGATCGGTCCGATCAGTATGGTGATGATCGGCATGCTTTTAGCAGGTGTGGACTGGAAGCTGGTCTTTGGAAAACGGAGAATCTATGGTATCGTATTTTTGAAAATGATCGTAGTGCCGGGAATCATTACCCTGTGCCTGAAACTGGCGGCACCGCTGATCCCGATGGAGAATGCAAAAACGATCCTGTTGATCAGCCTGCTGGCAGTAATTGCGCCGACGGCGGTAACGATCACACAGATGGCTCAGCTTTACAAAAGAGATGCTGCGTATGCAAGCTCGATCAATGTATTTACCACCCTGGTGTGCATCGTAACGATGCCACTGATGGTGATGCTGTATATGATATAATGAGTGTTAGCGAGCGGGAACAAACGAAGTTTGTTCATCGAGAGCGGCGAATGTGGATCATGATAGCTGCGAAAGCAGCGTCAAGCACCGAAGGTGCGAATCATGATATAATGAGCGCAAGAGAGTCAGAGGGAGCTTGCTCACTCTTGACGAACGGCGAAATTATGGAGTGATGAAATCACGAAATAAGAAGCAGACGGAGAGAAAATTATGCGGATTAACAGAGAAGATATGCTGGAACTGACCCGGCGGATGACAGTAAAACGATCCTCGATGACACGGATCGCGGGAGCTTACATGGATCGGGAAGGGTATGTGGACGGAACCTTTAATACTAATTTTCTGAAATTGTCTCCGGCAGATAAGGAGAAAAATTTGGCACTGGCAAAAATAGTTCCGTTTTCGGAAACCAATGTCAACCTGAAACGGTACCGGTTTCCGAAAGAACAGATGACAGCCGGAACGATGTGGCAGCTGTTAAACGGGATCAGGAACAGCGGACTGAAAAATGATGCACTGATGGATACCTTTTATGAGATTGCAGGGGAAGAGTATCGTTCCTGCGGAGATTATGCCGTGTATATGTTCCATGACCGCTACGATATCCCGGTGAAAGCGGCAGATCATGAGCGGGTGGGAGAGTCAGAAGAAGTCTACGAATATCTGATCTGCATCTTCGCCCCGGTCAGCGGCGACTATGAACCGGGACAGCCGGAGTGCGGGTTTATTTACCCGGCGTTTTGCGACAGGAGCAGCGACTGGAATTATGTGGATATTTATCAGAAGAATCTGGAACGGCCGCACAATGAGCTGCGGAAGATTCTCGGGGTATAGAATAAAAGAAAAATAAAGTGAGTTACAATAAAGATAAGGTGACAACCAAGCCGGCATGACGGATCTGTGCGCCGGCTTGGTTTGAAAGGAGAAAAAAATGGCAATTGTATTTCACAAAGAGAGCAGATGTTTTCATCTGTATAACAACGAAGTAAGTTATATCATTCGTATCATGGAAAATGAGCAGTTAGAGCAGTTATATTATGGAAAGAGAATTCATGACCGGGAAGATTTTACCTACCTTCATGAAGAGTGTATGCGTTCCCAGATGTCCATCAATGTTCCGGAACCGGGTATCCTTTCCATGCAGTATACAAAACAGGAATTCCCGACTTATGGAACCGGTGATTACAGAAGCCCGGCACTGACGATCGCACAGGAGAACGGAAGCAGGATCGTGAATTTTACTTATGCATTTCATGAGATTTACAACGGAAAGAAAAATATTCTGCCGCTTCCAGCCACCTATGTAGAAAGCGGGGATGAGGCACAGACACTGGAAATAACACTTCATGATGCAGTGATGGATACCGATCTGATTCTGTCTTATACCATTTATGAAGAGTATCCGGTGATCACAAGAAATGCAAAGGTTTCTCACAATGGAAGCGAAAAGATCGTTCTGGATAAGATCATGAGTGCCAGTGTGGAATTCAACGACATGGATTATGAGATGGTACAGCTTTCCGGTGGATGGTCAAGAGAACGGTATGTGAAAAACAGAAAACTGGAGATGGGTATCCAGAGTATCCAGAGTTTGAACGGAACCTGCTGTGGTGCAGAGCATAATCCCTTCCTGGCACTGAAACGTCCGCATACCACGGAAAATCAGGGCGAAGTATACGGCTTCAGCCTGGTATACAGCGGCAACCATCTGGGACAGGTAGAAGTTTCTACTTTTGATATGACCCGTGTGATGATGGGAATCAACCCGGAAGACTTCAGCTGGGAACTGACACAGGGAGAATCCTTCCAGACGCCGGAAGTAGTTATGGTTTACAGCGATCAGGGTCTGAATAAGATGAGTCAGACATATCACAGAATCTACCGGAAACGTCTGATGCACGGAACCTGGAGAGATCAGGCACGCCCGATCCTGTTAAACAACTGGGAAGCAACCTATTTTGATTTTAATGAAGAAAAAATCCTGAATATTGCGAAAAAAGCGAAAGAAGCAGGTGTGGAACTCTTTGTTCTGGATGACGGCTGGTTTGGTGCGAGAAACGATGACTACCGTGGACTGGGTGACTGGTATGTCAATCTGGAAAAACTGCCATCCGGCATCAGTGGTCTGTCCAGAAAAGTAGAAGAACTGGGACTGAAATTTGGTCTGTGGGTAGAACTGGAGATGGTCAACAAAGACAGTGATCTTTACCGTGCACATCCGGACTGGATCATCAGTGCACCGGAACGTTTTGAGTCGCATGCAAGACATCAGTTTGTTCTGGATTTTTCGAAAAAAGAAGTGGTTGACTATATTTATGAGATGGTTGCAAAAGTGATCCGTGAATCCTCGATTTCCTATATTAAATGGGATATGAATCGTTATATGACGGAGCCATACAGTAAAGGAACCGAACCGTCCCAGCAGGGTAAAGTGATGCACAAATATATTTTAGGTGTGTATGATCTGTATACCAGACTGACCACAGAATTCCCGGAGATCCTGTTTGAGTCTTGTGCAAGCGGTGGCGCAAGATTTGATCCTGCCATGCTGTATTTTGCACCACAGACATGGACCAGTGATGATACCGATGCCAGTGAGAGAACCAAGATCCAGTACGGTACTTCTTATGTATATCCGATCGTCAGCATGGGATCTCATGTATCTGCGGTACCGAACCATCAGTTATACCGTACGACACCGATCGAGACAAGAGCGAATGTCGCTTACTTTGGAACTTTCGGTTATGAATTGGATCTGAATCTGCTCAGTGATGCGGAGATGGCAAGTGTTAAAAAACAAATTGCATTTATGAAAGAATACCGGGAACTGATCCAGATAGACGGCGATTTCTACCGTCTGTTGAATCCGTTTGAAGGAAATGAGACGGCATGGATGGTTGTTTCTCAGGATAAGACACAGGCAGTGGCGGCACTGTACCAGAGACTGAACAAAGTCAATGCATCCTGGCTGCGCCTGAAACTGGAAGGTCTAGATCCGGATGCAAAATATCAGGTAAGCTGTGATCTGACCCCGTCCTCATCTTTCGACACAGAACTGGCAAAACGCTACGGTTACGATACAGAAGGAAATCAGGTAAAAACATATGAAGCATACGGGGATGAACTGATGCGTGCAGGTATCCCGGTCGACAGACAGGAGCTGAATAAAAAGGGTGGAGATTTTGCTTCCTTACTGTATACAATTAAGAAAGTGGATTGATAAAAAATTTTTTAAACAGCACGTTAGTGTCAGCCTGAAAACTTACTGAAGGAAAAAGGAGAGACAGGATTATGCAAAAACAATACAGATTAGGAATTCCTTCGTTTATTACTGTAGAGACAGAAGATGGCAGCTGGATCGGGGAGAAGGATGCACAGAAAACAGAAAAAGACGATGTTGTTGTAACATATGAAACCACACCGGAAGCAGAAGAAGTCTGGCTGACCGCAGATCAGACAAAAGTAAAAACGATCAAACTCCGCTGGAACACCCCGGTCAATAAGAAATCGCGGATCCTTGGCGGTTCCTGGGAGAGAACATACGGGGATGTGGACTGGAAAGGTGTCAGCGGCAGTCGTTTTATGCCGTGGTATTTTCTGGCAGCGGTCGGAGAAACTGTGACAGGATATGGGGTAAAGGTAAGACCTTCCGCCATGTGTTTCTGGCAGGCAGATACCCGTGGAATTACACTGGTGATGGATGTGCGCTGTGGCGGTACCGGTGTGCAGCTTTCCGGTAGAAAACTTCGGGCTGCTCAGATCGTAGCGATGCAAACTGAAGGAATGGGGACTTTCGAGAGTGCCAGAGAGTTTTGCAAAGTCATGTGTACCGATCCGATCTTCCCGGACTATCCGGTTTATGGAAGTAATAACTGGTATTATGCTTATGGAGACAGTTCAGAAGAAGAGATCCTGCAGGATACCGACTATATCGTGGAACTGACCAAAGGCGTGGACAATCCGCCGTACATGGTGATCGATGACTGCTGGCAGGAACATCATCGCCTGGATGAGTACAATGGTGGACCATGGAAAAAAGGAAATATAAAATTCCCTGATATGGGTGCACTGGCAAAAAAACTGGAAGAAAAAGGTGTACGCCCTGGCATCTGGGTTCGATTCTTATTGAATGAAGAAGAGACGATTCCTCAGGAGTGGAGATTATCCCATAACGATTGTCTGGATCCTTCCCATCCGGGAGTCCTTTCCTATATTCAGGAGGATGTGGAAAGGATCTGTAACTGGGGTTATACACTGATCAAACATGATTTTACCACTTTTGATATCTTCGGAAGGTGGGGCGTGGAGATGAACCCGTTCCCGACAGAGGATGGATGGCAATTTTACGATACTTCAAAGACCAGTGCGGAGATTGTAACCGGACTGTACCAGGCAATTTATGAGGCTGCGAAAAAGCACCATACTCTGATCATGGGCTGTAATACCATCGGCCATCTGGGGGCAGGTCTGATGCAGCTGCAGCGAACCGGAGACGATACCAGCGGTATCACCTGGGAGAGAACAAAGAAAATGGGAGTCAACACTCTGGCATTCTGTCTGCCACAGCATGGAACATTTTTTGATGTGGATGCGGACTGCGTAGGTATTACGGGTTCCATCCCGTGGAGCCTGAACCGTCAGTGGGCGGATGTTGTTGCAGAGTCCGGGACCTCTCTGTTTGTCTCAGCAAAACCAGGGGTGCTGACAGCAGAAGAAAACGAAGAACTGCACCAGATTATGTTAAAAGCATCCCGACAGGATCATCACAAAATCCCGTTAGACTGGGAAGAAACCGACTGCCCGGAAGTGTGGGGAGACGAAGAGGAAGAAGTAGAATACAACTGGTACGAAGAAGCCGGACCGGTAGCAAAAGGAAATGACCAACTGTATCATGCGTATATTCCGCTGTCATAAAATAAATGAGTGATTGCAAGAGGCGAAAAGTTTTTCAAAGGCTTTTCGCCTTTTGCCTGATATAAAACAGATTATTTTAGTGAAAGTAAAAAAATAATCCTGTATAAGATGAAATATTAGAATTTGCAAAGTTTACGGAGAATAAACGGAACCGACAAAATAGTATGGTATATGGAAATAAACAGGTGTATAATGCAGGGCAGAGACCGTGAGAAACACGGGTGCACCGGGAAAACTTAAAAGAAAAACCGGGTGTAAAAAGAAAGGATGAATGAAAATGGACATGACGAGAATAGAAAAAGTAATCGAAGACATGCGCAAGATGAATCTGGAACAGTTTCTTGTGACAGATCCGATGGCTGTGTATTATCTGACCGGACAGTATTATGCATGTGGAGAACGTATGATGGTTCTCCGACTGGATGTGGAAAAAGAGCCGGTACTGGTGATCGGAAAGCTGTTTCCGCAGGATGAAGAAAAACTGGGAATCAAAGTCGTATACTTTGATGATACCGATGACTGTGTGGAAGTTCTGGCTTCCCATATGAGAAAAGGTGGAACCATCGGTATCGACAAAACCTGGCCGGCGCGGTTCCTGCTTCGCCTGATGGAACTTCAGGTGGGAGATGCGTATAGTAATGCATCCACGATCATAGATCATATCCGCCAGATCAAAACAGAAGAAGAGCAGCAAAAGATGCGTGTGGCATCCCGCTGTAACGATACCAGTATTGAAGAACTGATCCCGCTTGTAAGCAAAGGAATGACAGAAGCGGAGCTGGGAGAAGAACTCCTGAAAATCTATCTGAAAAACGGTGCTCAGGGACATTCCTTCGAGCCGATCATCGCGTACGGCGCCCATGCAGCAGATCCGCATCATGAAACAGACGATTCAAAAGGAAGTTATGGCGATGCGGTAGTCCTGGATGTGGGATGCCTGGTCAATGGATACTGTGCTGATATGACAAGAACTGTATTTATCGGAAAAGCCAGCGAAGAGGCAAAGAAAATCTATGCGATCGTCAAAGAAGCCAACCGCCGCGGTATCGAAGCTGCAAAACCGGGTGCAAGATTCTGCGACGTAGACCGCGCAGCCAGAGACTACATCGAAGAACAGGGCTATGGCCAATACTTCACCCATCGTACCGGACACAATATCGGATTGGAAGTCCACGAGTTTGGCGATGTCTCCTTTACCAACGAAGAAGTCCTGAAACCAGGCATGTGCTTCTCCGTAGAACCGGGCATCTATGTCCCGGGTGGCATTGGCGTAAGAATCGAAGACCTGGTCCTGATCACCGAAGACGGCTGCGAAGTCCTGAACCACTTTACGAAAGATCTGATTGAGGTTGAAGCATAGCAAGTAAAAAAATGTGCTCCCTGAAAGACAGGTAATCTGGGAAATCATCTACATAGGAAGGGAATCTGGTGAAAAGCCGACTTGCCCTCTGCAATATTATATTAAAAAGAAATAGCAATCACTTTGGCGTGTGATGCTATTTCTTTTTGTTATATGCTTATCTATATAAGACAGAAATAAGAAATCCGCAAAAAACATGAGTAAGTAGCCAAAATACCTTTTGCCCCCAATATCATGGTAATTTGAATTTACAAGATTTCGGTTTCTATAGTTTCAGCCAAGAACAGCATCAGGCAGGGATTTGCTCTGCAGGCAGCACTTTGTGGGCGCTTAGGGGAAGCTTTGAGATCCGACGCTTACGCAGGCTTTCGCGAGGGTCAGCTGACCCTCGTGAATCATAGCCGGAGTTAGCGGCTAGCTCAAAGTTCCCCTGCCCACGCTGCCAGCAGAGCAAATCCCTGCCTGATGCGTCCGCCTTGAAAAATTCTCCTTGAAAAATCCCTCCAAAAATTATTTCTTTCAATTCCCTGTTGACATATCCTGTATAATTGTATACAATCATACAAAGATACAAAAATACAAGCATGCAATACAAAAATAAAGAACAAAAGCACAGAATCAATCTGGAGGCAACTATGGAATATCAGGAACAATCCCTGGGGGGCCAGATCTTCAACCGGATCCGGGACGACATCTTATCCGGAAACTACACTCCCGGTGAAGAACTGAAAGAAGCAACCCTGGGGAAACAACTGGGAGTCAGCCGGACACCGGTGCGGGAAGCCCTGCGGCAGCTGGATCTGGAAGGTCTGGTGGAGATCGCACCAAACCGTGGTGCCAAAGTAATCGGCATCTCCCGGAAAGATGTGGAAGACATCTATCATATGCGGGCAAGACTGGAAGGCCTGGCGGCGAGAAAAGCGGCAGAACAAATCAAAGAAGAAGAACTGGCAGAATTGGAAGAGGTAATCCTTTTATCTGAATTTCATGTAAAGAAGCCGGAGAGCAAGCAGATGGTCCGGCTGGATGGAAGATTTCATGAGATTATGTACCGGGCATCGGGAAGCCGGATGCTCGAACACGTGCTGACCGATTTTCTTCATTATGTGAAAATGGCGCGCTCCCATTCCGTAAAAACAGAACACCGTGCGCAGGAATCCGTGAAAGAACATAAAAGGATCCTGGAAGCAATCAGACAACGAGATGGAGATCTGGCGGAGCAGCTGGCAAACGAACATATTCAGCATGTAATCGAAAACCTGGATCTGCACTGAAAGATACCAATAAAATCTGTAAAAGAGAAAAACCAGAAACCTCAAATGGTTCGAAAGACAAAAAGCAGAATAAAATAAAAGAATAAACAGGAGGAGATAAGAAATGAGTAAAATTCAGATGACAACACCACTGGTAGAGATGGACGGAGACGAGATGACAAGAATTCTGTGGAAGATGATCAAAGATGATCTGCTGCTTCCTTACATCGACCTGAAAACCGAATACTACGATCTGGGTCTGGAACACAGAAACGAAACCGACGATCAGGTAACCATCGATGCAGCCATGGCAACCAAGAAATACGGTGTTGCAGTCAAATGTGCTACCATCACTCCAAACGCTGCACGTATGACCGAGTACAATCTGAAAGAAATGTGGAAAAGCCCGAATGGAACCATCCGTGCGATCCTCGACGGAACCGTATTCCGTGCTCCGATTGTTGTAAAAGGCATCGAACCGTGCGTAAAGAACTGGAAAAAACCAATCACCATCGCAAGACATGCATACGGTGATGTATATAAAAATACCGAGATGAAAGTTCCGGGACCTGGAAAAGTGGAACTGGTCTATACCGCAGAAGACGGAACCCAGACAAAAGAACTGGTCTTTGATTTCAAAGGACCTGGCGTGGCACAGGGCATGCACAACCTGGACAACTCCATTGAGAGCTTTGCAAGAAGCTGCTTTAACTATGCACTGGATACGAAACAGGATCTGTGGTTTGCAACCAAAGATACTATTTCCAAAAAATACGACCATACCTTCAAAGACATTTTCCAGGAAATCTTTGATGCGGATTACAAAGAAAAATTCGAAGAGGCAGGAATCACTTATTTCTATACACTGATCGATGATGCCGTAGCCCGTGTGATGAAATCAGAGGGCGGTTACATCTGGGCATGTAAAAACTATGACGGCGATGTGATGAGTGATATGGTATCCTCTGCTTTCGGTTCTCTGGCAATGATGACCTCAGTACTGGTATCTCCGGACGGCTACTACGAATACGAAGCTGCACACGGAACCGTACAGCGTCACTACTACAAACACCTGAAAGGGGAAGAGACCTCCACAAACTCCGTGGCAACCATCTTTGCATGGAGCGGTGCCCTGAGAAAACGTGGAGAACTGGATGGCAACAAAGAACTGATGGATTTTGCAGATCGTCTGGAAGAAGCGACCATCCGCACCATCGAAGAAGGAAAGATGACAAAAGACCTGGCTCTGATCACAACCATGGAAAATCCGACCGTATTAAACAGTGAAGGATTTATCAAAGCAATCGCTGAGAATCTGTAAGAGCAGGAAAAATAGAGAGAAACAAGGAGGAATTCCCATGGGAGCAGAAGAATTTCTGAACATAGAAGAAGAACATAAACGAGAGTTTAGCGAACTGTTACAGTACTGTCTGGCATCCGGCCGGATCGATCAGAACTTGTATCAGGAATATGATGTAAAAAGAGGTTTGCGTGACTCCAGCGGAAAAGGTGTACTGACCGGTCTGACAGAGATCTCGGACGTTGTCGGTTATACGTATGAAGACGGAAGAAAGATCCCGGCAGACGGACAGTTATTTTTCCAGGGATATAACGTAGCGGATATGGTGGCGAGCCTGGAGAAAAGAAAAAAAGGCTTCGAGGAAGTCATCTATACACTGCTGTTCGGACGTATCCCGAACGCAAGACAGTCAGCGATGTTTAATGATCTGCTGTCGGATATGATGAATCTGAACAACCGTTTTATCCGTGATGTTGTCATGAAAGCATCCAACGAAAATATCATGAATGCCATGCAGCGATGTGTGCTGACTCTGTACACCTACGATGATAATCCGGATAACACCAGCGTGGAAAATGCCCTGCGCCAGTCCATGCAGCTGATTGCAAAAATGCCGCTGATCGCTGTATATTCTTATCATTCCTACCGGCATTTCCGTCAGGATGAAAACCTGTTGATCAAAAACCCGAAGAAAGAGTACAGCTTTTCCGAGAATATCCTGTATATGCTTCGTGAAGACGGTCAGTTTACCGAACTGGAAGCAAAAGTTCTGGACATTGCACTGGTTCTTCACGCAGAGCATGGTGGTGGTAACAACTCCACATTTACCAATCATGTGGTAACATCTTCCGGAACGGATACCTATTCTGCTGTAGCGGCATCTATCGGTTCCCTGAAAGGACCGAAACACGGTGGTGCCAATCTGAAAGTTCAGGACATGTTTGAAAATATCATGGAAAACTGCCCGGACTGGGAAAATGAAGAATCTCTGAGAGATTATCTGAATGATATTCTGGATAAGAAGGTCTTTGACCATGCAGGCCTGATCTATGGTATGGGACATGCGGTATATACACTGAGCGATCCGCGTGAAGTGATCCTGAAACGTTATGCAAAATTCCTGGCAGAAGAAAAAGGAAAGACCAGAGAATTTGCCCTGTATGAGAAAGTGGAAGAGATTGCAGGTGAACTGATCATGCACAAGAGAAAACTATTCAAACCGGTATGCGCAAATGTCGATTTTTACAGTGGATTCGTTTACACGATGCTTGGCATCCCGAGAGAGCTGTTCACCCCGATCTTTGCGATCTCCCGTATGGCAGGATGGTCCGCACACCGTCTGGAGGAACTGGTCAACGCCGGTAAGATCATCCGTCCGGCATATCGTTATGTGGGACACCACAGACCGTATCTGGAAGTGGAAGACCGCGAGGAACAGAACCCGTTCACCGAGGAATACCAGAGAAAATATAAGATTAAGAGCATTAAAAATGCATAAATAAAAGCAAAAATCCGTCTGACAGAGAAAATCTGTCGGGCGGATTTTGGTATATACGCGGGTAATGAGGCAAAGTCCGGGCTTGCACAAGATCTTGACGACTGCCACAATAGTGAACGGGGAGGGCAACGAGCCAGAAGGGGGGTGAATCAGATCAGTCCGTAATGAGCCATTGCTTTCATCAGTCCGTCATTTTCCACAGTATCTGTGACATACTCCGTATACGGATCGAGCACAGGGTCGTGATGCCCCAGAGCCACGGTGTGTTTACCATAAGTAAACATGGCAAGGTCATTACTGCTGTCACCGAAGACATAAGCATCATCCAGTCCCAGTCCGAAGTGTTTCAGGATAAAATCAATGGCAGTTCCTTTGGAATATCCTTTCGGCACAACTTCATAGATACCGCCCAGCCGGTCGATCAGATCCATATCTTTTGCCAGTGCAGGGAACAGGGTGTCGGTATCGGTCTGCTCATCGGTGTAGATGACGAATTTGTCAAAGTCGCAAAGTCCGCTCTCGATATAGTGTTCTTTGGTCAGTCCCAGTGTGGCGAGATAACGGCAGGTTCCCTCCAGCTTTGCAAACCGGGTAATATGGGAAGAACGGTAGCAGTCCTCTTTTCCCTCGAGAAGCAGTCCTGCATTTGCCGCTTTTACCTGCCGGATGATCTCCGCCTGACGCTCCTTCGGGATCTGCGTGGAGGTGAGCACCTCATCGTTGTATACAATATAGCTTCCGCAGCCACACAGATAACCGCTGAACGGCAGCCGACAGATCATCGGCGGCAGACAGCAGATGGTCCGTCCGGTGTTGATAAATAAAAGATGTCCGAGATCATGGGCTTTTTGTAGGGCAGCAGAGGCAGATTCGGGGATCTTACCGGTGACTTCACTTAAGATGGTTCCGTCGATATCAAAAAATAATGCTTTCTTATTTGTACTCATGTTGATTCTCCGTATAAATGTTTTCTGTAACTGTTTGGTAATCCGATTTTTATTACAAGCGCAGTTTATTATACTGCCTGAGAATCCAAAATGTAAAGAGATAAGATGAACAAAAGCAATGAGAAGAATGGTAGAGGAAAACGCATTTTGACAGTTAAAAAGAAAGTTGATGAGAAAAAATAGAATCTGGGGATTTCAGAGGGGGCAAAGTATGTTAAAATAGAACTATTCAGCGGGAAAATAGGAAGGAATCCGCAGAAAAATGATTAAAACAGGTGTGACTGTATGGTGAGTGGAAAAGAGTGAAGCTATGAAGCAGTTACAAAAAGATAAATTTTCAGGAGGGAGAAAATGACAAAAAAACAGAGAACCCTGGAGATTATAGAGCGGTTGAAGAAAGAATATCCCGATGCGGCGTGCACCCTGGATTATGACCAGGCGTGGAAACTGCTGGTGAGCGTGCGGCTGGCAGCGCAGTGTACCGATGCCAGGGTGAATGTGGTCGTGGAGGGACTGTTTGAAAAATACCCCAGTGTGGAAGCACTGGCAGCGGCAGATGTGGAAGATATCGAGACAATCGTGCGTCCCTGCGGTCTGGGAAAGAGCAAGGCACGGGATATCAGTGCCTGCATGAAGATGCTGCGGGATGAATACGGGGGAAAAGTACCGGACGATTTCAAAACATTATTAAAACTGCCAGGTGTGGGAAGGAAAAGTGCCAATCTCATCATGGGAGATGTCTTTGGAAAACCGGCGATCGTGACCGATACCCACTGCATCCGGCTGACCAACAGGATGGGACTGGTAGACGGGATCAAAGATCCGAAAAAAGTGGAGATGGCACTGTGGGAGCTGGTTCCACCGGAAGAGGGAAGCGATTTCTGTCACCGTCTGGTGATGCATGGAAGAGAAATCTGCACGGCAAGAACCAAACCGTACTGTGATCGTTGCTGCCTGAACGATATCTGTAAAAAGGTGGGCGTGGAGTAGGAGGATGAAACGATGAAAATCGGGATCATATCGGACACCCATGGAAAATTACATCCACCGGTTCTGGAGCTGACCGCTTCCTGCGATGTGGTCCTGCATGCCGGAGATGTGGATAACAGTCAGACACTGGATCAGCTCTGGATGCATCTGCAACCAAATGCCCCTTTTTATCTGGTACGTGGAAATAACGACCGGGGGTGGGCGGAGCGCATCGCGAAAACACAACGGTTTTGTCAGGCTGGTGTTTCCTTTTTCATGGTGCATGACAGAAAAGATGTTTCCTGGGACCTGGACGGTGTACAGGTGGTTGTCTTCGGGCACAGTCATAAGTTTACCGTGGAAGAAATCGACGGAAGACTCTGGCTGAATCCGGGAAGCTGCGGCAGACCGCGGTTCGGCGCACCTTTGACATTGGCAGTGCTTACGATAGAAGACGGAGTGGAAAACCAGGAGTGGACGGTGGAAAAAATCACGATTTCCAACCGGTATGTGGAAAACAGGAGTATAGTATGGAAAAAAACACAACCAAAACAGAAGTAAGAGAAAAAATACAGGAACTTTTAAAAACACTGAAAGCGGAGCAGGAAAAAAAGCCGCTGCGTCTGGTGGAGCAGCTGGGATATCTGATGTATGTCCGCCTGTTTATCGAATCACAGAAGAGGGTCAGCCTGCAGGAGAGCTTTCCGTTTGCCGGATTCCCAATGGAATGGATACCGGGAGAGGAAGAAGTGGAGGATGGTCAGCGCAGCTGGCAGCTGCAGTATCAGGTACAGTACTGTTCTTCCATGGTGGAGCAGGGACATTTTATGGAAACTGCAAGACTGGAAGAAAACAGTCTGTGGATGAAAGAATTATGTAAACTTATTGACTGGACAGCTGACCACTGTGACTGGGAAGAAGGGATGCCACATCTGTTCGGCGCGCTGCTTGAAGAGATGCTCCGTCAGATGTATGCCTGGGGAACTACAGGACTGTTTCTGATGCCGGAGAACCTTACGGAAGCACTGATCCGGCTGGCAGATGGTCGTAATATCGAAAAAGTCTGGAATCCGGCGACAAGAACCGGCGGTTTTCTTGCAGCAGCCCACAGACAGTATCCACAGTGGCAGTTATACGGATGTGAAGAAGAGAAAAGTCAGTGGCAGATTGCCCGGATGCTGCAGTTTTATCATGGCGGCGGTATGGAGGGAATCCGTCGGGAAGATCCGCTGGAAGCCGACCGCATCGATAAAACCGGGGAGCGCACACCGGAAGGGGAAGTGCCGACCTACGAGGAATACGATTTGATCGTGACCAATCCACCGGTAGGGGAACTGCCGATCGAAGACCAGGACCGGTACTGGATCAGTACCAGAAAAGCACAGCTGCAGTACATGCAGATGCTGATGAATCATGTGAAAAAGCAGGGCATGGTGATCGCGGTAGTTAACGAGGGAACCCTGTTTATGTACGATGCAGAGCAGAAAGTCCGCCAGTATCTGTTAAATGACTACCAGATCCAGGGAGTCATTTCCCTTCCGGCGGGAGCATTTTTACCCTATACAGGAAGTAAGGCTTCGGTTCTGATCTTTACAAGAGAAGAAGAGATTGACAAAGAGCAGCCGGTATGGTTCTATGAGATTCAGAATCTCGGATACAGCCTGGATCGTCGCCAGGAAAGTACCGGAGTGGATGACATTCCGGCAATGCTGACATCATGGGAGAACCGGAAAGAACTGGCAGATCAGTGGAAGCATCAGTTGAAGGAAGCTGCTGCGCACAACCAGTGGGAAAATCCGGTTCCGGCACATTGGGAAGAAAAATCCTGCTGGTTTGCAAGTCTGGATACGATCGCCAAAAATGACAATAATCTGTCTGCGGGAAGATACAAACCATGGAAAGAGCAGGAGACGGTTGTGACCGAATCTCCGGCACAGCTTTTGAAAGAACTGGCAGATCTGGAAACCGATACGATGAAGAAAGTACAGGAACTGATGGAGATGGCGGGGGACTATGAGTAAGAAGAAAAATATGTACAAACTGGAATCTCTCGCCCGGCTGATCTCCGGAAGAACGCCGGAGCGGGAGCAGAAGGAATACTATGCAGAGACCGGAACACCATGGGTCAAGATTGAAAATCTGGATCAGGGTTATATCCGGGAGACAGCGGAATACCTGTCCGAACAAGGAAAAGAAAAGGTTAATCTGGTACCGGAAAACAGTGTGTTATTTTCCATCGTCGGTACAGTCGGAAAAGTAGGAATCGCCGGCCGGGAACTTGCCACGAATCAGCAGATCGTATCCCTGATCTTTGATGAGACCCGGGTGCTGCCACTGTACGGATATTATGCACTCCGGTATCATGCGGAAGAGATCCGCAAACTGTCCAATCAGACCACGATGGCGCTGATCAGCAGAAAAACCCTGGGACAGTACAGAATCTATGTGCCGGACAGTCTGGAAAAACAGCAGGAGATTGTGGATAAGCTGCGGCGTTTTGAAGAGATCAAGCTGAAAAAAGAAGAGATGCGAAGCCGGATGGAACAGTATGAACAGGTATTATTTCAGAGAATCTTTGCCTCTCAGCTGCGATACGGAGAAAAGGCGAGACTTCGCAACTATCTGAAAGAACCGGTAGGAACCGGTATTCCGAAAAATGAAGAGCCAAACGGAGAATTCCCCTGTGTGCGTCTGGAGAATTTTCGGAAGACTTATCTGACAGGACTCCATGCAGGAGAAAAAGCGGAGGTAAATGCTGGTGCAGACTGGGCGATCGAAGAGAAATACCGCGTCTGCCCGGGAGATATCCTTCTTCGAAATGGAAAGCTGATTATGGTAGATCGGGTGGAAGATCCACTGTATCTGGATCGTAGTGTGCTGCGTATTGTGCCGGATCAGGGGCAGATTCTGCCGGAAGCCTTATATGCTTATCTGAGTCAGTCCTGTATGAGTGAAGTTCTCTACGGAGCCAGAAAAGAGGGCGATAACCGAAAACGTCCGATTCGTGCCGCCGAGGTGGAAAAGCTGATTCTGCCGCAGTTGTCCATGAAAAAACAGGAAGATTACAGCAGATGTCTGAAGAAAATCCGTGAGATCGAGAGAAATCTGGACCGGGAAATTGCACTGGCAGAGGCAGCATTTTCCGGTATGGGATGGCTGTTGCTGAGGAAAGAACCGGAGGAAGAGGCTAAGACAGATGCAATAAGCATTGAAGATATAGAAATTGTTACGAAAGCGGAGACAGAAGAATCCACAGGGAAAGATCTGGAAACTATGGCAGATGCGAAAACTTCGGAAGGTGCAGCCGGTGAAGCGGAGCAGACAGAAGCCGGGTTACAGGAAGAAAAGTCGAAAGTGATTTCGGGAAAAACAGGGAAGAGGATGCAAAGAAGACCGGTGGAACTGTCCGAAGAACAGAAGCAGACGGCACATCTGATTCTTGGTGTGCTCTGCTGCTGGGCACCGAGAGATGAACGAACCGGTGCATACTGTAAGAAACGGCAGGAGATTTTCCGGATCGCGCAGCCCTATTTTCAGCCGGCAGCGGTTTCTTTTACCGATAAAAAGGGACAGCGGGAATACCTGCTCGAGAAGGATTTCCTGACCTATCGAAATGAGGAATTGAGCAAACGATACGCTACACCGATGTACTTTTTACAGGAACTTTTACAGGAAAGCGAAAACGATAATCCGCAGGACGCCCATCTGGCCTTCCAGGGAGAAGACGGGATCGCTACGGATGAACTTTGGGATTCAGCACAGATCCGGCAGATGGCAGTGTGTGGCTGGGAGATACTAATGGAGTATTCCGGGTTGGGTGCATGCGGATGGCTGGTGCGTGGAGAGAATGGGAAGTAACTATGCAACAGACAGTCGGGGTACAGAACGGTTGCAACCGAGAAAAGGAGACAGAACATATGAAACCGAAGATTCGCATGGTCGGACTGGATCTGGACGGAACGGTATTTAATAACAATAAAGAGATTAGCACGCATACCAGAAGTGTGCTGAAAGAGGCGATCCGTCAGGGCTGCATCGTGCTTCCGGCCACCGGAAGACCGGAAATCGGACTTCCGGGTGCATTTTTGGAGATTCCCGGTGTGGAATACGCACTGACTTCCAACGGAGCCCGCATTATCCGTATTCCTTCCGGGGAGACGGTATATGAAGAACTGATTCCCTGGGAGGTCGCATTGCAGGTGATCGAAGTGATGAAACAGTGGGCAGGAGAATCATGCAACTGGGAAACATATTTTGCCGGTAATATTTATGTAGAGGAAGAAACGTATCATTTTGTGAAACATGAATCGATGAGTCCTGCGATGGAGCGGTACATCCGAAGTACCCGGACACGCCGGAAGTATCTGACAGAGAAGATCCGGGAGGAAAAGATCGGGATGGAAAAGTTGCATCTGATCTTTGCCGATACAAGAGAACGGGACTGCAGAGAGAAGGAACTGCAACAGATGTTTCCGAATCTGAGTATCTGCCATGCGACACCGTTTAATATTGAAATTATTTCCGGCAGGGCTGGAAAAGGGAACGCGCTGGTGGCACTGGGAAAGATCCTCGGTATTAAAAGGGAAGAAATCATGGCATGCGGCGATGCGCCAAACGACTGGAACATGCTTGAGATGGCCGGACTTCCGGTCGTGATGGCGAATGCAGATGAAGAGACGAAGAAAAAGGCAGCGTTTATCACAAAGTCGAATGAGGAAGACGGTGTTGCTTATGCTGTTGAGCAGTTTGTGCTAAAAAATGGATGACAGATTTGCCTGAATGGCAGAAAACAGATTGGCTGCGGTATCAGGTATGGCAACGGGAAGAAAAAGGAAAAGCGAAGGAAAATGGGAAGAAACAGCACATACGGAAAATGAAAGGAGTTTATGCATGACTTTGAAACAACAACTTGGAAAGCTGAAATGTAAGAACTTTCTCTTCCTCACGATTGCAGGTATGGTGAATGCCTTCGGAGTCACGATGTTTATTGCCCCGGTGGATCTGTATGACAGCGGAATCTCCGGAACATCGATCCTGCTGTCACAGCTGACACCGGAATGGCTGTCACTGTCCTTCTTTTTGATGGTATTGAATATTCCTCTGTTTTTATACGGACTCAGAAAACAGGGTGTGGTATTTACCATCTATGCGATTTACACGGTGGTGGTCTATTCTTTCGGGGCATGGCTGATCACAGATGTACTGCCGGTGGATGTAAGTATCGTATCGCCACTTGCCGGATCGGATCTGCTTCTCTGCGCTATTTTTGGCGGGCTGATCTCCGGTATCGGAAGTGGTATGGCGATTCGGTTTGGAGGAGCGATGGACGGCATCGAAGTTCTCGCCGTCATCTTTGCAAAACGGCTGGGAATCACGGTGGGTACGTTTGTGATGGCATATAATCTGGTACTGTATATTATCTGCGGATTTGTGATTCACAGCTGGATCCTTCCGCTGTATTCGATCGTAACCTACGGGGCAGCGCTGAAGACAGTGGACTTTATTGTGGAAGGTCTGGATCGATCCAAAGCGGCTACAATCGTCACGGTGCATCCGGATGAGGTCTGCGCGGCACTCTCCGAAGCCTTTGAGTGTGGGATGACGATCACCGAGGCGAAGGGATATTATTCGGATTCCCCGAAGACAGTGGTGTACATCGTGGTAAACCGTTTTCAGGTTGGGAAGATGAAAGAACTGGTTCATGAAAATGATCGCTCCGCTTATATCTCGATTGCAGAAATTGCGGATGTGTACGGAGCAAATACGGACAAAGTCTGAAACGACAAAAATATCATTGAGGATTGTGATAGTACGAAGTACGGAACAATCCGGTATCAAAGGGGTCAAAATACCTTTTGACCCCAACATCATATCATTATTATAAGCAGAAAGTGAAAAAAATATGGATGGAAACATTCTTTTGTGGATACAGGATCACTTCCGCTGGGAGGGCATGAACTGGTTCTGGAAAGGAATCACATCCCTGGGAAACGGTGGATGGTTCTGGATCGTATTATGCATCCTGATGGTTGTACTTGCCAAAATCTCTGGAGAAAAATGTTCAATAAAAAATGAAAACTGTTTCAGGGCAGTAATCGGAAGAGCCGGCTGGTATGGTCTGTTGTCGATGGGAGCCGGTGCACTGATCACCAATGTGTGTCTGAAAAATCTGGTAGCACGTCCCCGCCCCTATGAAGTGGTAGAGGGACTGGTGCCGCTGATCGGCAAACCGACGGATTATTCATTCCCGTCGGGACATACCTGTGCATCGTTTGCCTGTGCGCTGGTGTTGTACCGGATTCTACCGAAAAAATATGGTGTACCTGCAGTGATCCTGGCATCACTGATCGCATTTTCACGCCTGTATGTGGGTGTGCATTATCCGACCGATGTGCTGGGAGGCATGTTTGTCGGAATCTTTTCTTCCTGTCTGGTTCTGTGGATCGGAAAGAAGAGGACGAAGAAATAAGAAAATCTTAAAAGAAACGTAATTGTCTGCCCGTGTGGTGTTCTTTATAATAAGAGAGAAAAGAACGCCATCCGGGCAGAAAGAGGTTTAGAGGGGAATGGGAAAGAAAATATTGAAAGTGTTACTGTATCTGATGGCAGTGGTCGGAGTGCTCATCTGGCTGGACAGTACAGTAGGACTGACGGAAGAAGGGGCATTGATTATTTTTAGCATTGCATTATTGGTGTATTTTGTGATGAAACTGATCGCCTTTTTGGCAAAGAGACGCAGAATAAGAAGAGAAAGAGCGCGGAAAGTCAGAAGAAAACGTGAGTTGCGGGAAGTAAACAATCACAGAGTAAAACAGGGAACGGGTCGAAAAGCGGAAAATAATCGATCAGGAAAATGGAAAAGCAATGTAGAAACATATGTGCCGGATGTGGAACAATGGAAAGAAAATGTTTCGGGAAGTGGGTGGCAGAGAGAGAGAAGTCAGATAACATCCATTGCTGCGACAGCGGCATCACAGGAAAACTATCGGAAACAGCAAAAAATACATAATCAAAGCGGTCATAAATTTCAGATGACACAGAAAAAAATAGTATGGACCGTCGGTTTGCTGGCCACATTCTGCATCGTTGTGCTGGCAGGGAAAACCTGGATCCGGCAGCACGAGCAGATTCCGGAGAGCCTTCTTAACATGGAAGAAAAATATCCGGAGGCTACAGATTTTGTAAAAAATTATCCGAAGCGAAGACACTATCAGACTATAGATATTTCATCCGAAGTGGAAACTGCCAGAGAAAACAGTGAGATACCGTATTTTTTGCAGTGGGATGAACGCTGGGGGTATGAAACCTACGGCAGCGATTTCCTCGCTGTCACCGGCTGCGGTCCAACCTGCCTGTCCATGATCACCTGTGGTCTGACCGGATCTGAAACATGGAATCCCCTGACCGTAGCTCAGTTTTCAGAAAAAGAGGGTTATTACGTACCGGGTGAAGGAACCTCCTGGTCCCTGATGACCGAAGGTGCCAGCAACCTGGGCCTCACAGCAGAAAACATCCCGGTAACACAAGAAAACATCCTTGCCGCCCTGCGGTCCGGCATCCCCCTGATCTGTTCCATGTATCCGGGTGATTTTACCTACACGGGTCACTTTATCGTTCTGACCGGTATCGATGAAAACGGTGCAATTACCGTCAACGACCCAAACAGCCCCGCCAACACCAAAAAACACTGGTCCATGACCGAAATATTACCACAGATCCGTCAAAGCTGGGGATACCGTACCTGAACATACGGTATCTCTTTTTTGTATATAAAGATATGAGTGTCAAAAGGTCTTCTGCCACTCATTTGATACTACGGATTGCTTCGCAGCTTAGCTGTTCCCGCAATCCTCTCAATATTCGCAATTCGCTGATTTACTACACAAATCGCTACTTTCACATATCGAGCGTGTCCCAAGTTCAAAAGCCTTATTGTGCAAGCACAAACGAGTATAATCTAAAAACAAACAGCCAATACCAGCGAAAGAGGCGGCACCGGTTGGGTGTCTGCAGCACTTTGTGGGCGGTTAGGGGAAGCTTTGAGATCCGGCACCTACGCAGACTTTTCGCGAGGGTCAGCTGACCCTCGTGAATTGTAGTCGGAGTTGGTGACTAGCTAAAAGTTCCCCTGCCCACGCTGCAGACACCTAACCGGTGCCGCCTCTTTCGCGTCTGTCTGGAAAAAAAAATTAAAAATTATTAGCACTCACTCTTGACGAGTGCTAAAACATGTGTTATATTGCAACTAGAACAAAGAAAACAATGTGTTCCAAAAGGAGGGACGCTTATGAATATCAGCAAATTTACGCAAAAATCATTGCAGGCTGTTCAAAACCTGGAAAAGACCGCATATGACTTCGGTAACCAGGAGATCGAGCAGGAACATTTACTGTACAATCTGCTTCATCAGGAAGACAGTCTGATTTTAAAGATGATCGAAAAGATGGAGATTAACAAAGAGCATTTTTTGAATAATGTGGAGAATGCCCTGAACGCCAGAGTCAAAGTATCCGGCGGACAGCAATATATCGGACAGTACCTGAACAAGGTACTGGTAAGTGGCGAAGACGAAGCCAAAGCCATGGGAGATGAGTACGTTTCCGTAGAACATCTGTTTCTGGCGATGCTCCGTTATCCGAGCCCGAGTATCAAAAAACTGTTCCAGGAATATGGAATCACAAGAGAACGCTTTTTACAGGCGCTGAGCACTGTAAGAGGAAACCAGAGAGTTACTTCGGATAATCCGGAAGCAACTTACGATACACTGGAAAAATACGGCCAGGATCTGGTAGAGCGTGCGAGAAATCAGAAGCTGGATCCGGTCATCGGCCGTGACAGCGAGATTCGAAATGTGATTCGTATTCTTTCCAGAAAGACAAAAAACAATCCGGTACTGATCGGTGAACCAGGTGTAGGTAAAACGGCAGCCGTAGAAGGACTGGCACAGCGAATCGTCCGTGGCGATGTACCGGAAGGTCTGAAAGATAAAACGATTTTTGCTCTGGATATGGGTGCACTGGTAGCCGGTGCAAAATACCGTGGTGAATTCGAGGAACGTCTGAAAGCCGTTCTGGAAGAAGTCAGAAAGAGCGAAGGTAAAATCATTCTGTTTATCGATGAACTGCATCTGATCGTCGGAGCAGGAAAAACCGACGGTGCGATGGATGCCGGCAACATGTTAAAACCGATGCTTGCCCGTGGAGAACTGCACTGTATCGGTGCTACCACACTGGATGAGTATCGCCAGTACATTGAAAAAGATGCCGCATTGGAACGTCGTTTCCAACCGGTAATGGTAGATGAACCTTCTGTGGAAGATACCATATCCATCCTTCGTGGACTGAAAGAGCGGTATGAGGTATACCATGGAGTAAAGATTACCGATGGTGCCCTCGTTGCAGCAGCTACACTTTCTAACCGTTATATCTCCGACCGATTCCTGCCGGATAAGGCTATCGATCTGGTAGATGAAGCCTGTGCACTGATCAAGACCGAACTGGATTCTCTTCCGGCAGAACTGGATGAGCAGCAACGTAAGATCATGCAGATGGAGATTGAGGAAGCAGCACTGAAAAAAGAGACCGACAAGCTAAGTCAGGAACGTCTGGCAGATCTGCAAAAAGAACTGGCAGAATATAAAGATGCATTTTCCGTACAGAAAGCACAGTGGGAGAATGAGAAACATTCTGTAGAGAAACTTTCCACATTGCGTGAACAGATTGAAGATCTGAATCGTCAGATCCAGGTGGCACAGCAGCAGTATGATCTGAATAAAGCAGCGGAACTGCAGTACGGCGAGCTGCCGAAACTCCAAAAACAGTTGGAGATTGAAGAAGAGAAAGTGAAAAATGAGGATCTTTCTCTGGTACATGAGAGTGTTACCGATGAAGAAATTGCGAGAATTATTTCCCGTTGGACCGGTATCCCGGTGGCGAAACTGACCGAGGGAGAAAAAACGAAGATTCTAGGTCTTGAAGATGTCCTTCATAAACGTGTGATCGGACAGGATGAAGCGGTAACGAAAGTGACCGATGCGATCATCCGTTCCAAAGCCGGTATCAAAGATCCTACAAAACCGATCGGATCATTCCTGTTTCTTGGACCTACCGGTGTCGGTAAGACAGAACTTGCAAAAACTCTGGCACAGACGTTGTTTGATGATGAGAATAATATGGTGCGAATCGACATGAGCGAGTATATGGAGAAATATTCTGTATCCCGTCTGATCGGAGCACCTCCGGGATATGTAGGTTATGAAGAAGGAGGTCAGCTGACGGAAGCTGTCAGAAGAAAACCGTACTCGGTAGTACTGTTTGATGAGATTGAGAAAGCACATCCGGATGTATTTAACGTACTGTTACAGGTACTGGATGATGGCCGGATCACGGATTCTCAGGGACGTACCGTTGACTTCAAGAATACGATTCTGATCATGACTTCCAACATCGGTTCTTCCTATCTGCTGGATGGCATTGGGGAAGATGGAAGTATCAAACCGGAAGCAGCGGAGATGGTACAGAACGACCTGCGTGGGCATTTCCGACCGGAGTTTTTGAACCGTCTGGATGAGATCATTATGTTCAAACCATTGACCAAAGACAATATTGGTGGTATCGTAGACCTGTTAATGGCAGAGCTGAACAACCGTCTGGCAGATCAGGAGATTCATATCCGTCTGACAGCTGCGGCAAAGAACCACATCATCGAAGGTGGGTATGATCCGGTATATGGCGCACGTCCATTGAAACGTTATCTGCAGAAATATGTGGAAACGCTGGCTGCAAAGATGATTCTTGGTGGAAAAGTCGGTCAGGATGATACAATCGTTCTGGATGTGACGGATGGTGAGTTGACAGCTTCTGTACAGTCTGTATAAAGGAGTTTTGAGATGATACCGAACGATCCGGTGATGTTGCTCAGTTATGTAAATACGCAGCTGAGAGATTATTATTCCAGTCTGGATGCTCTTTGTGAGGATAAGGGTATTGGAAAAGAAGAACTGGTGGAGAAGATGAAGTCCATTGAGTATGTGTATGAGGTGGATCGAAATCAGTTTGTGTGATAAGGGAAGCATTCCTGCAAAAAAAGTAGGAGTGCTTCTTTTTTTGATAAGTCATTTAAACAAAGTATTGACAGAAAGTTAACATAGTGCTAATATACTTCTTGTATAAATTCCATAGTAACATATCAAGTGCACCTGCGAACATAGTTCGTCGGTGAGAGAGGGAATCAGGTGTGAGTCCTGAGCGATCCGGTCACTGTAATCAGGGAGGAAAGCCCGGTAGGATCCATTGTACCGCAAGGTATGAGAAGGAGGGCCGACTGTTGATCTGTAAGTCAGGAAACCTGCTTGTATGTCGTAAGGTTAAAACTTCCGAGTAAAGTTTTACATCCTGTTTGTAGTAAAAATGAGATGTCAGCTTTCTGTCGGGGAAAAGACATCTTTTTTATATATTTACAAAAACACGAACTTATGGAATGATCGAAACAGGAGCGTAGTGTTTCGAGACCTTGACTATTTGAATTTATGCACGATTAAACGACAGGATGAACAGAATCCTGTTTCTGTAGATCTACTGTATCATTTACCTCCGCAACCAAGTGATATAGATTCCTCTTGGATCTTGTGCAGAAGCAGGATGGTTTCATCCGGTTAGCCTTGAAAATGGAAGCCTGAAAAGGCTTCTTTTTTTGTGCTTTTCATGTGAAAAATCTGCAACATATGGCTGCATAGAAAAATAACTTTTACAATTGAAAGCACCGGAACTTCATGGTACACTGAGATAGTAAAGTAACTGTAAAAACAGCTACGGAAAACAAAAATGGAGGCAATAATATGGAGGGTTTTACAACGAAAAAACAGCAGTTTGCAACGGTATGGAAGATGCATACTGCAGGCGATGCACAGTGGTATCCGGCGCAGGTTCCGGGAACTGTGTATACAGATCTGTTAAGAAACGGACAGATGGAAGATCCGTTCTGGAAGGACAATGAATACAGAGCACTGGATCTGATGGAAAAAGATTATGAGTATGAGACCGTGTTTGAGGGAACCGAAGCACAGGAAGGCGAGAGACAGTGGCTTCGCTTTGAAGGTTTGGATACGATCTGTGATATCTATCTGAATGAAGAAAAAATCGGTAATACATATAACATGCACAGAACCTGGGAGTTTGATGTAACAGGAAAGGTGAAAGCAGGAGAAAATATCCTGCGTGTGTATTTCCATTCTCCGCTGGAGTATATTAAAGAAGCTTACGAAAAACAGCCGACACACGGAAGTGAAGATGCGATGGATGGCTTTGTGCATATCCGCAAAGCACACTGCATGTTCGGATGGGACTGGGGTGCTCATCTGCCGGATGCGGGAATCTTTCGTCCGGTATATCTGCTGACGATGACCGAAGGCAGAATAGACAGCGTGTATATCCGTCAGGAACACGAAGAGGGAAAAGTAACCCTGCATTTTGATGTGAGCAGAAACCCGAAAGAGGATCTCAGAAAAGAGATCCCGGTGGGAAAAGAGGCAGATGGCTATACCTATGAAGTAACTGTGACAGCACCGGATGGTACAAAGATCATTGCAAAAGATACCCCGGAGGATCTGGTGATCGAACAGCCGAAGCTCTGGTGGCCAAACGGTGTGGGCGAACAGCCATTATATGAAGTGAACGTAACGCTGGCAAAAGACGGACAGCCGGTGGACAGATGGACAAGAAAGATTGGTCTTCGCACGATGACGATGGATATTCATCCGGATGAGTGGGGCGAGAGTTTTGCTCATCAGGTGAACGGAAAGGATATCTTTGCCATGGGTGCAGACTATATCCCGGAAGATCATCTCCTGGGGCGTGTGACACCGGAAACTACAAGAAAACTGTTGGAACAGTGTAAGGCAGCCAACTTTAACGCAGTCCGCGTATGGGGCGGCGGTTACTATCCGGAAGACTGGTTCTATGATCTGTGTGATGAACTGGGACTGATGGTATGGCAGGACTTTATGTTTGCATGTGCAGTCTATGATTTGACACCGGACTTTGAGGCGAATATCCGGGAAGAATTTATTGATAATGTAAAAAGATTACGTCATCACGCATCCCTGGGACTGTGGTGTGGTAACAATGAGATGGAAATGTTTGTAAAACAGGGCGAATGGGTAACCAAACCGAGCGAGGTGCGCGATTATCTCTTCATGTACGAGCGCGTGATTCCGGAGATTCTGAAAAAATACGATCCGGAAACCTTCTACTGGCCTGCAAGTCCGTCTTCCGGCGGATGCTTCGATGATCCGTCAGATCCGAACCGTGGAGATGTGCATTACTGGGATGTATGGCATGGAAACAAGCCGTTCTCGGATTACCGGAATTACTATTTCCGCTATGCAAGTGAATTTGGATTCCAGTCTTTCCCGTCTTTTGAGACAATCAAAACTTTTACCGATGATCCGGCAGACTGGAACATTTTCTCTTATGTTATGGAAAAACATCAGAGAAATGCAGGCGCAAACGGAAAGATCCTGAATTATCTGCAGCAGACATTCCGCTATCCAACCGAATTTACCACGTTATTATATGCTTCCCAGATGTTGCAGGCAGAAGCTATCAAGTACGGGGTGGAACATTTCCGAAGAAACAGGGGCAGATGTATGGGTGCGATCTACTGGCAGTTAAATGACTGCTGGCCGGTAGCTTCTTGGGCATCGGTAGATTATGAGGGAAGATGGAAAGCCCTGCATTATTATGCAAAACGGTTCTTTGCACCGGTGATGGTATCCTGTGAAGAACAGAACTGGATGACTGCGGAAGCGAATATGAACCGTGAACATTTTGTATATGAAAAATCTATCCGCCTGAATGTGACCAACGAGACCCTGGAAGATAAGAAAGTTCTGGTAAAATGGGCACTTCGAAACGCCGATGCATCTGTTGTGAAAGCAGAGGAGCGAGAAGTAACGGTGCCGGCACTTTCCAGTGTATGGCTGGATAAAGAAGAATACCCGGATGTGGATGTATTCGACCAGTATGTAAGCTATGAGGCATGGGAGGGTGATATCTGCATCTCTGAGGGCAGCGTGATCTTCTCCTATCCGAAGTACTTCCATTATCTGGATCCGCAGCTGTCATATCGGATCGAGGGAGACGAGATCGTAGTCAGCGCGAAAGCCTACGCGAAAGGCGTGGAGATCCTGAATCTGTCCGAAGATCTGATCCTGTCGGACAACTATTTTGATATGAGTGCGGGAGAAAAGAGAGTAAAGATTCTTGGCAAAGCATCAAGAAAAGTGGAAGATCCTGCAGACTGGGAGAACCAGATAAAAGAGCAGCTTGCGGACGGTCTGAAACTGCGAAGCGTTTACGATATTCGGTAAAAGATGTTGGGGCAAAAAGTATTTTGCCTCTTTGATACCGGATTGCTCCGTACTTTGTACTCCCGCAATCCTCAAAAACATTCGTAATCCGCTCATTTTTCTTCGAAAAATGGCTACTTACTCATGTTTTGGCGGATCAAAAGTTCATAAATCTTCGTGCAAGCAAGCTTGCGTCAGATTTCCGAACTTTTGATCCTGGTATCAACAAAAACCTTGACAAAAGAAAAAAAGCCTACTATAGTAATGTCAGCCGAAACTGTTTCAAAAACAGGAAGAGGTACAGAGAAAAAGGTAGTGACAAAGAGGAGTAGATATTGTACCCCGCAAAGAGAGGGAACTTCGTGGCTGTGAGAGATCCCCGGCAGACAATATCGAAGGTAGCTTTGGAACCGGAAGACTGAACGTTTTTGATTGTAACTGTGAAGATGCTGAACAGTTACCGTTTTCAGACAGAAAATCAGTAAGCTTTCACGGCTGATCCCCGTTATCGGATAATGAGATGTATGGAACGCTTGTTGTTTCATATAAGCAAGGTGGTAACGCGAGACATTCGCCCTTCACACAGATGAGAACATCTGAGTGGAGGGCGTTTCTAATCTTCAAAAAGACAAAGGAGACAACCATGAGTAAAGAACTGGCAAAGACTTACGATCCGAAAGGACTCGAAGACCGTTTATACCAGAAATGGCTGGACAGCGGCTATTTTCATGCAAAAGTAAACAAAGCGAAGAAACCATTTACCATTGTTATGCCGCCGCCAAACGTAACAGGACAGCTGCATATGGGCCATGCACTGGATGAGACTATGCAGGATATCCTGATCCGTTTCAAGAGGATGCAGGGATACGAAGCACTGTGGCAGCCGGGAACCGACCATGCGGCAATCGCTACAGAGGTTAAGGTTATCAACAAATTAAAAGAACAGGGCATCGACAAAAACGAGATCGGAAGAGAAGAATTCTTAAAACATGCCTGGGCATGGAAAGAAGAGTACGGCGGAAAGATTATTAACCAGCTGAAAAAACTGGGCGCATCTGCGGACTGGGAAAGAGAGCGTTTCACGATGGACGAAGGATGTTCCAAAGCGGTGCAGGAAGTATTTATCCGTCTGTACAACAAAGGATATATCTACAAAGGATCCCGTATCATCAACTGGTGTCCGGTATGCCAGACCTCTATCTCTGACGCGGAGGTAGAACATGAGGATCAGGACGGATTTTTCTGGCACATTAACTACCCGGTAGTTGGAGAAGAAGGAAAATTCGTAGAGATCGCAACGACCCGTCCGGAGACACTTCTGGGAGATACCGCAGTAGCGGTAAACCCGGAAGATGACAGATATAAAGATCTGGTAGGAAAGATGCTGAAACTGCCGCTGACCGACCGTGAGATTCCGGTGATCGCCGATGCGTATGTAGACAAAGAGTTCGGAACCGGATGTGTAAAGATCACACCGGCACATGACCCGAATGACTTTGAAGTAGGAAAACGTCATAATCTGGAAGAAATCAACATTCTGAACGATGATGCAACCATCAACGATCTGGGTGGAAAATATGCAGGCATGGATCGCTATGAAGCAAGAAAAGCTATGGTGAAAGATCTGGAAGAGCTGGGACTGTTGGTAAAAGTAGTACCCCACAGTCACAGTGTAGGAACCCATGACCGTTGTGGTACAACCGTAGAGCCGATGATCAAACCACAGTGGTTTGTAAAGATGGACGAGATGGCAAAAGCAGCTATTGACACTTTGAAAGACGGCGATCTTCAGTTTGTTCCGGAACGTTTTGATAAGACTTATCTGCACTGGCTGGAAAACATCCGTGACTGGTGTATCTCCCGTCAGTTATGGTGGGGACACAGAATCCCGGCTTATTACTGTGATGACTGCGGTGAGACCGTAGTGGCAAAAGAGATGCCGAAGATCTGCCCGAAATGTGGAAAAAATCATTTCCATCAGGATGAAGATACTCTGGATACCTGGTTTTCCTCCGCATTGTGGCCATTTTCCACACTGGGCTGGCCGGACAATACCGAAGAGATGGAATATTTCTATCCGACAGATGTACTGGTAACCGGATACGATATCATTTTCTTCTGGGTTATCCGTATGGTATTCTCCGCTCTGGAACAGACCGGGAAAGCACCTTTCCATCACGTACTGATCCACGGTCTGGTAAGAGATTCACAGGGAAGAAAGATGAGTAAATCTCTGGGTAACGGTATCGATCCGCTGGAAGTCATCGACAAGTACGGCGCGGATGCCCTGCGTCTTACATTAATGACCGGTAATGCACCTGGTAACGATATGCGTTTTTACTGGGAGCGTGTAGAGTCCAGCAGAAACTTTGCAAACAAAGTATGGAACGCTTCCCGTTTTATCATGATGAACCTGGAAAAAGCGGAAGTTCCGTCTTCTATGGATCTTGCAAACCTGACGGCTGCAGATAAGTGGATTCTGTGCAAGTTCAATGATGTGGCAAAAGACGTTACCGATAACATGGAAAAATTTGAACTGGGTATTGCGGTACAGAAAGTATATGACTTTATCTGGGAAGAATTCTGTGACTGGTACATCGAGATGGTAAAACCGCGTCTTTATAACGATGGGGATACCACAAAGGCAGCAGCACTGTGGACACTGAAAACGGTTCTTGGCGGTGCACTGAAACTGCTGCATCCGTACATGCCGTTTATCACAGAAGAAATTTACTGTACTCTGAATCCGGAAGAAGAATCCATTATGATCGCTTCCTGGCCGGAATGGAAAAAAGAGTGGGATTTCAAACAGGATGAAAAAGATGTTGAGATGATTAAAGAGGCAGTCAGAAGCATCCGTGGCGTACGTACCGAGATGAATGTTCCGCCGAGCAAAAAAGCTACCGTATATGTAGTGGCAGAAGATGCATCTGTAAGAGAAACCTTTGAAAAGGGTAAAATCTTCTTTGCAACACTGGCATCCGCAAGTGAAGTCCTGGTACAGTCTGATAAGAGCGGTATCGCAGACGATGCAGTATCTGCAGTAATTCCGCAGGCGGTAATCTATATTCCGTTTGCAGAACTGGTGGATATTGAAAAAGAGATCCAGCGTCTGGAAAAAGAGGAAGGACGTCTGGAAAAAGAATTGGCCCGTGTCAACGGTATGCTGAGTAACGAACGTTTCATCAGCAAAGCCCCACAGGCCAAGATTGATGAGGAAAAAGGAAAGCTGGAAAAATACACACAGATGATGGAACAGGTAAAAGAAAGACTGGCACAGCTGCGGTAAGTTATGCGAGCAACGAGTCAAAGTCCATGCAATTACATGAGACACCGGTGATTGCCGCGATATCGGTTCGGAACATGTAGCGCGTGTTTCGAACCGATTTTTGGGGCGTATCTGAATACGATGAGATTTCAGGTACGCTTCTGTATTTACGCAGCAGATAGGAGCAGAAAAAAACATGAAAAAAATCAATCTGAAAAAACCTACCCGCAATCAGGTGATTCGGATCTGTAACTTGTTGTCTGTACCCCTGCAGTTTCTGGGGTGCTGTGTACTGTATCTGGTAATCGAGGCGCTTTCCCGTCATTCACTACGGGAAGCCTGGCAGTATATGACAGGAAGCCCTCTGATCTTTTTATACAATGCATTTTTAATTTTTACCACAAGCCTTGTGGTATATCTGTTTAGACACAGAATCCTTGCCAGAACTATCGTGGGATGTTTCTGGTTTATTCTGGGATGCGTGAACGGATTCTTACTGTTAAACCGTGTAACTCCATTTACCGGACCGGATCTGAAACTGATTAATGACGCAATGCGTATTCTGAACAAGTATCTGTCCCCGGGACTGGTGGTTGCCGTACTGGTCGGGCTTGGTGTCCTGCTGTTATTTTTCATCTGGATGTTCCGAAAAGGCTGGAAATTTCAGGGAAAGATGCGCTACTGGCTGAATATTCCGCTGATTGTTGCTGGTGTGGCAGCTTTTGCGTTGACAAGTAAGCTGGCGATTGATAATCGTCTGTTATCCACGTATTTTGGAAATATTGCGTATGCATATCAGGATTACGGTTATCCATACTGTCTGGCAGTTACAATTTTCGATACCGGAATCAATGAGCCGAACGGATATTCTAAAGCATTGATGGAAGATATCGTGAACAGTGAAGGTGAGATCAAGGAAACCAAGAAAAAGAATACGGATGTCAACATCCTGTTTTTACAGCTGGAAACATTTATCGATCCGACCGAAGTGAATTTTCTTTCTTTTTCCGAGGATCCGATCCCGAACTTCCGAAAGTTAAGTGAGGAATATTCTTCCGGCTACTACAAAGTGCCGGCAGTAGGTGCGGGAACCGCGAATACGGAGTTTGAATCTATCACCGGTATGAGTCTTCATTATTTTGGGGCGGGAGAGTATCCGTATAAGACGATTCTGAAAGAGACGACCTGCGAGAGCGCAGCCTATGATCTTAAGAAGCTCGGTTACAGTACTCATGCGATCCATAACAATGAAGCGAATTTCTACGGAAGACGAACCGTATTTTCCAGACTTGGATTTGACACCTTTACTTCTGAGGAATATATGCCGGACATCAGTGATACCACACCGATGGGATGGGTGAAAGATCATATTCTGACTGATGAAATTTTTAAGGCCATGGAATCCACAGAAGGTCCGGATTATGTATATACGATCTCGGTACAGGGACATGGAGATTATCCAACCGAACCGGTACTTTCTGATCCGGAGATCAAAGTAACGGGAGCGGAATCTGAAGAGAAAAATAATGCATGGGAATATTATGTAAATCAGCTTCACGAGATGGATCAGTTTGTCAAAGAACTGACGGATCGTCTCTCTGAATTGGATGAGCGGGTGGTTCTCGTTATGTATGGAGATCATCTGCCGACCATGGATCTGAAAGTGGAGGACATGAAAAACCGTTATCTGTTCCAGACAAAATATGTGATGTGGAGCAACTTCGACATGAAGAAAAAAGACAAAAACATTGCCGCTTACCAGATGGCAGCGGAAGTGTTTAATCGTCTGGGGATTCATGAGGGAACGGTCTTTAACTATCATCAGACCAGAAAAGGAAGCAGGAATTATCAGCTGGATCTGCAGGCATTGCAGTATGATATCCTGTATGGAAAACAGTATGTTTACGGTGGTGAGAATCCGTTTGAGGCAACAAAGATGCAGCTTGGGATCTATCCTGCAACACTGGAACGGCTGGAGTCCATCGAAAATGGAAGCTATTATGTCTATGGAACCAATTTTACGGCAGCGAGCAGACTGGAGATTAACAAAGAACTGCAGGAAACACAGTATATCAGTCCGACACAGCTGCTGGTGCAGAATGTGGAACTGGCAGATGGCGATCAGGTGTCAGTTGCGACACAGAGTAACAGTTCCACAAAGAAAGTGCTGTCACGAACCGATTATCTTACATACAATGAGGATAATGGGGAACTGATGTCACAGGAAAACTATCAGGCAAAAAAATCAGCAAAAGCGATGCTTGAGCGGCTGAAGGAACAGCATGCAGAGCAAACAGAGGATGACGGGCAGGCAGCGGAAGAAACGCCAACAGAGGAAACAACACCGGAACTGTCTCTGACACCGGCACCTGCGTCCACACCGGAATCCTGAGAAAAAACCGGCTTCCGGTATTACGGAAACTGGAAAAAGTCAAAAGTTGCGACATAATTTACTTGATTATTACCACCACTATTATATAATGGAAAGTACCGGGAAACCGGACAAATACATTAGATAAAGTGGTGGTAATTTTGAATTATAGAGAAATCGTAGATTATATTGAAGAGATACCGAAGTTTACATCGAAAAATCCGCTGGATCACACGAAGGCACTGCTGAAGTGTCTGGGCGATCCCCAGAATCAGATGCAGGTGATCCATGTGGCGGGAACCAATGGAAAAGGAAGCGTCTGTGCATATCTGGATTCCATGCTCCGGGCAGGGGGTTACAAAGTTGGTTTATTTACTTCGCCACATCTGGTAAAGATCAATGAACGTTTTAAAATCAACGGAGAGATGATTTCCGATGAACGGTTTGTGAAAGCTTTTGAAGAAGTACAGAAGATTATTAAAAAGGCACAGGAAGACGGACTGGATCACCCGAGCTATTTTGAGACACTGTTTCTGATGGGAATGGTTGTTTTTAAAGAAGCAGATGTGGATTATGTGGTTCTGGAGACCGGCCTTGGCGGAAGACTGGATGCGACCAACACTGTAGATCATCCGCTGGCATGCATCATTACTTCTATCAGTCTGGATCATGTGGAATATCTGGGAGACACCATCGGAAAAATTGCCGGTGAAAAGGCAGGAATCATCAAACCACAGGTTCCGGTGATCTATGACGGACATCAGCCGGAGGCTTCCGAAGTGATTGAAAAACGTGCCAACGAACTGGGTTCCCCGGCATTTGCACTGACCGAGGACATGTATGAAATGCAGAAAAATACAAGAGAGGGCATTGATTTTTCCTTTCATTGTAAGTATTATAATACTGTTCAATTGTCGATTCCATATATTGCACCGTACCAAATGATGAATGCATCGCTGGCGTTTTTCACGATGGAACAGCTGCGGGATGTGCATAAGATTCCGTTGGAAAAGCTGATCGATGGATTGAAAAATACGCACTGGGAAGGCCGTATGGAGACTGTTTTACCGGATGTGATCGTAGACGGGGCACACAATGCAGATGGTGTGGCGCGGTTTGTGGAGACGGCGTGTCATTTTGGAAAAGAACATCCGATCACGCTGTTATTTTCGGCAGTGGCTGATAAGGATTATGAAAAAATGATCCGTACAGTCAGCGAAAAGATCCGTCCGAGAGCAGTAGTTGCCACAGAAGTTGGCGGCAGCAGAGTTGTACCGGCTACGGAACTGGCAGAGTTTTTCAAGGAAGACGGATGTGAACAGGTGATCGCCGAGGCAAATGTAGGAAAGGCATTTGAAAAAGCGTTGTCTTTAAAGGGCGATGGAATGTTATTCTGCGTTGGATCTCTTTATCTGGTAGGTGAGATCAAGGAGTACCTTCAGAAGAATCCAGAAGCATAGGAGAGAAAAGAATGATTAATTACGAAGAGGAATTGAAAAAATTCAAACCCTGTCTTGATGTGGACGAGATCGAGAGTGCGGTATATACACGGGATCTGACCGATATCGTGGATATCCTGCAGGAGATGCTGAAAACAGAGAAAAAAGACCGGAAAGAATAAGGGGTAAAACATGAATTGTATGAATTGCGGAGCTCCGATCGGAAAGTCGGATTACTGTACGAGCTGCGGCTTTCATGTGGAAGTACAGAAGAAAATCTGGCAGTTGTCCAATACCTATTACAATCTGGGACTGGACAAGGCACAGATCCGGGATCTATCCGGAGCCATTGATCTGTTAAAACGCAGTCTGAAGTTTAACAAGCTGAATGTTCAGGCGAGAAACCTGCTGGGACTGGTATATTTTGAGACCGGTGAGGCAGTGGCAGCGTTGAGTGAATGGATCATCAGTAAAAATATCATGCCGGAGAATAACATCGCTTCCGAGTATATCGAACGGCTGCAGCAGAATGCCAACAAACTGGATGTGATCAATCAGACTATCAAAAAGTATAATGACAGTCTGCAATGCTGTCGCAAAGGCAGTGAGGATGTGGCGGTGATCCAGCTGAAAAAGATCCTGAATCAGAATCCGAAGCTGATCAAGGGATATCATCTGCTGGCCCTGATCTACCTGAAAAAAGAAGAATATGAAAAAGCAAGACGAATTCTGAAAAAAGCGGCGAAGATCGATAAGACAAACTCCACAACGCTGCGCTTTTTGCGGGAAGTAGACGAACAGACCGGAACAATTACCAGCCTGGAACCAAGAAGGTGGGCATTTGGTCTGCGTGAGAAGGAAGAAAAGGTTTCGGGTAATCAGTCGATTGCCTATCGGACAGAAAATGATGTGGTGATCCAGCCACCGACCTTCCGTGAAAGTTCCATGGCAGCGACACTGCTGAATCTTGGATTTGGTTTTCTGGTGGGGACCTGTCTGGTATGGTTCTTGATGGTACCTGCAAACACACAGCGGATCAATAAAGCGGCAAACGAAAAAGTCGTAAGCTACAGCAACACTATGGCGACACAGTCTGCTGAGATGAATAAGCTCCAGGAACAGATTGATCAGTCTGAAGAGACGGTGGCATCTGCCCAGCAGCAGATTGAGGATGCCCAGAATCAGACAAGCAGTTATGAGAATCTGATTAAAGCATATGCCGCTTTTCAGAGTGGAAATTATACTTCGGCAGCGAATGTTCTGCAGAATGTGCAGGCAGATCTGCTGTCTGTAGATGCAAAAGAAATTTATGATTCAATTTACAAGAGTATCCAGTCAACGATGAAGAATAATCTGAAAAGTCAGGGTGAACAGGCATTTTATGCCAAGGATTATGAGACGGCAATTACAGATTTGAATCAGGCACTGGAGATGGATGACAGCGATTATGAAGTATTAAATCTGTTGGCGCATTCTTATCGGCTTGACGAACAGTATGATAAAGCAGTGGAGATTTTTCAGAAGATCGTAGACCAGTTTCCGGGAACAAAACGTGCTTCCACCGCACAGAAATATATTGATAACGGTGGAAAGGGATTTGACAGCGTTGGTCAGAAAAACAGTTCCGGAACAGGAACTGCACAGACACATGATCAGACAGGGAATCAGGAGACTGTTTCACAGGATACTGCAGAACAAAGCAGTGCAGGTGATACGGCAGATACACAGAATACAGGCGGGACCGGAGCCAATCAGAACGGCAATGGAGGAGAAGCCGAAGGAACTTCCGGAGAAAACGGACAATAAGAGAAACCTCAAAACGGGGGAAATACAAAAGAATTTGTATTTCCCCCGTTTTTTTGTAAAGATATGAAACCGTTATAAATAATCAGAAAAGGGGAGGATATTTATGGAACAATTTCAGGTGAAGGGGCGGACTCTGGTCATACGGATGCCGAAAGAACTGGATCACCATACCACGGGGCAGATTCCGGGAATAGCAGATCGCATGATCGGCGAGAAGAATATTCAGCGGATTGAATTTGATTTTCGAGACACCGGATTCATGGACAGCTCAGGGATCGGAGTGATCATGGGACGGTATCAAAAGCTGCGGCTGCTTGGAGGCAGTGTGGCAGTGACCCACGTCAGCGATCGAATCTGGAGAATTTTGCATCTTGCAGGAGTGACAAAGGTGATTGAAGTAGAAAAAGAACGAAACTGGAAGGAAAGCAAATAAGGGGGAGAAACGATGGAACAGAAGAATGAAATGATGATTACGTTTGACAGCAGATCCAGTAATGAATCATTTGCAAGAGTGGCAGTAGCGGCGTTTACGACACAGTTAAATCCCACACTGGAAGAGGTGGCTGATATCAAGACCGCTGTATCTGAAGCAATTACAAATGCAATTATTCACGGATATGACAACCAGGTGAAAAAGATCCGGATTCGCTGTCGAGTCAGTGACCGGACCTTGTATGTAGAGGTGGAAGATGACGGAAAGGGAATTGCAGATGTGAAAAAGGCGATGGAACCCATGTATACAACAAGACCGGATCTGGATCGCTCCGGGATGGGTTTTGCTTTCATGGAAGCATTTATGGATCAGGTGGAAGTGGAATCGGAAGTAGGTGTGGGAACAATTGTCCGGATGAAAAAGACAATCGGACAGACACAGCAGCCATTTGCATAAAAGGAGGCCCTATGGAGCGTACCCTCAGATTGATACAGAGAGCACACGAAGGGGATAAGGAGGCGAGGGACATACTGGTGGAAGAGAATGTCGGGCTTGTCTGGAGTATCGTTCGCCGATTTCAAAACAGAGGTGTGGAATCGGAAGATCTGTTTCAGATCGGAACCATCGGGCTGATCAAAGCGGTGGATAAATTCGACTGCAGCTATGAAGTTTGCTTTTCCACCTATGCAGTTCCGATGATTGCCGGAGAGATCAAACGGTATCTGCGAGATGACGGGATACTGAAAGTAAGCCGTTCCCTGAAGGAAACAGCGGGGAAAGCCTACCGGATCCGGGAGCAGCAGGAAAAACAGACGGGAAGAGAGCCGACTGTCCGGGAGATTGCCGAGATACTGGGAATCCCACCGGAGGAACTGATGGAGGCGATGGAGTCTTATGCGCAGGTGGAATCCCTGCAGCAGACAATTTACCAGGGAGAAGGCAATACCATCCTTCTGATAGACAAACTGGAAGAAAAAGTGAACCAGAGTGAACAGGTGCTGAACAGGTTATTTTTGGAAGAAATCCTTGGAAAACTGGAAGGTGAAGAACGGGAACTGATTTATCAGCGGTATTTTCAGGAAAAAACACAGAGTGTGATTGCAAAAGAGATGGGAATTTCACAGGTACAGGTCTCGCGGATGGAAAAGAGAATTCTGAGAAAAATACAGGAGGAAGTATAGAGGATTCATTTTGACACATACTACTTACAAAAGAAAGGAAGTGGTAGGATGGCAGGAAAAAAATGGTGGATCTGGCTGCTTGCGATTCTCACAGCAGCCGGAGTACTGGTGGTGCTTCTGATGCAGCAGAATATGCCGGAGAAGCAAAAAGGAGGAACCCTGGTACAAAGACAGGAGGCAACGTGCTATGGGTGATGTACTGTATATACAGACAGATAAAAACCGGAAGATTACAGATCCACATGTCAGGCTTGGTGATATCTCAGATCTTACAAGCAATAATCCGGAAGTATTGCAAAGGTGCAAGGTGCTTCAGGTACTGACTCTGGAGTCGGGGAAATATGGCAGATATGCGGTTTCGGTCATGAAACTGATAGAACTGATCCAGAAAAAAGAGAAACAGGTGGAAGTGGTTCATGTCGGTGAACCGCAGTTTATCCTGACGTACGAGGATCCGGCTGGAAAAAGTGAGAGGATGAGCTGGTTGAAAACTGCGTTTGTGTGTCTGGTCACATTTTTTGGCACGATGTTTTCTATTATGACTTTCAATACGGATGTAGATATTCCAAAATTGTTTGAGAGAATCAGCAGCCAGTTTACTTCAGATCCAAGAGGACTGGCGATTCTGGAAGTGACGTATTCTGTGGGGATCGGTATTGGTGTTGTATTTTTCTTTAATCATTTTGGAAAATGGAAGATCACCGAGGATCCGACACCGATGGAAGTGGAGATGCGTGCGTACGAGGAGCAGGTAGATCAGACGATTCTGGAGATGGAGAGCAGAAAGGAGAACAATTCCGGATGAGAGAAATCTTTCTTGGCATGCTGGGACTTTGCATGGGAACAACGATTGCAAGTGGCGTGGTGGCATTTATTATAAGCCTTGGAATTGTTCCAAGGTTTGCCGGGATTACCGGAAGTGCCGCACAGGTGCGTCTGTATGAGGAATGCTCCATGCTGGGGGCGGTGCTTGGCAATGTGGTTTTTCTGTATCAGCGAGCATTGCCACTGGGTAATCCGGGACTTGCAGTTTACGGAAGCTTTTCCGGAATTTTTCTTGGAAGCTGGGTGGTGGCACTGGGTGAGGTGGTGAATATTTATGCGATTTTGATTCGAAGAATCGGTCTTGTGAAAGGAATTGGACTGGTAATCCTCAGCATGGCACTTGGAAAAGTGGTGGGTTCTCTTTGGTTTTTCTTTTTCTGACGGGAGATCAATAACCGAAAAAATGATAAATCCGGGGATAAAACCAGGAAGCCCGGAAGATACTGAGTGTGTAAGAAATGAAAAACAGAAAAAAGACAGGTAAAATTACCTGGATATGAGGATGAAACGATGCAGAAAGACAGAGAAAAACAGCAGTTATATGAAGAATATGTCAAAAAGGTGACTCCAACGCACAGTTTGCCTGCCAATATGGTAAAAGCCTTTCTGGTGGGCGGTCTGATCTGTGTGTCAGGACAGGCGGTCACTGAATGGGCACTGGCAGCAGGTATGGATGAGAAAACAGCTGGAACCTGGTGTTCCATTGCCTTGATCTTTCTGAGTGCCCTGACTACGGGTATGAACCTTTATCCACGGCTGGCAAAATGGGGAGGAGCAGGCACCCTTGTGCCGATCACAGGATTTGCCAATTCTGTGGCGGCACCGGCAGTGGAATACCAGAAAGAAGGACAGGTATTTGGAATCGGAAGCAAGATATTTACCATAGCGGGACCGGTGATACTTTATGGGGTGCTGACCTCATGGGTGTTGGGACTGATACAGTACGTGGCAGAAAGGTGGTAGCAGATGGAGATCGGGAAACAGAGTATTCGGTTGGAAAAGCCGGTCTATGTGGAAAGCTGGGCATCGGTTGTTGGAAAAAAAGAGGGGGAAGGTCCACTGGCTCCTTTCTTTGATGAAATTGAGACGGATGATCAGCTGGGACAGGATAACTGGGAAGAAGCAGAGAGTATGCTACAACAGAAGGCGGCGAGGCTGGCAATCAAAAAAGCAGGATGCTGCCCGGAAGATATACGAATCATCTTCGCGGGGGATCTGCTGGCACAGTCCATCGCTTCTTCCTTCGGGATCGGCGAACTGGAGCGTCCAATGTACGGAGTATTCGGGGCGTGTTCTACGATGGGTGAAGCACTGAGCCTTGGGGCGATCACAGTTTCGGCAGGCCACGGAGAACGGGTTCTGGCAGTGACATCGAGTCATTTTGCAACGGTAGAGAAAGAATTTCGTTTTCCGCTGGGTTACGGAAACCAGAGGCCATTGTCCGCTTCCTGGACTGTTACGGGAAGTGGTGCCTGTGTGTTAAACAGGAAAAAGGGGAGGGTGAAGATCACGGGGCTTACCATTGGGAAAGTGGTAGACTATGGATTAAAAGATTCCCAGAATATGGGAGCATGTATGGCACCAGCAGCTTGTAGCACCATAGTACAGAACCTGAAAGACTTTGGAAGAAAACCCGAAGAGTATGATCAGATTATTACCGGAGATCTTGGTTATATCGGACAGCAGATATTACTGGACCTTTTGGAAAAAGAAGGGTATCAGGCAGGGAAAAATCACAAAGATTGTGGAATTTTGATGTACGATCAGAAAACACAGGATACCCATGCGGGAGGAAGCGGCTGTGGCTGCAGTGCTTCTGTACTTGCCGGTTATATCCTGCCAAAGATTGCCTGCGGTGACTGGAAACGGGTACTTTTTGTGCCAACAGGGGCGCTGATGTCAAAAGTGAGCTTTTATGAAGGAAACAGTGTGCCGGGAATCGCCCAGGGCGTAGTACTGGAATGGGAAGAAGGGGAGGTGGAACAGACATGCTGATGAATTATATCCATGCTTTCTGGGTAGGCGGACTGATCTGTGCACTGGTGCAGATCCTTCTGGATAAGACCAGACTGATGCCGGGAAGAGTCATGGTTCTTCTGGTATGTACGGGAAGTGTGCTGAGTGCTCTGCATTTGTACGAACCGTTGGTGGATTATGCAGGTGCGGGTGCCAGTGTTCCGCTGATCGGATTCGGACATTTGTTATTCCAGGGTGTGAAAGAAGAGATGGAACAGGTGGGTGTTCTGGGAGTATTTACCGGAGGGTTAAAAGCCAGTGCCGGAGGTATCAGTGCTGCGCTGATTTTCGGATATCTTGCGAGCTTGTTTTTTCATCCGCAGATGAAAAAATAAAGAAGAAAGAGACCTTCAGCTCTTGCCACATATGGAAAAGATATAGTATAATAATATAGTTTATGTGTAAGTGTCAGCGGGATCGATACAAAGATCCCGCAACAGAAAATGAAAAGGTGATCAATTTGAGAGAAGAAGTAATCAAAAGACTGGAACAGACAGTGGGAAATGATCAGTTTCTGCGGAATGAACCAATGAAGAAACATATTACTTTCCGTGTAGGAGGACCGGCAGCATGTTTTCTGATGCCATCCACAAAAGAACAGATTGAAGAAATCGTACATATCTGTCAGGAAGAAAAGACGCCCTGCTTTATTCTTGGAAATGGCAGCAATCTTCTGGTAAGTGATCAGGGATATGACGGAGCTGTGTTGCAGATCTATAAAAATATGAATCAGGTTGCGGTGAATGGAGAACAGCTGCAGGTACAGGCAGGAGCGCTGTTATCCACTATAGCCAGAAAGGCACTGGATGCAGGACTTACCGGCATGGAATTTGCAGCGGGAATTCCGGGAACTCTGGGAGGCGCTGTAGTTATGAATGCAGGCGCTTACGGCGGGGAGATGAAAGATATTCTGGAATCCGTCACTGTGCTCACACCAAAGGGAGAACAGAAGAAACTGTATAAAGAAGAACTTCAGCTGGGATATCGGACCAGTGTGGTAAAAGAAAAGGGTTATATTGTTCTGGAAGCGGTTCTGAATCTGAAAAAAGGAGATCCGGAAACGATAAAAAGCCGTATGGATGAACTGAAAGAGCAGCGTGTGACAAAACAGCCGTTAGAGTATCCAAGTGCAGGAAGTACCTTCAAAAGACCAGAAGGATATTTTGCCGGAAAACTGATTCAGGATGCCGGCCTTCGCGGTTATCAGGTTGGTGGTGCACAGGTATCGGAAAAACACTGTGGCTTTGTGATCAATAAAGAAAATGCGACAGCGACAGATGTGGTGAATCTGATTCACGATGTACAGCGGATCGTATATGAAAAATTTCAGGTGCAGCTGGATACAGAAGTGAAATTTCTTGGGGAATTTTAAAAGCGAAAGAGGAGCAACATGAGATTTGTAATTGTTACGGGAATGTCCGGTGCGGGAAAAAGTACTGCACTGAAAATACTGGAAGATGCAGGTTATTTTTGTGTGGATAACCTTCCGATTCCACTTCTGGAAAAATTCGCACAGTTTATTGTGGAAGGAAACTCGGGAAGTATCCAGAAGGTGGCTCTTGGAGTAGATGTGCGAAGCGGCGGCGGGATGGAAGGAGTGCAAAAAGCGCTGGAAGAGATCCGGCTGACCGGACTTGAATATGAGATACTGTTTCTGGATGCCGAAGATGAGGTACTGGTAAAACGCTATAAGGAAACCAGAAGAACACATCCGCTGGCCGGAAGCGGCAGAGTGGAGAACGGCATCCGGGAAGAACGCAGAAGATTAAAATATCTGAAAGAGCATGCGGATTATATTCTCGACAGCAGCCAGCTTCTGACAAGAGAACTGAAGGCGGAACTGGATAAGATCTTCGTGAAAAATCTGGGTTTTAAAAATCTGATGATCACCGTTCTGTCTTTTGGATTTAAATACGGAATTCCATCGGATTCAGATCTGGTATTCGATGTGAGATTTTTGCCCAATCCATATTACATTGATGAACTCCGTCCGTTAAGTGGAAATGACAAACCGGTCAGTGATTATGTGATGAACTGTGAAGCATCCAGAATTTTTCTGGATAAGCTGGCAGACATGGTTTCATTCCTGATTCCGAACTATATTCTGGAGGGAAAGAACCAACTGGTTGTCAGCATTGGATGTACCGGTGGAAAACATCGTTCGGTGACACTGGCAAATGCATTGTATCAGCGTCTGGAACAGTCAGAAGAATATGGAGTACGGATTGAACACAGAGACATTGGTAAGGATGCTATCCGAAAGAAAATGAATGAAGTGAGGTAAGAGTGCATGTCCTTTTCCGGTAAAGTGAAAGAGGAATTATCCCGGCAGATATCCACGGCACGTCATTGCCAGATTGCAGAGATCGCTGCGATCTTAAGTGTCTGTGGGCAGGTCAGTATCTCGGCTAACGATCACTTTTGCGTGACCGTACATACAGAAAATGTGTCTGTGGCAAGAAAGTACTTTACATTAGTAGAAAAAACATTTAATATAGAAGCTGTAATTCACGTTCGGAAGAATGTTTACCTGAAAAAGTCCAATGTATATAGGGTAGAAGTACCTTCCCATGAGGATACGGTTCGAATTCTTCAGGCCACCAAATTTATGTCGCCGGAACAGGAGATTGCAGATGACCTGTCTGTTATGAGCCGTCTGGTGATACAAAAAGAATGTTGTAAAAGAGCATTTTTGAGGGGAACGTTTTTAGCTGCAGGTTCTATCAGTGATCCGGAGAAAGGATATCATCTGGAAATTGTCTGCTCAACTATGGAACGGGCGGAACAGATACAGTCTATCATGAAAGAATTTGAGCTGGATGCGAGAATTGTTACAAGAAAGAAAAACCAGGTGGTTTATCTGAAAGAGGGATCCCAGATCGTAGATTTTCTGGGAGTGGTAGAAGCAGGAATCGCTCTGATGAATCTGGAAAATATTCGAATCAGGAAGGAAATCAGCAACAATATTAACCGTAAAGTGAACTGCGAGACTGCCAACATCGGGAAAACGGTTTCGGCAGCAGTAAAACAGATAGAAGATATCAGGTATATTGAAACACATGTGGGCTTCTCACAACTCACGGAGGAGTTGGAGGAGACCGCAGTTTGTCGGTTACGTTATCCGGAAGCGACTCTGAAAGAACTGGGGGAGATGATGAATCCTCCGGTGGGGAAATCAGGAGTGAATCACAGACTTCGTAAACTTGGAAGAATTGCCGATGAACTGCGGGGAAATAAGGAGGATTATAATGATTAAGAAACCAATTACAATTCAGATTTCCAATGGATTAGAAGCAAGACCGGTAGCGATGCTTGTACAGGTTGCCAGCCAGTATGAAAGCAGAATCCAGGTGGAAAGCGGAGATAAACATGTCAATGCAAAAAGTATCATGGGTATGATGACACTTGGGCTGAATGTAGGTGAAAGCGTTACAATTTGTGCAGAAGGTACAGATGAAGAAGCGGCTATCGAAGGAATTGAAAAATATCTGACAAGTAAGTAATAGATAGGTAATTTGCCAATTATATAGCGAACAAGTAACTGTTCAGTACCTTCACAGTTACGAGCAAAAATGCATTTAAACGATAAAAACACGCTTTGCGAGTTTTTATCGTTATCGCGGCACTCCTCAAGGTTCCGTGCAAGCACGGACTTTGACTCGTTGCTCGCGTAAATCACCTTCGGTGATGGCATTTTGGCTTGTATGTCTCGGGATTTTGGCATATTCATGCCAAAACACCTCGTGGTACAGTGGCTACTGAATAGTTACGCGAGCGATTACAAAAGACAGGGACGTCCGAAGAGAATGTCCCTGTCTTTTGTAATTTTAAAATAATTCTTTTACCCGGAAACGGTAACTGTAAAAGTCTTCGAATCCAAGAGAAAGATACAGCCGCTTGGCAGGAGTATTCCCCTCTACGACCTGCAGATAAGCCCCGGTCATTCCCAGCTCTTTTCCGCGATTTAACAAAGAAGTACAAACGGAACGGGCATATTGGCGTCCGCGGTAATGAGGATGCACATGGATCGCATAGATTCCCATGTAGGAACGATCCAAAATGCCGAGTCCGATAGCGACAATCTGTCCGTTACTATTGGTAATGGAAGCGGCAAGAGTGTCTTTTGGAATTGCATGATACATAGAAGGTACAATCTGACGATGGATGGCACTGGTTGTACTTTTTAAGGCAAACAACGACTGAATCCACCGGTCATTGATGGTACGTTCCAGCCGCACACTGACAGGTGGCATAGTGATCTGCCAGGGAGCCAGATCCAGGGTCATTACTTCCGTGACGTGTTGCACTGCATATCTGCGGTCGATCAGCCGCTTTTCAAAATCATCCGGAAGAAGAGGCGTGATCTTGAAGATGGAAGGCGTTCCCCAGCGATGGTAAGCGTCTTCGCAGAAATCAATTTTTTCTTCGATAGGGATCGAGGATGGTCCAATCTGTTCCACACAGTTGGTTCTGTGAGTATAAAAATAAGAAAAACGCAGAAGCCATCCGTCATAGAGCTGAATCTGATGAGAGGGCCACGCGTTCAAAGAAAGATCTTCGATCATTTTGATGGTGGGTTTCATAGTAAATACCTCCGTATACTTTCATTATAATAAAGAAGAAAAATACAGGCAACAGAAAATAAGAAAAAACTTACAATTTTTAAAACAGGTTGCAGAAGCTGTTAAAAGAGGATATAATAAGGGGCATGATATGGATACTGCCCTAAAAGGCAGTATTATCAGTAAGAGAGTATCTGGAAATGTGGAAAGCAGAGTTTACAGATAGGAAAACAGATGAGGAGAGTAGATCATGTCGAAGGTTTTAAAAACGATTGTTAATGTGATCCTGTTTTGTGCCATTGTGGTTGCGGCGGGTCTTTTGATTCCACCATTTGCAGGGATTACTACGGTGATGGTGGATGATGTCGATATGCAGACAAATCTGCCACAGGGATCCGTAGCCTATGCAGTGGAGAAGGATCGCAGTGAATTGAAACAGGGAGATAAAGTTCTGATCAGTCAGGAAGGCAGACAATATGTATATGTGGTAGACAGTATTGATGGCAGCAGTGTGGTACTGGACGATCAGTTGAGCACAGATGGTGGGACTACACAGCAGGAGCTGGGAAGCACGGTTCAGAAAGTTATGCTTGTTGTACCGGTGATTGGTTATGTATCCATGGCACTTCGAAGCACGGAAGGGCTGATCATTGTGGGACTTGCTGTTGTATTTGTTATTATCCTGTTTATTCTCGCGGAGGTCTGGAAAAAAGATGATGACGAAGAAGAGGACGAGGAGGATGAGGATGGGCAGGAAGATGAGTCTGAAGAAGAACCTGCAGTAATGTCCAGACGGCAAAAGAAAAAAGCAAGAAAAGCAGATAAGAAAAAACAGAAACAGGAAGAAAAAGCCGCAGTAGCCGAAGCGAAGGCAAGAGCGAAACGTGAACGACAGGAAGCCAAACTTGCCAAGAAGAACCAAAAGGCTCATATGATGGATGAGCCAGAGCAGGGACCGGAAGCGATACCGGCAGAGCCGATGGAAGAGACACAGGCAGCCGGCAGCACGCAGGAAATCGTTCTTCCGCAGGAACTGATGCAGGAAGAACAGAGCGCAGGAAACACACAGGAAATCGTATTACCGACGGAAGAAACCCAGGAAAAACAGGAATCAACAGATGAGACGGAAGATCCGGATAAAACACTTCTAGAAGAAACAGCAAGTCTGTTCGCTGCTGACATCGCCAGCATGATGGGTGAGAATCAGACGAAAGAGACAGAGAAACCGGAAGAGACAGATCCATTGGATTCGACAGAGCAGACACAGCCGGTAGTTCTTGAGGTGGTACCGGAAGAAAAACAGGAGACAGGAGATAAGAAACTTGCGATGCCGGTGTACACAAAAGAAGAACTTCTTCAAAAGGCCGAAGCGGATGGAGATGAGCCGGAAGTAATCGAAGATGAAGTCAGCGGAGTTACCCTGGTAGATTATTCAGACGTCCTGTAAAAATAAGAAAATAAAAATTTTCGAAAAAAATTTGAAAAACCCCTTGCATTTGCGAGGGGTTTCGTTTATAATAACCCATGTTGTGACATTGATAGCGATGAAGCGCGAGGTTGCTGCACTAATTGCAGGTTTTCCGTGGAGCGAATGTCAAGTTAAGAAACTGGCGACAAGTCACTGTATACATGTTAAATACGTCCACCAGAAGTGTGGAAAACCGCGTGAAAGTCCGGAGGACACACACGGGAAAGTGTACAGTCACCGCTTGTCGTACTCGTAAAGTGCGAAAAGGAGGCGACTTTTTTTATGGCAAGTCAAGTAATGAGAATTATTCTGAAAGCTTATGATCATCAGCTGGTTGATGCATCTGCAAGCAAAATCATCGAAACTGTAAAAAAGAACGGATCAGTAGTGAGTGGACCGGTACCACTTCCCACTAAGAAAGAGGTAGTAACAATCTTACGTGCGGTACACAAATACAAAGATTCCAGAGAACAGTTTGAGCAGAGAACTCATAAAAGACTGATCGATATCATCGGACCGACACAGAAAACTGTGGATGCTCTGGCAAGACTGGAGATGCCGGCTGGTGTTAGCATCGATATCAAGATGAAAAACAAATAATTTCATCGAAAAGAATTATCCGGAAAAGTTAGATATAGAAGCAACACATTCTTAGGAATCAACATCCCGTATGGGTTATAGTGTTCCACTTATATCGGCTGTTTCTAGGATGAACACCCGGGTTGGTGTTCCGCTGTAGTTTAAACAGGAGGTAAAAAGAATGAAGAAAGCAATCTTAGCTACAAAAGTTGGAATGACTCAGATTTTCAACGAAGATGGAGTTTTAACTCCGGTGACTGTATTGCAGGCAGGACCTTGCGTAGTAACTCAGGTTAAAACTGTTGAGAATGATGGTTACAGTGCAGTACAGGTTGGTTTTGTTGACAAGAGAGAAAAACTGGTGAACAAACCAATGAAAGGACAGTTTGACAAAGCAGGCGTTTCTTACAAGAGATTCGTTCGCGAATTCCGTTTAGAAGATGCTGAAAGCTATGAAGTGGCTCAGGAAATCAAAGCTGACATCTTTGCAGCAGGAGAAAAAGTAGATGCTACTGCAATCTCCAAAGGTAAAGGATTCCAGGGCGCAATCAAGAGACACGGTCAGTCCAGAGGACCTATGGCTCATGGTTCCAAATACCATCGTCATGCAGGTTCCAACGGTGCTTGTTCCGATCCGAGCCGTGTATTCAAAGGTAAAAAGATGGCTGGACACATGGGTAACAAAAAAGTTACAGTACAGAATCTGGAAATCGTCAGAGTAGATGCTGAAAACAATCTGCTTCTGGTAAAAGGTGCTGTACCAGGTCCTAAAAAATCTTTAGTAACAATCAAAGCAACCGTTAAAAGCGCAAAATAATTTAACGGATGATCGGTGGACCCGATGCCGCGAGGCATGATTCTTGAAAAGGAGGAACACACAGATGTCAAACGTATCTGTTTATAATATGGAAGGCAATGAAGTTGGCACACTGGAACTGAACGACGCTGTGTTCGGTGTAGAAGTAAATGAACATCTTGTTCATATGGCAGTTGTGCGCCAGCTGGCAAATAAACGTCAGGGAACTCAGAAAGCAAAAACCCGCTCTGAAGTAAGCGGAGGCGGAAGAAAACCTTGGAGACAGAAAGGAACTGGTCATGCAAGACAGGGTTCAACAAGAGCTCCACAGTGGACAGGCGGCGGAGTTGTATTCGCACCGGTACCAAGAGATTACTCTTTCAAAATGAATAAGAAAGAAAGAAGAATTGCTCTGAAATCTGCTCTGACAACAAGAGTACAGGAAAACAAACTGGTAGTCCTGGACGAACTGAAATTAGACGCTATTAAAACAAAAGATATGCAGAATGTACTGAACAACCTGAAAGTTGAAAAAGCAATGGTTGTTACCGATAACGAAAACGTAATCGTATCTGCAAGAAACATTCCGAATGTGATCACAGCATCTGTTGGAACACTGAATGTATTCGATATCCTGAAATACAACACAGTTGTTCTGGACAAAGCAGCTGTTGCAAAAGTTGAGGAGGTATATGCATAATGGCTAACATTCAATATTATGATGTAATCCTTAAACCGGTTGTAACTGAAAAAAGTATGAACGCTATGAGCAAGAAAAAATATACTTTCCTGGTTCATCCGGAAGCAAACAAATCTATGATCAAAGAAGCTGTTGAAAAAATGTTCGAAGGAACAGAAGTAAAAACTGTAAATACAATGAACCTTGACGGTAAGAAAAAACGTCGTGGTTACACAGTTGGAAGAACAGCTAAGACAAAAAAAGCAATCGTTACTCTGACAGAGAACAGCAAAGACATCGAAATCTTCGAAGGTCTGTAAGATTGCAAAGCGGACAAAGTCAATAAGACTTGAGCGAACATCCGATCGCTCTTACTATCGCTGAATGAAAGGAGATAATTACAATGGGAATCAGAAAATACAGCCCATATACACCGTCCAGAAGAAATATGACCAGCCTGGATTTTGCTGAAATCACAAAATCCACACCAGAGAAATCTCTGGTAGTATCTCTGAAAAAGAATTCCGGACGTAACAATCAGGGTAAAATTACAGTTAGACATCGCGGAGGCGGAAGCAGAAGAAAATACAGAATCATCGACTTCAAGAGAAGAAAAGATGATATCCCTGCAACTGTAGTTGCTATCGAATACGATCCGAACAGAACAGCAAATATCGCACTGATCTGCTACGCAGACGGTGAGAAAGCATACATCCTGGCACCAGAAGGACTGAAAGTCGGCGCTAAAGTTATGAACGGAGCTAACGCAGAAGTTAGACCTGGTAACTGCATGCCACTGTCAGAAATCCCGGTTGGTACTATGGTACACAATGTAGAACTTCATCCTGGAAAGGGCGGACAGCTGGTTCGTTCTGCTGGTAATGGAGCTCAGCTGATGGCAAAAGAAGGAAAATACGCAACCTTAAGACTGCCTTCAGGCGAAATGAGAATGGTTCCGATCAACTGCCGTGCATCTATCGGTGTTGTAGGAAACGGAGAGCACAACCTGGTAAATATCGGTAAAGCCGGAAGAAAACGTCACATGGGTATCCGCCCGACTGTACGTGGTTCCGTTATGAACCCGAATGACCATCCGCATGGTGGTGGTGAAGGAAAGACCGGTATCGGCCGTCCTGGTCCATGTACTCCATGGGGTAAACCTGCTCTGGGCCTGAAGACCAGAAAGAAAAACAAACAGTCCAATAAGTATATCGTAAGAAGAAGAGACGGTAAAACATTAGCGAAATAAGGAGGTTACGTAAATGGCTCGTTCATTGAAAAAAGGACCTTTTGCAGATCAGAGCTTACTTAAAAAAGTTGATGCTATGAATGCAGCAGGAGATAAATCAGTTATTAAAACCTGGTCACGTCGTTCCACAATCTTCCCATCTTTCGTAGGACACACAATCGCTGTCCATGATGGAAGAAAACATGTGCCGGTATATGTTACAGAAGATATGGTTGGACATAAACTGGGTGAGTTCGTTGCTACAAGAACTTACAGAGGACATGGAAAAGACGAGAAAAAATCAGGTGTTCGTAAATAAAGCGGTATAGCCCAATCTTGAAAGGAGGATTTTAGTCATGGCAAAAGGACATAGAAGCCAGATTAAAAGAGCAAGAAATGCTAATAAAGATACCAGACCATCTGCTAAGTTATCCTATGCAAGAATGTCCGTACAGAAAGCTTGTTATGTACTGGATGTAATTCGTGGAAAAGATGTGCAGACAGCACTGGGAATTCTGACATACAACCCACGTTACGCTTCAAGCGTAATCAAAAAATTACTGGAGTCTGCAATCGCAAATGCTGAGAACAACAACGGCATGAGCCTTGAAAATCTGTACGTTGCAGAGTGCTACGCAAACAAAGCACCTACAATGAAGAGAATCAGACCGAGAGCACAGGGTAGAGCATACAGAATTGAGAAAAGAACAAGTCATATCTCTATCGTGTTAGATGAAAGATAATAAGGAGGGTAATCATGGGACAGAAAGTTAACCCACACGGCCTTAGAGTCGGTGTTATCAAAGACTGGGATTCCAAATGGTATGCAGAAAAAGACTTTGCTGATAACCTGGTGGAAGACTATAACATCAGAACATTCCTGAAAAAGAAACTGTACAGCGCAGGTGTTGCTAAGATCGAAATCGAAAGAGCTTCCGAGCGTGTAAAAGTTATTATTTATACAGCTAAACCGGGTGTTGTAATCGGTAAAGGTGGTTCTGAAATTGAGAAAGTAAAAA
>OLRR01000061.1_pt1 | contig 90498 bp, 81 predicted proteins | sample 1671941 | NCBI WGS metagenome assembly OLRR01 (sample SAMEA3136628, study PRJEB25190) | human gut metagenome
CTCCAACAACCGCATATTCCAGAAATGCCGTCTGATTATATGGAAATGCAAGTTTCTTATATTCCTCTTCCGTCATCACACGATCTGTTGCATACATGACCGGTGCTGCGTCTTTATTCTGATATATACCGGTTGTGCCGCATTTCTTAACCAGAGTATATCCTGGCACATCCGAATCTGATACGATATACCGCACTCCCATCATCCGTTGAAATACCGGATTTTTCGAAACAGACTGCATCATCCCATTGCGGAACGGTTCTTCCAGTCCGAATGTCTTCTGACGGAATGTCTGATAGTCCGGATTGTATGCCGATGAATAGATGGAAGTAATATTCTGCTCCACATCCCAGATCCGGTTTAAATCTGCTGCATTTTCATCATCACTTCCCATCTGTTCTGTACGGTAATATCCATCATCCTTTAATGCTTCTTTTACGGCCTGTCTGTTCTGTTCTCCTGTAACATCCCGGTACAGTTTGCGGTTGACATATCTGTCCGGCTTCATCTGATAAAAAGTGTTCATCGTGACTGCCAGACATATCACCGACGGCAGAGCCAGCATCAGAATCTCTTTCGTCTCTTTGTGGTATCTCTTCATCGCACAATACAGCACGTAACAGATCAGAAACAGAATACTTTCTGCAAGCAGGACTTTCCATATACTTTTCCCTATGCCATTCGAAACAAACTGATTCCTTGCTATATAAACGAATATCGTTGTTATGATATATGGAACGATTCCTGCAATAAAAGACAGTTCTCTTTTTCTGCACTTTTCCAGATAAATGCCAATCAGATAACAAAGCAATGGCAGAAACGGAATAAAGACTTTATCCCTGATATATAGTCCGCCATTCAATAAGTAAGCAAATACCGGAATCGCAAGTACGATCACACATCCATATGTGAGTACCTTTTCATATACTTTCCGATACAACAATCCCGTGAGCAGAACTGTGATCACCAGCGTCGTAAGTCCGATTCCATAGATGCTGTAAGCAAATCGTTCTACTGTGATCTGTGGAACAAAAAAGGTAGCAAGCGATATATTCTGTCCTTTACTTCTCCCTCCTGTCAGCGCAAGTGCCGTCGGTACCAAAAAGAAACTGCCCATAAGTACTGCCAGAAGCATTGGTCGCACGAAACACAATCCATCTATCAAAAAAGTGCTGACCGTAACCCTGCATTCTTCTCTTTGTTCAAAATACCGGTGCAGGCCATAAAGAACCAATGCCAGCATTCCACCAATACTGAAATAAAAACTGGTCATGATCATCAGAAATACACTGATTGTAAAAAGGCCACTTTTTTCTTGCTCAAAATACCGGTCCACACCTATGAGTGCCAGACATAAGAACGGCATATAATCCACAAACATGATTTGCCCGCTGTACTGACCGATCATCGGTCCTGCCAGCAGGAACATCAGTGACAGGATAAAAGCAGTGCCTGCATCCGTCTTTCTGCTTTTCAGCCAGTAATAAAACAGCAGTACCGAAGCAGTCAGACCTGTTATGCTGACCGCCATGATGTAATCCGACATTTTCACAAACGGAAGCAGATATGACGGCAGAATCAACGGACTATATAGTCCGTAATAAGCAAAATGATAAATATTCTGGCCGCCGCCCAGATTCGCCGCAAATTCGGGAAATAACTTTCCGGTTGCATAAAACTGCTGCCGGAAATAATCCGGCAGCACACTATGCTGACTGAGCCAGTCTACCTTTGCTCCAAAGATTCCATATCTGCCCACAAACATCCGGCAAAAAAAGAGTGTTAAGCCTGTAAGCAGCAGGTAAGGAATGTATCTCTTAACCTTGTCCATAACTCTTCCTCCGCAGATTTTGTGATAATGGCATCATCATGATCCGCTGTTCTTCTTTACTGGAATCCTTTAACAGGTATACAGGCCGGTTCTTTACTTCCAGGTATGTCTTGGCAAGATACTGTCCCAGAATTCCGGTACACAGAAGCTGTACACCACCCACGCCAAACAAGATACAAACCATCGATGGCCATCCGGCCACCGGATCTCCCCAGATTAATGTACGGACTACGATCGCAACAATCATCAGGAATGATAATCCGCAGAACAAAACTCCCATATACGCTGCAATCGACAGCGGAACTACAGAAAATCCCGTGATTCCCTCCAACGAGTAAATGAATAATTTCTTTACATTCCATTTTGTTTCTCCGGCAGATCTTTCGATATTCTCATATTCCAGCCATTTGGTGCGGAATCCTACCCACCCGAAGATTCCTTTGGAAAAGCGGTTATATTCACTCATTTCCAGCACTGCATCTATCATCTTACGGTTCATCAGGCGGTAATCTCTGGCACCGCTTACAATCTCTGTCTTGGAAATCTTATTGATCACGTTGTAAAACTCTTTAGATAAGAATGAACGGATCTTTGGTTCACCCATTCTTGTTGAACGTCTGGTTGCCACGCTGTCATATGGTTCCTCTTTTAAAATTCTGTACATATCAGGCAGCAGCGACGGCGGATCCTGCAGATCTACATCCATGATTGCAGCATAATCACCGCTTGCGTTTTGAAGTCCCGCATAGATCGCTGCTTCTTTTCCAAAGTTTCTGGAAAAGGATAGGTACTGACATCTTCCGTCCTTTCTGTATAAGTCTTTCATAATCTCATATGTTCTATCGGATGACCCGTCATCTACAAATAGCAGTTCAAAACTGGTCTGTTTTTTCATGCTGTCCATGACTTTTTTCATTTCTGCATAATAAATTGGCAATGCTTCTTCTTCATTGAAGCACGGGATGATAATACTAATCTTGTCCATAACAATAAGCCTCCTCATCTTTTCCTTGATGCTATTGTAGGCTTCGTTTCTTAAAGACATACGCAAATAATTCTTAAGATTTCTTAAAAACTTCTGTTATTTTTTAAAATATAAGTTCTATCTTCGTACCTTCACCCAGTTTACTGTCCACATGGATCTTCGCCCCATGAAGCATTGCTCCATGCTTTACGATAGACAGTCCAAGACCCGTTCCACCTGTTTCTTTAGAATGGCTTTTGTCTACACGATAAAAACGTTCAAAGATACGGTCCGTCTCATTCTCCGGGATTCCGATTCCGGTATCCGTAACGCAGACCTTCTTTCCTTGCAGGGTATTGCCTACCCAGACGGTTAATTTTCCGCCTTCTTTGTTATACTTGATCGCATTTTCACAGATATTGTAAATCATCTCATCCAGAATCTGACGGATACCCACATATTCTACCGGTTCTCCCGTCACCTCTACATGCACTTTCCGCTTCGCTGCCTGTGGTGAAAGTCTGGTCAGAATCTCCCTCGTCAGCTTATAGAGATCTACTTCTTCTTTTTCCAGCTGCACATTGCCCTCATCCAGTTTTGATAACTTGATGATATCTTCTACCAAAGTGATCAGACGTCTTGCTTCATTATAGATTCTTTCCGCAAAACCTTTCATATCTTCCGGCTTTACCAGTCCGCTTTTCATGATTTCTGCGTAACCTGAAATTGACGTAAGCGGTGTCTTCAGTTCGTGAGATACATTTGCCGAGAATTCTTTTCTCATATTGGCAACTGCATCTTTTTCTTTATTCTGCTTGTCGATACTCTGTAAAAGAGGTGTTAATTCTTCGTACACGTCATTCTCCAATGGATTCTCAAGATCCAGTCTGTTGATCGGGCGGATCAGTCTCGTTACCTGCCATTTTACAAGGATTCCCGCAAATGCCAGCATGATCAATGCGATCAGCCCCATCGCCGGGAATACCTTCATTGCTGTCCGGAATGCAGTATCTACCGTCTTTGATACTCGCAAGATATCTCCATTTTCCAATTTCACTGCATAATAGAACATCTCTTTATTCAATGTATTCGATTCACGGATATCCTGACCACTTCCGTTTTTCAGCGCAGCTTTTACTTCCGGCCGGTTCTTGTGATTCTGAAGGGTTACATCATCTTCTTTTGAGTCATATTTCACCTTACCATCCGGATCGATCAGGGTAATTCTTGTGTCCACATGCACGTTATCCATCGTCTTCAGATAAGACTCCCCGGAAGTGTCGAGTGCTACGTTAATATAGTCCGCTTCCTGTCTTACCTCTCCTTCCATGATATGGATCGTCTGGCGGTATACAACCAGCGTGGTGATCGCATAAGCTATGAGCATCGTCAGGGTAATGACAAGAATCATGCTGCTTTGGATCTTTTTTCTCATACTTTGTTTCATATTATTACCTGCTCATACGGTATCCGACTCCGCGGACCGTCTCAATCTGTTCGCCTGCATCTCCAAGCTTCTGTCTTAAAGTTCTGACATGCACATCCACGGTTCTCGTCTCCCCATCGAAATCATATCCCCAGATATCTTCCAAAAGCTGGTCTCTGGTAAGGACAATATTCGAATTCTTCATCAGGCGTTTCAATAATTCATACTCTTTTAGTGTCAGGTTCACCACTTCTCCGTGAACGGTCACTTCATGCTTCTTCGGATTCAGCCGGATCTCTCCGATCTCAAATGTATCCTCACTGGATATGCTTCCATTTGCGCTGCGTCTTAATACAGCCTTGATACGTGAGATCAACTCCATCATGCCAAATGGTTTTGTAACATAATCATCCGCACCGGCATCCAATCCTTTTACCTTATCGTATTCTGCTCCCTTGGCTGTAACCATGATGACCGGAATCTCTCTCGTTTTCTTAGATGCTTTTAACTTTCTCAAAAGCTCCATTCCGTCTTCTCCCGGCAGCATAATATCAAGCAAAACAAGCTCTGGCGTCTCTAATGCCAGAGCTTCAAGGAATGAACTTCCATCTTCGAATCCGCGCGCCTGAAACCCTGTGCTCTCCAGGGTATACACCACCAGTTCCCGTATGTTACTGTCATCTTCTACACAAAAAATCATTCCTCTTTCTCCTTCTTTATACTACAGAAGCCTTGTGGATTCCTGTGATAGAGAATTCCACCCACTCTGCGATATTTGTTGCATGGTCTGCGATACGTTCCAGATATTTTGCAACCATGATCAGATCAATCGCCTCTCCCCCCTGCTCTCCTTTGTTTTCCGCAATAAAGTCGATCAGTGTTGTCTTCACTTCTTCAAAAAGTTCATCCACAACATCATCATCTTTTATAACTTTTTTGGAAAGTTCAAGGTCTTTTTCCACATATGCATTGACGCTGTCACGCACCATCTTTCCGGCCGCTTCTGACATTTTGATGATCTTTGGAATGTCCTGTGCTTCCGACTTCTCCTCTGTAATGATGATCTCTGCAATATCCGAAGCCTGATCGCCGATACGTTCCATATCTGTGATCATTTTCAATGCTGCTGAAATCTGTCTCAAATCTCTTGCCACAGGCTGCTGCTGGAGAAGCAGTTTCAAACAAAGTCTTTCAATATCTGTCTCTGCCTGATCGATCTCTTCATCTGCCTCGATCACCTTCTGTGCCTGTTCCATACTTCCTTCTTTTAATGCTGTTGTTGCTTTTCCGATTGCAACTTCACATAATTCACCCATACGTATAAGCTGCTCATTAAGTAACTCCAGCTGCTGATCAAACCGATTACGCATATCCTAGCCAAACCTCCCTGTGATATAATCTTCCGTTCTCTTATCTGCCGGAATCGAAAATAATTTTTCTGTTTCATTATATTCAATGACTTCTCCCAACAGGAAGAATGCCGTATTATCAGACACACGTACCGCCTGCTGCATATTATGTGTTACCATAACGATAGTATAATCTTTTTTCAATTCCATCGCAAGGTCTTCTATCTTAGATGTCGAGATAGGATCCAGTGCCGATGTCGGTTCATCCATAAGGAGCACTTCCGGCTGCACCGCCAGTGCTCTTGCAATACAAAGTCTCTGCTGCTGGCCGCCTGACATTCCAAGTGCGCTGGTCTTTAATCTGTCCTTGCATTCATTCCAGATTGCCGCATCTCTTAAAGATTTTTCTACCAGGTCATCCAATTTTGCTTTTGAACGTATTCCATGGGTTCTTGGTCCATAAGCAATATTATCATAGATACTCATTGGAAACGGATTCGGTTTCTGGAACACCATTCCAACTCTCTTTCTTAATAAATTCACATCGATATCACGGAAAATATCCTTGCCATCCAGAAGAATCTCTCCGTCAATCTTACATCCCTCTACCAGATCATTCATACGGTTGATTGATTTTAATAATGTAGACTTTCCACATCCGGATGGACCGATGAATGCTGTGATCTTATTCGCTTCTATCTCAAGATTCACATTTTTCAGAGCATGGAAATCACCGTAATGAAGTTCCATGTTCTTGATACTTATTTTACTCATGTATGATTCCTTCCTGTTTTTTTCTGATTTATCTCTGTACAGCTGCTATGCTTTTGTAATCCGTTTGGCGATCATGCCTGACAGGGTATTGATCACAACTACCAGCACCAGCAGTACTACAGCCGTCGCATAAGCCTGATTCATATAAAGACCTTCACTTGACAGATTATACATGTGCACTGCCAGGGTTCTTCCTGAACTCAATACATTCTTCGGCACCTTCGCAACAGTACCTGCTGTATAGATCAGTGCCGCTGTCTCTCCGACGATTCGTCCGATCGCCAGGATCACACCTGCAAGGATTCCAGGTATTGCCGATGGAAGTACGATCCGGAATACTGTACGTAATTTTCCTGCTCCCAGCCCGAAACTTCCTTCTCTGTAAGAATCCGGTACGGATTTCAATGCTTCTTCTGTACTTCTCATGATCAGCGGTAATACCATGATCGCAAGAGTAAACGCTCCTGCCAAAATCGAAAATCCCCATTTACAGGTATTTACAAAGAACAGCATACCAAACAGTCCATATACGATAGACGGAATTCCCTGAAGCGTCTCTGTTGTAAGTCTGATCACTTCTACAAATTTATTCCCACGTTTTGCATATTCCACAAGAAAGATCGCTGCAAAGATCCCAAATGGAACTGCGATCAGAAGTGATAACAGGGTCATGATCACTGTGTTGATCAATGCCGGCATCAGCGAGGCATTTTCCGATGTATAATGAAGTGAGAAAATGGATGGTTTCAAATACGGAACACCATGCGCCAGCACATATACGATCAGAAATATAAGTACTGCAAATGTCATAATTGCAGAAAGCATGACAAGAAGCATTACGATCAGTGATCCAGGAGTTCTGGTATATGCTTTTAACTTATCTTTCCATGTTACTTCATTACTACTCATAATTCTTCCCCCTCTTCAAAAGTGCTACACAGAAGTTCAGAAGAAGGATAAATACGAAGAGAACTACGCCGGTTGCAATCAGTGCTTCTCTGTGAAGTCCGGATGCATATCCCATCTCAATTACGATATTTGCTGTCAGTGTTCTGACTCCTCTGAAGATTCCTTCCGGCATTCTCGGCTGATTACCAGCCACCATGATCACTGCCATCGTCTCTCCGATCGCACGCCCGATTCCAAGAACAATAGCTGCCACTACTCCGGATTTGGCTGCCGGTAAAACAACAGTAAAGATTGCTCTTTCATGTGTTCCGCCAAGTGCTACCGCACCTTCATAGTACTGTGTAGGAACTGCTCTAAGCGCAGATTCCGTAAGTCCGATGATCGTTGGTAAGATCATCATTCCCAGAAGAATGGATGCTGTGATCATACTGCTTCCGTTCCCCCCCTGATGAAGTGTTCTTCCGATTTCTCTTACCCACGGTACGAGAACTACAAGACCGAAAAATCCATAGACAACGGATGGGATTCCTGCCAGAAGTTCTGTTGCCATCTTCAGTGGTTTATAGATTACTTTCGGACAGTAGAATGCCATGAATACTGCTGTCAGGATTCCAATCGGTACACCGATGATAATTGCACCTGCCGTTACATACAGACTTCCAATGATCATCGGAAAGATTCCGTATATGTCATTCTTTGGTTTCCATAATTCACCGGTCAGGAATTCCCCGAATCCGATTTTACTCATTGCAGGAATTCCATTTGCAAACAAGAAAATACAAATGAGTGCAACCGCCAGTACCGAAGCACAGGCGGCAACTGCAAACACTCCCTGCATGAATTTCTCTGTCCATGCTTTTGATTTCATATTATTTCACTACCTCATCCCATGTGGTTGCATCACCAGTGTAAATTGTCTTTACCTGATCACTGCTGAGTTCATCTGTTGTATTGTTTTTATTTACAATAACTGCGATACCGTCTGTAGCAATTACCTGGCTGTCCAGTTTATCTTTTTCTTCATCCTGTAATTCACGTGATGCCATTCCGATATCATAACTTCCATCGATTGCTGATGTCATACCGGTTGTAGAGTCTGTAGTCTGAAGCTCAATCTCTGCTCCTGTATTAACTTTCTTATATGCCTCAATCAGTTTTTCCATAACCGGTGATACGGAAGAGGATCCGCCGACAACTGCTTTTCCGGATGGCTTGCTTCCCGCATAAGCTTCTGCTGAATCGTCTCCGATATATCCGTTGTCTGAAATCACCTGCTGTCCTTCTTTGCTCATGATATAAGCGATGAAGTCTTTTGCCACTTCATTATCTGCACCTTTCTTTGTTGCAATGTTAAATGGTCTGCAGATTTTATATTTTCCATCTTTGATGTTCTGCTCTGTAGCTTCTTCTCCGTCAATCTTTAAAGCTTTTACTGTATCATTTAATGATCCGAGTGATACATAACCGATTGCATAATCATCTCCGGCTACTGTTGTAAGCATTACGGATGTGCTGTTTGTAATCTGTGCATCATCTGTTGTCATATCAACTTTTTCACCGTCTTTCTTTTCTTCAATCCCGAAAAGTTCGATGAATGCTCCTCTTGTTCCTGAACCATCTTCTCTTGAAACAATTGTGATATCATTTGAAGAATCCCAGTCGCTTTCACTCTTGCTGCTCTTGTCATCTGAGGAAGCACTGTCGGAACTTCCACATCCGACTGCAAGTCCTGCTGCCATTGTTGCTACGGATAAAACTGCGATAAACTTTTTCATTTTCATAATCATACTCTCCTTAGATTCTCATCTTTTTTTATTCTGATTTTTTTCTTTGTCGCTTTCGACAATAGCTATCTTATAAGACGTATGTTAAATCCAAAATCTGCGAATTGTTAAATGTGTGTAAAGTGTATGTAGGAAATGTAAAATTGAATTTCTTAATTTTTCATGCTATAATTCCTCTGCAGGACTTTTCCTGATCAGCTTTTTCAAAAATTATATTCGATATTAACCTTTATACAAAAAGCTGACAGTAATATGTTCTACAGATTCGAACACAATGAATACAAACATATGAAAACTTATTATTTGAGAAGAAAGAGGATATAATTCTATGTGGATTGCAGATCAATGGAAAGATTATGAAGTAATAGATTGTAGTAAAGGTGAGAAATTAGAGCGCTGGGGACAGTACACTCTGATCCGTCCTGACCCGCAGGTTATCTGGGATACCCCGAAAACCGAGCGTGGATGGAAACATATGAACGGCCACTATCACCGCAGCAAGAAAGGCGGCGGGGAATGGGAATTCTTCAGTCTCCCGGAACAGTGGCAGATTCATTATAAAGAACTGACATTTAATCTGAAGCCTTTCAGCTTCAAGCACACCGGACTTTTCCCGGAACAGGCAACGAACTGGGACTGGTTCTCTGAGAAGATCAGAAATGCAGGAAGACCGATCAAAGTACTGAATCTCTTTGCTTACACAGGTGGAGCTACTCTCGCATCCGCTGCTGCCGGAGCAAGTGTTACACATGTAGATGCTTCTAAAGGAATGGTTGCATGGGCAAAGGAAAATGCAGCCTCTTCCGGATTATCTGACAGACCGATCCGCTGGCTGGTCGATGACTGTGTAAAATTCGTAGAGCGTGAGATCCGCCGTGGCAATCACTATGATGCCATCATTATGGATCCTCCGTCATACGGACGCGGACCTAAAGGAGAAATTTGGAAGATCGAAGATGCAATTCATCCGCTGATCAAACTGTGTACACAGATTTTGTCGGATGACCCGTTATTCTTCTTGGTCAATTCTTACACAACCGGACTTGCACCGGCTGTTTTGACCTATATGCTCGGAACGGAGCTTAAGAAATGGAACGGACATGTGGATTCACAGGAGATTGGACTTCCTGTTACACATTCCGGACTGGTGCTGCCTTGTGGAGCTTCCGGGAGATGGGAAGCGGTTTAATGCAATAGGAACTGAATTTCCTGGTCCCGAATAAAATATAGAAGCGCTTTCTGTGCCTAAAAGTTTCTAACCATGATCTCATATACACAGAAAGCGCTTCTATATTTTTATTCAGTTACGTTTTCGCATACTCTACTCATTAAACAACTTCTCATGAATGTTTTCTATATTCTTTATACCATTTTTCTGCTTCTTCAGTGGTCATATGCATTCCTTCAGCCAGTTGTTGAATTGTTTCATTTTTACCCAGATTAACAAGTTCTGCCAAATGTATAATTGCTCTAATACCTTCGATTCTTCAGATCCTCCACAATTTCATTATACCGTTTTTTATTTAACCGGTAGAAAAATAATACAACAGCTGTTACAATCCACAGAATCCCCGGAATGGTTGTAAATGCATATTTCATAATACTGATAACCGTATCATTTTGTGCCTGATTTGCCACGTATCCATATTTTCCAAGTAATGCCGCAAGCATCGCTGTACCGATCGCCATTCCAATCTTATTTCCAAGAGAAACGAATGCATATTGAAATCCATCATTCCGAAGTCCGGTTTTCCATTCTCCGTATTCCACACAGTCCGGAATGATTGCATAGATTGCTGTATTAAATCCTGAAAAAAAGAACTGTGTAACACCTGCCAAAATATAGAATACAACTGCTGAATCTTTTACATTAAAGAAATACATTGCCAGCATTGAAATACCTGTTAAAAAGGCAAATATCGAAGCTGTCCTTCCTTTATTGTTAAGTTTTCGGAATACCGGTTGAAAACATGCGGCACCGATAATGGATGGAATAATAATGCACATAGAATAAGTAGTATAATAAGATGCATTTCCTTCTACATATGTAAAATAATATAAAATGTCAGCATTTCTTCCATATAATGTAAATCCAAATAAAACCTGTCCGATTAATGCAAGTATATACGGTCTGTTCTGCATCACGGCTTTTAACTGTACTTTAATTGATATTTTTTCCTTTTCCGGAATTGTCACCTGCTCCTTCGTCTTCGCAAAGCAGAAGAAATGGCATGCCGCAAATATACATCCATAGATAATTGCTACAAATAAATATCCGTTCTTCGCACTCTGGCTTCCCAGCTTTCCAAGCAAAGGTACTGTAATAATGTTGATAATCCCGATTGCAATCATAGCCGCAACCGAACGCGAAGTATTAATTTTTGCCCGTTCATCAATGTCCTGTGTCATCGCACCGCAAAGTGTTCCATACGGAATATTTACACATGTGTATCCCAGTACAAGCAGGCAATATGTAATAATCATATAGATAATCTTTGCCGTATCTGGCCAGTCCGGATGTGCCCAGAATGTCAACATTAAAAGCACTGCCGTAATGGGTGCTGCAACAAGCAGCCATGGACGGTAACGTCCCCATCTTGTTTTTGTCTTATCCGTCAACCCTCCGACAATCGGATCATTAATCGCATCCCAGAATCTTGAAAATAACATCAATGCTGAAACAGCCGCCATACTGATTCCAAACACATCTGTATAAAATATCATTAAAAAATTACTTACAAACATCCAACTGAAATTGCATCCGACATCACCAAATCCATATGCAATTTTACTGATCAATGACACTTTTCCATTCTTACCCTCGTTTCCCATGGCTCCTCCTTATCAGAGTTTCTGACAAAACTTCTGTTCTCTCCTGATCTAATCTTTATTCCTGTACATTAATGATTACTTTCATCGTTGTTTCCCGGTTATCATCGATATATTGATAAGCTTTCAGATACTCCTGGAATGCAAATGTTTTTGAGATCAGTGGTCTTAAATGAACCTTTTCTTCATTTACAAGTCTGATTCCGTCAACATAGTCATCGTGCCGGTACATCATTGTGCTCTTGATATCCAGTTCGTGATCATTAGCCACTGCAAGATCAATCTCTGCCATTCCTGCAAACACTGCAACCAATACAATAATGCTTCCTTTTCTTGCATACTTGATTGCCTGTCCCATTGTGATGTTATTTCCTGCACAATCATAAATCACATCGGCTTTGTCTGGTCCGAATGTTTCCAACATTGCTTCACCGAAATCTTTTTCTTTTGTATTCACACAGACATCAATGCCACATTCTTTCGCCTTATCCAGACGGAGATCACTGACATCCGTGATCATAACTTTTGCTGCTCCCATTCCCTTTGCTACCTGTGCCACAAGATTACCAATCGGACCGGCACCAAGCACGGCAATGTTCATTCCTTTCACATCACCAACCTGCTTTACTCCGTGAACTGCAACAGCCAGTGGCTCGATCATTGCACCTTCTTCATATGACATTTCTTCCGGAATTGGTGTTACTTTCGATGCATCTACTGCAAAATATTCTGATGCTGTTCCGGTTGTCTGGAATCCCATAACTTTTAATTCTTCACACAAATTGTATTTTCCGTGTCTGCATGGATAACATTCTCCGCAATAAACCTGTGGCTCAATTGTTACTTTCTGACCTTCGTGAAATACTGTCACATCTTTCCCAAGTTTTACAACTTCACCGGATACTTCATGTCCCTGTGTTACCGGATATGAGGTAAATGGATGCTTACCGTGATATACATGAATATCAGAACCACAAATGCCGATATTCATAATCTTTACCAATACCTGATCATCTTTTACCTCCGGAACTGGTACCTCTCTGAAAATAATCTCTCCTGGTTTTGTCATTACCTGCTGTAACATATTGTTTTTCTCCTTCATTCTTTTATCTTATCTTTTATTAAATGTTTTATTAAAGTAATTACATTATTGTACAACCACTCTATTTTGTCAATATATGAATGCCTATTTCTACTTGTTGCACAAGTTTGATCAACTTTTTTATGCATATTTACCAACTGGATATACATAGAATTTGCCACTGGCAACTTCTCTTGCATACTTAGATATCTATAAAAGCTGCCAATTGCAGCTTCTTCCGAACATCTGACAATAAAAAAAAGAGGTAAATATTCAAAGTCCGTAATCATTACGAGCCTTGAATTTCACCTCAGTTTTTCATTCTTATTCTTTTTCCTACAACATATCAAATTTATAAATGCTGTATATATTCAGAGAGGAAATGTTTTGCCGCTCCGACAGCTGATGCCTCTCTTTTATAGGAGCAATTTTTTAAGTAACGTACATCATGTTCAAAACCATTATATGCCATCACTTTTTCCCCCAGTGGTATCATATACTCTGATAAATACCCCCCGACTTCTCCTCCAAGTATGATATCTGTGTCATACGCCATTCGCAGATTCGAAATCAAAATAGCCAGATTATCCAGATACTGATTCCATTTTTCCACAGTCTTTGTATTTTTCTGCTCCACTTTTTCCATAAATTGTTCCAACGTCATTTCCTGCTCTTCATCAGTCAATGCACTGGCTGCGCAATAGGCATCTGCACACCCGGCTTTTCCGCAATAACATTTCTTTCCTCCCGGCACCAGAATCATATGTCCGAATTCTCCTGCTTTCTGATTCTGACCAGCCACCAGTTTTCCATTAATACAGAATGCGCCGCCTAATGTATTGTTGAGCGAAAGATACACAGCATCCTGATATTCATGCATATCTTCTGCCATCATCGCAGCATTTGCATCATTTGCAAAATACACCGGATAAGAAAATACCTGTTCCAGAAAGCTCAGACTGAAATTCTCCAATTGCAGTGCATGAGATTTCACAACCATTCTATTCGCCTGATCAATAATACCGGGAATCGAAATTCCGATTCCTAATATCTTTTCCCGGTCTTCTACATCCTTCAGGAAGTCCTCCACCATTTCAGCTACTTTTAAGCAATAAGATGTTTCTGTTGAAAATTTTAACCGCATCCAGATTGTTTTTTCTATTTCATACTGCATGTTCAGCAATACGATTCCCAGATGATTTGCTGTGATCACTACACCGACTGCATATTTATATGCCGGATTAATCCCTATCCGTTTTGCTTTACGACCGCCGGTAGATTCATATTCTCCTATCTCGATGACCATATTCCGGTCGATCAGTTCGTTTACATTAGAAAGCACCGTCGGCATACTTAAGCTCAGATTCTGCGCCAATTCTGCCTTTGATATAATTTTATTATTGATGATATAGTTTACAATTTTAGATTTTGTAATATTCTTTTTTTCATTTCGCCCTGCCATATCAGACCTCTTTTATAAATTATTTTACAAAAGTATCTTAGTCCTTTTTTGCTATTCTGTAAAGAATAAATATGTTGCTTCTAAAAAACTTTTTCCCAAGGCACAAAGATATAAAACAAGCCACCGGGACAGATACCACTCTTTTTTCTCCATCCCAATGGCTCAATTTAATATTCCTATTACATCTGCCAACGAATCGCAGACCCGGTATGTAAGTTTCCGTATCTCCTCCGTCGGCTGTACAAGATCCGGCACCATGATCACCTTCATTCCTGCCTGATGCGCTGACAGGATTCCTCCCGGAGCATCCTCAAACGCCATGCAATATTCCGGCGGTATTCTAAGACTTTCACTTGCTTTCTGATATATCTCCGGATCCGGCTTTGCTTTCTTAACCATATCTCCACAGATCACACTGTCAAAATAGGGATCTATCCCGGCCCGTATAAGATTCCCCATAGCATACTCTCTGCTGGAAGATGTCGCTACCGCCATCTTATATCCTTGTTCTTTTCCATATGCCAACAGTTCTTTTACACCTTTTTTTAGCGGAAGTCCTTCTTTATCCACAATTCTCCAGAAGTTATCCCGTGTCAGTCTTCCAAATTCTTCAAACGGAAAATCTTCCCGGATGTATTTTCTGAAATATTCATTCCGGCCTGTGCGGTTCATTCCAAGTGTGTGATAGATGACATCCCCCATATGTGGGATTCCCAGTTCATCACCTGCCATCTCCCAGGAGCGCTGTACAATTCTTTCGGAATCAAACAGCAGACCATCCATATCAAATATAAATGCTTTTATATCCATTTTAGAACTCAATGCCTCTTCCAAGTGCATCCTTCAGATAATCCGCAACTTCTTCTAATTTATGTATGGCTTCCATCTTCTCTTCAAACTCGTCCCCGACAGATTCTTTATTAATAAGTGCCTGTTGGATTTTCTTTACATCTTTGATCAAATTCTCTGTCATATCAAAAGCCCCCTTTTTATTATCTTGCAGGAAATTTACTTTCCGATAATCGATTTATCCTAATGTATATATTATGATTATAGCATAATTTTTTTACTATTCTCTGAAATTATGTTACATTTTAATTAATTTTTGCATATTATCATTTTTTTCAGATTTGTTCATGCATCATTCTGATAAATTCCTCCATCACACGTGTTTTGTACTTGTGTGTTTTGTAGTAAAAGAAGACTTTTCTCTTCGCTTCTTCTCCGTCTAATTTGTAATACACCAGGTTTTCAAATGTCGGGAGCTGGCTTACCAGGATATCACTGATGAATGTTGCTCCAAGCTGCGTAGACGAGGCCATATATGCTGTCGACTGCTGATTGAATTCCAGCACGATATTGGGCTTAAATCCGACGTTTCGGCACAGCCTGTCTCCTCTGGTTCTGGTATCATTTCCCTGTGTCAGCATAATAAACGGAAGATCCGCAAATCTCCCTAACGGAACTGACGGATATTTTTGGTTCAGATAATTTTTATTTTTGATATTCTTATAAGAAAGCTGATACATTCCCAGTTCTTCATTTACGGCAAAATGTTTTGGAACCGCAAGTAATATATTTTCTTCGCAATATAATTCTTTATTATATAGAATACTGTCATAGTGATAATTATCAATGACAAAATCCAGCGCATTACTGCCCAGCATTTCTTCCAGTTCGGCTGTATTTCCCTCTATCAGCTGAATATGTACATCCGGAAATTTCTGATTAAATTGGGTGATCAGAGACGGTACCACATATGCGGCAAACAACGTACTTGCTCCTACTGCAAGATTTCCCGTCTTCAGACCCGCCAGGTCATTGATGTAATTCTCTACCCGCTGTTCGATCTGGGTGATCTCCTCCGCTGCCTCAATATATACTTTTCCGACCTCTGTAAGCTGGAGCGGTGTTGTACTTCTGTCAAATAACGGTTCCCCGATAATCTCTTCAATCTTTTTGATCCTTGCACTCAAAGACGGCTGACTGATGTACAGATTCTGTGCCGCTTTGGTAAAACTTCTTTCTTTATACACTTCATAAACATATTTTTTCCATACAAACATACACGTAACCTCTCATATCCTGCTATCATCTGTTTTCCCTTTTCACATGACAGCTATAGTCAGACTCTTATAATTGTTATAGCACTATAAGTATTGGATTCTCTGTCCACATGGACGTATCATTATATTAATGAAACAATTATTCCAATATGAATTTGGGGTTTATTGGAATAAAGATAAAATAATAAAAAGCGGGGAATAAAATTATGAAACCAATCGTACGCGCCGGGCGCATGAAACCAGTACACTCTGATATCCGTGGTCCATTATTCGTAGAAGCCATGAAACGCCAGAAACAGGGAATCGATATCTTAAAATTAAATACCGGAAATCCTGCAACCTTTGGCTTCGGGCTGCCTGACAGCATTAAAAATGCGTTGATGGAACACATGCAGGACGGTGTCGGCTACTGTGACTTCAAGGGAATGCCACAGGCAAGACAGGCAATCTGTGATTATGAGACCAGTAAAGGGATCAAAGGTATCACGCCGGATGACGTATTTATCGGTAATGGTGTCAGCGAAGTTGTATCGTTCGCTTTAACACCTTTGTTAAATGATGGAGATGAAGTCTTAGTTCCTTCTCCTAGTTACTCCCTCTGGGGCAATTCCGTATATCTCGAAGACGGTAAACCGGTCTTCTATACCTGTGATGAACAGGCCAACTGGTATCCGGACATTCAGGATATCCGTTCCAAGATCACAGATAAGACAAAAGCAATCGTTATCATCAATCCGAACAACCCGACCGGTGTTCTCTATCCGAAGGAAATCCTTCTCGAGATCATCCAGGTTGCAAGAGAATTCGGCCTTCTGATCTTTGCAGATGAAATCTATGACCGTCTCGTTATGGATGGCAAACAGCACATCTCTCTTGCTTCACTGACAGAGGATGTTCCGGTCATTACATTAAACGGTCTGTCCAAATCACACTGTCTGTGCGGATACCGCTGCGGATGGATGGTCATCAGCGGTCCAAGAGAACTGACCGAAGATTACAGACAGGGCATCATCCAGTTAACATCTCTGCGTCTGTGCGCCAATACCATGGCACAGATCGTCATCCCTGCAGCTCTTGATGATATGGAGACACCTGCTTCTATGGTTCGGCCGGGCGGCAGAATCTATGAGCAGCGTGAAGCAACCGTTCGTGAACTTGAGAAGATCGACGGTCTGTCATTTGTAAAAAATGACGCTGCATTCTATGTCTTCCCGAAACTGGACGTGAAGAAATTTAACATCACCAATGACAAGCAGTTTGCCCATGATCTGCTGGATGTCACCAATATCCTGCTCGTTCCCGGAAGTGGATTCGACTGGAAAGATCCGGATCACTTCCGTATCGTCATGCTTCCGCAGGCAGATATCTTAAGTGATGCGATCCGCCGGATGGGAACATTCCTTGACGGATATAAGCAGAAATAATATGAGCAGCAGCCATCCTTAAATAGTACATAGATAAAATACATTCCCGGTAAAAATCCAATCTCTCTTTTTTCGTCGATGTTTCAGTTATCCGGGAATGTATTTTTATCTGCTTTTCACTGTATTCCAGGCTCCGACTACTTCATTTACGGTACTTACGGTCACAAATGCATGTTCATCTGTTTCGTGGATGAAAGATAATAATTTTCCATATTCATTCTTTTCTAATATCGTTACAACTTCTATATGCTCTGCATGATCCAAGCCTCCATATGCCGGATAAATCGTCGCACCTCTGCGTAATTCCCTTACAATATAATTCTGAATTTTTTCATGCTCCTTTGAAAGAATGGATACTTTCTTACGCACATGGAATCCATCACAGAACCTGTCTAATACCTGACCGTAGATCAACGTACCAACAAGACTTATTACCATTGTCTCTCGATCATATACAAAGATTGCTGCCATCGATATGAGCACACCTATGATCGTAATACTCTGTCCTATTTTAAATCCAAGATACTTATTGATCAACTTCGCAACAATATCAATTCCCCCACTGGATGCATTCATGTTAAATAAGACGGCCTGTCCTGCACCAACCACGATCATGAAGCATACCAAATCGATCACGATATTCCCGGACAAGGATTCCACATGCGGAGTCAGTATCTCAAAAATCCTCAGATACATCGGAAGCATAAGTGATGCAAGAACGGTCTTCACACCGAATTCCCTGCCGATAAAAATATACCCTATGACCAACAGTATCATATTTAAGACAAATGTAATTGTCGATACCGGTAACGGAATGATCTTTACCAGAACAAGAACCAGTCCTGACAGACTTCCAAGCACCAGATTATTTGGCATCATTTCATAATATACAGCTGCCGACATTAAGAACATACCGCCCAGCATCATAATAAATTCTTTTTTTGTTATCTTCATTTCATTCTTCCTTAATTCAATATTTCTGCACAAAGATGTACTCCTCTTTTTTGTGCAAAGAGGAGTACATCTTTTTCTGAAGGGTGTCTATGCCTAAATCTGTTTCAGGCATATCTATACAATTATCATTGTTTTTATCCAGCACCCGGCGGTTAGTCCACCAATGCCGATAATGTCTTGTCCAGAGCTATCATGATCAGCGCCGCTGCAAACGATACAACCGCAACTCCGATACATGCTACTTTGAATTCAATCTTTCCGCCAAACAGCAGTCCATATACCGGACCATAACTCTTTGCTGCGATAAATGTTGCAAATCCCCATACTGACATCATAACAGCCAGATAACGGCTCGGTGAATATTTACTGATAAATGAATGCCCCAGTGGTGAGAAGAACATCTCTCCCATTGTCAGAAGGAAGGCAAATACGATCAGCCATAACACACTTGCCTTTTCCCCACCACGCATGATATCAATTGCTGCGTAGAAGAGATATCCGACACCGATGATCGCAATTCCAAGTCCGGTCTTTCTGAACAGACTCATATCCCCCTGCGGTCTTGCAGCCAGTTTCTTCCATAATGCCGCTGTTACAGGTCCCAGGATAACACAGAACAGTGAGTTGGCTGCATCAAACCATGTAGATGGTACCTGATAACCTGCTACTACCCAGTCCATATTCTCTGCCCAGTAGAAATATACCGGCATATATCCCAGATACCAGAATATCCAGAATACGATGGAGAATAATGAAGCTACAAAGATTGCACCGATACGTTTCTTCTCGATCGTTGTAAGCGGCTGCTTTGTTCCTGTCTCTTCTTTTTTCTTTGCCTCTGCTGCTTTTTCCTCTTCTGTCAGAGTCTTCTTGAATGGAAGCTTTCCAAGATCACCTAAGAATCTCCAGCACACAAAGATATACCAAAGTCCTCCGAGAACCATCATCAATGCTGCCATCTTAAAGCATGGTGCAAATCCAAGCACACCATCTTTTGCAAATACATCCTTATACAGGATTCCCACCAGGAATGTTCCGATGAATGCACCCACATTTACCAGTGTATAACGCATCGAAAATGCCGGATCCATCTGTGATTTGTCCGTGATAACACGTCCGATGATCGCACCGTTTTTGAATAATGCAAGTCCCAGGCTTACCAGGAAGATCATCGCATATACTCCGGCAGAACTCTTTGCGATTCCTCCGGTGAAATATCCTGCCGCAGCAATAAACATACCGACCGGTGTCGTATATCTCGCACCGATATACTTATCTACGATCACTGCCCCAAACAGCGGAAGCAGATAAGAAAATGCGGTCAGGTTTGACTGCATATTGGCAGCCACTGTATCCGAAAGTCCGAGTCCTCCGGTTGCAACCGAAGCAGTTACAAAAATCAAAATCAGCGAACGTCCCAGATAATATGCCAGACGTTCAAAAATCTCTGTACAGGCACATACCCAGAACGCTGTCGGAAAGCCTTTCTTTTTTGTCTCCATATTCTTTTCCTCACTTTTTTCTAAATTCAGTCCTTACTTTTTATGTACTTTTATTTTTTCTTCCTTGTTTCGTACATATATCCTTCTTTGTCTTATTTTATATCTTTCAAGAATGCTTTATATCCTCTGTAAGCTTCATAAATATCAGCCTTACTTGTCACCTCATACGGTGCATGCATAGAAAGTACAGCAACACCGCTGTCAATGACATTCATGCCATAATTTGCCATGATATATGCAATGGTTCCGCCGCCCCCAAGATCGACTCTTCCCATCTCCGCTGTCTGGAATCCGACTTCGTTATTGTCTAATACCTGACGCACTTTTGCGATATATTCCGCATTGGCATCGTTACTGTTATTTTTTCCGCGGCTTCCGGTAAATTTATTAAATACCAGACCTCTTCCAAAGTATGCTGTATTCTTTTTCTCAAATGCATCTGCATACAATGGATCAAATGCTGCACTCACATCAGAAGAAAGCATATAAGAATTTCTCAGAGCTCTTCTGACTTTTAACGGATTGCCATCTTCGGTAAGTGCCATCAGTTCTGCCACATAATCTTCAAAGAATCTGGAATGCATACCTGTTGCCCCAACACTTCCGATCTCTTCTTTATCTACCAGAATACAACAGCTTGTTCTTTCCGGATTCTCTGTTTCCAGCATTGCAAATAATGAAGTAAAAGCACAGACCCTGTCATCCTGTCCGTATCCGATCACCATACTTCTGTCCAGTCCGCAGTCTCTTGCCTTTCCTGCCGGCACGATCTCCAGTTCTGCTGAGAGGAAATCTTCCTCTTCCATATCAAGATTCTCCTTTAAGAACTGTACTACGGCTGCCTTTACCAGCTCTTTTTCTTCTTTTTCTAACTCATCATTGCCTGTAAGCGGCTTTGTTGCAACGAGGATATCCAATCCTTCTCCTTCGACTACCACGCCCGCCTTTTTCTCAATCTGCTGCTGTGACAGATGGATCAGAAGATCTGAAATCACAAGTACCGGATCATCTTCCTTTTCCCCAATAATAATGTCCTGCACTGTTCCGTCTTTTTTTGCAATCGTTCCATGGATTGCAAGCGGAATTGTAACCCACTGATATTTCTTGATCCCACCATAGTAATGCGTATCCAGATATGCCATATCACTGTCTTCATATAATGGATTCTGCTTTACATCTATTCTTGGTGAATCAATGTGTGCTCCAAGAATATTCATACCTTCTTCTAACGGTTTCTTACCGAGCTGGAACATTACAAACGCTTTCCCCATGCAGTCTGCATACACCTTATCCCCGGCTTTTAAAGTGGTTCCCTCAGAAATACAATCTTCCAGATTCTTATATCCCCATGTATCTGCCATCTTCTTTCCGAGCTTTACACATTCACGCTCTGTCTTTCCGATATCCAGACATTCTTTATAGCGGACACTCAGCTCTTCTAATTCTTTCTGCTGAATTTCTGTGTATTCTTTCCACATATTTTTTCGCTGCATCTTTTCGCTCCTCCTTTTTCCTTCGCAGTCTTTCTATAAAAATAGTATCTCCGTTCACAGAATATATCCAACAAGAAAAGCGCATGTACTATAAGAAAATCTTATATTTTTTCATTGTTCTGTCAAATATAAAATGTGTATTTTCCCCTTATAAAATCGCAAAAAATTATCGATCGTTTTTCACAATCGATAATTTTTTCTTATGAATTCACTACATTTTTAATTTCTTCCAGAATCTCTTTTACTTTCTTTTTGTTTCTTTTTTTTCTGTAGAATGCTTTGATCACGCACTCCCCTTCATATCCCGGAAGCAGAAGCATATCTCCATCACTATAGGAGAAATACTGACTGTCTGCCAGTGCATATCCGTCGTTAAATTCTACCTTTAATTTCATGGTATCCACATTGTCAACCAATTCTATTCCTTGTGTAAGCAACTGCGGATCATTCTTTTGTCCATTCATCATACTGCATAAATATGACTTTGTTCCATATCTGGTATAACGCTCAAGATCCTTTGCTTTAAACTCCGGCTGCTCATTTATCGATGATTCCAGTCCGATATATGCTCCGATCCGGCTGGATATCAGCGGTTTTTCTCCTATTTCATCCGGCTGCTCCAACTCATTTAGTCCGTATCCAATATAAATATCCAATGTATTTTCTCTCAGCATCCGGCTGCCTATGTAGGAATCCAGTTTACTGAAGCGGAAGTCTGCTTCGGAATGCTTATCATTAATCATCTTCTGCATCTTTGCCCAGAACAATTTGTTTATAGAACTATCGATTCCGATACGGACTACGCTGCTTTCTTTATATCTTTCTATCTCATGCAGCATCCGTTCGTGCGTCTGCACCATCTCCCTGGCATACTCATAGACAATCTCCCCTAATTCTGTCAGGCAGATCTCACCATTGCCTCTCTCCAACAGGGTACCTCCCGCCATTTTTTCCAAAGAGGCAATCTGCTGGCTTACTGCCGTCTGTGTTACATAATTTCTTGCTCCGGCCTTTGTAAAACTCTTGAGTTCCACTACATCCAAAAAATATTTATATTTCCAAAGACTCATTTTGCATACTTCCTTCCGATGACTGCTTCAGATGATATATTTTTCTTTTATATCTTTTGTCGACAATCGTCAATGAGGTTGAATGTAATATATCATATTTTTGTATATTTTTCAACATATTATTTGTATTTTATATCTCTTTTTGTATTTTATGCACAACATCTGTCATTTCAAAACCTGCTGCATGTTAAAAAGATCGTTACAGGCATCTCCTTACAACACATGACAAAAAAAAGAAATGCCTGTGTCATTACACCAACATTTCTCTTTTTCATCCATCATTCATTTTCCCGGAATCATGCTCTCCAAGATCCCTCTACGACTTCTTTATGAAATCAGAAAGTCCAGTGAAAACTTCGTGTCTGCTTCCGTCATTCCCTGCTCTTTTAAAAGTCTGTGGATCGTAGCCATATAATGATCCGACAATACCCTGCAGATTTCTTCTTTTTTCCTGCTCTTGCATGCTTCCAGCAATTCTTTATGTATCGGATATTGTCGTGTGATCACTGCTTTTTTGTCCGATGCCAGATTATAACCCGTTACGATATTCCCATAATTCAGACTTTTCCATGCCTTATACAGACTTTTCATTCCGGTCATTCTGATCAGACAGCTGTGGAACTTATTATCATATGAAAACAGCTGATCATATTCGTCCACATTCAGATTCTTCATGTGTACCAGGATTTCTTCCATCTCCTGCAGCGTTTCTTCCGGTATCTTTCCTCCCAGAAGACGCACTGCCATAATCTCATAATTCGCACGCATCAGATAGATTTCAAATGATTCTTCGAATGTGATCTCTTTCACAGAACATCCGGCATTTCTTACATATTCTACCAGACCTTCGTTCTCCAGTTCGCGCAGTGCCTCTCTGATCGGCGCACGGCTGGTCTTGAATTCCTTTGCGAGTTCCTGTTCGACAATCTTCTGTCCCGGCTGCAATTCCCTGTTAATGATCCGTTTTCTTATAATATCTACAATACTTTCACGTAATGTCTTGTATCCTAATTCTGTCATAACTTCTGTTATCCTGTCTTATTTTTCTAACTACTGGTTAATCTGATAATTTCCATCCGAATCAGCCTGGATATGCGATGCATAAAATGTCTCTACCGCTTTCACCATATACTCCGTGTCCTTTACACCGGCCGTCTCATAGGCCGAGTGCATGGCAAGCTGCGGTAATCCAATATCCACTGTATTCATGGACACCTGCGTCATCGCAATATTCCCCAATGTACTTCCCCCGGCCTCATCCGAACGATTAGCAAAATACTGTAATGGTATGCCTGCTTTTTCGCAGATCATCCTGAATACTGCCACACTGACCGCATCACTCGTATATTTCTGTCCGGCATGTGATTTGATCACAATGCCGTCATTCATATAGACGCAGTTTGTCACATCCGTCTTCTGCCTGTAATTCGGATGTACCGCATGGGCATTGTCACAGCTCAGCATAAAGCTTCCTGCTACTGCACGGTAGAATTCCTCTTCGTTCTTTCCAAGTGCTTTGTTCATCCGCCACAATACATCATAAAGAAATGTAGATGCAGCTCCCTGTTTTGTTCCCGAACCCACTTCTTCGTTATCAAAACAGGCATAGACATTGATATTCTGTTCATTTTCCGCTGCCAGGAATCCTTTCATGGATGTAAATGCACACTGCAGATTATCCAGTCTCGGACACCCGATAAATTCACGGTTGCTTCCCCATCTGACCGCTCCCATACGGTTATACAAGAACAGATCCATGCCATAGATATCTGTATCTTTTAATCCCAATTCTTCTGCAACTAAGGATCTTACCTCTCCTTGTTCTTTCACGCTTCCCGATAATACCGGTAACATATCAATCTGTTTATTAACAGCTCTTCCTTCATTCACTTTCCGGTCCATATGAATTGCAAGACTCGGAATCATCAGAAGATCTCTGTCCACCTTCACAAGTCTGGTTTCGATTCTTTCCCCATTCTTAACCATAACTCTTCCGGCCAGTGACAATGGTCTGTCGAACCATGTCTGGCAGATCATACCGCCGTAACCTTCGGTATTCAGTACCGTATATTTCTTTGCGACCTCAATCTCCGCATTTTCTTTCAGTTTAAATGCCGGCGAATCACTGTGTGATGCTGTCACATGGAAACTGTAGTTGTCCAGTTCTTTTCCGGCTTTTACTGCAATGATACTGGAATTATTTCTTGTTACATAGTATCTTTTCCCAGGTTTGATCTTCCACTTTTCTGACTCTTTTAATTCTTCGAATCCTTCCTGCTTCAGGATCTCTTTTAATTCTGCAACCGCATGAAATGCTGTCGGTGCATGTTCTATAAATGTTGTCAGTTCTGATATGATATTTGTTTCCATTATATTCCTCTTCATCTTCCGTTTTGTTCCGTTCCTGTCTGACAAATGTAAACGGTTCTTTACTGTACTTTCCCATAATACAGCAGATCGTCATTGCAAACAAGCACCAACCGCCAAAGAAATTCCTATTTATTTTGCAAACATACCAACGATATCTTTTACCATCACAACAACTTTATCCATTCCTTCTACTGTAATGTGCTCATATACCCCGTGGAATGCATATCCGCCTGTTCCAAGATTCGGACAAGGAAGTCCTTTGAAGCTTAATCTTGCACCATCTGTTCCCCCGCGGATTGGCGCAACATCCGGAACGATATCTGCATTCTCGGCCGCTCTCGCATCCACGATTCCCAGTTCTTTCATCTCTTCTACCAGTAACTTTGCAAGTACCAGTTCTCTGTCTGCTGATGGAACAGTCTCACTGTTCTCATCGCTTGTTGTCCACACGGACACATACTTTAAAAATCTTTCGTAAGCTTTCATCTTACTTCCTCGCTTTCTGCATTTCATATTCTTATTGTAAATCATCCTTTGCAAAATATATATTGGCGAATGTCGACAATATAATGTTCTTAATTTTGTTATATTTTTCTTTGAATTTATGTTAAAATTCTTCTAGTTGTTCTAATAACAACTAATTTATATCATATCAAAGTGAGGTACATACATATGAAATTAATGATTGCATCCGATATCCACGGCTCCGCTTACTACTGCCGTAAAATGCTCGAAGCTTACAAGCGTGAAGATGCTGACCGTCTTCTCCTTCTCGGAGACATCCTTTATCACGGTCCACGCAATGACCTGCCAAAAGATTACAATCCAAAGGAAGTCATTGCCATGTTAAATCCTATGAAACAGGAGCTGCTCTGTGTCCGCGGTAACTGCGACACGGAAGTAGACCAGATGGTACTGGAATTCCCGATTCTTGCCGACTACTGCTTCCTTGAAATTGACGGGCGCACCATCTTCGCTTCTCACGGACATCATCACAATCCAAAGAATCCTCCGATGTTGAAAAAAGGAGATATTCTTCTGAATGGTCATACACACATTCCTGCAAATGAAGATATGGGGGATTTTATCTATATGAATCCAGGTTCTGTATCAATTCCTAAGGAAGGTTCTGCTCATGGATATATGATCTGCGAGGGCGGCGAATTCACCTGGAAGGATCTGGAAGGAAATATCGTTGGGATTTAATTCAGGAAGGCTATGGATACCCGAACCGGAATAAAGCTTGGAAAGGCGTTCCTGTTCAGGTTCCATCGGCGGGTCAATTCTAAAGGGGTAAATGGCAATTGCGTAACCGTAGTGGCCTCCACCGGGTTACACTTCCGGGTATTTCATTTCTTAACATCCGCTGCCAGTCACGACTTGAAGGAAACAATAGATAAGGATTATTGTGAATGTGGAATGCCGTTAGAAACAATTAGAGAGTCAGAAGCACCGTTAAAGGAACGAAGCGAACGTGTTTGAGGCGAACGCCGAGTTTGAGCGTAGTTCCTTTGCTTTTAGGTGATTCTGACTCTCTTAGTGTTTCTTATGGTATGGAACCTGAACAAGAAGCCTTATCTATTGTTTCCTTCAAGGACTGAGAGGCCGCTTTCCAGTTAATAAATTAAATCCCTTCTTCTCTATGCCTTATCTTCCGATATCCTTTCTGCAATCCTTTTACCAGAAGTGTCAGGTATCGCAGTACTGCCTCGGTTGCAATCGAGAATACTACAAATAACATGATACACTTCGTTGACATTCCCGTAATTGCGAATAATTTCGGCAGGAAGATGATACATAAGATACAGCCGGTCAGGCATCCTCCCCAGACTACACCGCGGAAGATATTGACCGGTTTACAGATATTGAACAGGATGATGAATCCTACGATCAGAAGCAACATCGTTGCTGCTGTCGAGATATCTGTAGTATTTACGCCAAATGTCTTACCGAACACAACCAGTGCGCCGACCATCAGTACATCGGTCAGACCTGCCGGCAATGCCTTCAGGAATACATTGGTCAGGAAATGTCCCTGTATTCTTTCTTTATTTGGCTGGAACGCCAGGAAGAATCCAGGTACTCCGATCGTAAACATGCTGATCAGCGATATCTGGGATGGTTCCATCGGATAGGTAATCATCAGCACTACAGAGAATAAGGACAACAGGAAGGAGAAGATATTCTTCACCAGAAACAGACTGGCTGAACGCTGGATGTTATTAACCACCCGTCTTCCTTCCATTACTACCGACGGCATACATGCAAAGTTGGACTCCAGTAATACCACCTGCGAAGCCTGTACTGCCGCGTCACTTCCGGATGCCATGGCTACACTGCAGTCGGCATCTTTCAATGCCAGTACGTCGTTGACACCGTCTCCGGTCATCGCTACTGTCTTGCCCTGGTCTTTAAGAGCGTGTACGAATTTACGTTTCTGATTCGGTGTTACACGTCCGAATACTGTATAATTGGCAACCGCATCTGCAATCTCTGCATCACTGTGAAGAGTCGCTGCATCGACATAACGGTCTGCATTTGCAATTCCGGCTTCTTTTGCCACTTCAGAAACGGTCAGGGGATTATCTCCTGATATAACTTTCACTTCTACACCCTGCTCTGCAAAGTAAGCAAATGTCTCCGGTGCTTCTTTTCGGATTGGATTGGCAAGAAGGACATATCCAAGCGGCGTTACCTTGCCGGTCAGTGCTTTTCCGTCCAGTTCTCCGTCATACGTACCGAATACCAGCACACGGTTTCCTTTTCCTGCATACCCTTCAATCTCTTCTTTATATTCATCAAAATTATCTCTCAGCACGAATTCCGGTGCTCCAAGTACATGTACTTCCTCTTCGTATGTGACACCACTGTATTTGGTTGCAGATGTAAACGGAGTTACAGACTCAGCCTTTTTTCCTGTTCCTTCTTTAAAATATTCTTTTAACGCCTCCATAGTGATGTTATCACTGCTCATTGCTTTCGCAAAATCACCGAGCATTTTCGGAAGTTCCTGCATTTCATCTTTTTTATAATTGGATGTCGGAACCACATCCTTTACACTCATGTTTGTCTCTGTAATCGTTCCGGTCTTATCAACGCAAAGCACATTAACTCTTGCGAGGGTCTCAATACTCTTCATATCGTGAAGTAAAACCTTCTGTTTTGCCAGACGCATTGCACTGACTGCCATTGCCACACTCGCAAGAAGGTATAACCCTTCCGGAATCATACCGATCACAGCCGCCACCATAGAAGTAATACTGCTTCGGAATGGATCTCCGTTAAAGAAGAAGCTCTGCACGAACAGTATAATTCCGATCGGGATCAATGCGATACCGACAAATTTTACCAGTTTGTCAAGTGAACGGATCATTTCTGACTGCTCACCTTTCTGCATTGCTTTTGCTTCCAGTGTCAGTTTGGAAATGTAGGAATCCACACCTACTGCATCCAGTCTTGCATGACATTCTCCTGCCACAATAAAACTTCCCGACATCAGATGATCTCCCGGATTCTTGGTAATCTCATCTGATTCTCCTGTCAAAAGAGATTCATTGACCTGCACACTTCCATGTACCACTTCTGCATCAGCACAGACCTGATTTCCTGCTTTAAAGATTACAATATCATCCAGAACCAGACTCTCCGAATTGACCCGTGAAGTCTTTCCGTCTCTGACCACTGTTGCATGTGGTGCATTTAGCATATTTAATTTTTCCAGTGTCTTTTTGGAACGGATTTCCTGTATGATACCGATCAGTGTATTAAAAATGATAACCGGAAGGAATGTCAGGTTACGGAACGAGCCCACAATTATCAGAAGAATCGCCAGAACCAGAAAGATCAGATTAAAATATGTAAATACATTTTCCTTAATGATTTCTTCCGTTGTCTGCGCCGGAGGATCGACTGATATGTTGCCCCACCCGTCACGCCTGTGTTCTTCTGCCTGCGCCGACGTCAGGCCTTCCTCATAATCCGGCTCGTATCTGGTTGTCGGTGTACGTTCTATTTCATAATCACAGGCTTCTTCCTGCAATTTTCGTTTTCGCCTGTCGTTTTTTTTCATAGAGTTCCTCCTTATCAGCTGCATTCTACTGTTACATTCTGATTTTATCTATTATTTGTATTTAGTATACACCAGAATATGCCAATATTGTATTAACACTTTATGAATTCTGTATGTATTTTTGCTGAAAATGCAGTTCACATCTTCATGTAAACTGCATCTGCTTCCTCTATATACTCACATTTTCATCCGTACGAAGCAACGCACTTTTCGCAAGCTGGTCGGCCTCTTCGTTATAATGATTTCCTGTATGCGCTGCGACTTTGCAGAAAGATATCTTTATCTGCTCTGCTGCTTCCTGCATATGTGCCGCATACTTGCTGGTAAGCGGTGTCTTGGCCCGCCACACGCCTGTCACCCATTTTTCCACGCCTTCGTAATCATAGCGGATCTCTACTGCCGGATACTCATGCTCTTTCGCCCATTGCACTGCATTCATCGCGCCGAGCATTTCTCCTGCAACGTTCCGGATCTTCACGCCTTCCGGATCACAGCCGCTTCCGGATTTTCTGAATTCTTCTCCGGCCGGTGTCAGGATCACACAGCCAAATGCATATCTTCCGATGCTTTTTTCAAAGCTTCCGTCCACATAGGCAATCACCATATTTTCCGGCACTTCAACAATTCCTGCTGCTTCTTTTTCTTCATCCTTAGATACATTTGCAGTAGTTGACATTTGCAAGAATGCCATAGCTTCTTCTCTGTCTGTGAAGCCTCTGAACTCTGCTCCGGAGTATCCGGACGTCGCTTTCTGACACTCTGCCCAGGTCTCAAATAATCCTGTCTTATGTCCTTTTCTTACTGCATATATTTTCTTTTTTGCCATATCTATTATCCCTTTCTGAGAATTTCTAAGAATCTATCTCCATACTTTTCCAGTTTATGCTCTCCGACACCCGATACTTCCAACATCTCATCCCGTGTCGCCGGACGCATTACACACATACCGGCAAGCGTCTTATCTGCAAATACCATATACGGCGGTACCTTTTCTTCCGATGCGATCTCACGTCTGAGTTCCCGTAAGCTTTCGAATAATTCTGCATCTTTTTCTGAAAGTTCCGCTGCCACTGAGCCTTTTTTGCGTCTGTTCTTTTTCTCTTTTGATTCAGATTTCTTTTCTGTCTCTTCTTTCGAAAGCTTCATGATCAGCGGTTCTTCCGTTTTCATAAATGCTTTCCCTTCCGGTGTCAGACAGATCACCGGATATTGTTCGCCCTTTTCTTCCACATATTCGCGGAACTGTAATTCCCTTAATATCTGTCGTAATCTCGGAACCGTCCGCTCACTTAACACTGCATATTCCGGATTCTTATCCAGATTCTTGCCCAGGATCTTCTGACTCTTTCCGCCGTGCACGATATCGATCACCGTCGCTGCCCCGTAATTCCAGTCCAGTGCATCCAGACACCGCAGGATTGTATTCGCCTCCAATGTGATATCTACCTCTTCAAACTGTGTCTGGCAGTTCAGACAGTTTCCGCAATAAGAACTGCTCTTTTCTCCAAAGTAATTCAAGATATATTGTCTTAAGCATTCTGATGTAAAGCAGTAAAATGTCATCTGTTTCAGGCGTTCCAGATCCCGTTCTTTTACGATTTTACGCGTCTCTTCATCCAACTCACTGTTCTCTTCTCCATTTTCAATAAACAGACGGTTCGTCCTTACATCCCTTGGCTCATAATAAAGAATGCATTCGGACGGTTCCCCGTCACGCCCTGCACGTCCGGCCTCCTGATAATAGCTTTCCATATTTTTCGGCATATTATAATGAATGACAAAGCGTACATCCGGCTTGTCGATTCCCATTCCGAATGCATTTGTCGCCACCATGATCTGCCGCTTTCCGTATATAAAATTCTCCTGATTTTCCTTCCGTTCCTCATCCGATAGTCCGGCATGATATCTGGTCACGGAAAATCCTTCATTTCTCAGATCAAAGCTTACCTGTTCCACGCTCTTTCTCGTCAGGCAATATATAATTCCGCTGTCACCGGATGTATCGTATCCTTTTTCCTTCAGATAACTGACCAGTTCCTTATACTTATCCACAGGCTTCTTAACTGCAAAGAAAAGATTTCCACGATCGAACCCGGTTGTTTCCACATATGGATTCTGAAGCCTTAAGATATCAAGGATGTCTTCTCTTACTTCTGCCGTCGCTGTCGCCGTATATGCACCGACCACCGGGCGGTATGACAGACGGTCCAGAAAATCCAGGATCTTGAGATAGCCCGGACGGAAATCCTGTCCCCACTGCGATACGCAGTGCGCCTCATCTACCGCTACAAAAGATATCTGCACCTGCTCAGAGAGTGCAAAATCCAGAAAGCTCTCGGTTTCCAACCGTTCCGGTGCCACGTATATGATCTTGTATCTCCCCTGTTTTGCAAGCTGCAGTGCTTTGTAATACTGTCCGGAAGTCAGAGAACTATTTAAGAAAGCTGCATGGACACCCATCTGGTTCAGCGTTCCAACCTGATCTTTCATGAGTGAGATCAGCGGCGAGATTACGATCGTAATTCCTTTCATCATAAGTGCCGGCACCTGATAACATACCGACTTTCCTGCTCCGGTCGGCATGATTCCAAGCACATCCCTGCCTTCCAGTACCGCTTCTATCACAGGGATCTGTCCCTCCCGGAAATGATCATAGCCATAGTATTGTTTCAGTATCTTTTCTGCTTCTTTGATTGCCTTACTCATTCTGCCCCGACTCCTTACATTCTGTCTTTTTTTGTCCGTTTCTTTTCTACTCATTACTTTTTTGATCCGCAGACTTTCCCACACCCACTATGTTTTACTATCTTATCACATTTGTCTCTATCTTTCATCCTATCTTTACAATCCCCTCTTTCATGGAGAAATCCTTTTGACTTTCCGATTCTTTTTCAGTATAATTGTTTCAGTTTTTGAAATAAAGGAGGACAAACACATGGATTTCCGTCAGATCACCATGATGCAGAAGATAAAATCAGGTATGAATCGTTTTCGTGCCAACCACCCAAAATTTCCGATGTTTTTACGCGCAGTATCACAGGATGCATTGGTGGAAGGAACGATCATTGAGATCAATGTGACCACACCGGAAGGAAAAAATTATTGTACCAATGTCAAGTTGAAAGCCGATGACATGGAACTTTTTGATTCGTTTAAATCTATGCAGGGATAGTTTCCCTGCATATTTTTTATTCAGTGGGAACATACTAATTCTGTCATAAATATATAGCAAGGAAGGTATTTATTATGGAAGAAATGTTTTGTTTCCAGTGTCAGCAGACCGCTCATAATTCCGGATGTGAAGGGCGTGCTGGTGTCTGTGGAAAGAAAAGTGACACCGCTAATTATCAGGATGAGCTTACTGGTGCACTGATCGGTCTGTCACATGCCGTGCGTAAAAAGCTTGCCCTGAATCCGGATGCTTCTTTCGAACATGCGGATGAACTTATCTTAAAAGGGTTATTCACCACCATTACCAATGTTAATTTTTTCAATGATACGATCATCGAACTTATTCATGAAGTAAATGTTGAAAAGGACCGGATCTATCCGGATATCATGAATTATGATGTCCGCCATATCTGGGAAGATCAGGAAGATATCCGGTCTTTAAAGTCTCTGATCCTTTTCGGACTGCGCGGCATGGCTGCTTACGCTTATCATGCTTATGCGTTGGATTATGTAGACAGAAATGTCCTTGATTTCTTCTATGAAGGGCTCGAAGCCATTGCTTCGGAAAAGAGCAGTGACGAATTACTTGCACTCGTATTAAAAACGGGCGAGATCAATTTTCGCTGCATGGAGCTTCTGGATCATGCAAACTCCGGCACTTATGGCAATCCGGTACCGACAGAAGTTCCACTGACCATCGAAAAGGGGCCTTTCATCGTTGTCAGCGGACATGATCTTCATGATATGGAACTGTTATTAAAGCAGACGGAAGGAAAAGGAATCAATATCTACACCCACAGTGAGATGCTTCCGGCACATGGATATCCGGAATTAAAGAAATATTCTCATTTAAAAGGAAACTTTGGAACTGCCTGGCAGAGTCAGCAGTCGGAATTTCACAACATTCCGGCACCTATTTTATTTACTACCAACTGTCTGATGCCGGTCCGTCAGAGTTACTGCGACCGGGTATTTACCACCTCCATCGTGTCATATCCGGATCTGGTGCATATCGGAGAGGACAAAGATTTCACTCCGGTTATTGAGAAAGCTCTGGAATGCAAAGGATATCCGGAAGATCATCCGATGACCGGAATCAACGGCGGGTCTACAGTCACAACCGGATTCGCCCACAATGCTGTTCTTTCTAATGCCGGGCATATCGTGGAACTTATAAAGGCCGGCAAGATCCGCCATATCTTTCTGGTCGGCGGATGCGACGGTGCCGCTCCAGGACGCAGCTATTATACGGATTTCGCCAAAGCTGCACCTATGGACACCTTGATTCTGACTCTTGCCTGCGGAAAATACCGGTTGAATGACCTGGATCTTGGTTCCATCGACGGTATTCCAAGGATCTTGGACATGGGGCAATGTAATGATGCTTATAGCGCTATTAAAGTTGCTCTTGCACTTGCAGAAGTCTTTGACTGCACCGTAAATGACCTCCCGCTCACCCTGGTTCTTTCCTGGTATGAACAGAAGGCCGTATGTATCCTGCTTACGCTATTATCTCTCGGTGTGAAAAATATTCTGCTTGGTCCAACACTTCCTGCATTCGTCTCTGAAAATGTATGGAAGATACTGGTGGAGAATTATAATATTCAGAAGATCAGTACTGTGGAAGAGGATATGAAGAAAATCCTTGGTTAATCCTCCTCCAGATTTGCGAAGAACAATTCATAGAAATCATCTTCAGCCTCGATCATCGGCGAGTTCTCCCCTCCGCCATTGGTACTTCTTTTCATTGCGGCATGGAATTCTTCTCCTGCCGCAATGAATTTCATTTTACTTGCGCAAGCTTTATTTTCATAAATGAATTTACTTAAATATGTTTCCCACAGATATCTGCCAGACAGCATTTCTCACAATGCGGCTTCGTCCTCGCTGTACAGACGTCTCTTCCGTGATATACCAGCCTGTGGCAGAAATCACTGCCTTCTCCCGGCGGGATAATCTTCCAAAGTTCCATCTCTACTTTCTTCGGTTCCTTGATTCCATCTACCAGACCGATCCGGTTACAGAGTCTGATGCAATGCGTATCCGTAACAATCGCCGGTTTGCCGAACACATCCCCCATGATCAGGTTCGCACTCTTTCTTCCGACTCCCGGAAGTTTCAATAATTTATTAAAATCATCCGGAACTTTTCCACCATATTCATCACGGAGTATACGCATACAGGCACTGATATCTCTCGCCTTACTCTTTCCAAGTCCACATGGTCTTACGATTTCTTCAATCTCTTCCGGTGTTGCTTCTGCCAGTGCGTTGACATCCGGGTACTTTGCATATAATCCTTCTACTACTACATTGACTCTCGCATCCGTGCATTGTGCTGCCAGACGTACACTGACCAGCAGTTTCCACGCATCGTCATAATCCAGCGTACAGTCCGCATCCGGGTATTCTTTTTTCAGGCGGTCGATGACCACCAGTGCCAGTTCTTGTTTATCCATTTTTATTACTCCTGTTCATTTCCATCCGAAAGCTTCACCATAATATAATCATGATGGATTTCTTTCAGAAATTTATCAAATACATCCGCTGTCTTCATCTTGATACTGGAAGTGTTCACACATGGATGACATCCGAATTCTTCCTGTTCCAGAAGTTCCTCATCCACCAGAAGCTGCACTTTATTCTCCGGATCAAAGATCAGTCCCATGACAGTAGCTGAGCCCGGCGTTACATTCAGATATGTTTCCATGTCTTCTCCCGATGCAAAGGATAATCTCGTGGTCGGGATCTGCTGTGACAGTTCTTTTGTCTTGAGCGCTTTGTTTCCTGGCATCAAAAGCAGATAATATGACGTTTTCTTCCGGTTACATAAGAACAGATTCTTACAGATCTCCATTCCCAGCGCTTTATCAATCTCTTCACAGGCTTCCATTGTCATGACCGCTTCGTGATCCGCTCTGATGTAGGGGATATGCAGACTGTCCAGTATATCGTAAACTTTTATTTCTTTTTCTTTTCGTCCGGATGTGTCTTCCGGGCGTCCATTGTATAACTCCATTTTATCTCTTATCCTATATCAATTTTCTTGTTCCTTCTTTTCTCACTATTATACAATTATCAATTTAGTACTACAAGTAATTTCCAGTTTATAGATTCGATTGCCACACTGTTTTGAAATGCCTGTACCCTTTATTCTCCTCTATTCCACTTTCAGATATTTCTCCATCCACACTTCTGCAAGCTGCGTCCAGCTCTGTACTTCTTTCAGCGTTTTGCGGATTCCCTCTTTCTGCTTTTCCGTCCATCTTGCCGGCTTTTTACGTCCGATACCGAACTTCACCAGAAGTTCCTCTCCTTTTTCCTTTGGAAATGGAGTCTCGCCGGCCTCGATTGCCTCTGCAAGCATCTGCACCTGTTCCTGTGTATATCTTTTTCCTTCTTCCTGTCCTATATTCTGCTCTAACCACTCTTCGGTTGCCACAGATAGTCCATGGATTCCTTCTGAAAATACATGCTGTGCAAATGGTACACCAGCCTGTGCACAAGCTTGTGCAAAGAGATAACTGTTCTCCACCGGAACTGTCTGATCTGTTACGGTCTGCCACAGGAAACATGGCGGTGTATCTTTTGTCACATGATTTTCCAGCGACATATAGTCCAGTTCCTGCTCTGACGGCTCTTTTCCAAACAGTGCGACAAATGAATCTCTGTGTGCATATTTCCCTGAAGTGATGACCGGATAAGACAGAATTGCCGCATCTGGGCGGTTGGATATGTTCTGGTATGCTTCTTCCGGATCTTCTACATCCTTGTTATGTACACAAAGACTTCCACACAGATGCGCTCCTGCCGAGAATCCGCAGATTGCAATCTGATCCGGTCTGATATGGTATTCTTCTGCACGGAAACGGATCATCCGGATGGTTCTTGATATGTCATTTAACGGCTGCAGCTTCAGTGGTGCTTCATCCAGCTGGTTTACTGTGTATTCCAGAACGAATACATTGTAACCTGCCTGATAGAATTCCATAGCCGGCAAGTGTGCTTCCGACGGGGATGTTTCACGATATGCTCCCCCCGGCGCAATGACCATTGCAGGATGCTTCTTTTCATCCTCATGGATATAGCTGAACATCACCGGTATGAAACCATGTGCTGCCGGATAATGGTACTCCTCTTTTTTCCATATTTCGATTCTTTCATTTATCATACCTTCCATTTCTCCTTCTATCATACACTGCTCTGATCAGCTATAAAATCTCTTTTCCAATATTTTCCAGTTCTTCCATTGCTTCCACATTTTTCACAAGTTCATCTTTTCCATTTGCATAATAAGATTTCTGGAATAATACATCCCAAGACAGATACGAAGCCATGCATTCAAACTGTTTGCGGATCAGTTCATACTGTATGTTGTCAGTTGGAGAACCACCAACGACAATCACTCCTATCTTTTTCTCCTTTAACTGCATTCCTCTGCAGTAACATTTATCAATGATCTGTTTCATCTGTGCAGACATTCCCCACCAATAGACCGGCGTTGTGAACAGAATCATATCCGCAGCTGCAATCTTATTGATTGTTGGATTGGTATCATCCTGGTCTACACATCCCTTATAGCATTGACAGACACCGCATCCTTTGCATGGAGCAATCTTTAATTTGTCCGGAGCAATGATTTCAATCTCATTCTTTTCAGCTGCTCCTTTCATAAATGCATGGATTGCTGTTAATGTGTTGCCTTTTCTTGCACTTCCGTTAATAATTACAATTTTCATTCATTACTACCTCTCTTTCGTAATATGCCTCCATTTATTATAATCCTCTATGTTTTCAAAAACAAATACGGATATTTTCTCATTTGTGCAAATATAATCGTTTCCACACGTTGTCTTATCTCTTCCGGATATTCTTCTGCATTTGCAAGCAATTCCGTCACATCTTTTTTTGTAAAACAGAACTTTAAATTTATTTTATATAAAGATTCGGAAATATCTAATTGTTCATCAAATGCACTGCATATTGTTTTTGACCGAACCTTATCCATAAGTATATAAATATTTCCTGTCAAAGGATAGTCCATCGTCGTATCTGCCAAAAGTCCTGCGCCGTTATCAAAAATCGGACAGTATGCATAATCGCCTTTTCCATTCATCAAGACAGCTATGTTGTGCATATGTCGGTCTTCATTCAGGAAAAATGCATCTATCGTCAACAATTTGTTCATATATATTCCAAAATTCTGAAGTCCCGTCATCCGTTCTACCTGTTGCACTAAGAAACGTAATCTTTCCTCATGATCTGGTATTCTATACAGGCTTTTATACAAACTTTCTCCAAAAAAATTATGAAACAGCCTCTCTAAAGTTATGATCTGCCAGTCTTCACTCAGGAAATTTTTACTTTTTGCTCCGTTATAAATTACCGTTCCGTATTTTATTTCTTCCAGGTCATAACATACAAATTCTTGTTCAGACAGCGTAGATCTTTTTAGCAGATGCGATATCATATACTCTGTCAGCCCTTCATATCCTGTATAATCAGCTTTGTACCAGATTCCTTTATTCTCCCATTTTAACTGATTCCCTTTTGACGACTGCCGCTCATTTGTCCTGATATTCTGTTCAAAAAGTTCTATCATTCATTTACCTCTCTATACGGATCCAAAAATCATCCTCCGCCATCCGTCCTTCCGTTTTCTCTATGATCATGATTGGATCATAAAACGGCAGTCCCAGATCTTTCAGTATCAGTTTCATCTTATCTCTGCTTTTCGGAAAACATCTGGATTCCAGAAATTCCATATACTGATTATAATCCGGCTCTTCCATAACCCCAAATGCTCGAAACATAATCTTATCTGTATAATTTTTTATTTTTACTTTCCGTTCCCACTCATTCACATCAATTAAAGTACATACATCCTGACCATACATATACCATATCCTGAGCGGCCATACCTTTTCCGGAACTTTGACTTCCTGCTCATATTCCGGATATTTTTGCAGCATCCTAAGAAATGGAACAATTGGCCCACGGATAACTTCTTCACTTCTCTCCCAACGCTCTACTGTCGGTTTTGAACAGTTGATAAATTCCGCAAATTCTTTCTGTGTCAGATGTAATTCTTTCCGGATTCTCTTGATTTCCTTTGCTGTTGTATATTCTGGTGTTATAAATAATCTTTCTTTCATAACCTCACCTTCTGTTTTTATGATACCCGTTTTTTCTTTATTAAATCACAAACTTTATTATTTGTAAAGCAAAAGTAATTAAAATGATTGTTTTTTAATCATCAAAACCATTATTTTAATTGTTTCATTGTTTTTAACAGCTCAAACAAAGTCTTCCGAACACATAGCAAGAAAAAATACCACCAGATTCCATTCTCGGAACCTGATGGTATCTTTTCACATAATTTCGTATTCAAAGAATCTTCTACTGCGCTGCCAGCTTCAGCATCTTCTCCAGCGGAAGCGCCGCTTTCTGGCGCATCTCTTCACCGAGATTCACCTCTGGCTGCATAGTCTCGAGTGCTTCTTTTACACCTTCCAGACGTACCATCTTCATATTCGGACAGAACTGTCTGTGTCCTACAGAGTAGAACTTCTTCTCCGGATTCTTCTGGTGCAGTTCATAGAACACACCCATCTCGGTACAAATAATGAATGTATTGTTTTCTGACTTTGTCGCATAATCAATGATCTGTGATGTACTTCCGATGAAGTCGGATAATTCCAGAATATCGCCTGTACATTCCGGATGTGTCAGTACCAGCGCTTCCGGATGCGCCTCTTTGGCTTTCTGGAGTTCTTCTTTATGGATACTCTTATGTACATGGCAGAATCCATCATTAAAGATGAAGTGCTTCTCCGGAAGCTGGCTTGCCACGAAACGACCAAGATTCTCATCCGGGATAAAGAAGATATCTTTATTCGGAAGATTCTTCACGATCTTCAGTGCATTTGACGAAGTTACACAGACGTCAGACTCTGCTTTGATCTCGGCAGTCGAGTTCACATAACAGACTACGGATACGTCCGGATATTCTTTTCTTACTTCTCTGATCTTATCTACATCTACCATGTGTGCCATCGGACAGTCTGCATGACCGTCTGCCATTACGACTCTCTTCTTTGGATTCAGGATCTTCGCACTTTCTCCCATGAAGGATACCCCGCAGAAAATGATCGTACTCTCCGGAACTTTGGTTGCAATCTCTGCAAGATAATAAGAGTCTCCTACATAGTCTGCAATCTCCTGCACTTCCCCATCTACATAATAATGTGCCAGGATTACAGCATCTTTTTCCTTTTTCAGTTTTTGGATTTCATTTTTGATTTCTTCGTTCATCTCAAACATTCACCTCTAAATAAAGTATTCGATGGTCTCTTCTTCCGTAAGCTTCGTCTTTTCATTGAACAAAATGACGGCTTCCCGTCCATCGTACGGTCAAATTCCCTTCTTTAACGTATTCTCACTTACCTATCATGCACCGATTCAGCCAGTTGTGTCAATGCTTGTTTTAAAATTTCTCGTGGGCATGCAATATTTATACGCTCAAATCCCTCTCCGTCCGGTCCAAACATTGCTCCGCTGTCAAGCCAGAGTTTTGCTTTGTTCTCCACCAGATCTTTTAACTGCTCTTCTTTCATGCCGAGACTCTTAAAATCCAACCATAAAAGATAAGTCCCTTCCGGCTCTGTCAGTTTGATCTCCGGAAGATTCTCTTTTAAAAATGTACGGACATAATCCAGATTTCCCTCCAGATAAATTTTTAATTCTTTTAACCACTCTTCACCGGTCTCATAAGCTGCCTGACATGCAACCAGTCCCATCAGATTCACCTGGCTGTAACCGGCTGCTGTCACTTCCGCCCGGAATCTCGCACGAAGCTCCGGATTCGAGATCCATATATTGGAAATCTGAAGTCCGGCAATGTTAAATGTCTTACTTGGTGCGGTACACGTTGTAGTGATTGCAGCGTATTTTTCATCTAAGGATGCAAATACATGATGTATATTCTCTCCATATGTAAAATCACTGTGGATCTCATCACTGACTACCAGCACGTTATGTTTCAGACAAATGTCTCCTATCTTACGAAGTTCCCACTCCTTCCACACACGTCCGACCGGATTGTGCGGACTGCACATCAGGAATAATTTTACATTTTCTTCGACAATCTTCTGCTCGAATTCTTCGAAATTAATCTCGTAATGTCCGTCTATCTGCTGAAGCGGACTATTGATCAGCCTCCTGTGGTTATCTGTGATCACTTCGCTGAACGGATAGTAAACCGGTTGCTGCAGAAGAACTGCATCACCTTCTTTTGTATAAGCCTTTACTGCCATCGCAAGTGCGAATACCACGCCCGGTGTCTTGATCAGCCATTCTTTTTCTACTTTCCATCCGAAATGCTTCTCATACCATCCGGCTGCTGCCTGGAAGTAATCATCTTTTCCTTCGCTGTATCCGTAGATTCCGTGTGCGACTGCGTCACTTAAGCTTTTCTGGATTCCAGGTGCTGTCGGAAAATCCATATCTGCCACCCAGAGCGGAAGCATATCATCACTTCTCCCTCTTTCTTTTGCGAAATCATATTTCAGGCATTTTGTTCCATGTCTGTCCACTACTTTATCAAAATCGAACTTCATCTGTGCATCCTCCTACGCAAGTGCCTGCTCAAGATCTGCGATTAAATCATCTGCATTTTCAATTCCAACTGACAATCTTAAGAAATCTTCTGTGATTCCAAGTTTCTCTCTTACTTCTACCGGCAGATCTCCATGTGTCTGAAGCATCGGGTAAGTGATCAGTGACTCTACGCCTCCGAGACTTTCTGCATAAGCGATCAGTTTTACACTTTCCAGAAGCTTTCTTGCTGTTGCTTCACTGTCTACTTTGAAAGAAATCATACTTCCGAATCCACTTGCCTGTGATGCATTTACTCCATACCCCGGATGCTCTTTCAAGCCTACATAATAGACCTGTTTTACTTTTTCATGTCCTTTTAACCAGTTCGCAATCTTTATCGCATTATCCTGCTGTGCTCTTAATCTTACAGACAATGTCTTAATTCCACGCAAGATCAGATAGCCGTCAAATGGTGCAAGACAGCTTCCGACTGTCTTATATATATAACGGATCTTCTTCGCTGTCTCTTCATCCGCCGAGCACAGGAATCCTGCCAGTGTGTCATTATGTCCCCCAAGGAATTTTGTCCCGCTGTGGATAACCAGATCTGCTCCCAGTTCAATCGGTCTTTGAAATAATGGTGAAAGAAATGTATTGTCAACAATAATCTTCAGATCATGTTTATCTGCGATTTCTTTCATCTTTCTGAGATCTGTGACACGCATGGTCGGGTTACTTGGTGTCTCGATATAAAGTGCTTTTGTATTCTCCCGGATACCTGCTTCTACAAGATCTGCATCTGCAGTATCTACATAAGAGAACTCCAACCCTCTCTTCCCGCCGACAGATTCAAACATTCTGACAGAACCGCCATACAGATCATCTGTACAAAGGATATGATCCCCGCGGTCGAATAACTCCAGACAAAGACCTACCGCAGCCATACCGTTTGCGCATGCTACAGTATCTACCGCACCTTCCAGTGCCGACATCGTATGCTCAAGCTCTGTTCTTGTCGGGTTGCTCTCTCTCGTATAGTCATATCCGGTAGACTGTCCAATACCAGGATGGGCAAATGTCGCTGCCTGGTAGATCGGTACTGCTACTGAACCGTAAGAATGTGTCTTTTCATCTGTTCCGTTTCCGTGTATACATCGTGTCTCAAATCCGTAATTCATTATTTATTTACCTCTTTCATTGTAATCATCCAGGAAATTATATTCCATGTCATCTTTGTGGTATCCGATAATCGTTCTTAAGTTGACATTATGCACACTCCGGAAAATATTCTTTTCGATAATATCTCCCTGTTTTCTGAATTCCTTGATCAGCTCCTTCATCTCGTCACGCTTGGAACCTCTTCCGCCGCCGCAGGATACACAGTTCTCTGTGAATCTGCATGCGCACTGAATGAAGTTGAGCTGATTGTAATCCCTCCATGCTATAATGTCATCTTCCTTGATCAGATACATTGGTCTGATCAGCTCCATACCCTCGAAATTCTGGCTATGGAGCTTCGGCATCATCGTCTCCACCTTTCCACCGTAGAACATCCCCATAAGGATCGTCTCAATCACATCGTCGAAATGATGTCCGAGCGCAATCTTATTACATCCCAGTTCTTTTGCGTGAGAGTATAGATAGCCTCTTCTCATTCTCGCGCAAAGGTAACATGGATTCTTGTCAATATCTGCTACCGCATCAAATATCTGTGTCTCAAATACCGTAAGCGGAATTCCAAGTACTTTGGCGTTATCCTGAATGATCTTCCAGTTATCTTCATTGTATCCCGGATTCATTACCAGAAATACTAATTCAAAATTCGCTTTTCCATGTTTTAACAGTTCCTGAAACAGCTTTGCCATCAGCATGGAATCTTTTCCACCGGAAATACAGACTGCAATCTTATCTCCGTCCTGGATCAGATCGTATTCTCTGATTCCTTTCGTGAACTTTCTCCAGATTCCCTTGCGGAATTTCTTGATGATACTGCGTTCAATCTCTTTCTGCTTCTCTCCGGTAGTATTTTCATCCTGTACGAACTCACTTAGTTTCTTTCTCAAAAAGGAACGATATCCGCCTTCAATATTCGCCGCATCGTATCCGGCTGCTTCCAGTTCATAAACAGCATCGACACTCCATTCACCGGTATGGCATAATACATACACCGGCTTTTCTTTCGGAAGTTCTTCCATACGTTCTTCTACTTCTGCAAGCGGGATGTTGACCGCTCCCGGTACAGAGCCTCTGGTATATGCATCTGCAGGACGGACGTCCAGCACTGTGATTGTATTCTGATCTAATTGTAATAACTCTTCTATCGTGATTGTCTTCATATCTTTTAACCTCTCTTTGTGAGTTGCTGTTCATGCAGCATCTTTTCCTATTAACCAGATAGGTTTTGTTATTTATCTGGTATTATATGACGTTTTTTCCTGTCTGTCAAGGAACTGAAATGTGTTTTAAAAACATTTATCTTTCAAATATACGCTAGAAAAGTTTACCACAAAAAAGAATACTGTACCAGTGGTTTCCCGCTAATACAGTATGTTTTGTTGTTTTCTCCGGACGGGCGCTCCCTCCAAGCGTTAGAAAGACCTGCAATCCTTGTGCAAGCACAAATTGCAAGTCTTTCAACGCTTGTGTGAACTGATGTTATATATAATACATATCCTGTCCATAATCAATGTATTCCTGATACTCTTTCTCCAGATCATGCAAGGTTACTGACCGGAGGATCTCTGTCACGCTGTCATTTACCCTGTCGATCACCAGTTTCTGGATTGCTTTGACACTCCCGGTATATTTTCCTTCTTTCGGAAGCTCCTCATCTTCAATGCGGTAGTCACCTTCCAAAGCTTCTATAATAGAAGAAACGGTAATCTCCTGTGGCGGACGGCTTAAGAAATAGCCGCCCTGGGAGCCTTTTATACTCTTTACGATTCCTGCTTTTCTAAGACTTGCAAATACCTGTTCCAGATACTGTGGAGATATCTTGTTCCGCTCTGCAATGCTATTAAGCGCCACCTGTTCAGTTTTTGAATTGATGGCCAGGTCGATCAACGCTCTCAGACCATATCTGCTTTTCATTGAAAGTTTCATATATATCTCCACACTCCTTCATTATTTCTTATTCTACGGCTTTGAATGCCTCATCCAGATCCTGGATAATGTCATCAATGTGCTCTGTTCCGATTGACAGACGGATTGTATTAGGCTTAATTCCCTGATCCAGTAATTCTTCTTCTGTGCACTGGCTGTGTGTTGTTGTTGCCGGATGGATAACCAGAGATTTTACATCTGCAACGTTAGCAAGCAGTGAGAAGAGTTCCAGATTATCGATGAAATCTTTTGCTTTCTGTGCGTCACCTTTGATCTCAAATGTGAAGATAGATCCTCCGCCATTTGGGAAATATTTCTTATATAATGCCTGCTGCTCCGGATCATCAGATACAGCCGGATGGTTAACCTTCTCTACCAGTGGATGGTTGTTCAGGTAATCTACTACTTTCAGTGCATTCTCAACATGACGCTCTACACGTAATGATAATGTCTCGAGTCCCTGTAAGAAGATAAATGAATGGATCGGAGAAATGGTTGCTCCTGTATCTCTTAAAAGGATCGCACGGATCTTTGTAACAAATGCTGCAGGTCCTACTGCTTTTGTAAAACTGATTCCATGGTAGCTCGGGTTTGGCTCTGTAAGAGAAGTGAATTTTCCTGATGCTTCCCAGTCGAATTTACCGCTGTCAACGATGACGCCGCCGATTGTTGTTCCGTGTCCACCGATGAATTTTGTTGCTGAATGGATAACAATGTCTGCACCGTACTCGATCGGTCTTACAAGGTAAGGTGTTGCAAATGTATTATCTACAACGAGCGGAATCTTATGCGCATGTGCGATATTTGCAATCTTCTCAATATCTACAACGTCTGAGTTTGGATTTCCAAGTGTCTCGATATAGAGTGCTTTCGTGTTGTCCTGGATTGCTGCTTCTACTGCATCATAATCGAAGATGTCAACGAATGTGGTTGTAATTCCGTACTGTGGAAGTGTGTGCTCTAACAGGTTAAATGATCCACCGTAAATATTCTTAGCTGCTACGATATGATCTCCGTTCTGTGCGAGATTCTCGATCGTATATGTTACTGCTGCTGCTCCGGATGCTACTGCCAGTGCTGCAACTCCGCCCTCCAGTGCTGCAATACGTTTTTCGAAAATGTCTTCTGTAGGGTTTGTAAGACGTCCGTAAATGTTACCTGCATCTGCCAGTCCGAAACGTGCTGCTGCATGATCACTGTTGCGGAATACATAAGAAGATGTCTGATAGATCGGCACTGCTCTTGCGTCTGTAACCGGATCCGGACTTTCCTGTCCTACGTGTAACTGTAATGTTTCAAATTTTAACTCTCTATTCTCTCTTGTGATTTTTTCGCTCATTAGGTTGATCTCCTTTTTCTTCATAATTTTATCGTTATTTGTTGATACTGTCCGTTCTGTTTCGGATTCTATATCTTTTTATTCTGTAAATAATGGTGTTGAATAATATCTGTCACCTGAATCCGGAAGTAATGCTACGATCGTCTTACCTTTGTTCTCCGGACGTTTTGCAAGTGCGATAGCTCCTGCAAGTGCAGCTCCTGATGAAATACCTACCAGAACTCCTTCTTTCTTAGCAAGAAGTTTTGCTGTCTCAAATGCTTCGTCTGCTTCTGCTTTGTAGATTTCGTCATAGATCTTGGTATCTAATGTATCCGGAACGAATCCGGCTCCGATTCCCTGAATCTTATGCGGGCCTGCTTTTCCTTCTGAAAGTACCGGTGAAGAAGCCGGCTCCAATGCTACGATCTGAACTTCCGGTTTCTGCTCTTTTAAGTAAGCACCGATTCCGGAAAGTGTTCCGCCTGTTCCGACGCCTGCGATCACGATATCGACTGCTCCGTCTGTATCGTTCCAGATCTCAGGACCTGTTGTCTTCTTGTGTGCTGCCGGATTAGCAGGATTTACAAACTGTCCAGGAACGAAGCTATTCGGAATCTCTTTTGCAAGCTCATCTGCCTTTGCGATGGCTCCCTTCATTCCTTTTGCTCCTTCGGTAAGTACGATCTCTGCACCGTAAGCTTTCAGGATGTTTCTTCTTTCCACACTCATCGTCTCCGGCATCGTAAGAATGATTCTGTATCCTTTTGCTGCTGCAATAGATGCAAGACCGATTCCTGTATTACCGGATGTTGGTTCGATAATCACAGAACCTTCTTTTAAGATTCCTTTTTCTTCCGCATCTTCGATCATTGCTTTTGCAATTCTGTCTTTGACGCTTCCTGCCGGGTTGAGGTACTCAAGCTTTACAAGAAGTGTTGCTTCCAGACCAAGTTCTTTTTCTATGTTTACTACTTCCACCAGTGGTGTATTTCCGATCAGTCCTAATGTTCCTTTATAAATCTTTGACATTTTGCTTCCTACCTTTCCTACTTTTTTGGTATGTTTTCTTGATGAATTTACTATACTACCTTAATTCCTATTTGTCAACTATGTTTAGTATGTTTTTTATATTTTCATTTTACATGCGCGCAAGCGCAACAACATCGCATTCGTCCCCACATTCGCTCTTCTTTTGTCATTATCCTGCACGCTCCCTTCCGTTCTTTAAACTAAATAAAACCAATCCTTATATTTCCTATTATTTTGATAGGTTTTATGGATTGGTTTTATTATATTACCGCTATGTCATATTTGTCAAGTATGTTTTACAGTTTTATCTGTATATCAAATCAATAACATTTAATATTCCATAATGCTCCGCAATCATCTTCAGTCCTTTTTTAATTTTTTCGTGACTATAATTTTGGGACAATAATGCATCTTCCGGCAGTTCATTTAGATATCCATAAAATGCAAGCGCTTTTTCTAAAGCTCCTTCTTTATTCGCATCTACAAGTGTTAGTATTTCCTCTTCCATCTTCTTAATATTGTCTATACCACTTTGTCCATTCGCAGCTTCTAAGATTTTTCTATTTTCACCTTTAATTGCTCCATCTGAAATATCTACAGGTGTACCTATATCCTTGTTTAATAATAATTTCACCATTGTTCTGATAACTTCATTATTTATTCTTATTATATAATCCTGCTCATACATATATTTCACTCCTCCGATTATTAAATCATTCCAAAACTGGATGTTCCGAAATTTTAATACTAGTGTATCTCCGAAAAATACTTTCTCTAAAATATTATACATCCCGGTATCTTCCCGTGTACACTTTTATATCACGTTTGACGAAGAAGTTCAACAGATTCAAAACAGCAACCGGATCCCTTTGATCTTCATCGACAGCTACAGTAATGTACGCCAGCTTATTAATATTGGTATTGATGATTATAAAGGAGGACAACTCGCAGCAGACTATTTTTTTTAAAAGGGACACAAAACACTGGGATTTGTCGGCCCATTTACAAAGATCGGAGGTGTTATCACCAAACGTTACCAGGGATTTACAGACACTTTAGACAAACATCATATTTCTCTGACTCCGGATCATGTTTATGATATGGAAAAAATGGAGCCTTCCGAGATTATCGATTCCATTTTGCAGGATAACTGTCCTCCGAGTGGACTGTTTGTCTTTTCCGATGAAATTGCATTACAGCTTTCTAATATTGCTGATCCTGACCGACCAAGCGAAAATGTAACTTTGGATGTCAGGCTGGTAGAACGGAATTCTGTCTCTACACAATAACGAAATGATTAATAACTTTTTTATAATATGAACCATATAATAGAAACCGGTATTATCTGTCTTCTGTGATCTTACCGTCTTCTATATAAAGGATTCTTTCCGAATATTCCGCCACACTGATATCATGTGTAACCATGATGATCGTCTTGTGCATTTTAGAATGGATCGTGCTGAATACATCCATTACAATCTCTGTTGACCGGGAATCGAGGTTTCCGGTCGGCTCATCTGCAAAGATCACATCCGGCTGATTTACCAGTGCTCTGCAGATAGCCGTTCTCTGTTTCTCTCCTCCGGATAATTCGTATGGATATTTTCCCAGAAGATTTTGGATTTGAAAAGAAACCGCCAGTTTTTCCGCTTCTTCTTTACATACTTTATCATCTTTATGATCAAGGATCATCGGAAGCATAATATTTTCAAACACAGACAATGAATCCAGCAGATAATAATCCTGGTATACGAATCCCATGTCCTGACGTCTGATCCTCGCAAGACGGTCTCCTCTTAGTTCTTCGCTGTCGACTCCTTTAAAATACAATTTTCCTGATGTCGGACGGTCGATCAGTCCAAGTAACTTTAACAATGTCGTCTTACCGGATCCGGATTTTCCCATGATAGAGATAAATTCCTGTTCTCTGATTTCCAGATTGATGTCTTTTAGTACTTCAATTTCTGTCTCCCGCCGATCCGAAATCACATATTTCCGGGACATATTTTCCGTTCTTAATAATACATTATCTTTCATCTCTCATCCCTGCCTTTCTGGAAAATACCTGATATACTGCCACAACATACAGCATTCTTAAGAGAAGTACACCAGCTGTTAACACCCCTTCCATTCGTATACACGTTTCTGCTATGGTCTCTGGAAACAGCCTTGCTCTCAAAACAGCTCTAAGAAATAATACCATTGCTGCAAGCATGATACATATCGGGGAAACATAATAGAAACAAATCTCTTTCCGATAAACCTTTCTTCTTTCTTTTCCACTCATCCCCAGATTTTTAAGAAATCTTTCTCGTAAAATAATTTCCTTTAATTCCATCTGACACATCGTATAGAAAATGATCATATCTACGATTATGACCATAATCATCAGATAACTGTTGATTAGAATTTTTACGGCCCTTTCTGATATGATATCTGCTTTTGCACTCTCCGAATCATAATGAAATCTTACGGTAGAATCATAGTTTCCTATATATTGGTGTGCCTCTTCTTTCTTTTCCAGCAACTGGTCTATCCGTTCCAGCATCTTATTTCTATTATTTATTCCTGATTTTACAGATATCAACACCAGTTTTGTCGGTCCTTGGATTATCGTTGCTTCTCCGTAATAGCTCTTTGCATCTTCGACTGGAATTCCCCAGATTGCATCTGTTTTTTCCCATTCTTTTTCTGCCTTTTCAAAGTATTTATCCGAAAATACAACGATGTTCTCACTTTTTTCTGTACTATAGCATCCGGTCAGACTCCCTATTTCTTCTCCCGTTACCACTCTTTCTATATAAGTATTTTTCTTATCTCTCCAGTCATACTCTGCGGCTGGTACACCTATGTGAATATTTGGCCGGGATTTCCCATAAAACCAGTCCATCGGCTGTGCTTTTACTGAGCGATCCTGCTGGTGCACCAGGTAAACCTTTTTCCCTTCTGCGTCCAGATCCATCTTTTGGGCTTTATCCTCTTTATGGATTGCTTTTTTTAACCTGTGATATGTCGTCTCTGAAATTCCAATCTCCTGTCCCTGAATCCGTTGTTCCGCTCCCCTTTCGACACGTTCTGTTTTATCTGCCGTTGCAACACGCACCATCGGATATTCCTCAATATGAATATCTGACTTATATGTTTCTTTCAAATTCTTTAAAAGCTTTTCATCCTTATCATCTGCAATACACATAAACTCATATGGATATAATGATGAGACCGGCTCTGCGGTAGCCGTACTGATTACCTGGAATCCAAAATAAAAACAGACCAGAAAATTCAGTATAAAGAACAAGACTCCATATCTTACAACCGTTTTAGACCGGTAATACAATTTATTGCGTTGCAGCAGATGACGGTAGTAGTTTCTTTCCTGCTTGTTCCGTATATAACTTAATATCAATGCCATACCACTTCGCAATATCAGATATGTTCCTGCAAAGAACAGACCAAGCAAATATACACTTTCATGATTATAAATTTTTCCATATTGTACTACGGCATAACTACAGCAACAGATTCCTATTACCAGTTTCCCACCCGTAAACTTTCCGGTCAGCTTTTCTTTTCTTACACTTTCCTGTGTACTGGTTATGATTCTAAAATCTGCTTCCAGTTCTTTCATAAGCAGAAAACTCAGTCCGTAAATTCCAAGAGAAAACAGACAGATCACCGGAAACGTAAGCTTTGAATAACTGCCGGCCTTCCCTTCTATACCGACCGTATCTGTAATAAATTTCCGGAATATCAGGAACATCCCTTTTCCAACAAAGAAACCAATGAACGTTGCAGCCACATAGCAGATACCTGCTTCTGTCCAGATCATCTTCCTGGTATCTGACATTGATATTCCCATTTTTTTTAATAGCATATACTGTGGAATACGTTTTCCAAGATAAGAAACCATTACCGTAATGATCAGAACGATAGCACAGGATAATAGCAACATTCCCGCATAGACAAATTGACGGCTGATTCCATCTTCCTGTAGAAGCAATACCTCACTGGAATGCTTCGCCGAAAGGACCTGATAGCACATACTTCCGGAATATGCAATTGTAACGATCAGTGTCTCACAGATAATTAATAAAATTGTTTCTTTTCTGTTATACAGCATGTTTTTCCAGATGACTGTCTGGAATAAATTATTTTGTTTCTTTTCCGCCCGTAGTTTTTTTATCCTCTGCATATTCCAATCCCCCTTGTTATTTTCTTAATGGGATTGTAAGCCTTCAAGTTACTTGAATGTCAATAGAATATACAGAGAACCCCGGAACAGACAATCACTGTGTCTTACTTTCTTTTATCATTTGCACAAAATATTCATGTACACTTGTGTCATCATTCAGCTCTGGATGAAATGCTGTCGCAAGCTGATTTTCCTGTCTGGCCGCTACCACTTTTCCATCTACTACGGCCAGTGTCTCTGCATTTCCATAGACATCAGCAATATATGGCGCACGGATGAATGTCATTGGAATCTTTCCAAGTCCTTTCATCTCATCTTCTGTGTAAAAACTTCCAAGCTGCCTTCCATAAGCATTTCGCTTTGCCAGAATATTCATCGTACCAAAGCATTGGACTCCATCTTCCACCTGATCTGCCAGCAGGATCAGACCGGCACAAGTTCCAAATACCGGAAGTCCGTCTTCAATCTTCTCTTTTAATATATCGTAAATATCCAGCTCAATCAGAAGCTTTCTCATAACGGTGCTTTCCCCGCCCGGAAGGATCAGTCCGTCAAAAGAACGATCCAGATCTTCTTTTTTACGGATTTCGAAATGTTTCACGCCCAAGCGGTCCAGTATCTGTCCATGTTCTAGGAATGCTCCCTGCATTGCCAAGATTGCAATCGTCATTTTACTTTCCTCTTTCTGCCATTAATAATTCAATTTCCTGTTCATTGATTCCTACCATTGCTTCGCCAAGATCTGTTGAAAGTTCAGCAATCAGTTTGGCATCTGTGTAGTTCGTAACTGCTTTCACAATAGAAGCCGCACGTTTTGCTGGATTACCTGACTTGAAGATTCCGGAACCTACAAATACACCTTCTGCTCCAAGCTGCATCATCAGTGCCGCATCTGCAGGTGTCGCAACTCCGCCTGCAGCAAAATTTACGACCGGAAGTTTCCCATTTTCATGAACATATTCCACAAGATCAACCGGAACCTGTAACTGTTTTGCTGCTTCGAATAATTCGTCTGCTCTTAAGTTCTGGATGCGGCGGATCTCCGCATTCATGGCTCTCATATGACGTACTGCCTGTACAACATCTCCGGTTCCTGGCTCACCTTTTGTACGGATCATGGATGCACCCTCTGCGATACGGCGGAGTGCCTCGCCGAGATCTCTTGCACCACATACAAATGGTACTTTGAACTCTTTTTTATTAATGTGGTAAATGTCATCTGCCGGTGAAAGTACTTCGCTTTCATCGATATAATCAATCTCGATTGCTTCCAGGATCTGCGCTTCTACAAAATGTCCGATTCTGCATTTTGCCATAACCGGAATGGATACAGCTTCCTGAATGCCGCAGATCATCTTCGGATCGCTCATACGGGATACGCCCCCTGCTGCACGGATATCTGCCGGGATTCTTTCCAGTGCCATGACTGCACATGCACCTGCTTCTTCTGCGATCTTTGCCTGCTCCGGAGTTGTTACATCCATGATAACTCCGCCTTTTAACATCTGTGCCAGCTGCTTATTTAATTCATATCTGTTCTCTTTCATAATTCCTGTACCTTTCCTATCTGTTTTCTGTGAATTTTCTTTGAGTCTTATCATACGCTCATCTGGTATTTTTTAAACAGCCAGTTTTCATGCTTTTGCGCATGCCAGTTTCACATAAAAAATACAGCAGACTTTTGCCTGCTGTACATTTTCTTGTTTTTTATTCATTTACATTTACAGATCCAGCTTGCTGCACTTCTCTTCATGATTATTTACCAAATCTGCAAGTGTCACACTATCCACATACTGGTCGATTACTTTCTTAAGTCCTTCCCAGAACTCAAGTGTGGAACACTGATTCTGTCTCTCGCAGCGATTCGGCACGTCATCCAGACACGCAATCGGCGCAAGGCTTCCTTCCGTTGTACGGATAATATCTCCGGCTGTATATTCTTCCGGCTCTTTCGCCAGCATATAACCACCGTTATTGCCACGATAACTTCTTACATATCCGGCCTTTGTCAACATCGGCATAATCTGTTCCATATATTTTAATGTAATTCCCTGTCTTGCCGATATGTCTTTCAGACGAATATATTCCCCATTTGCATTCTCTGCCAGATCAATCATAATTCTCAGTGCATATCTGCCCTTTGTTGATATCTTCATAGTACTTCACCTTTCATCCAGGTCTCTTCTCCCGGTTCTTCTCCTACTTAATTACTATGATATCACATTTTTTGACAAATGCCAATCCTCCGAACCATTCGTCCGTTATCCTTTTTCGCCTTTTTTAATCCTGGAATGTCTTCAAAGCATCAATTGTTCTCTGAATCAGATCTTCCAGTGTCCATCCAAGCATATCCGTGACTCGCCGTTGCATGGATGATCTTCTCATCGATTCCCCGTTTTTTCATGATCTCCTGCGATTTGATACAGTGTTCTTCCGGATATTTCTCAAAATCCAGATCGTGTAAAAGTCCTACGATTCCCCAGAAATCTTCCTCATCCGCAAACCCGAGCTCTCTTGCAAAATAACGCATCGTATTCTCTACCGTCTGTGCATGCAGGAGATGAAATTCATCTTGGTTATATTCGGTTAATGATATCACAGAACTGCCATTTGTCAATCAGATATTGGATCTACTTTATTTTATACAGAGAATACATTGCAATAGAATCACTTAGTTTTTGTCAGAAATTTTTTGTAACTGCTATCAATCGCAAATGCTCCAAGCGGTGCAGTCAGTACAATTGCAAGCACTGCTACCGTCAGAACCACATCGCCACACGCAAATCCAAGTGCCAACGGGATTCCTCCTATTGCAGCCTGTACGGTTGCTTTCGGTGTGTATGCCATCATCGTAAATAACTTTTCTTTTCCATTCATATCCGTTCCAAGCAGACATACAAAGACCCCTGCCATTCGGAAGATCAGTGCGCCACAGATTAAAACAACTGCCTTGAGTCCTACATGAGACAGATATCCGATATTTACGGTCGCACCAACCAGCACGAACAAAAACACCTCTGCTGCTACCCACATCTTTCCACATTTTACTGCAATCCTTTTTGCAGCCACTTCCCTGTATTTCTGTAAGCCCACTCCCAGAAACATCACTGCAATTAATGCCGAGAACGTAATTGCAGTTGTCATATGATCTTCTGCCACTACCAGTAAAAATGAAATACTGAGTAAGATTAATACCTTTACGGTATCCCGGATATGTACTTTCTCAAAATACCGTGCAAGAAGCCATCCGGCAAGTAATCCAATGATCATTCCCAGAATAATAGATATCGGAATATTCAGGAAACTCATAACCGATACGCTTTTTCCCTGCATAATCCCTGAAAAGGTCGTAAATAATACGATGACATATACATCATCTACCGAAGCGCCCGCAAGAATCAACTGTGGGATTCCTTTTTCCGTTCCATAGCCTTCTTCCATCAATCTTACCATACGCGGCACAACAACCGCCGGTGAAACCGCCGCAAGTACAGATCCTAATATTGCCGCTTCCAGCACAGAAAGTCCCAGTAACCTTGGTGCCAGCACTAACATTCCCAACAGCTCAAAAGTTGCCGGTACAAAGCACATCATTACCGCCGGACGCCCGATTTTTTTCAAACCGGAAATGTCAAGCCCTAATCCGGCCCTCAGCAGAATAATGATCAGTGCCATCTTCCTAAGTTCCGATGAAATATTTAACAGATTTTCATCCAGAAGATTCAGCACATACGGCCCCAGAACGATACCGGTGAGAAGCATTCCCAGAAGCCCCGGCAGTTTTAATTTTTTACAGATCCAGCTCATCCCCATACCACAGAGCAGGATCAGCGCAACGCTTAGTAACATTTTATATTCCTCCTTATCTACAGAATCTGCCACTGGCAGTTTCTTTCAACCGCATAGCGATCTATAAACGCAGAAAAAGCTGAGACTTTCTGCGTCATTATTCGCAGAAGTCATCAGCTTTATAAGCGGTTCTAGTATGATCACTAAGGGAGAACTTCATTCCCTTCTAAAAGTTATAACATACCTGTATGGTATTTTGCAACTGTAGTTTCAATTTTAATGCCTGTCCATCTCCTTATTACCGTCATTTTCTTTCTTAAACCAGGATAACAGATCTCTCCTCATCAGCTTTTCCATCAGGTTCAGATTCGGATCGGAATGCTCCAGTTCTCTGGAATAACGATATACGGTATCTATCACATCCTCCATCTCCAGTGTCTTCTCATTCTTCAGCCACTGTGCCAGCAGAAGTTCGTGGATCAAAAGTACACTGACAACCGCCATCTGTACCTTTACATAAGCTTCCCCGTCATACACTGCACCACAGAAATAAGTGCTGATAAAGTACACCAGTAACTGCTCATACTGGATCTCATAATCTGGCATATATGTATTCAGCCATTCGTGAAATTCTCGTTTGTTCTTTACATACTGTTCTTTGTACTTTGTACATTGTTCTTCACTGTCGCTGCAACCAATATCTCCGTAAAGTAAACTTTCTGCCTCAAGAAGATGCGGTTCCCAGTCATCCCTTAAGCGTTCCATCAGATACTGATTCCGGAACATTTTCTTAATAAATGCATAGTTCTCATCTTCTGATAATTTTGCTTCTACAAACTGTACTGCCTTCTCTGTCTGGTATTTTTCAAATACATCATCAATTGAAAAGATATCCTCTCTTTTGATCCGCACCTGCAAGTCATGTGCAATTGCCAGTACCAGACCAACCCGCAGGTCCAGCCTCTTACTTCGATCCTGAAGAATATCGATCATCACTTTTCTTGCATCTACCAGTTTTGAATACAGAAACGGGTCAAAATCATCATATTCTTCTTCCTTGTTACTTTCATAAGTCAGAAAACGCACCGGTTCCTTTTTACCAAGCAGAATTCTTGCTACCTCCGGACAGGATACAGACAGCGTCATCTCCCGGACATCTTCGAATTCTTCTACGTGTCTCGGATACATCTTGCAGGTCCGGCACAGGCTTTTCTCTCCGAGCGCAGTATACATATCACAGAGATTCTCATCATTTAAAAAGACACATCGCTTATTCTTGTCCTGCTTAAATGTTCCCTCTTTCCAGTTAATGGACCGTCTTAATCTTTTTCTGAAAGATCCGGTTACTTTTTTGTATTTTTTCAGTGCCGCCTCATCTGCTACGATCTGCCAGCCGGCACAGCAGGTATCTTCACATTCTCCTGCAATACAGGAAAATTCATGATAATAATCCGGAATTGTATATAACATTGATTCTTCCTCCAGTTTTTATACAAAATCAATTCAACTTTGAGCATTATACCACATAATTTTTTCTAAAACAGCCATTTCGTTTGAACAGGTGCAAAAAGCACAAAAAAGCCCCCGGGCACTTTAGGAGGAAAAGCCCGGGGGAATCGCATAACTTACATTAGTATATAAATGGATTCTCAAGAATTTATTTTTATTATTATCTCAGTTTATTTAATAAAACTTACATGCTTACAGATCTCTTCTGTAGCAGCATCTTTCTTCTTATTGTATTCAACCTTTCTTTCTTCAAAGAGGTTGTCTCCGTTTGCATCGATAGAAACGATCAATGGTCCGAATTCTTTTACGCGGCAGTTCCAGAGTGTCTCCGGCATACCAAGATCTCTCCACTCGGCTCTTACGATCTCTTCTACTTCTGTAGCAGCTACTACAGCGTTACCTGCAGGGAATACGCAGTGGATTGCTCCGAATTCTTTACATGCACGCTCTGTATTTTCTTTCATACCACCTTTACCGATGATCACACGTACACCAGTCTCTTTTACGAATTCGTACTCGAATTTTTCCATTCTCATACTTGTTGTCGGTCCTACAGATACCATTTCGAATTTGTCATTTTCCAGTGGACGGATGATCGGTCCTGCATGAAAGATTGCGTTGTTTCTTACATCTACAGGAAGTTCTCTTCCTTCTTCTACCAGACGGCGGTGTGCAACGTCACGACATGTTGTCATGCTTCCGTTCAGATATACGATGTCGCCGATCTTGATATCTTTTAAGTCTTCTGCTGAAATAGGTGTTGTTAAGATTTTTTTACCGTTCTTTACTTCTACCATTATAATTCTACCCCCGTATGTGTTGTGATTGTGTAGTTCAGGTCCTTATCAAATACAATATGTCCTCTTCTGTGGCTCCAGCATCCTACGTTAACAGCTACACCGATTGTAGATGGGTGACGTGCTGTATTCTCGATATTAACGCCCATTACAGAATATTTTCCGCCCATACCCTGTGGTCCAAGGCCAATTGCATTGATTCCGTCTTCAAGAAGGGTCTCCATCTTGGCTGCTCTTTCGTTCTCATTGTGTGATCCGATCGGACGCATCAGTGCTTTCTTAGAAAGAAGTGCTGCCGTCTCAACAGATGTTGCCACACCTACACCAACGAGAAGCGGAGGGCAGGCATTCAATCCGTATGTTGTCATAACGTCCATAACGAACTTTGTAACTCCTTCGTATCCTTCACCCGGCATCAGAACCATAGCTTTTCCAGGAAGAGTACATCCGCCCCCTGCCATGTATGTATAGATCTCACATTTGTCTGAGTTTGGAACGATATCCCAGAATACAGTCGGTGTTCCTTTTCCTACGTTCTTTCCTGTGTTGTATTCATCAAATGTCTCTACACTGTTGTGACGGAGAGGTGCTTCAAATGTTGCTTTCACAACAGCGTCTTTCAGAAGTCCTTCCAGTTCGTCGATAAGTGGGAATTTTGTTCCACATTTTACCCAGAACTGTAATACACCTGTATCCTGACAGCTTGGTCTGTTCAGTTTTACAGCAAGTTCCTGGTTCTTGAACATGGTGTCATAAATTACCTTTGAAAGCGGGCTGTCTTCTTTCTCACGCAGCTCTGTTAATTTTTCAATGACATCATCCGGCAGTTTCTTTGCGATATGTGCAATAAATTTTGCCATATAATCTGTAAGTTGTGTTACCTGTTGTTCTTTAGACATTTTCATATCCTCCTTGAAATTCTATTAAAAATTTTTAGTTCCTATCTATATTCCCACAACAGTATTGTGATGAAAGACAGCGAAAACTTTTATCACAAACTGTCATAGGATGTATGTCTGCTTTCATCTTCCGTTTTTATGGAGATTAGAGGTCAAATACTTCCTTATGTTTATGGGAAGAATGGATAGAAGATTGGAAGCAAGATCATACTTACAATAGTTGCTACTACGATCATAGGAATACCTGCTTTCGCATAATCCTTGAACGTATATCCTCCTGCCGTTACTACCATGGTGTTGGCCGGCATTCCGATTGGTGTTGCAAATGCACAGGAGCCTCCGATTACACATGCCATCAGTACGGCACTTGGATCTGCACCCATGCCCTGTGCGATGGATACTCCGATCGGAGCCATCAGTGCTGTCGTTGCTGTGTTTGACATAAAGTTTGTCATGATACAGCAGAGCATGAAGATTACAAATGTTAATATGTATGGTGAAGGGTTATCTCCCAGCATTCCGATTACTTTATCTGCGATCAGTTCTCCGGCACCGGTTGCTTCCAGTGCAGACGCAAGGGAAAGCGTACCTCCGAATAAGAAGATCGTCTTCAAGTCGATGGAAAGAAGCGCGTCTTTCTCACTGATAACGCCTGTAACGATCAGTGCAAGTGCTCCCACACATCCTATGACACATAACTTAATACCAATCTGATCTTCAAAAATCATTCCCAGAAGTGTTAATAACAGGATGATCAGTGAAAGGGTCTGTTTCCACTTTGGAACATTGCTGAAATCTTTTGTCTCATCAAAGATTCCCTCACCGCTTGCGTCCACTTTATCCGGCAGGAATTTGTATCCAAACAATGCGAAAAAAATGATTCCTACGATCAAAATCGGAAGTCCTACTTTCGCATAATCGAAGAATCCGAATTTTAATCCGATCTTCTCCATAGATGACTGTGCGATCATGTTACCAGGTGCACCGATCAGTGAAAGGTTACCTCCCATGGCTGCTGCAAATACCAGCGGCATTAACAGTCTTGATCTTGAATATCCTGATTTTGCAGCAATACCGATAACTACCGGAATGAGGATTGCGGCTGTTCCTGTGTTGGAAAGGAAGCCGCTCATCACTCCGACGATCACCATGATCGCAATAATCAGCTGCCTTTCTGTCTTGGCAAAATGTGTAACCACTCCTCCGATCTTGTTCGCCATTCCTGTCTCAAACAGTGCTCCACCGACAATGAACATTGCAACAAATAAGATTACATTGCTGTCGATGAATCCCGAGAATGCAGTCTGCCAGTCCAATACCCCTGTGACTACCAGTCCCACACAGACAATCATCGATGTTACCCCAAGCGGAATCTTTTCAAGCATGAACATGATGATTGCAAATGCCAGAAACAGTAATGTAATTGTTATCTGACTCATCTTCATTACCTCCTTGTAATTATTTCGTTCGATTTACTCTGATACAAATTTCTTTTCTTATCTGATATTTGATATGTGATTTTGTATCCAAAGCTTGATTATAAAATACTCCTTACTGAGAAAAATGTCAATAGGCTTTTTGACATTTTGGCATATGTTATAAAAGTGTTTATCTACTTTTGTTCAAAATCACAAGAGGATACTTTCATTGTATACTTTGTACGTATTTTTTCGGTTTTTGACAGCTATAATCCCGTACGAAAAAGAACAGCTCCGGCACTTTGACCTGACCTGTTCTTTTCCACGATTCCCTAATTTTCTTTTTTCCGCTTCCATCTCTCTACTGCGGTCAGAACTCCGGCCGATATACCAGACATTGCTGCCAGAACTGCAATCGGTGCTACATCTCCTGTCTTGACCGGATAGTTCCGGTAAATGGCCGTTTTTCCCGTCGGAGCTATCTCCGGCGCCTGTTCTTTTACCGAATTCGTAAATATAATCTCGTACGATTTTCCTTCTGTTCCTTCTTTTTCACCCCAAACTACTGCTTTTGGTTCTCCTGCTTCTGTACTGGTCACCCGTACCGTCACATCATATACTGCCGTATCATAAGTAACATCTGTCACATTAGCGGACTTCTGATAAATCTTATAGTGATAATCTTCCGGTTCTTCATAGCATATCGGTCCGAAGCTTTGCTTCTCATCTTTTCCGATCTGAAGTTCTGTCCGGTCTGGCACTGGTATGCCAGCTTTCTCCGGCTCCAGCACGATTGTTCCTGCCGCACCTTGTACACTTACCGGAATCTGGATCTCCACATTCGGTGTTCCGGCATACACTGGAACTGCCATTGTACTGCCTATCCACATAAATAACATTACGCCCGCAGCTGCTATTTTCTTCACACTTCTATATCTTAGAATCTTCACTGTTTTCTGCCACCTCCCTCTCTAATTTCCCGATCAGAACTACACGACCATTCGTCTCTGCCTCCGAGCACGTTGATAAAGCAATCAGCGAATTCTCATCCGCCACATTTACATCACGATACTGGACTGCATTCGCCTGAATATAATCAAGCAGATCCTTCAGATTCTCCTTGCGGTATCCATCCGGATGGTAAATCTTTGCATCCGCTGCAGTCACTTTCATACAGGCAAAGAACCGGATTTTCCGTGTTGCATCTGCCAGATAGAGCTTTCCTTTTTGGTGCGTTTCAAAATATTCTTTATTCGTGAAATCTGCCACATCCGCAAACATTCCACCATTTTTCATGTTGTGTCCATAGACCAGATTATATGGATCGGAGAAATCATCCTTGTTCAGGCATGACAGAAAGATTGCTCCCGACAGTTCGAATTCCCCATATACATTCTTATTAATATATTCCATATCATCCTGCCCCTGCACCACCGGATAATCGATGTTGGTCTTCGGCACCTGAATCCAGGCTTTCACATCCGGATTCAATTTTTTCAGATCTTTCAGCGTCGGATTATCCTCTCCGTCATCTGTCGGCCGAAACTTCAACAGTTCTTCATCTGCAAATGAATTGGCATAGATCTTATAAGTATCCCATAACGAATACATTCCATAAGAAAGCATCAGAAGGATCAGGATTCCTGCCATGATACTGAGTATCCGATTACCTACTCTTGCTGCCATCGCTGCCTTTTTCATTTCTCCACTTCCTCTCTAATGCTTTCTTATATCTTCTATCTGCTTTTTTCGCCCAACCGATTAGTCAATATCCATATCTTTTACACGTTTTCTTCTGAAGAACAGAAGGCTGGATGCAATTGCTGCACCGATCAGTGCGATATATGGAGCAACATGAAGGAAGATTCCGGTTGGAGAGTTTGTTGTTTTATCATTTACAACGGTAATGTTCTTGTCGCCATTGTCTGCGGTTGTTCCTGCACCGGTTGCGATTGTTCCTGCTGTCGTCGATGTCTTTACATTATTAATGGTTGTTGTATAGCCATCATCTGCATAACTAGACTCTGTTACCGTATATTTATCTGTCTTTGACAATCCCCAGATTTTTGCTGTCTGGTCATCTTTTAATGTGAATGTCTGAGGTTGCCCGGATACCAATGTGATCGGAGTTCTTGAATCTGAGAATGTCATATAATATTTTTCACCGGCTGCTCCGGCTACGTTCAATGTAAATTCGAATTCTTTATTACGATTTCCCTGATTACCGGTAACCTCTTTCTTTACGGTCAGATCTTTCAACGTATCGTGACGACTGCTGTAATCATTCGTGAAAACTCCCTCACCCTTTGACTTCAGATTATTTTTATCTGCAAACAGATAAGAGCTGACTTCCAGATTTCCGTCATCATCGGATGTTACATACACATCAAAATACTTCTGTTCTGTGGTATAAGCAACACCTTCATACTTATTTCCGTCATTGTCCGTTGCAACCTCACTTACTACATAGCGGAAGATTCCAGGTTTTGCATTCTTTCCTGTTGTAAATACAGATTCATTAACATTAAGCTTTGTCGTTCCTACTGTAATTTTCTCATTTCCAATATCGCTGTCCGCCGGTACCGATGCAATGACATCCTTATCCAAAGTTACCCCCTTTGCCGGTCCTGCATATATTGCCTCCTGATTCTCACCTGCCGGCACTGCCGTTCCTGGAGCAACGGTAAATTTAAATGTAGTCTTCGGTGCATATATATTACTTTCCTTCGTAATCTGTTTTGTGATCATCGGAGTTTTCTTAACTGCAGTTTCGCTATCTGAACTTTCTGCCGCTGACACCTGCATTCCGAGCATTGCTGTCATCATTATTCCGGCAGCCGTAACAGTGGATACTTTTTTTAACATTCTTTTTTCCATCATTTCTTTTCCTTTCTTTTTCCATGTTCTGCAATCATGTTACTGATTTTACAGGTTCGATCTGCGAAGGACGGTAATCACTCTTCCCTTTATATCCTTTGCATTGACCGCACCAAAGTATCTGCTGTCTTTTGCACCTTCACGGAAATCACACAGAATGAAATACTGGTCTTTCTTTACTTTCACCGGATAGGATATGCCATCCACATAGGCCGGTGTCTTATAAAAAATATCCGGCTCATTCACAATGCTTCCGTTGATCTTCAGTTCATTTTTGTCTGTAATCTCTACCTTATCTTTCTCTCTCGCCACAATACGCCCTGTATACAATGTCCCCTCTTTTTGGAATACCACAACATCCCGGTCGGAATATTTCCGTTCCAGCCTGTAATATAAGAGCAGATCTCCGGCACATATTTTCGGGGACATATCCTGATTCTTTGCAGAAGTCATTCCAAAAATCACGCCAAACAGGACCGCCAGCATCACTGCCAGCATGAGTAAACGGGTAAAGAACAGTATGATCTCTCTTTTTTCTTTCATATATGCTCCTTGTCAGATGTTATTCTCCTGTCGGATCTCCCCATTTGCGGATTCCGTATACCAGTCCGAAAAATGCCAGCATTCCGAATGCTGCCCCTGTCATGACCATATACGGAGCCGACGTCTGCCGGATTCCGGTTGCCGGCTGTACTTCTTTCATATTCGTAAATGTCAGATCTGTATTTTCTGATAGAATATCCGAAAGTTCTTTTTTACCATTGTCCAGTTTCTGTTCCTCTTCTTCCGAAACTTTCTTTGTAATCTGCACATCATAGTCTTCCGGTTCTTCGGAAACGATATATTCTACACCATATGGCATCGTCATTTCGATTTTTTCCATATGCCTCAGCTGGAATGTATAGACTCCATTTTCTACCGCAACTGCGTTTTTTAATTCTTCCTCACTGACTGGATTGCCCTGTGCGTCATATTTCACATAGCTGATTCCACCTGTATAGGATTTCCCGTTCAGCTTTGTCTGCACCTGGAACCGAAAGGCGTGGGTACGGTCTCCCATGTTGCCGCCGACTCTCTTTGCAATCGTCAGTACGCGGTCACTCCGGATATACCGGTTGACGAATTTTGCTTCCGATGTTGTACTTCCTGCAATCTGCCCGGATATTTCCTTTGTATCCGGTGATACCGTCAGATCATATCCATCCAGTATGGCATCATTTTCATTTACTTTATACGTTGTTCCCGGTGTCAGATTGGTAAATGTATATTCGTATGCGTTATTTTCTGCATTCCATACCAGTCCGTCTGCATTCAGTTTCAGTTCTTTTGTCTCCGTTTTTCCGTCTGGTTTCGTCAGCGCACAGGTAAAGGAGAGCTTCTTTAATACCTTCTGCAATGCTTCCGGATTATCTTCCAATCCTGTAATGGCTTTCGAAATCTTTAAATTGCCCGGATGCACTTTTATGACTGGTTTCTTGTAATATTCTGTATAGTTCTGTTCTCCATACTTGTACATCAGTACTGCATGTTCATTTTGGTTCGAATAGAATCCGGTGTCTCCTGCATAGGTTCCGGTTCCTGCATCTGCCTGATCTGTATAGCCTGATGTTCTGTATTTTTCATATGCCGTTTCTGTCGGCTGGATCTTGGTAATGACCTCATAGGTATAGCCTTCCTGCAGTTTATAGTCTGCCGGAAATTGCATTTTAACGGATTTTGATGCAGAATCATAAGAAGCCGTGATTCCAAGATCTGCTGCATTAACCGGGTTTCCGGATGCATCAAAGATCTGTACCTGTGGTGCAAGGACATTTCCATCTGCTCCCTTCACCATCTCAACATTCTCACTCAGCGGATCGGAAATCGTGACATTTGTACATGCCAGTTCTGTGATCTGTTTCTGAATGTCATCGAATGCCTTGTTCAGATTCGCCAGCGTTGTTCCGGCATAAGATGCATGTTTTCCGGCTTTGACTGCTGAATTGGCAAGGTCGGTAAGTTTTTTGTAATTCCCTGACGGTCCTACACCGACCGTGAAAAAATAATCGGTCTGCATATCAGCGACTGCATCTTTTCCTGCCTTCAGACTCTTTCCATCTTCGTCGCTGCTTCCATTGCCTTCTGTATAACCGTCTGATCCATATCGGAAGGTTGGATCTCCATCAGATACGAAGATTACTGCTGTCTTGGCATTCTGTCTTTTCCCATTCAGCAGTCCTTTCGCACTTCTGATCCCGGCCTGATAATTGGTTCCGCCGTCCGATTTCGGAGAAGTCCGATTCATGATCGCAGATGCCTGATTCGTCCAGTTTACAGCAATCTCTGCATCATTCCATGCCTCATCCCTGTATCCACCAGGCCAGTAGTCACTCTTATTTCCACTAAACGTCACAAGCGCAAATCTGACATCCAGATTCTCATTAGCCGCCAGTGTATTCGTCATGCTGTTGATTGCCTGACTTGCCGCAGTCCTTCTTTCCCCGTTATTTTCCCAGCTATTCTGACTGTCATGATCCATCGGATAAGCCATACTTCCGGATCTGTCCAAGACATAGATGACATCCAACGGCGCTTTCGAAGACTCACTGTTTACTTTTCCTTTTACTGTTAATTTCAGATCGTAGGTTCCATCTGCATTCTCTGTCACCGTCTTTTCATGCTCCAGAGACATGCCAGAATCCGACGACTCTTCTCCCTCAGCATGCACCTCCCTGATACTCCCTCCCACTGGCAGCAGTACCAGGATCGCAGCCGTCAGTATGGTAATGATTTTCTTTATGCTCTTCCGGCTGATAGTATGTCCCATAACGCTCCTCCATTTCTGTTTCATTTGAATGTGGCTGTTTTTCTTTACCCTCATAGTATTCTTATGTAGGAGGATGGGATTTTATTCCAGAATTTCTATTTAATGCATTATGGCGACTGTCACCGATCGGAATAAACTTACAAGGTCCTATCCTGTGCTGACTCCAACATGGGGAAATTCTAAAGCAAAAAAGTTGACCTAAAAACGAGCTCACAAAAAATCCAAACTCGACATTCGTCTCAGACAGTGGATTTTTTGTGAGCAAACGGTCAACTTTTTTACTTAAGAATTACCAACCATGAGTCCGTATGCACAAGATAGGACCTTGTAAGTTTATTCCTGCGGTTTCGCATGCCATAATAATTAAATGGAGAACTGTAATCTTTTATTACGGTTCGGGAATCTGGCTTAGTGCATTAAATAGAAAATTAATTAAACCCGATCAGACGTCTTGCAACTGTATACGCCAGTGATGATATCTTACGTCCTGATTTTCCCGGAATATTCATAGTCTGCCCGAGAATTCCATAGCGGATCTTTATAAAACTGCGCAGATCTTTCTTCTTCAGATACTTCCATAATTCCTTTTTCTTCTCCAGATTTTCTTTATTCTTGGAACGGATACAAAGAATAGAAGAAACTGTCATCATGATTGCCAGATAATTCAACATATACTGTCTTAATTTCTTACTTCCGATGTTTTTCAACTGATACATATCAATCATTGTCTTTGTGACAAATATCTGCTGATCCAGCCTTTTGATCATTACTTTCTCATTAACCGACTGATCCTCGCGTCCGATAAAATATCTGTAAAAATCTACATCCATATAGTAAATCTTTCGCACATGTGGAAGTGGATAATATACATAAATATTGTCCACATAGAATGTATGCTTCGGCAGATGAAGCTGGATTAATTTCAACATATCGGTGCGATAGATAACTGAATGCATCAGAATATACTGATCCAGATGAAAATGTCCCATATCATCCCAGCGGAAAATCTCATCCTGCGGCAGTACATTACGGTAATGGATTACTTTCTTGTGTGCTGCTCCAACTTTCTCATATACGTAGTTGGCAATCAGCATATCCAATTCCATGGCATCTTCTTCCATATGACGCAATACTTCCAGAATTTTATGAAGTGCATCTTCATCCACCCAGTCATCACTGTCTACAACCTTAAAATATTTGCCGGTGGCATGTGTCAGTCCGGAGTTTACAGCATCTCCGTGTCCACCATTTTCCTTGTCTACTACTTTAACAATTGTAGGATATTTTTCCATATAGTCGTGAGCAATCTCTGATGTTCTGTCTTTTGATCCGTCATTTACGATAATAATTTCAACGTCTTCTCCACCCGGAAGAATACTTTCTATCGCATGAGCCATATAGTCCTGTGAATTGTAACACGGAATGGCAAAAGAAATATATTTCATTCTTCTTTTCTCCTCTTTCTTCAAAATTGACTTCTATTAGTATAATCTATTTTCCTCTGTTTTCCAACAAAATCTTTGTAAAATCCCGTGTTCACAATTTGTTCATTTATCCTTCAAAATTCTTTCACTACTTTAACATTCTTTCTTCATAGGTCTTTTTTATACTATAATCATCAAAGAAATACACAAGACATTATCTAGTATGTAAATACTATTTGGAATAAACTTTTTCATAATACATGCCGGGAATCGCGAAAGCGGTTACCCGGCATCCTCCCTTTTATGGAAAGATTCTACTTGTTTTTGTTGTCTGGCTGCATTTTTTTCAATATATTCCCCAATCTTTCTCTTTTCCAGAAGCCAATTCCCGTTAACATACCTGTGAGCATAATACCTGAACACAATATACTTTTACCATTTCTTTTGTTCATCTGTTCTTCTTTTAACTGCTCTTCTTTTTTTACCGCTTTCTCATTTCCATAAAAAATATATTTCTTTACAGGCTCTGTTATCTTCTGTAATAATGTTTTTTCCTGCTCTATCTCAAATCCAATCCGTGAGATCTGTTCATTGCCTGCAAGATCTTTTGCCTTTACTTCAACTTCATATGCTTTTGCTTCATCTACTTTACATTCATAAAGTCCCTTTTGCTTTTCACTCTTTTGCTTCGCTCCATTAATCTTAATGTATTCAATCTGATCTTCCGGATTTTCCGTTCGGATATAAAATTTTCTTTCCTTTTCATAGCTTTCTCCTTCTCTGATATTTTCAAATCTGATCACCGGCGGGGTATGATCAATTGTAAACCTTGCCTTTGCATCACTCTTATTGCCTGCAGAATCTACCGCTTCCACAACCAGTGTATGCATGCCTTCTTTCTCAATCTTCTCTCCCGGACGGTATACTGTATCATCTAATTTCATGGTGTACGTATAACTGGTAAAATCTTTGACCGATTCTCCGGCCGAATAATCCCATCGGAAGTATTTTAAATATTTTCCATCGAGTTCATCCACATGAACAATCACTGGATTTTCTTTGTCAATAATCACCTGTCGCTCCACCTGATTTTCATGTCCTGCCATATCAGCTGCATTCATTCTCAGTTTATATATTCCGTCTTCTGTAAGTGTCTGACTGCTTTCTTTTCTCATCTTTCCTGACTCATCCGACTTTCCTATCCGCCACTCTGTGATCTCTGTTTCTTCTTTTCTTCCGGTGATATCTTCCTTCGAAATATGTGCCTGCACAACCTGAAATATATTTTCCTCTTCTGCCAGATAGTTCACTTTAACCGGTTTACTGGTGATCATATAATCCTGCACTCCTTGTATAGCTGCCTCCGGAACATTCCTGTCAATATAGACCTTATCTGTCACTATCGTCTTATTTCCTGCAACATCTTTTACAATAAAAGTTACAGGAATTCCTTCACCATTCTTCGATTCTTCTTCCACTCGAAACATTTCTGTTTCTTTATTGCTTTTTCCAATTACTTTTTCTCCTGTTTTACAGATAATTTCCGCAATCTGACTTCCATTTAGTCCATCGGAAGATTCTACCCGGACTTCCGCAATATCTTTGTGCCATATCTCCGAACCTCCTGTTATTTCATAATGTACTACAGGTTTACTGCTATCCAGCCAGAATTCTTTTTGACTTTCTGAATTTTCTACCCGGTGTCCTTTTTCATCTTCCATCCATATCTTCAATTCATTTCCGCCGTCTGTAAAATTCAATTGTTTCAGCAGGAAGCTTTCATTTTGTCTGTCCAATATTCCTTCCTGCTGTTCATTATTTCCATTTTTGAAGAGATATCTTGTTGTCCCTCTTTTGCTCATATGCGTAATTCTTCCATCCGGACGATGAATATAGTATCCGTTTTCCCCATCTGGTTCGTTATATACAATCTGATAAGGTTTTATCGCTTCTTTTTCAGAGTCTTTATCCGAGTCCTTGTCTTCTTCCGGATTTTTATTCTCATCTTTGTCTTCTTCTGGATCCTTATTCTCATCTTTGTCTTCTTCCGGATCCTTATTCTCATCTTTGTCTTCTTCCGGATCCGTTTCTTTTTCTGCTTCTCTGTGATCCCCAGCCTCTGCCTGTACAATGCTTCCAACTGCTGACATATCTGCAAATTGTGAGCCTATGACCATTCCTGCTATTACAACCGTGATTGCTTTTTTTATCTTCCTACCCATACCTCTTCTCCTTCCATCTTGATTGCATATTCTTTCTGCAGCTTTTTAAATTCCTCCTGATCCGGCAGTTGTCCGTCATCTCTTACATACTCTTTGATCTTCATGGAACATTCTTCCCTGCTGACAGACGGATCTGCACACATGAATCGGATATGCATCAGTTTTAACTCCTGAGATTCCTTCAATTCTCCGATTCCCTGAATACAGATATCCATTGCCATATCGCACCTGCCTGCTGCTTCATATAATTGTGCAATTTTTTTATACAACATTTCTCTGTTTCCGTCCTCCTGCTCCATCTCCAATAGCTCTGTATATATCTTTGCCGCTTCCTCCTCCGTCTTCTTTTTTTCACAGGCGGCCGCCTGGTATTCTAACATTTCTTTTTTTACCGGATCATTCAGATAATCCGTCTGCATCCCCCTCTTTACCAGTTCTAATACCTTTTCTACACTGTCCTCGTCATCCAGAAGTCCATATCCTCTGATCAGGCACTGGATTTCCTGTTTTTGCTTCTCCTCGGATATCTTGCTCCTTTTTTTCCATACCTTTTCCAGATATGCAAGACTCTTTTTATATTTTCTTACATCTTCCGGACATTCCTGTTTTTCATATGCGCCGATCAACATTTTCAGATTCTCCGCAAGTTCTTTATTGGTCAGTTCATTCAGACAAATACGGCTTTTCTCCACATTCCCGACATTTAAGAAATACGCAAGTGCCAGTTCCAGATATTCTTCATCCCGTTTCTCATTCTCCTGACTGTCTGTGCGTAATTCTGTATTGGCATTACTGGTTGCTTTCTGTTGTTCCTTTATTATTCCGTCAGGTACATTTTTTCTTTGCTGTATCAACATATACCCTGCCGCCACCACTGCGAAAAATAATGCGATATATATCTTCCACCTGCGTTTTCCTTTGTCTCCCGAACTTTCTTTATTAACTTTTTCTTTCCATTTTGGGATTTGTTTTTGAATTTCTGAAACGCTTTGATAATAAGACCCTTTTGTTCCCATTGTTTTTGAAATGATACTCTGAAGTCTGTGTTCTTCCCACCGGTTCAGATGCGGTTCTGTTTCTGACGAAGCGAGAATATATTGAAATGTCTTTCCCAATCCATATATGTCCAGCTCTTTACTGGCATTTTGATAATAATTCTCTTCCGGAGGGAGAAAATATTCCCGCATGTCCCTCCTTTGCATAAATACTACCTGTTTCCTGTTTGTCTCGGCTTTCATATCTAGAAAATAAACCCTGCCGTCCTCCGCCAGAATAATACTGTATGGATTCACATACTGATAGCATGGATTCCCTCTGCATCTGTGGATCAGTTCCAGCTGTTCTGCAATTGCCTTTAACAACAGGAACATTTCCTTCTTCTCCATTACCGGATGATACTTCAAATATCTGGCAAGTGTTCTTCCCTGCACATTTTCAGAACTGATATAGCAGATCTGTCCATGTTCGATCAGACGCAGTACATCATAGCTTTCCTTTTGCTGCAATGCATTCCACCTCAATTCTATTCTTCAGTTTTTTTACAAATGGTAATTTTTTGAACCCTCACACAGGTTATAGAATCTTTATAGATTGATTAACCGAATCTATCTTGAAAATATAGATTAAGCATATACTACCTGATTATTTTCAAAATTTCAAGGCTTTTTTTACTTTTCATGCACTTTTTTATCGCAGGAAATCAGACGTCCCGATAAAAAAACGTCCTGACATGAGATATCCTCATGACAGGACGTTCTTTTATCTTCTCTCTGATTTTAAATGGATTATCTGTGGCTGAGTTCTTTCGGTGTATATAGATGTCTTGGAATTCCATCTACCATAACCGGTGATACATCTCCCTGGATCAACGGACGTACATATGAAATAAACTCATTTGTTACATAAGTGCCTTCTTTGTTTACCCAGCTTCTTGGAACCAGCTTCTCATCATTGGCAATCTTATGTACATCTTTCACTTCCGTTCCGCACTGATACGGATCATCGGACAGACGTTTTAAGACAACCATCTTTCCGGTATCTCCTTCGTCTGCTGCTTTTACTGCAGCTCCTCCAACCTGATATGCCTCCAGAATATCTACTCTTGAAGCCGCATGCGATGCAGCTCTCTGCAATGTACTTAATTCAATCGCACGTGTCTTACATCCGATCTCACCTGCAATATAACTCGCCAGATAAGATGCCGTTCCTGATAACTGTTTGTGTCCGAATGCATCCACAAAATCAATACTGTTGCCAAGTTCACATACATATGTACCATCTGCTGTACGGATCCCTTCTGATACCGCAACTACGATGGATGTCTTTTCCTGTAATAACTGCCTGATCTTTTCCCCGAATAACTGAAGATCAAACGGCAGCTCCGGCAGATAAATAAGATCCGGACCTTCACAATCCTCTCCCTGTGACAGTGCTGTGGAACCTGTCAGCCATCCTGCATTTCTTCCCATAATCTCTACAATAGATACTACGCCCTTTTCATATTCCAGGCAGAAGCTGTCACGGATAATCTCTTTCATCGATGTTCCGATATATTTTGCCGCACTTCCGTATCCCGGTGTATGATCTGTCAACGCAAGATCATTATCAATTGTCTTCGGGCATCCTATGAACCGGATGGAATGTCCAAACACAATTGCATAATCCGATAACTTTTTAATCGTGTCCATAGAATCATTTCCGCCGATATAAATAAATGCTTCAATATCCAGTTTATCCAGAATTTCAAAAATCTTATCATAAACTTCCCGGTTCTCATGTATCTCCGGAAGTTTATACCGGCAGGAACCTAAGAATGCAGCCGGTGTTCTCTTTAATAACTCTGCATCCAGCTCTGTCTTGATGTGATCTGACAGATCAATATATTTTTCCTTTAATAATCCCTGAATTCCATGAAGCATTCCGTACACTTTATTCGCTCCACGGTCTTTTGCTGTCCGGTATACACCGGCAAGACTCGCGTTGATCGCTGCAGTTGGTCCCCCAGATTGTCCTACTATTACATTTCCTTTCATTCGCTTGTTTCCTTCCTGTTTTTATTACATTTTGCTGTTGATTTAATATTAGTATATTTTGACATAAAAGTCTAGTAAATATTATATTTTTTATGCATTTTCACCATTACAAATGAATAAAAAAATCTCTTATCCTTCACATATACACTTTGTATAATAATATGAAAGACAAGAGATTTTATGATCAATTGATATTTATTCAGCTTTTACAGGATTGGAAACACTTACTTTATGATTATACCACTTTCCTTTTGTTCCGATCAGTGCCAGATCAAATTCTTTGTCCAGTGCCGGCACCGGAACATCAAAACCGTATACTTCTTTCGGCTTACCCTCTATATCTGTTACGACATTACCATTTTCATCTGTTATAGTATCTGTCGTCGGTTGCAGAAGTTTTGCTCCCTTTTTCTTGGCATCTTTTATTGTACCAGGAAACAGATTTACAATATTTTTTGATACAAGACTGATATGAATCGTCATCTTTCCGTCTTTTACCGTCAATGTCCCCTTATCATCATATGCATCATTTACATGAAACATGGAACTGTCCGTTTTAAACTCTGCTGTATAGGTTCCATCTTCAATCGGAGCTTTTGTCTCTTCCTTTTCTGCTGCTTTCTCTTTTTTCGCATCAGACTTCTGCTGTTCTGTCTTTTTGCTCTCTGACCTAGATGTCTTACTGTCATCTTTACTGCCGCATCCTGTAAATACAGACACGGTCATCACTACCGCTAATGCAAGCGTCATCAGTCTTTTTCTTAACATTGTTCTCTCCCTTTAATATTTTTTTACTGTGCATCCATGGCTGCTTTTGTATGAGCTACATATAACTGCTGGATTGCATCGATTTCTCCAAGACCTGCGATCTGTGTCTTCACACTGTCAAAGTTCTTAGATGCCTCGAACTGGCTCAGCCATGAATCATCATCATCTCCGGCCATGTCATTGTTCGCATGATCACCTGCCACAACCATCAGTGGACGAAGAATGACATTCTTATATCCGGCATCTTTTACTTTTGCGATAACAGATTCACACGAAGTTTCCTCCGGTTCTCCTTCTACTGTTCCGATAAATACATTCTTATATCCCAGCTTTTCCATCTGTGTCTGCATCTGGGAATAGCTGATCTTTGCTTCATCTGATGTTCCGTGTCCCATGAATACAAATGCTGTACTGTCTGCTGCGACTGCATCAAGGCTGTCATATTCTGCTGTCTTAACAGCTTCTGCTGTAATTGCTTCTGCTACTGCTGCTTTATCTGCATTGATCACTGTCGCATCCGATCCGACTTCTCCGAGAAGCGGTTCTGCGATCTTGACAGATTCAAATTTATCTTTGTAACTCTCCACTGCTTCTGTTAACTCTTTATATTCTGCACCATGCATTAAGTGTGTTGGCTGTATAATCAGTTGCTTGACACCATTTTTTACGGCACGCTCTAAAGCCTGATCCACATTATCAATCTTCTCGCCATCTCTTGCCTGTACATGATTGATGATGATCTGAGCTGTAAATGCTCTTCTTACAGACCAGTCCGGATTTGCTGCCTGGAGTGCTTTCTCTACTCCACCGATATCGGCTGCACGGCTCGCATTAAAAGAAGTACCGAAACTTACTACCAGAAGTTCCTTTTCTCCAATATCATCTCCATTTAACGGGTCATCCTGGGAAGCATCTCCTGTATCTCTTCCGAAGTAATCCGGATCTGCATTGTCTCCTTCTACCAGTTCTTTCTGCGCATCTGTCAATTTATCCCACGCTTCTTTTGCTGCTTTACACTGTTCATCCGTCTTGTCTGTTCTTTCCTGAACGTAGATCGCATCAATCTTTTTTGCAACTGCATCCGCTGCTTTCTGATCTTCCTTTTTTGAAGAAGTCTCTGTCTTCTTGTTACTGTTGCTGTCGGAGCTGTCTGATTTTGCTCCACATCCGCCAAATGCCGCTACACACATAGCTGCTGATAATAATACTACTACCAGTTTCTTTTTCATTTCTTTCTACCTCCTGTTTTTTGATTGTCAATACATGAGATACAAGATCTCTGCCACCGGCGGTTCCTTCTGGACACATAATATCAAAAAAGCCTCCGCCAGGAAACGAAGACAACGAAAATAAAACTGTATTACATAATATCTACATATCACATACAGTTCTGTGACTTATTTCGTACTGCCAATTCCTCGTGGCCTGAACTTTTACGTTCCTGTACTGCGAAAGGCAGGTCTCCCGGCTTATTGCTCTGGCACTTCAGCTCCCTTCCCGGTCATCCCAGTGGGTATGCAGCTTCCGCTCGCAAAATACGGTGACGAGTTCGTACAGGATTCTCACCTGTTTCCCTTTTCACCAGTCAGATCATTCTTTCTATAAAATAATTCCCATAAATTATCCTTGATATCCTGACTGACACCTCACACAATCATGATTTAATTTACCTTGTAACCTTACCACAGTTGCCCAATCTGTGTCAATACTGCCCGGTCTGCCGTGTACGAAACCATGTATAAAAAATATGACTCACCGGACATGTAACAGCAAAAAACCCTCGTCTGACTTTATATCAAACAAGGGTTTCTCCTACGTGCGCGAGAAGATTCGAACTCCCGACCTTCTGGTCCGTAGCCAGACGCTCTATCCAGCTGAGCTACGCGCACATATTCATTTTATTGTTTCCGAAGTTTTTGTACCTCAGCAACGAAATTAAGTATAGCGCAATGTATTCCATCTGTCAACAACTTTTTCAAACTTTTTTATTATTTTTTACCCGGGAGATTTCTTTCTTCTTTTGTTAAGGCAAAAAACCCCAACTATGATATAATCAATACATGTTTGTAAATATATTAGGAAACGAGGATTTCTTTATGACAATGACAAAAAAAGTTGCTGTAATCAATGATCTGTCCGGTCTTGGACGATGCTCCCTGACTGCCGCCATCTCTGTATTATCTGCGATGGGCATCCAGACTTGTCCGCTCCCGACAGCCATCTTAAGTTCTCAAACAGAATATCCAAGCTACTACTGCTATGATTTTACCGATAAGATGGATTATTTCCGTCAGGAATGGAAGAAACTCGGCACTTGCTTTTCTGGGATCTACACCGGTTACATTGCCAGTGTACCTCAGATTGAAGAGATTTTTCATTTTCTGGATACGTTCCAGACACCAGATACTTTTCTTCTGGTTGATCCTGTAATGGGTGATGACGGCATGACCTATGATATGTATACTTCCGAATTCCTGTCTGCCATGAAGAAACTGACCGCACGTGCAGATGTTATCACTCCAAATATTACAGAGTTCTGTCTGCTGACAGATATAGATTACAGTACCCTGCAGAACTCCTCTTTGTCCCTGCATCAGCTCATTTCATGCCTCAAAGATGCAAGCCATACATTAACAGCAGAACGTGCGAAAAAGATCCTTATCACAGGAATTCGCTTTACTACAGATGATGGAATCCCTAAGATTGGGAATCTCCTGTTAGATGGCTCTTCGCATTTTCTGTCGGCATTTCCCTGCTGCGATGGAAGCTATTCCGGTACCGGCGATCTCTTTGCCTCCTGTATCACAGGTGGACTTGCCCGCGGAACTTCCCTTACAGAAATGATGCAGACTGCCGGATCTTTTCTCGAAAAAGCATTAGCCGATTCCGTAAAAGAACAGGTTCCTGTAAACGAAGGAGTTAACTTCGAAAAATATTTATATCTCTTACATTAAGAAAAATCACCATATATCCCGATAAAATTTCTCTACTGAAATTTTTCCTTTTGATATATGGTGATTTTCTTTCTATAATGATTCGTATCTTAAATTCATATTTCGTTACATAATTTCTGACAATCTAATCTGTGCTTCCACAGCTTCTGCCAGTAATTTATGATTTTCCGGATAATATCTTGTCGAAAATACATACTCTCCATCATTCACAAATACTTCTACCGATGATCTATCAGCCAGAATCCTCAGATCCTTCACTTCATCCACTTCCACATAACGCATGCTTCGTCCTGCAGATATAGAAGTCTTGTCCTGACTTATAAAATGCATCCGGAATCTTCCGTCTGCATAATCCAGGATCAGTTCATTCGACAGGATGACTTTAAAATGGTTTTCTGCAATATTCGAAATCTCCAGTTCATACACCTGATAACCGTCACTGGACAGCATACCTTTTACATCACTTACCAGATGTTTCTTCTCATCCAGTTCGCGAACCGGGCGCTGACAGATCTTTCCATCTTTCTCGAAGATTTCTCTCGGAAATGCAAAGCAGTGCTGCCATCCCGTCTGAATCGTCGGATTTGTATACTCTTCACAGTCCGGCATTCCCATCCAGCTGATGTGAATTCTTCGTCCGTCTTCTGTCTCAAAGCTCTGCGGTGCATAATAATCAAATCCATAATCCCATACTTGTTGCTGCTCCCCATACAAAATCTTTTCTAACCCCCATGCTTATTCTCCCTGTTTTCATTATACTGTAATTGTATTATACCGCAAAAATTCATACTGTGCATTATAAGTGAGGCCGGAGATTTCAAAAACCTCCGGCCTCACTTATGTTACATTGATATATTAACTTTCAAACTGGCTGTGATACAGTTTATGGTAAAATCCACCTTTTTTCAGCAGTTCTTCATGATTGCCCTGTTCGATGATCTTACCGTCTTTCATAACTAAGATTAACGAAGCATTCCGTATCGTGGAAAGTCTGTGTGCTACGATAAAGCTTGTTCTGCCCTTCATCAGTTTATCAAATGCTTCCTGTACCTGCAGTTCGGTACGGGTATCAATACTTGATGTCGCCTCGTCTAAGATCAGCATCGGCGGCAGACAGAGCATGACTCTTGTGATACACAGAAGCTGCTTCTGTCCCTGGCTGATGCTGTCTTCATGGAGCACCGTATCCAGACCTTTCGGAAGTCTGCGGATGAATTCCCAGCTTCTTGCTTCTTTCGCCGCACAGATGATCTCTTCATCAGTTGCATCCGGCTTTCCAAAACAGATGTTGTCTCTTACGGTTCCGCTCTTGATCCAGGTATCCTGCAGTACCATGCCAAAGCTGCTTCTGAGCGCATGTCTGGATACTTCCCGGATGTCTTTTCCATCCACCAGGATCTTTCCTTCATCTACGTCATAGAAACGCATCAGCAGGTTAATAAATGTCGTCTTACCGCATCCGGTCGGACCAACGATTGCGATACGCATACCTGGTTTTACATCCAGATTGAAATTCTTAATCAGTTCTTTTTCTTTATCATAGCTGAATGCCACATCATCAATTGTAACATTGCCATCGACTGTAGCAAATACTCCTTCTGCATCCGGTGTCTCTTCTTTCTGCTCCAACAGGTCAAAGATACGGTCCGCACATGCCAGCGCATTCTGAATCTCTGTAATTACCGAACTGATATCATTGAACGGCTTCATATACTGGTTCGCATAGGATAACAGTACAGAAAGTCCTCCAACCGTCAGCGTTCCGCCCGGTATCAGAAAAGCTCCGAGTAGTGCTACTCCGGCGTAAATGATATTGTTGACAAATCGTGTAGATGGGTTCGTTAAACTGCTGTAAAATACCGCTTTCTGGCTGTATGTCTGCAGTTCTTTATTGATCTCATCAAATCTTCTGGATGATTCTTTCTCGTAACCGAATGCTTTGACTACCTTCTGTCCGCCGATCATTTCTTCGATCAGTGCAGTCTGGCGTCCTCGGGTCTCGCTCTGCTTCCGGAACATCGTATAAGATCTGGAAGAAATGAATTTCGCTACTGCGAAACTAAATGGTGTCAGAACGATCACTAAAAGCGTTACCCACACATTCTTGGAGAACATGAAGATCAGCGTCACAATGATCGTCACAATCCCGGAAAATAACTGTGTAAATCCAAGTAACAGACCATCCGATAAGATATCTGTATCTGCAATGACACGGCTTACGATATCTCCGGTGCTGTGCTGATCCAGATAAGATAACGGCAATACCTGGATGTGGCGGATCGCCTGTGAACGGATATCCTGTACGATCCGGTAAGTCATACGGTTGTTCAACAGATTCATGAACCAGGTAGCAAGTGCCGATATCACGATGAATACCAGAATCTGTCTCAGATAATACCACATCATATCAAAGTTCACCTGATGTGCTGCCACGACTTCATCGATCGCATCTCCGAATAAGACCGGCACATACAACTGCAATACTACAGAGATCGCAGCAAAGATGACACTGAATCCAAGGAAAATCTTATATTTCCCTATGAGCTTTAATAATTTCTTCATTACTCTGCCGCTCCTTTCTCTGTCTTCTCAGAAGTCTTCATTACAACCGGACGTTCTTCCGGGAACTGTGAATAATAGATTTCCTGATAGGTCTCGCAGGTTTCCATCAGTTCTTCGTGTGTTCCCTGTCCTACCAGTTCACCGTCGTCCATAACCAGGATCTTGTCCGCCTGCCGGATGCCGGAAATTCTCTGGGATACCAGGAATGTTGTCACATTGCCTTCCAGTTCACCGATTGCTTTACGAAGCGCTGCGTCTGTCGCAAAATCCAGTGCACTTAAACTGTCATCCAGTATCAGGATATCCGGCTTGCTGACCAGTGCACGCGCGATCGTAAGACGCTGTTTCTGTCCTCCGGACAGGTTTCGTCCGTTCTGTTCCACTTCAAAATCAAGCTTTCCAGGCTTAGATTCTACAACATCTTTTGCCTGAGCGATTGTGATCGCTTTCCACAGATCTTCATCTGAAGCCTGATCATTGCCCCACTTTAGATTATCACGGATACTTCCTTTGAACAGGATGGAACGCTGCTGAACCACTCCGATCTCACGGCAAAGTTCTCCCTGCGGATAATCCTTTGCATTGGCGCCATTTACCTTTACCGTACCTTCCTGTGGATCATAGAATCTCGGGATCAGGCTGACCAGCGTACTCTTACCACTTCCGGTTCCTCCGATGATTCCAATCGTCTGTCCTTTCTTCGCCCGGAAGGAGATGTCCGATAAGCTGGATGCTCCGGCACCTTCGTAGGTGAAGGTGACGTGATTGAACTCAACTGCCATATTATCAGCAGCTTTATCATTTCCATCCACTGCTTTGTATTCCATGCTGGACTTCACATCCAGAATACCGGCCACACGGTCTGCACACGCCATTGATTTATTCAACGTAATGATCAGAGATGCCAGCTTGATCAGCTCTACGATGATCTGTGCCATATAGTTATACAGTGCTACCACCTGCCCCTGTTGCAGATTTCCGATATTCACCTGCACTCCGGCACGCGCGATCAGTAACACAGTTGCCACGTTAATCAGTACATACGTGAGCGGATTCAGAAGAGCAGAAATTCTTCCTACGAATTCATTCAGTCTCGTAAGTTCACGGTTTCCTTCTTCGAATTCCTCCACCGACTGTTCTTCCCTGCAGAACGCACGGATGACACGGACACCTGTCAAATTCTCTCTTGTAAGTCCTGTCACACGGTCCAGTCCTGCCTGTACTTTCTTGAACAGCGGAATACTGATCAGCATAATGGAAAATACAACTACAAACAGGATTGGCACTGTCACGACAAAGATCAGTGCGCAGCGCACATTGATGGTAAATGCCATCACCATCGCACCGATCACAACAAACGGGCTTCTCAGCAACAGACGCAGTCCCATATTAATTCCATTCTGCACCTGGTTCACATCGTCTGTCAGTCTTGTGATCAGCGTATCCGTTCCGAGCGTATCCAGTTCTGTAAATGACAGTCTCTGGATATGGTCGAACATTGCCTGTCTGACACTGGTCGCAAATCCAACACTCGCCTTTGCGGCAAAAAACTGTGCGGTAAAGCTGCACAACAGTCCGACTGCTGCCATAAGCAGTAATACGAAGAACATTTCCACAATATATCCACGGTCATTCTTCGCAACGCCCACATCAATGATCTGAGCTACCACAACCGGAACCATAAGATCGAATACCACTTCCAGCAATTTAAAAAGCGGTGCCAGGATACTTTCCCTGCGGTATGGTCTCAGAAATTTCTCAAGACGCTTCATTTCTTTCACTCCATTCCTTTTTCTATCCGATAACTAATAAATCATCTGTTATCTACTTATTCATAATGTCCCTTGACTGTTTTATTATAGTCCGTTATCATTGATATGAATAATATTGTTTTTATAGCTTTGCAATACAAAAAATATATAAGGAAGGTAATCCAACATGGAACTCAGACAGTTAGAATATTTCCGCGAGATTGCATCCACCGGAAGCATCAACGAAGCTGCAAGACACTTAAATATGTCCCAGCCCCCGCTCAGCTACCAGATCCGCCAGCTGGAAAATGAATTAAATGTAAAACTTTTCGACCGCACCAGCAAGGGTGTTACCCTGACTGAAGCCGGCAAGCTTCTCTACGACCGCTCCGGTAACCTGCTGGAATACGCCCGATCTACCGAACTGGAAGTCTCAAAAACCGGTAAAAAACGTATCTTACGTATCGGCCTGACTCCGACAACGGTAGATACCATCATGCCTTATATTTCCCAATTTTCGAAAAAAAATCCCGACGTGAACTTTGAAGTCCACGACGGGATCACTTACTCGCTTTATCAGTATCTGCTGGACGGGATCATCGATATCTCCGTTGCCAGAACACCACTGCGTCTTGACGAGGTGTCTTATATGGAATTGTGTTCCGAGCCGATGATCGCGGTATCGGCACCGGAAAATACTGCCGCTTCCTTAAAACTTGCTGATCTTCTACACAGACCATTAATCTTATACCGAAGATACGAAGAACTCATCATGAATACCTTTCATGCCCAGAATATGAATCCGGACATCTTCTGTGTCTGCGACGATCCGAGAGGTGCAATGCTCTGGGCAAAGGAAAATCTTGCGACTGCCATCTTTCCACAGTCCATGGCAAGCTTGTGTGATGGCCTTTGTATACAAGAATTGGATGAGCCGGATCTTGTAACCAAGATTCTTCTGATCTGGGCGAAAGGAAAGAAACCAGTGCCGCTGGTGCAGGAATTTCTGGATGTGTGTGGTGAGCATTAGCACATTAGAGCTTACGGTTCACCCACCATATACCAATTATAAGATATACCGCCATCATTCCTAATATGGCAGATGTTGCAACCAGTTGATTCCTGTTTTTCAAAACAAATGCCATTAACAGAAATACAATTTCTCCACACCAATAGGACCAGATGCATTTCCTTTTTCCTGAATCAGTAATCCAGTTTTGCGAATCCAGTATCCAGAGTAAATTAATAAATATTCCAAAAGCTAAGGATATGATCAATGAAGTAAGGGCTTCTGCTGACATATTTGTCATTCTGTTTTTTGCAAATGCCATACATAGCACCAGCAAATCATATAGTAATAGCAATATAGCATTTCTTTTTAACGCTTTCATTTTTTTATGAATGTTCACTTTTTCTCCTCCTCGTTGTCCTAAAAATAATCCTGGATATTACAAAGACTGTCACTAGGCCTATATACACTCTAACTATCAGGAGTAAATCCTGTTGTATCTCAGGATACTTATTTCCTAACCACATTACAATGCAAAGCAACATCATTCCCCAAGAAACTAATGCGATTCCTACTATATTATCTAATTTTTTCATACGTTCACCTGTTTACTATATTGCCTTAACGCTTTTGTTGCTTTTTGGTAATCCTTATTTTCCACAAAAATATAATACTTTTTTCCTTCATTTTCTCTAAATCCAAAATCTCCTGATCCTGTTATAAATAGCAATGTTACAAATTTAAACATATTATTTTTATTTCTAACATCTATCCGATATGTTATTTTTTGTGATGATAAAATTGTTTTTATGTTTTCGCATTCCTCAAAAGCACTCACTTTTGCCAATAATTTCATTTTTTCACCATCCTCGCATATTAATGAAATTCACTTTTAATAATTTTATTAAAAATTAAAATTTACTCAAATCGATTTGCTTCCCCTTACTATACTCAATAAATCTTATCCTGCTTCTTAACAAACCTGAATAATTCTTAATTTCTAACAGGCCGTTTTCGCAGTATCTTATTCTATATATATCGGAAAACTTAAAACAATTGCATATGTGTTTTCATTATTTATAATTTCGGATTTTCCTTCCATCTGTTCCATCATATTTTTTATATTCTGTATTCCTATCCCTGTTCCTTCTACATACTCTTTTTTAGTGTTTTTCTGATTTTCAAAGACTATCTGTATTGTATTTTTATCATTTTTCACTTCTAAGATAATTGGATAATCTTTATCCGCATATTTTTTTATATTTGAAACTAAATTATCCATAATACGCCCTACATATTTAGAATAAACCCGTACCTTTGCTTCGCTCCACTTCATATTTCCAGCAATTACCTGATATCCATCCAATTCAACAAACTCACAAAATTCTGATAAATACTCTCCGATTGCATATTCTGCATTTGCCGATGGTTCCAGCTCTACCTTTTCTTTTTTCTGAATCAGGAAAAAATCAAATAATTGATCTGTAAGTTCCCGGATCTGGTCTGCTTTCTTATAGCACTTTTTCAAACACTCTGTGTTCTCTATATCTTTTGACTTTTTCAGCGCTATTTCCAAAAAAGTGATTAGACTGGTCAATGGAGTACGCAAATCATGTGCCATTGCTAGCACAAGACTGTTTTGACTCTCTTTCATTTTCTGCTCATTGTCTTCTTTTATAATCAATGTTCTTCGCATCTTGTCAAGACCATATGCCAGATTTCCCAGTTCATCTTTTTCTCTGATCTCAAATTCTGTCTTCCATTCTCCTCCCTCTATCAGTTCAACTCCTCTGCTTAATTTTTGAATATATCTTACTTCTTTTCTTATTCCAAATATAAATACAGCAAAACATATTCCAAAGCTAATTGTAATAATCGACAGCATGAAAAGAAAATTTAATTTTGATTCATAATTCATATAAATATATACATCTGCCACTCCATCTGTAAACGTCACGGGCTGTAAAAAATACCATATATTTCCTAAGATGTCATTTTTTTCCGGTTCAAAAAAAATTGTCCCCATGTAAAAACTGTCATATAATATTTTTCTCTTTCTTGAAACCGAAAAATATGTAATTTTCTTTTTTGCAGCCCACTCTTTTAATTGCTCTGAATCATCGGACGCCACATGATTTTTCTTTACATAACTTTGCAATTCTCTTATGTACGGCTTTTCTGCATTATATATATAATCTGACTCATAAAAGTAGTTTTTTAATACATGTCCCCCTGCAAAGTATAGAAAGACAAATATTACGCTCCCTGTAATAACCGCTTTTAACAACAGCAGGAACATTTTCGTAGTCAGATTGGCATCTTTTCTTTTAATCAAATGTATACCCCTTTCCCCACACATTCCGTATTATTCTGGGATTCTGAGGATTTTCTTCTATTTTTGATCTTAATTTTCTGATGTGTACCATGATCGTATTCGCTGACGCCTTATAAAAAGGTTCTTCCCATACACTTTCATACAGATTTTGTATCGAAAAAATTTTTCCAGGATGCGTCATCAATAATAACAATATTCTGTATTCCGTATCCGTCAGACAAATTTCTTTTTGTCCCACATATACATCATTGTACATATTACTGATAGATATTCCATGTCTCTCAATCCATTTTTCTTCCTTCGAACCACTGTTGAATTCTGTATCATATATCTGATGTCTTCGCAACAGAGCATTCATCCTAGCAAGCAATTCTGCAAATGAAAATGGCTTTACCAGATAATCATCCGCACCGGCTACAAGCCCTGTGACTTTATCTTCTTCTTTTAGTTTAGCTGTCAAAAATAAAATCGGCACAACCGAACGTTTTCTTATCTCCTCACAGGTCTGTATACCGGATATTCCGGGCATCATAATATCTAAGATCACAAGATCTATTGATGTTGAAAATTTATTGAGTCCATCGGTTCCGTTCTTTGCCTCCGTAACCAGAAATCCTTCCGTTTCTAACAACATTCTGAGACTTTCACGGATGTCCTGATCATCTTCTATGATTAAAATGTGATTCATATCATTCCATCCTTTTCCATTGTTGCTTTTATCATAACATATTACTTTTAACACTCCTAAAAAAATTAAGAATTCTTCAGATTTCTTAATTCTATTTTTAAGAATTTATGTATAAGCTTAAAACTGTAATTATTATTAAAAATTTCAGGAGATTTTTCACATGAAAAAAAATTATCATTCCTTATCGCCACTTTATTTTCAACAGCCATTATATTTCATTCAGATATACATGCTGCGTCTCTTTCTCCACCTTCTTCTCTAAATGTAATCCAATCTTTTAATTCAGAAGACCGTAGTCTCCATACTACGAAATATATTGTCACAGCTGTCCAGACTACTTTACGCACAGGACCTGGAACAAGTTACTCATCTGCTGGTATCGTTTACAAAGGTGATATTATTTATGTTGTTTCTATAAAAAATGGTTGGGCTAAATTCAAAACACATAATACTTGGACCTATGTTTCCAGCCATTCTATCAAAAGATGTAATTAGCCTTACAGAATGAGAATCAAAAATACCGTCTATATCTGATAAACTTGAAATATCAAATATAGGCGGTATTTTTTGATTCTAAAAATTCTGCTAGTTGTCAAAAAGAGTAAACTCTAAAAATTCACGTCTCTACTACTATTTTTTAATATCCAAACTATGTAAAAACTTTAAACATTACGAAGCAGACAAACAATTCCAAACAAACTGTAAGTTTCGAAAATATATAATATTACAGCTCCAATGAATGCCAAATCAGACATCATAACAGCTCCAAGAAAAATGAAAATAACCACTTTTCCAAGCCAATACAACCAAATATATTTTCTTTTTTTCAAATCTACAATCCATTTTTTCGAATCAATTATCCATAATAAATCAATCATCATTCCTCCTGCCAACGATATCATTGCAGAAAAAACGACATCTTCAGATATGTTTATCATTTTATTTTTTACTAATATAATAAATATCAAGAGAAAGTCATATACTAGTAGCAGAACACCGTTTCTTTTTAATGCTTTTTTACTTTTATGAATATTCATATTCTTTTTAATTTATACGGTTATATAACTCGTATAGTCTCCATATTTTATTCCACTATTAGTCGTAAATGACCATATATGTTTATAATTCGTTATTTTTCCAGCCTTCATCTCATAAATTTTAGATTTTACTCTTCCACCTACACCATTTTGTGCAAAACTTTTCACTGCATTATAGCCAATTTTTCCAATTACTTCTGCCCCTGTCATACTTACCATAACTGCTGCAATGACAGCAGCCGCTGCTGCCACCGCTACCCCTCTTTTCCAAGTCACTTTATTATTAACGGTTCCTACATAATTATATTTCGATGCTCTGTTCTGGTAATAGTTCTCATTTTCCACCGACCGATCTATCTCTTCCGTTTTTTCTATCTCTGCTATTTTCTCTCCATTTAGGAGAAATATTCCTTCCGTTTCATCATACACTAATTTATCCTTTTCTTTTGTTTTTTCATTCGTAATATAGGTTACTTTATTGCCTTTCTCTACTCCATATTCATATCTATAGTTTATTCCTTCTATCTGCAGTTCTTCTTCTGCTTTTTCTACATATGGATTAGATATATTTTCCAAATTTCTTTCTCCTGCAAATACAGTTGTCCCCATTAATAGGCTTGAAGATAGTATAGTTGCAATCACTTTTTTATATTTTTTCATAAAATGTTTACCTCCTGTGAAATAAATATAGTACAAATCGATCTGTTTAACTCTACTATAAAATACGAATCTTATTACTCCTCTTAACAAATCTAAATAATTCTTAATTCACAGATTGACATTTTCCTCAATAACTGATTACCTTCTTACAATCATTCCATTCCACTCAGATCCAATTTATACACAAACTGTTTCATCTCTGCATTCTCCAAAAACATAATCATATAGATCGGCATATAGATTCTCTTTTCATCCACTTCAACATTTCCTTCCGAAAAAATATATGCCTGCCGTATTCCATATTCTTTCGTTCCCAATACATTATTTAGCGCAGAATGTCGCTTATAATCTTTCCCTGATTTTATTTCCAACGGTGTAATCTCTCCATCAAGCTCTATTACGAAATCAAGCTCTCCCTGTTTCTTGCTGTTAAAGTAAAACTCTTTATGCCCTTTTGCAAGTAGCTCCTGTGCAACAACATTTTCGAAAAGTGCTCCATTATTAATCGATTGTTCTTTATTTAAGATTGCTATCTTAACCTGATTAGAGTAACAACTGGTAAGAAGTCCCACATCTGAAAAGAACAGCTTAAATAAATTACGGTTCTCGCTCATAACCAGTGGAAGTTTGGGTTCACTTATATTGTATACCGTGATTGCCACTCCTGCATCTTTCAACCACAAAAAGTCATTTTCCACTCTGTCATAACTGATTCCCTTTCCAATACTATTCAACTGAAACCGTTTATTCTTCTGATCCAGTTGGCCCGGCATTGCATCATAGATTTCCTGCAATTTTAATTTATATCTGATCTCATATTTCGAAAAGTCTTTCTTATATAACCGGATTATTTTTTCATGAACCTCTGCTACCCTGGCTAAATCATTTGTCTTAATATAGGTATCCACTGCTTCCGGCATTCCACCTATGATCAGATATAAATAAAATACATCCAGCATTTTAGAATGGACAAATGAATCTACAGGCATTCTGTTCATATAGCATTCCTTTATTGAACAAATGACGTTATCCGAAATTCCAACTGCTGTTGCAAACTCCTGGAATTCTAATGGATACATATCGTATATACTCATATATCCAACAGGTGCTGAACGCAAATCATTCAACTCCACCCCCAGAAGCGAACCGCTCATTATATATCTGTAGCTTCCCTCTTCTACGAGAAATTTAATTCGGGTTACTATATCTTTAAACTCCTGAATCTCATCCAGAAAAATAATCGTCTTTCCCTTTTCTAATTTTTTCGAAGAAACAAGGCTTAATCTCATCAACAGATCCTCTGTATCTTTTGCCCCTGCAAATAATTCTACCAGTTCTGGCTGTTCAATAAAATTCAATTCAATATACGGTATCTTACTTTTTTCCAGGCATTCTCTGATGAGATACGTTTTTCCAATCTGCCTCGCTCCCGTAATCAGTAGCGCATCATTTCCTCTGGCAATCCAATTTTTAACTTTTTTTTCGGCTTTTCTTTCTATCATAACTTCATCTCCGCTCTTTTCTTACAATTTTATTATATTCACCTTTTCTTTTATCATACATCTGTTTCGCAACTTTTCCAACCCATTTTTCTTTGTTTATGTGATTTTTCCAACCTGTTTTTCTTTATTTTTGCGATTTTTCCAACCGCTTTTTAGTCTTTTTTGTGATTTTTCCAACTTTTCTTATATTTTTAACTCCGAAGAATCTTCTATCGGCAACTACTTATAAACGCATGGCCCAAAAAAAAGATTATCCGGATACTTCCCTTTCTCCAGATAATCTTTCTATATAATCTCTATTCTATTTTATTTTTCTTGCTCCACCTTCGTCTTCTTCGGCAAAAACAGACTCAAAAGTAACGATACCACAAACACTCCTGCCACCGCATTTCCATTAAATACATCTCCTACCGCACTTGGAAATGCTGCAAAGAAGTTCCCAGATGTCTGTGTCAGACCAACTCCGATACTAAATGACAGTGACACGATGATCATTGTTCTGTCATCGAATTTGCATTCTTTCAGCATCTTGATTCCTTCATACATGATCGATCCAAACATCATAACCGTACATCCGCCAAGCACTGCCTGTGGAAGTGAATTGAAGAATGCTCCAAGCGGTGGAAATAACGACGCAAGGATCAGAATCAACGCTCCCATCAAAATTGTAAAACGGTTAATCACCTGTGTCATTGTCACAAGTCCGATATTCTGACTGAATGATGTCAGCGGCAGACAACCAAAACATCCCGAAATTGCACTGGAAAATCCATCAACTGCCAGTGAACCGCGAAGTTCTTTCATCTTAAGATCACGTCCAAGTGCTCCCGTACAGACTGCCGTCGTTGCACCTGTCGTCTCTGCTGCCGATACCAGGAATACGATTGCGATCGTGAAAAATGCTCCCAAATTGAATACTGGCTTATGACTGGTCAGGAACACAAGCTTCGGAATACTGAATACGCCGACCTCCTGAATCGTCTTATGAATACCGGAAAAGTCAACCATCGGCGCGATTCCTGCTACCGTAAATATAATTGCAAGTGCATACCCAAATACAAGTCCAACCAGCACATTCAGATTCTTATAGACACCTTTCAAGACTTCTCTGGATACCAGACATACGATCAATGTAAATGCACCAACTACCAGATGATACCATGAACCGAAGTCTTTCACTCCGCTTCCACCGCCCCAGGAATCCATACCTACCGGCAGAAGTGACAATCCAATCGCGATAACTACACAAGCCGATACAACCGGAGTCAGATATTTTCTCCAGTACTTGGCACTCAATCCGACAAAACCTTCAAAAATACCACCTAGAATAACTGCACCAACCATACCTTCATATCCAAGATCCGGATTCGTTGCAATTACCAGCAGACTTCCAAGGAACGTAAAGCTGACTCCCATAATAATCGGAAGTCCAGATCCGATCACTCCTATCGGATATAACTGTAAACAGGTTCCGATTCCGGCTACAAACATCGCACACTGCAATAACTGTGTAATCTCCGCCGAACTTAAATGTGCCCCATTACTTCTAAGTACTGCCGCACTGCACACGATCAGTACCGGAGCCAGATTCGATACAAACATCGCCAGTACATGCTGTAAGCCAAACGGGATGGCTTTTCTAAGCGGAACCCTGCCGTTCAGCTTATAGATATTCTCTTCACTGACCGTCTTTATCTTTTCTTCTTTGTTGCTTTCCATGACTTTTCCTCATTCTCTCTGTAAAATTTTATTTATTATAAGTTTAACTTATATTTTTCAAGAAAGCAACACGAGAATTAATAAATGCATTTATTACTTTAATACAATCCGAAAATATTCTACTGTCGTTGAAAGAAGAAATATTCCACACACTGCCATTTGCAGATATTTTTTCTTAATTACACTTTCAATAAAATCTTTTAAAAATATAAAATCAATCACACTACCAATAAGAATGCTCCCCACATCCATGATACTGTTTATTGCTTTTATCGAAAACAACTGGAACATCCATATCAGACTGGCTGCCCCCAGACACCAGATAAGTGAAAAATAAAATTCCCTTTTTTCACGAATTTCCCAATATTGCCGTAAAAGAACCACACATGTAGTACATCCTATGATACAGCCATAAAATGCAATCGAAGAAAACACTTTTGTTGACTGTGTAACCATTACACCTAATACTGCCATTACAAAGCTAATTCCACTGATTAACCATTTCATTTTCTTTGCCGCATGATACTCCGATATCTCTGCCGTTGATTTCATAATCTCTACTACGTTCTTCCGATCTACAGCAGTTTCTCTTCTTTCTGTATTGATTTCCGATCTCATAAGCTCCACCACTTCTATCCCGAGTGCATCTGCCAATGGTTCTAACGTATTAATGTCTGGAAAACCAAGTCCGGTTTCCCTTAGTTAAAAATATTACTCTTGTTGATTACTCAACTTTTCCAATAAATCGGTAATATATCTCAATTTCCTGTATTCTTTCGTTATCCTCATTCGTTGTTGCTTCATGTATGAGGATTTTTTCTATCATGGCATTTAATAATGGTGCTGTCAGTTCCTTTGGTACGGAATATTCCTTGATTAACTCAATCCACTTTTCAGCACCTATCATATCCTGTTCCATTTTACTTAGTTCTTCTCTTAGGCTTGTTATCTGCTGTTCCAGTTCTATCTGTTCTTTTTGGTACTTGCTGGACAACATCACAAAATTTCGCTCTGTTATCTTCTCACAGGCTCTATCTTCATACATTTTCGCAAATAAACGGTCAATCTCATTTTGTCTGTTCTCGGCTTTCTTCAATGTACTTGCCTTTTTCTTCTTTTCCCGTATTCTCTCTGCATTGCCAGCTTTCTGTATCTTGTTCAATACCTTTTCTTCGTCCTGCTGTACTGCCTTAGCCCAATACTGCAAGCGTTCCAATACGGCTTGATACAGCACATCATAACGAATGTAGTGCATAGAACAATTACCTTTGCCAAACTGCCCGTAGTAACTGCAAGCATAATAACTGTAAGGCGTTTTATTTGTCTTATTCGTTCCAAATCTCATAGACCAACCACAATCCGCACACTTGACAAGCCCTGCAAAAATCGGCGTTGCCTTTTCCTTTGTCTGTCTGCGTCTTGATTTTATCTGCTCCTGCACACGATAGAACACTTCCTTGTCAATAATCGGCTCGTGAGTGTTTTCTACTCGAAACCATTCACTTTCGGGCTTACGCACTTTCTTTTTGCTCTTGAACGATACCGTAGACTGCATATTGTGAACACTGTTTCCGATATAAACCTCACTTTTCAATATCGCCTTGACATGAGCAATCGTCCACTCATAACGCTTACTTTCGGGTTTTCCCTCAAAGATATGTGCAAAAGTACCGTATCTTGTAAAATTTAGCCATGACGCTGTCGGAACTTTTTCTGCTCTTAACTGCTTTGTGATTTTTGCACTTCCGTAACCTTGATAGGCTAGGGAAAAGATTTTTTCAATAATCCATTTTGTTTCATCATCAACCAACAGTTTTCCTTTGATGTCAGGGTGTTTCTTATATCCTAACGGAGCATAAGCACCGTAATGAGCCCCCTCCGCAAACTTTGTCTTAAATGCTGATTTGACTTTACGGCTTGTATCTCTTGCCACCCATTCATTGATGATGTTCTTAAATGGTGCAATCTCACTTT